>Ga0074046_10004950_pt1 | contig 10730 bp, 8 predicted proteins | sample BogForMeECP23OM3_FD_94441 | JGI IMG/M metagenome (GOLD analysis project Ga0074046, IMG submission 94441) | Bog forest soil microbial communities from Calvert Island, British Columbia, Canada - Bog Forest MetaG ECP23OM3 | ecosystem: Environmental > Terrestrial > Soil > Wetlands ...
CAGCGGGTTCGTTAACGCTACCGGTAGTTTCGAGGTGGGTAATGTTCCTGAGGGTCAGTACGTGATTCAGGTCAGTGGTAGTGCCGGTGATTCCGCGGAGGCTGTTTTCAATGTCACCCATGGATCGTTCATTCAGCTGGGCGTTAACGGTGTGTTTCAGCACATCGGACAAGTTGTTAGCGGTCCTACTGGAACCCACGTCGAAATCCAAGGATCAAACTTCCTATCCAATGATGCGTTTAACAGTGCTACTTGTTCTATTGGAAGTCCTACTAGTGGTTCAATAGTTGTGAATGGCGCGTGTTCCTTCTTCAAAACTCCAAGTGATTCCGTTAATGCGACGGGTAGCTTTGTCGTCGGTAACGTTCCTGAAGGTCAGTATGTGATTCAGGTTAGTGGTAGTGCGGGTGATTCTGCTGAGGCAGTTTTCAATGTAACAGCTGGGGCGTTCATCCAACTTGCAGGTTCCAATGGGCAGTTTGTTAAGGTCGGCCAGGTGGCTAGTGGTCCCATTGGAACGGATGTGAGGATTGATGGCTCTCAGTTCCTATCTAATGATGCGTTTAACAGTGCTACGTGTTCTGTTGGAAGTCCTACGAATGGAGCGATAATTGTTAACGGTGCTTGCTCGTTCTTCAAGACTCCTAGCGGGTTCGTTAACGCTACCGGTAGTTTCGAGATAGGTAATGTTCCTGAGGGTCAGTACGTGATTCAGGTTAGTGGTAGTGCGGGTGATTCTGCTCAGGCAGTTTTCAATGTCACCCATGGATCGTTCATTCAGCTTGGTGTTAACGGTGTGTTTCAGCATATCGGGCAGGTTGTTAGTGGTCCCACTGGAACCCACGTCGAAATTGAGGGTTCAAACTTCCTATCGAACGATGCTTTCAACAGCGCCACATGTTCTGTTGGAAGTCCTACGAATGGGGCGATAATTGTTAACGGTGCGTGTTCCTTCTTCAAGACTCCAGGTGGGTTCGTTAATGCGACGGGTAGTTTTGTTGTGGGTAATGTTCCTGAGGGTCAGTACGTGATTCAGGTTAGTGGTAGTGCGGGCGATTCCGCTCAGGCAGTTTTCAACGTGACCCAGGGCGCGTTCATTCAGCTTGGTGTTAACGGTGTGTTTCAGCATATCGGGCAGGTTGTTAGTGGTCCTGTTGGAACGCATGTCGAGATTGAGGGTTCTCAGTTCTTATCTAATGATGCGTTTAACAGTGCTACGTGTTCTGTTGGAAGTCCTACTAGTGGTTCAATCATTGTGAATGGCGCGTGTTCCTTTTTCAAGGCTCCTAGCGGGTTCGTTAATGCGACGGGTAGTTTTGTTGTGGGTAATGTTCCTGAGGGTCAGTATGTGATTCAGGTTAGTGGGGCTGCGGGTGATTCTGCTCAGGCAGTTTTCAACGTGACTGAGGGCGCGTTTATTCAGCTTGGTGTGTTCAAGCCTACCGCAGGTAAGATCGTTTTTTCGAGTGTAGGCCAAGTGACCAGTGGTCCTACTGGAACCGACGTTAGCATCGAAGGTTCACAATTCCTTCCCAATGATGCGTTTAACAGTGCTACGTGTTCCATTTCAAGTCCTACTAGTGGTTCAATCATTGTTAGTAGTGCTTGCTCATTCTTTAAAACTCCCAACGGTTTCGCTAACGCTACTGGCAGCTTTACGGTCGGCAATGTCCTCCCCGGTCAATTTGTGATTCAACTTAGTGGTAGTGCGGGTGATTCCGCGCAGGAAATTTTCAATGTGACTAGTGGCCCACGGATCACTTTGAGTCCAGCGAGTGGTCGACCAGGCATCGATGTTATAGTTAACGGGACCGGGTTCCTGCCTACTGATACTTCCTGTACCATCTCAAGCCCATCATCGGGTAGCATTATTTTGAACGCAGGCTGTTCGGTTAACGCTGGTTCGCGTACTCCTGCCGGCAGCTTCATCGTTGGTAATGTTCTGCCAGGTCAATATGTGATTGAGGTTACGGGTTGCGGAGGCAACACAGGCTGCACTCCAAGCTCAGGCGACTTTGCTACTGACGTCTTTAACGTGACCACCGGACCAAGAATCACGATGAGTCCCGCCAGTGGTCCTCTCGGTATCCACGTCGTCGTTAACGGTACAGGGTTCCTACCCACAGACACCTCCTGCACACTATCCAGCCCAACATCCAGCGGCATAATTCTAAGCGGCGCATGCTTCGTGAACGCTGGAAGTGGTAAGCCCGGCGCAAGCTTCTTCGTTGGTAATGTTCTGCCAGGTCAATATGTGATTGAGGTTACGGGTTGCGGAGGCAACACAGGCTGCACTCCAAGCTCAGGTGACTTCGCAACAGACCTGTTTAACGTGACCCTCGGAGCAAAAATCGGTCTGAGTCCAGGAACGACTTCGCCGGGGGTCGACGTAATCGTGAACGGTACCGGGTTCTTGCCTACTGATCAATCGTGCACGATTTCAAGCCCAAGTTCAGCAGCAGTTCTGGCCGGATCAACAGCTTGTGTGAAGCAGGCGGGAAGCACCATCATAAGTGGTAGCTTCATTGTGGGTGGTGTTCTACCTGGCCAATACGTGATTGAGGTTACTGGATGCGGAGGCAATGTCGGGTGTTCTCCAAGCGTCGGCGACTTTGCTCAAGTAATATTGAACGTGACTCGCGGTCCAAAACTCGGGCTCAGTCCAGGATCAGGCGTAATCGGGAATAGCATCTTGGTTAATGGTACAGGTTTTCTGACAACAGATCAATCCTGCTCGATAAGCAGCATAAGCAACCCGAACCCAATTCTTGTGGGTTCGTCTGCCTGTGTCCTGACCATCGGGACCGGCATAACGAGGGGGAGCTTCATCATTACTGATGTTCCGCCGGGCGAATACGTGATTGAGGTCACAGGTTGCGCAGGCAACAACGGTTGTACACCCAGCGTCGGCGACTTTGCGCAGGACATACTTACTGTCACACCTCAGCCGTCTACTTTGGCGCTTTTCCCGACTAATGCAACCAACGGGGCCACGGTCACTTTCAGGGGTACGGGTTATTCAGCGTCGGATACAGGGTGCATCGTTGAGGCAGGGGCGTATGCGAACCACAAGTTCACGTCGGACACGACTTTGATTACTGCCTCCACGTGCTCTATAGTAACGCCTACTGTAACCCAAGGCAGCTTCGTCGTGGGACCTTACGCGACTGAGGATATTAATTGGACCGTGCAAGTGATGGGAACACCAGCGAATGACATTGAACTAGCGGTGTTTAATGTAACCGCCAGTGTAGTCGTAACCCCAACCTCAGGCACGATTAACACCGTCTTCACGTTCACCGGTTCAGGGTTCAGTTCCGAGGCAACCAAATGCTCCGCGACTATAATCCCGCCATTCCCCGGAGGTTCGAATCCGGGTTGCTATCTATCCTCTACTACCGGGCAAGTTTCAGGGTCGGTAATCGTACCCTTGAACACACCCTCAGGCACTTATGGAATCAACGTTGGCGACAACGACGGCCACAATGCGACTGGAATATTCACTGTGGGTACTCCCTCGGCTTTGGTTGTGTTGAATCCGGCTAGTGTGGCTCAGGGTCAGCCGGTGGGTGTTGCTGGGTTCGGGTTCAACCCCAACGATACATTCTGTGAAATATCAGGAGGTTCAGGGCAGTCTCCGCCCGGCCCACCCTTCGCAGCCGGACCGACGTGCGCGATCTCGGGCGGCTACGTCTCCGGTTCATTCACGGTAGCAAACAATGCTCCCGGAGGCTATTACTTGATAACCATCACCGGCTATACTGGAGCTGGAAACAAAACACGAGCCGATTTCGCGTCCAACTTCCTCGGCGTCACCCTAGCCGCTACGATCACAACGTTCAGCACATCAACCACCTCAACCTCAACCATAACCTCCCTCACCACATCCACAACTAGCGTAGCGACCACCTTCAGCTTCTCAAGCACCACCTACAGTACAACCGGCATCTTGTACACCACCTACACCCACTTCACGGTCAACACAGTCTCCGGCATGACAACCACAATCTACACACAAACGAGCACCACAACTCAATCACAGACTACGGTCACGTTCTCCACAACCACGCAGTTCACAACCGTCCCCTGTGGACCTCTACCCTGCGGCTTCAGCACCCAACCCACACCATTCAACCTCGCCCCCGGCATCGACAGCGCCGGCCTCCTAGCAGCGTTACTGTTACTAATCCCGATGTTACTCAGGAGGTTATTCACTTGAAACTAAACACACGAACCGGCGCAATCGCCCTACTACTCATAGTGGGCATCCTAGCCGCCCTCATGGCCACTAACTCCCCCACGAACCTAGCCGTAGCCACGCAAACCTGCGGAATCAATGGCTGCGTCTCCACCCCACCCCTCAGCTCGACAACAAGCTACTCCTACTCCGCCACCAGCATTTCACCCATAACCCTAACCAGCACATCGCTATCAACCTCCATCTCCAGTTCAACCACCACAACAACCGCCACAACCACAAGCACGTTCTTCAGTTACACGAGCACCATCTCCACAACCCTAACCACCACCAGTTACTCAACTGTCTACACGTCCACTCAAAGCAGCAGTAACACAGCCATCTCCACAATCGCCTCCACTTCAACCAGCACCGCCACCTTCACAAACCTCGTAACCCAGAAGGGAGTCGGCGTCGGCACCAACTGCCCAGTCAGCTACGTAACCAACGGCAACCGCCTCCAACCCTACGCCCAATTCCTTCGCAACTTCCGCGACAACCAGATCCAGAATACAACCGCCGGCCGAACCTTCCTAACCACCTTCAACGCCTGGTACTACAGCTGGGCTCCGTCAGTAGCCTACTCCGCGGCAACCAGCCCCTACGCCTACACCGCCATCCAAGCCACCGTCGTCCCACTACTCGGAATCCTCTACGCCTCCTACTACTCGTACGGCTTCGTAGCCCCACTAAGCAGCGAAGCGGCCGCCATAACCAGCGGCCTAGTCGCCGCCTCCCTCATCGGCCTCGTATACATCGCCCCAATCGCCTACGTCGCATCACGACTACTCAGACGCCACGTCAGCTTGACCCGCCTAACCCTCACACCCTCAACCCTCTGGCTCACCGCCAGCATCCTCCTCACCCTAACCGCGTACGCAACCGGCTCCCTCAACCTCCTCGCATTCGCCACAACAAACCTAATCCTCTCAACCCTCAGCCTCGCAACCCTAACCGGCACCCGCGCACTCGCATACATCCAACTACCAACCCTAAACCCAGCAAACCTAACCCAACTCCTCCACCGCACCACCAGAACATACCCCTAAAACAAAGCCGCGGCCACACTACGGCCGCTCCCAACCCACTTTCCCCGCTCCTTTTTCTCGGTACAGATATATACCGCCTGGTAGCACAATTCACGCGTGACTACAATGTCTAGAACGGAGCAGGCCTACCAGATCGCGGTGAGGCTCACGCAATCAGAGTATGGAAGAATCGAGGAGATGATTGACGCTGGCATCTTCAGAAGCGCCGCTGACTTCGCTAGGGAAGCGGTAAGGGATAAGTTGAGGGAAGCCGAACCAATCGCCATTCGCGACACGTCCCGTTCCCACGCCGAGAAACTTATCGACGGTTACCTAACCAAGCACCCAGGCTCACACTTTGCTTCCGAGATAGCGGAAGAACTCGGCCTAGATCTCCGCACAACTCTAGAAGCCATCAAACGCATGATCGATTCCGGCAAGATTCACAAGTCCAAGACCGAGAGCACATGACAACCCTCATTGGTGAAGGGGATGGAATCGTCGGTAAACGAATAATTTACCTCGCAAGAAAAATGTCGCAGCCAAGACTCGTCATGAAGAGTGACCGACACAGAGGCTTGGAAGGCATTCTCTACGATGCTGAAACTTACATAGATGTAGCCGTCGAAAAATAGTTTCACCTTTATCAGAACCACACCCGAAAGCCCCCAACTTCCTCCTTCCGGCGCGCTCACGCACAAACAATACAAACCCGCTAAACCATCCGGTCCATGGCTGTTGAATTGTGCTAGAGGTACCTGGGGATTTAATGGAGGGTGGGGGTCAGATTGTTCGAACCACCATCGCCCTAGCCGCCCTCACCGGAAAACCCGTCAAACTCACCAAGATCCGTGACAAGCGCCCCAACCCAGGCTTACAGGCTCAACATGTTGTGGCCGTGAAAGCCGTCGCCGCAATTTGCAACGCCGAAACCTCAGGCCTAACCCAAGATTCACAGGAACTAACCTTCACCCCACACGGCTACGCGGCGGGGCAGTTGAGTTTTGATGTGGGCACGGCCGGTAGCATTCCCCTGATTCTGCAAGCCCTCATGCCCGCAGCCGCCTACGCGCCTAGCCAAGTGAGCTTAGATCTGACGGGTGGGACGGATGTGCGTTGGAGCCCAACCATCGACTACGTCCGCCTAATCCAACTCCCCCTACTGCAACAGATGGGGTACCGGGCAACTATCCGACTTCAACGCCGAGGTCACTATCCGAGAGGCGGAGGCCACGTAACCATCCTCATAGATCCACCCCGAACCCTGAAGGCAGTCACCTTCCTGGAGAGGGGGGAGTTGTTAGGAATCGAAGGCATCAGCCACAGCGTCCGTCTCTCAAGCCACGTAGCCCAAAGACAAGCGAACGCGGCGAAGGAGAAACTGAACGCCGACGGGTTCACGCAGGTGAATGTTGCGACCGAGACCTACCCTCCCAATCAAGATCCGCACATTGCACCGGGAAGTGGGATTACGTTACTAGCGAAATTCAGTAACGGAACAATATTGGGTTCGGATAGCTTGGGGGAAAGGGGTAAGCCAGCGGAAGCTGTGGGGGCGGACGCCGCAACCAAATTGATTGCGGAATTGGCTTCGAAGGCACCGGTGGACAGGCATATGGGCGATATCCTAATTCCCTACATGACCGTCGCCGAGGGACGGTCGACGATTCAAGTTTCAGAAATCACAATGCACACCTTGACCAACATTAAAGTCGCCGAGATGGTGGCCGACGTCCAGTTCGGGGTTGAAGGAGAATTGCATCATCCTGGAAGAATAACCGTGGACGGCATCGCGTTGAAGACTTAGCCCACACTTCAACGTAGAAATAAGATATTGGGCTTCAAGGCTACTCGCGAAGGAACTCGAAATGCTTGTTACTGCGGTTAGAGCGGTTGTTGTAATTTTGCTTGGTTTCCTCTTCGCTTACCTCTACGGTTTCATTGAGCATGGTTTCATCCCGCCGGCCGAACACTTACGTCCGAGGTTCTTCAATCACTTCGAATTACCACATCATAATGTTCGGCCTGTTCTCAGCCGTCCCTCTAGCGGTCCTCGTCTACCAACCGAATCTGGTGGGGGTGTGTCTCAGTTTTGGTCTGTGGATCTTCGTACTACTAGGCGAAGACATATCCTGGTACCATTTCGCCGGAACCTGGCCGAAACCACAAGACTGGACCTCCTGAGGAGGCGGCCACCATATCGCAGGCCATTGGGTACCCAGGTGGTATCTCGTAAATTCGATCCTCGCAATCATGTTCTTCACCCTCGCTATGGCTCTCGCGCTTTCCAAATAGCTCCGTCTTTCTCACCTCTCCGCTTGCAAAAAACCATAACCTAGAGTTCAAGCCCCGCTTCATCAGAAGTCTGGCTCAGACGATGAATTGTCTGCCCTGGATTATCAGATCACCCAATGAAGGTGACGTTGATGGCGTAAAACCACAGGAGCAGGGCCAGGGGGACAAAGAAGATGATGCAAGCCGCGGTCAAAAAAAGGTTCTTAACTCTCATGGTCAACCAGATCGGAAATAGGAACGTAAGATACCTCAACAGAGACAACTGATTAGTGACCACAAATACGGTCAACCCGAACACGACTAACGGATAGGCTGAGAGCGACCCGTCCACTTGCCATGACTTAACAACCAGGTATGCAAAGAGACCAAGTGCTATGAGAATCGGCGGGTCAATGTAGAAAGGCGCTGGGGCGGCGCCGACCAATCGACCGAGCAACTGGTTTGCAATGGTCTGGATCAAACCAAACTTGGAAGATATATTGCTCGTAAACCATTTCTCGTCAGTCAACGAAGCGAAGATATCACCCGTTGAAAGGTAGCAAAAGAGAAGCCATGACGCCAGAAACCCCAACGGAATCGCAACATAATCCAAGTCGCGCCAACGTCTCGATTTAACGATGTCAAGCAACATCGGTACTATGATTGCAAAGCCATAGATCTTCGTCACCGCCGCAAACCCCGCAAGCAATGAAGATGCGGTTCTCCGTTCTTTCTTGTACAGATACCAAGCAGAGATTGTGAAAAAGAGAAAGAGAGGCTCAGAATAACTGAGAGTCGTGAATACGAAGATGTAGGGAAAGGTCGCCATCAAGAGTGTCGCGCATAGGGCTTCTCTTTGTGGCATGTAGGATTCCGCAAGTAGTTGAAACATGAGCACGCTACCTAGGGCAAATGCTTGCGCCACGACAAATCCCGCGAGCCAGTAATTTCCGGCTAGTAGGGCGACGAAATGAATCAGCAATGGATATGCGGGGAGGTAGGCATAGTCGGGGTGCGCATACCCCGATTGGGCGATCAGTTGGAAGTGAGGGCTATCCCACGCATTGAACAGCCACAACCAATTCGACGATGAAGATGGATTCAAGATCGGATTCCATTCTGGAATCAACCGCGGATTAGCATCCATCCACGCGGTATGAAATTCGCCGCCAATACTCAACAAGTGGTAGAGCCAAACAGCCCCAATCGCTCGAATCGCCACGACAACTGCCAACGGATAAGAAAAATGTCGGACTCTAGTCCAATGCTCAGACCAGCGCTCGCTGACTTTCTTCGCTCGCGACATTCTCCCAGGCTTCAGCTAGATCAGGTTAGAGTTATGGTGGCGCGAGTTTTCCGAAAACGTATGGGAGCACTCCGCCATCCCGATAATATTCCACTTCCACTGGATTGTCCAGCCTGGCGGTGACTTGGAAGCTTGTTTGCTTGGTTTTTCCCTTGGCGTTCACCGTCAACCGTGTTTTCGGCCCTTTGATTCCACTAATGCCCTTCACCTCATAGACTTCGTCTCCCTGAAGGCCGAGGGTTTTCCAGCTTTCGCCTTGTTTGAATTCGAGTGGTAGTACGCCCATTGCGGCGAGGTTGCTGCGGTGGATTCTTTCGAAGCTCTCCGCAATCACCGCCCTCACACCTAACAGTTTCACGGCTTTCGCGGCCCAATCCCTTGAGCTACCCGCGCCATACTGTTTCCCTGCCAGAATTAGGAGGGGCGTCTGTTCGGCTATGTAGCGTGTGGCTGCGTCGTAAATCGTCATCATCTGTCCCGAAGGCTGGCGCACCGTCCAACCGCCCTCCTTCCCCTTGGCGAGTACGTTCTTCAATCGTATGTTCGCGAACCCGCCCCGGACCATAACCTCATGGTTTCCTCTTCTACTACCGTAAGTGCTGAACATGGTTCTTGGTACGGCATTTTGTTGTAGGTAGAGGCCTGCGGGGCTATCGGTGGGTATTGTTCCTGCGGGGGATATGTGGTCGGTTGTGACTTTATCTTCGAAAATCGCAAGCACGCGGGCGTTAGAAATGTCCGCCACAGTTGCCTTTTGGTTGACAAACCATGGTGGTTCGCGAATGTAGGTTGATTTCTCATCCCATGCGTACGCGTCGCCTTCGGGTGATTGAAGCGTCTTCCACTTCTCATCGCCTTCGAGGGCTGCGCCGTAGGTTTCCTTGTAAAATTCGGGTGAGAGTGAGTTGGAGATTGTTTCGCGGATCTCTTTCATCGTGGGCCAGATATCCTCCAGAAATATCTTCCTCCCATCGCTCCCTGTGCCTATGGGTTCCTTGTAGAAATCAAATTCAATTCGGCCGACCAAGGCGTAGGCGACCACTAGCATGGGGGACATTAGGAAGGATGCTTTGGCGAGGGGATGAATGCGCCCATCAAAGTTTCTGTTCCCACTCAACACCGCAACCGCGTACAAGTTCCGGTCCCGAATCTGTTTCTCAATTTCAGGGGCTAGGGGGCCACTGTTCCCAATGCACGTAGTACATCCATACCCTACTATGTTGAATCCGAGGGCGTCGAGGTCTTGGAGTAATCCGGATTTTGCTAGGTAATCCGTCACAACTTTCGAGCCAGGTGCGAGGCTTCTCTTGACGTACCCCTTCGGGCTGAGCCCCATCTGAACTGCTTTCCTTGCAAGCAACCCAGCTCCAATCATGACTGTGGGGTTGGAGGTGTTTGTGCAACTCGTTATTGCGGCGATAACGATCGAGCCGTCACTCAATTGGCCCGGGTTCGGTGTTCCGTTTCCCTTAGGGGTATTGTGGAGTAGGCTGAGTTGGTATCCGTCATCAGCAATCTTACGAGCACTGAGCGGTGCAGGGCCGGTCTTCTTGTACTGTTCAAGAACGTGCGCGATTAGCGTTGGGGCGGACTTGAGTGGTACTCTTTCGTCGGGGTTTCGTGGGCCTGCGATCGACGGTTCAATCCTGCTTAGATCAATTGTGATAATTTTCGAGTAGATCACCTGCGGGCTATTCTCCTCTAGAAAGAGGCCCTGAATCCTACAATATTCTTTCACGAATTTCGTGTAGCCGCTCTCTCGTCCGGTGTTGGTTAGGTAGGAGATTGTTTGCTCGTCCACGGGGGAGAAGCCGACCGTTGCCCCGTACTCTGGCGACATGTTTCCCAACGTCGCCCGGTCGGGAACACTCAACTCGCGGTAGGC
>Ga0074046_10004951_pt1 | contig 10726 bp, 13 predicted proteins | sample BogForMeECP23OM3_FD_94441 | JGI IMG/M metagenome (GOLD analysis project Ga0074046, IMG submission 94441) | Bog forest soil microbial communities from Calvert Island, British Columbia, Canada - Bog Forest MetaG ECP23OM3 | ecosystem: Environmental > Terrestrial > Soil > Wetlands ...
AAGCGAGCTCTCGGTCGGGATGGCAAGGATTGAGGGTTTTGTCTCTGTGCCGCTGTGTCTCTATGGTGAGCGGATCGGCTACATCACGATCTGCTTCACCTGGCGGGTGATGGGGTGCTGCATCTCGTCGAGGTCGCCCTTGACCAGGTTCAGCCCGTAGACGCAGGACTCGAAGTGGCTCGACAGTTTGCCGAACAGCGGTGCCAGTCGCGCGTATTCGAACTGGTCGAACTTGGAGACGATGTAATAGCTCTCCTTGCCCGCCTTGATGAGGTCAATGAAATTCTCGATGCGCTGCCGCCGCAGGCGATAGTGGTTGATACTCTCGGGAAACATCCCGGAGAAGAACAGGACGTAGTCACCGATATGCTTGCGTACCTGGCGCTCGCGGTCGAACGACGGCGCGGGGCCATAGACCGGGTCGGCCTGTAACAGCATCTCGCCCACATCGTTGAGCGGCCGGTCGTTGGCGTTGCGAATTTTGTAAAGCTGCTCGCATTCGCAGAACTCCGCCAGGATGTTGGCGATGTAATCCTGCACCTCGGCGTCGCGCAAACCGATGTCGCGGTCGAAGTGGTGGTGGACGAGTTCGGTGAAGAGCTCCTGCAACGGATGCGATTCCGGGACCATGATCTGTGCTCGTCTCCTTGGGTTGCTGACTCTCCTATCGCGATATTGATGCGAGTTTTTAACCTAGTTCATCATCGAACGCAAGCACTTAATGCGAGCATGGTTGCCTTCGCAGGTTCACATGCTCCGACGGCCGCATCGCAACCGGCCGTCTTCGTAAGACGCTTATGTTTGGTTTGATCGCTGTTTATGCGGTTTGGTTTGCTTCGAGAGAACTGCGATGGGACGATTTGATCGGCCTGCTAGCAGTGGAGTTCGTTGACTGCCAAAATTCCAGACAACCCGCTGACGTGCGTCGAGCGGACGCTTGTGGCACAATGCCGCGTTCGGTGGAGGTGCGATGTGGAACGCAGGAACATCTCAGGCAACTCTCCCTACGAGCCGATTGTCGGCTTCTCGCGCGCGGTAAGAATGGGTCCGTTCGTATCCGTTGCTGGAACGGTCGCGACCGGCCCTGACGGCAAGATTGTCGGCGAAGGCGATATGTATGCCCAGGCGGTGCAGACGCTCAAGAACATCGGCAGTGCGCTGGGACAGGCTGGCGCCAGCTTCCGCGATGTGGTGCGCACGCGGACCTTCGTGACTGACATCAGCCGCTGGGAGCAGGCTGCCAAGGCGCATGGCGAGGTCTTTCACGACATTCGTCCAGCGGCGACGATGCTCGAGGTCAAGGCACTGGTTGCGCCGGAAATGCTGGTGGAGATCGAAGCGGACGCGATCATCGCGCCGGAGATGAAGTGAGTAACTCTGAGCGGCCTCAAGGACTGCGCAGCTACAATCAAGGTACATGCTTGGAACTGTTCTTGGCGGACTGGGTGTGGCTGGACTCGCCACCGTGGCGGGCTACAACACCATGTCTCCGACCTCGCAGCTCTTCGGGCGGACATTCATTGGGCTGCCGCGCGGTACGCGCCTGATGGCGCTCACCTACGACGACGGCCCCAACGATCCCAACACCTGGCAGATGATGGAGGTGCTGGAGCGTCATGGGGTGAAAGCGACGTTTTTCCTTGTCGGGCAATTCGTGCAGCAGAAGCCCGAAATCGCGCGCGCGCTAGTTGAGGCCGGTCATGCCATCGGAAATCACACCTGGGACCATCCAAAGCTTATCTTCTGTTCGACGCCTGAGGTGCGTCGCCAGCTCGAACAGGCGCAGAAAGCAATCTTCGACTCGACCGGTGTGGAAGCCAAGCTTTTCCGGCCACCATTTGGCGGACGGCGTCCTGCATCGCTGCGCACGGTGCGCGCATTCGGTCTGGTGCCTATCATGTGGAACGTCACTTGTTACGACTGGAAGGCCGAGTCGGCGAAAGAGATCGTCGGCCATGCCGAGCGGCAGATTCGGGGAGGGGATGTGATCCTGCTGCATGACGGTGGATACCGACGGATGGGCGCCGACCGCAGCCGCACCGTCACAGCCAGCGATGAGATCCTCACCCGCTACAAAGGCGAGGGCTACGAGTTCGTCACCATTCCGCAGATGCTCGCATACCAGGCAGAGAGATGTTAAGTTTCGCGGTTGCCATCAACGCGCTGTCGGCCTGAGCGAAGCCTACGCACCTTCCCGAAAGAAAAACGACATGTCGAGCGAGGCCGTTTCTGCGCCGACTTGCCGCAACATGGTGGTGACCTGACCGCGATGATACGTGCCGTGATTGACCACGTGCTGCATCAACTGGACCAGCGGCAGGACAAATGGCTTCCCGGCCATGTCGGTGTATTGCAAATTCGCGTGCAGCCGATTCTCGTCGATTCCGTCTAGAAACTCTTGGCGCTCCTTATCGATGGAGTCTGCGAACGATTTCAACATTCTTACTGTCGAAAGCTCTTTAACGGTTGGCTTTCCGCCTGGCGACAACGTATCCCATGTTGCGAGCGAGGCATCGGGGTTGGCCAGGGTCGATCGCGGCGAGTTGCCCTGCCATCGTTTCAGCCAAAGCCATTCCGCAAACAGGATGTGGAGTACGGTTTCTCGGATCGACGGGAAACTGCTTTGAACCTGCGCCGTAAATTGGTGTTCGCTGGTTTTTTCCAGCGCGACGAACAGGCGTTCGTTGGCCCAGCGATTGTAGGCGTAAAGGGTCTGAATGTCTTCGACGTTCACGACTATAAGTCTCCTGTTTCAGGTGTGAAGTTACACGCGGAGTGCCCACATCCATTCACTGTTCACTAGTGTATCGCCGATGCACAGCACGACTGGAAGTTGCGCTGCCTTGCAGTGTCGTCGTCCCGTTTCTGCAAATGGTGCCCGATCGAGTTCAGGTTCGGGAAACCAGCGCTGGCCTCGGAAGCAGAGAGTTTCCACAAAAGCGCAATCGCCTGCGCACATTCTCAACGGTGATGGATGCAAGGCAAGTGCAATTTGGATTTACTGCAGTTCCCATACAGGGAAACCCTTGCCCAGCAGGCGTTGTGGGCCAAATAAAACGTGACTTGCGTGTTCCATTTTCAGCAATGTGACCTCCGATATTCCGTTGTTGCTTGGTATGTCGTGTGCAACTAAGAGCATGCTTACAGTTTCTCCTGCCCAGATGATCGACCGTCTCAACCCGCAGGCCTGAACAGTAACTCTGCTCGTTGAGAAGTGGTCCCAACGCAACGTTCGCACCAGCGGACGGACAGGGAAGATGTCTGTGCGCCTTATCGCGGTCAAAGCGGGCCGTCGCCATCGGCGCATGCGGTGCGGCAAGACTCGCATATTCGCAGTTCTAGTTCCGATCGCCGCGTTGCTGTCAGCACTTCTAGGCTGCCTTGCCGCGTCCCATGAATTGACCTGGCCTCTTCCACCGATATCAATCGGTGAGATGGAACCGTCCTTCGATTATCGAGCTGCCCGCAAGATCCATCCCTATTCGGTCGTACCCGGCGGCTTGTTGACGACTGCTGAAGTCGAGAACTCGATCGCGGCCGACCCTGTCGTGGCGCGGCACTATCGCGACCTCCGTACCGAAAACTTAATGCTACGACGCACGGCCGCACCGGTGGATGTCTTTGTCTCTTATCGCATCCAGAACGCAATCTACTGGACCAGCCACAAGATTCATCTGCCAAAGGGGGAGCTTTTGCTGGTGGACGGACAGAACATGATCCGCGCCGGTTGCGGTAACCGCGTGGTGTTCCAACTTCCTCTCGAGCCTCCGAGGCGCGAGCCACCTCCCATAGAACCTCCCTTGCTAGTCCTCGAACTCGGAACGCCGCCGTTGCTTGTGCCGCGTGAACCCGTGGTCCCGACGTTGGAATTGCCGTCGGAGCATAAGCCCGGTGTTTGGCCGCCGACATTCTCGCCTCCCTTCGCCTGCTGTGAGTACGGACCCTCGACGATTTCACCCTCGGCTGTGACTACTCCTGAGCCGTCGCCATTGCTGCTATTGGGCACCGGAATATTGCTGCTGGTGCTGCAAGCTAGACCGTGGAAACGATGGTGAACGGTCGGCTACGGTCGCCTGAGAGAAACTCGCAGGCTGGTCGCCGCCATTGCTTTTTTGCGGCTCAAGTGCGTTTCCAAAATAGCCGATGTATTTCTGATATGGATGAAAACCGTCACGTTGCGAATGCCGGTACCTCTAGTAGCAGCGGCAATAATCTGCAAGCCGATGAACGCAGGCAGGAGCGGACCGCGGTTTCCGTGCCAGTTCATATCATCAGTTATGGGACTTCCAACCAGAAGTGCGCCCAGGGCGTCTGCATTGACATCAGTGCTGGCGGAGTGGCGTTCATCACCGAGGCCGATCTCCATCTGACAAACCTCGTGGAACTCATTTTCGAGCCGAAAGGCCAGCCCGCATTCCGCCAATATGTCCGGTTACTGTATCGTGTCGGATCGCGCTACGGCGGATACTTTTCCCACACTGGCCTAACCTAGCTAGCAGTGCGGCGTTTACTTGCGACCCTCAGCGCTGCGCGATTTGTACACCCCCTCAACCACCTGCGCGATCAGTTTGTGACCTGACTGGCTGGGATGCACGTCGCATGTCGGCGGATTGGTCGCGGGGTTGCTGTTGTTCAGCAAACCAGCGACACAAGTCTGACCCGCTGCGAAAGGATTCGAAACGGCAGCTTCGAATGCCGAAAACACGTCAGCCACCGCGGCGCCGTAAGCAGACGCTGGTGCGGTAATCGCCTGGTTCAACGCGGCCGTCAGCTCGGTCTCGAATTGGTTCGTGTAATCGAGCGAGTAGTAATTCACGATTACGATGGCACCGGCGTATCCCGTGGCGCGAAGAGCGGCGAGGGCGGTGTACATGTTGGCCTCCGCCGCGGCAAGTACTTTCGGGGCACCGTTCTCGATGCACGTCGGATCGTCATTGCACTGCTGCTCCAGCAGAAACAGGTCGTCCGCGCCGAGCATGATCGTTACCAACTGCGTGCTGGGATGCGTCTGAAGGTAGCCTGTGGCGTAAGCAAGTTGTGTGGACCTGAAAGAGACGTAAACCACGTGCAGGGGAAACGCCAGGCGATACTCGCGACATCCGTTATCGGGCGCGGTCGCCGATAGAAAGCTGCCTGTCGTCTCACCTGGGCAGGCCCCATTCGCCAAATTCAAACTCAACGCTAAACCTGTGTAATCTGCATACCCTACGAAGTTCGTGGGATAGTAATATTCATACCCCGCCCCTTCTATGTAACCGAATGGCACGCTGTCACCCAGCGCAAGGTAATCATTGGAGCTGCCGGCTGGATTCTTAGCCGAAGCGGATCCGAGTGCGAAAAGGGCGATCATCGTGCAGACACTGAAAATCAGGCGTACTTTCATCACTGTCTCCTCGAGGGGTAGATTGGTCGGGCAAAACGGTAACACAAAACTGGGCAACAGCCGATTAGCGAGGGAACGAACCAAGCCAGAAGACGGCCAATGATTACCGTCTGCGTTTTTCTGAATTGAAAACTGCTTTGGCGTTCGCCGGCGCCGCTAGTATTTCGTCGGCAACCGCGGCCGCTTCCACTGCCGGTTTCACGTCGTGAACACGGACGATGTGGGCACCGCGAAGGATACTGGCCACCATCGCCGCCAGTGATCCGTAAATCCGCTCTTCAGGCGGCACATCTGCGCCAACCCGCTCGCCAACCGTGCGTCCCACAAATGACTTGCGCGAAGTCCCTGCCAGCAGCGGAAATCCCATCCGATGCAACTGCTCGAACCGCGCCAGAAGGGGGTAGTTTTGCTCGAAGTTCTTACCGAAGCCAAAGCCCGGATCAAGCACGATGCTCTCGCGCCTCACCCCGCGCTCGAAGGCCACCTGTACCCGATTCGCCAGCTCGTGTTCCACCCGTGCGACGATGTCTACATCACCGGGAAGGTCACGCCACTGATGCGGCTGGCCTAGCGTGTGCATCAGCACGACGCCGCATTGCAACTCGGCGCAGGTGCGGGCCATTTCCGGGTCCCATTGAAAGGCACTGACGTCGTTGACAATCTCTGTGCCCGCGGCAACAGCCGCCCGCGCAACGCCGCTCTTGTAGGTGTCCACCGAAACGCCCGCGGCGGCCCGCGCGCGCAAAACGCCTTCAATCACCGGCATCACGCGCCGCAACTCTTCCTCTTCGGTCACGGCAACTCTCGTCGTAACGGTGGCGCCGGACCCATCTGCGGCGATGCGCGCGCCAGGCCTCGTGGACTCACCACCGATGTCGAGGATATCGGCGCCTTCCTCTAGCAATTGGAGCCCATGTTCAATCGCGAGACCTGGGTCGAGGAACTTGCCGCCATCCGAGAACGAATCGGGCGTGACGTTCACCACCCCCATGATGAGGGTCCGCTGGCCCAGTTCCAGTTCCCGCGAGCGCAACTGCCATCCATAACGAGGCCGCATGCAAGGATTGTAACGGCGTAAAGCATAAAAAACGCCACCAAACGACCAAACGGATACGTGGCCCAGCAGTGCTAAAATCGAAGCAGTAGTCCTATGTATCGGGCCCGTGATCTCGCCGTTATAGTTCTCTTCTTTGCGCTGCTCTCGCACGCGCTTGCCGCTTCTCGCAAGCCGCTAGACAAGTCCGATACTTCGAAAAAGCTTGATCACGACATCTCACAAATCCTCAGCGACCCCGCTGTCACGCGCGGGTTGTGGGGAATTTACGCCGTCTCCCTCGAAAGCGGAAGACCTCTCTACGCGCTAAATCAGGACAAGCTGTTCACGCCCGCCTCCAACGCCAAGCTCTTCACCACAGCCGCCGTCTTCGGGCTTATCGGGCCTGACTACCGCTTCAAGACCACGGTCGAAACCTTCGGCTCTCTCGACAAGTACGGACGCTTGAATGCTGACCTGGTGCTGGTAGGGCGGGGCGACCCCAATCTTTCGGGACGCACCTTGCCGTACAACCTGCACACCGAGCGCAAGGCGCCGCCGATACAGGTATTGCAGAGCCTGGCTGACCAACTCGTGCAGCATGGCTTGAAATATGTTGATGGGGACGTCGTAGCCGACGATTCCTACTTCGTCTTCGAGCGGTATGGAGAAGGCTGGTCGCAGGATGACCTGGCACGTGAATGGGGCGCTCCGGTTTCCGCGCTGACCATTAACGACAACGTCATCTTCGTTGACATCAAGCCCGCCGACCGTCCCGGCGAGCGCGCATTTCTCAGCATCACGCCGTTTCCCGAGTACTACAAAATTGACAATCGCGTGATGACTACCCCGCAAGGCACCGGCCCGCGGACGGTGTCCATCAATCGCGAACCCGGCTCCAGTCAGCTCACCTTCTGGGGCAACATTTCACAGGACGATCCCGGCTTCGGCGAAGCACTGGCCATCGAAGATCCGGCCGACTTCAGCGCGCGCCTCTTCCGCCAGTTGCTGGAGGAGCGTGGCGTCACCATTTATGGGCGCGCGCGGACACACCACACTGAACTGGCTTCCACCCAGACCTTCAGCGTGACCTCGATTGCTTCCGGAGGTGGCGACTCCTCGCGACCTTCTGTTCCTAGCCCTCTTGTGCTGGCGAGCTACCAGTCGCAGCCGGTTGCGCAGGACTTGCGCGTGATCAATAAGGTGAGCCAGAACCTGCATGCCGAGCTGATGTTGCGCCTGCTCGGAAAGGAGAAAGGGACATCGGGCTCCATCCAAGGCGGACTGGAAGTGCTGCGCGGGTTCCTGGTAAACGCCGGCATCAAGCCCGACCAGTTCGCGTTCTATGACGGGTCTGGCCTGTCGCGCGAAGACCTGGTCACTCCTGAAGCGGTGGTTGACTTATTGCGATACTGTCACCAGCAGCCGTGGGGGCAACTCTACCAGGACACTTTGCCGGTTGCCGGCATTGACGGCTCGCTCGCCGAGCGCTTCCGCAACACCCCCGCGGCTGGTCTGGTTCGCGCCAAGACAGGTGCCCTGCTGCATGTATATGCGCTATCCGGTTATGCCACAACCCAAAGCGGCCAGCACATCGCTTTCTCGGTCATGGCCAACAACAGCACCCTGCCTGCCAAGAAGGCGCTCGACACCATCGACCACATCGTCGAGCGAATTGTGGAAGACAAGAACTGATCCTGCGAATGTCGTAGCGCAACACTATCGTCCGGAATTGGTTGCGCTGTTCGTCAAAATATATATTTCGCCGGCCCCTCGAAACTGCAAACTAGCCTACGTGTTCATTCCAACGAGCGCTCAAAGGGCTGCAGCCCAACAAAAATACAAAACGAGGATCACGACGATGAAAAGGACCCTGCAGATCGCATGTTTGATTGCTACCCTGGCAGCGTTTATGTTACCCGCTCTGGCGCAGAGCGCCCCGCCAACCGCGGTACCGGGACCAACGCCCCCGATCCCCAAGCCGGCGACTATTTCGCAGCGCCAGGAAAACCAGCAAGACCGCATCGCGCAAGGCGTCAAGAGCGGACAACTGACTGCCGGCGAAACCGCGAACCTGGAAACCAAGGAAGCGGCAATCAACCACGAAGTCAGCGCCGACCGCAAGGCCAATGGCGGCAAACTGACCCAGGCAGAACGCGCCCAGGTTAATCGCCAGCTCAATCACACATCGAACCAAATCTACCGCGATAAGCACAACGGCGCTCGTCAGCCACATTAACCCCGGGTAGAGCTCTTTAGGGGACAACGCCTTCGGCAGCGAAGGCGTTTTGCTTCTGGGATGCCATCGGGAACAAGAAGGCTAGAGAATTCTTATCTAACGTGGTCGCCAAATTGCCGCCCCTGTACATGGAAAAGGCAGCGCTCATCCCGGCTGCCGATCCATTAGGCGAGGTTGCCGAGGCGCCTCGCGGAGGTCAGCATGTCTGTAGCGGGAATCACCAGCATCAACTCTACCCAACTCGCCAACGTACAACACAACCTGCAGAAAGTGCAGAACGAATTCAAGCAATTAGGCCAGGACCTGCAGACAGGCAACCTGACGCAGGCGCAGACTGACTTCGTCACGCTGTCGCAGTCGCTTGCCAGTCCTCCGAATTTCGTGGGGCCGACTGCTGTGCAACAGGGGGCCGGCACTACCGCCGGAACCTCGTCCGCTAACGCGCCGAGCAAGGTTGGGTCACACGCCTCGCACCACAGGGTCCATCTTCGCCAGGCGCTCAATCAGTTAGGACAGGCGTTGCAGGCCGGCAATCTTTCGGCAGCTCAGAAAGCCTTCGCAAGCATGTCACAGATTTGGCAGCAGTTCACCAGCAGCAGCGCGTCGAGCGCCGGTGCAATGCAAGCAACGTCAGTCAATGTAAGCGCTTAAGCGCGGCGAATTGGTCGCCCTTACAGCCCAACTTCGATCCGCGAGCGCGGGTCAAGGTAATCGCGCAGCCCATCGCCGATAAAGTTGAACGACAGCACCGCAAGCATGACCGCTGCGGCGGGAAACAGCACCAGGTGCGGCGAATCGAAAAGGTGGGAGCGCGCGTCGTTCAGCATGGAGCCCCAACTCGCCGCCGGAGGAGGCACGCCCAATCCGAGGAAGCTCATGGTGGCCTCAGCCAGAATGGCCCCGGCCATACCGATCGCGGCCTGCACAATGATGGGCTGAATGATGTTCGGCCAGATGTGCCGCACTACAATCCGCGCGTCGCTGGCGCCGAGTGCGCGCGCCGCCTCCACAAATTCGCGCTCCCGCACCGCCAGTACCTGCGCTCGAACCAACCTTGCGTAGCCCACCCATCCGCCCAGCGACAGCGCAAAAATCAGATTGAAAACGCCTGGCCCGAGAAAGGCCACGAACGCGATGGCCAGCAGAATTCCGGGGAATGACATGAACGCGTTCATCACCACCACATTGAGCACGCGATCGGTGACGCCGCCGTAATAGCCCGCGATGGAGCCGAAGATCATTCCCAGCGTGAGCGACGCCGCGACCACGCAACTGCCCACCAGCATGGAGATCCGCGCGCCGTAGATGATGCGCGAGAGAATGTCGCGTCCCAGTTCATCGGTGCCGAACCAGTGCGAGGCCGATGGCCCCATCAGGCGGGCCGGTAGATCGATTCGAGCCGGGTCCTGCGGCGCGATCCAGGGTGCAAACAGCGCGCACGTCACGAACACGGCCACGAGCACAACACCGGAGGTCGCCAGCACGTTGTAGCCGGCGGCGCGACGGAACGAAACGAGTTGAGCCGCGGATGCCATCCAGCGTCATGTTAAATGAAAATAGCGGCGCCAGACCGAAAGGCGCCGCTAGACACTTTCGAAGCGAGATGAAATGCCTACTTCAACGTGATGTCCCGTATCAACATGCTGGAAACCGCCCGCGCATTCTCGACGCGCTTGTCGATGACCTTCTGCTCTTTGCTCTTGTCGCCATACTGCTTCATGCGCAGTTCCAGGACTTTCATCCCCAGGCCGTCGAGAGCGGCGAAGTTTTTGTAGGTCAAAATAAAACCGATGTCCCAGTCGTCAATGCCGTTCTTCGTCTGGTTCAGGAAAATGCCGTAGTCCTGAATGATACCCGAACTCTTCTCGGCGTCCCAGATCGGCTTGACATTGGTCTTTATGTCCTCCATAAACGCGCTAAAGTGTCCAGGAAGAATATGGACCAGCGTAACCCGGCTTACCGGGCCTTCAGTGTATTGGTCTTGGGCGATGCCTGTCGCCAGCAGTACCAGGGAAACTACTAACAACCCTAACGTCAGTCGGACGGCTTGCTTCATGTTTACAGCCTCCTC
>Ga0074046_10004952_pt1 | contig 10726 bp, 10 predicted proteins | sample BogForMeECP23OM3_FD_94441 | JGI IMG/M metagenome (GOLD analysis project Ga0074046, IMG submission 94441) | Bog forest soil microbial communities from Calvert Island, British Columbia, Canada - Bog Forest MetaG ECP23OM3 | ecosystem: Environmental > Terrestrial > Soil > Wetlands ...
ATCTGGCAGCAGGCCAGCGTCGATCCGACGGCGTCACCATCGGGCCGCGCATGCGAGGTGAGGATAAACTTCTGCCTTCTCCCTATTTGATTGAGGACTTCTTCGAGCATCCCCTTTGGTCCCGGCTCAACTGTGGCGCTTTCTTTTCTCGATACGCTTGAGTAATTCTTCTACCCGGCTGCCATGCTCATCGCGGTGGTCGAGTATGAACAAAAGCTCAGGCGCGTGTCGCAGGCCGAGGTTCGCCGTCAGTGCATGGCGAATGAACCCGCGTGATGCGTTCAGCCCCTCGAGACTGTCCTCGACTTCCTTGTCGTCTCCCGCAACTTCGATGAACACTCGTGCGACCTTGCCGTTCGTCGCGAGTACGACTTCGTTCACCGTTACCAGCCCAATCCGCGGGTCTTCCAGTTCACCCTCAACCAGCGTGGTGATTTCCTCGCGCAGGGCCTCGCTGCGGCGCGCCCGATGATATTTCTGTGCCCGGTTCTCCATCTTTTCTGCTCGACCCGGCAAAAAAGCTGAACGTTAGAGAATACGCCAACCTGTCAAGCCGGCGGTGATAACCATCACGATTCCCCGGTTACGAGTCCTACCGCCGCCACCAAGCTTCCTGTAACTGCGTTTGGTGTCAGAGGTCCTTCGCCCGCTGCCGCGGGCTCAGGATTTCGCCTGCGGTCTTCCGTCGCTTCGCTGCTCACGACCGCAAGACGGCTCAAGTTACGGAATCGCCAAATTCTGCCACATTGAGGAAGTCGAGGAACGAGTCGGTGATTTCGCCACCACTATTGTTGGCTGCGCGTACCGCAAAACGTTCGACGTTACGCATGAGGCCATCGAGGTAGTCGCGTGACGACGAGATGCTGACGATCCCCAGCGTCGCACGCTGCCAAGCGTCGCTGGGATCGATCTCGGCCACGGCAACGTTGAAGCGGGTGCGCAGGCCGTCTTTTACGCTGCGCACAACCTGCCGCTTGTCCTTCAGCGAACGAGCGCCTTCGATGCGGATCTCCAGAGTGAGGTGCGCGATCATATCGTTGCTGGTTTCATCAGGTCCGGTTACACCAAGTCCCGGAAATTGTCCCTCGCACCGCGAGGAACAGTTTCCGGGACGATGCCAATACTGAATGCCTGTGCCGCGCGGACTAAAGTCCGCGGGAAATCAGTAAAAGGCATTTGGACGCCGGCCTGAAGGCCGGCACTACCCAAGTCGCCTTCTCCCGCAGCCTGTAAAGTCGCGCCCTGACGCAAGCCTAGGCGAACGCTTCCGCGGCCACCTTTTCGACGACAAACGCCTCAATGACGTCTCCTGTCTTGATGTCGCCATAATTGGCGATGCCGATGCCGCACTCCATGCCGTTGGTTACTTCCCTGGCATCGTCCTTAAAGCGCCGCAGCGATGCGATCTTGCCCTTGAATACCACCACGTTGTCGCGCAGCAGGCGAACATCGGAGTCGCGCTTGATGACGCCGTCCACCACCTGGCAGCCGGCGATGGTGCCCACCTTCGGGATGCGGAAGGTCTCGCGGACCTCAGCGCGTCCCTGGTAGGTCTCCTTAATGATTGGCTCGAGTAGCCCAGTCATCGCGCGCTTCATCTCGTCCTGCAACTCGTAGATGATCGAGTGCAGGCGGATGTCCACCTTCTCCTGCTCGGCGAGTTCCTGCGCCTTGCGTTCGGGGCGGACGTTGAAGCCGATGATGACTGCGTTCGAAGCGGAGGCCAGCAGCACGTCGGACTCGGTAATGGCGCCCACGCCCGTGCGCACGATTGTGATCTTCACCTTTTCGTTTGACAACTTGGTCAGCAGATCGGTGAGCACTTCGACCGAGCCTCCCACGTCACCCTTGAGGATGATCGGCAAGTCCTTCTGCCCAGCGGTCTTGATTTGTTCGGCCAAACCTTCGAGCGACACGCGCGAGCTTTTCGCCAGTTGTGCTTCGCGCGCCTTGGCTTCCCGGTATTCGGAAATATCGCGCGCTTTTTCGCGATCGACGACCGCCACCAGTTGATCGCCAGCCTGCGGCAATCCATCGAGTCCGAGGACTTCGACGGGGGTTGCGGGCGTCGCCGCTTCCATGGCCACGCCACGGTCGTTGAACATGGCGCGAACCTTGCCGAACACGTTGCCGACGACGAAGTTGTCGCCCGCGTGGAGCGTTCCATTCTGGATCAGCACGGTCGCCACCGGACCGCGCCCGCGATCCAGCTTGGCTTCCAGCACGGTACCGGTTGCCGGGCGGTCGGGCACGGCCTTCAGGTCCTGGAGGTCGGCAACCAGGCAAATCATTTCCATCAGCAGGTTCAGGTTGGTCTTCTGCTTGGCGGAAACATCCACGAACACCGTGTTGCCACCCCAATCTTCGGGCATCAGTCCGCGATCGGCCAACTGCTTCTTCACCCGATCGGGCAGGGCGTCCGGCTTGTCGATTTTGTTGACGGCCACAATGATCGGCACATTCGCTGCCTTGGCGTGGTCGATGGCTTCCAACGTCTGCGGCATGACGCCGTCGTCGGCGGCAACGACCAGCACAACGATGTCGGTCACCTTCGATCCGCGGGCGCGCATACGGGTAAAGGCTTCGTGGCCCGGGGTATCGAGGAAGACGATCTCACGACCGTAGGCCGGCGAATTCGTGTCGGTGATCGCGACCTTGTATGCGCCGATATGCTGCGTGATTCCGCCAGCTTCGCCTTCGGCAACGCTGGTTTGGCGAATCGCGTCGAGTAGGCTCGTCTTGCCGTGATCGACGTGACCCATGATCGTAACCACGGGAGGACGCGTCACGGCCACGGCACTGCTCTCTTCGCCAGCACCTTCTGCTGGCGAAGTGTCCTTGGCTAACTGCTCTTCGAAGCTGATGACATCGGTCGTCGCCCCGAAGTGGCGTGCCATCTCGCTTGCGAGTTCCGAGTCCAGAGTCTGGTTGACCGTGGCGAAAACACCTCTGGCCAGCAAGCGGGCGATCAGGTCTTTGGCGCGGATCTCCAGCTTCTCGGCCAAATCCTTGACGCTGATGCCTTCCGGAATGGTGATGTTGCGCGTAATGGGCAACGGCTCGCTCGACAATGACAAGCGCGGCGGCGGCACGAAGCCCTTCATCGGGCCTTCCTTCACGCCACGAGGCACATAGCGTTGTCCGGGACGCGCTGGGCGGCCCATCGGACGGCCGGTGGGGGGTGGCGGCGCTGCTCCAGCGCCGGCTCCCGCTCCAAATGGCGGACGCATTCCCGGAGCGCCAGAGCGCGTGGGATGCGGACCACGGCGCTCGCCTGGACGCATCGGCGGACGGGTAGCTCCACCCGCACTCTGACCTGGGGCCTGATTCGGCGCGCCGGGACGGGGACGCTGGAAGATGGGCTTGCCACGCTCCGGCATTACGGTGCGCGGGGTCGCGGCGGAAGCACCCGGCTGTCGCGGAGGTGCCGCATAGACCGGACGCGGTCCCGTCTGGGGAACAATCAGTCTTCGCGGCGGCGCGGCGGGCCTGTGCGGAGTCGCCGCGGGCTTGGGGGAAGCAACTGGCGCAAGCGTGGATGCGAGCGCGCCAGATGGCTCACCAGTTTCAACAGGAGCTGTCGCTTCTACTACCACGGGCATCGCCTCAACTTCAGGTTCGACAACTTCGGGTATCGGTTCAACCGCAATCGGGACCTCTTCTTCCGCTACCGTCTCATGCGCCTTGGGCGCTTCCTGAACCGGCGGAGCAACGGTTGTTGCCGCAGGAGGCGCAACTGGGGGTTTAGTGGGAATGACAACAGCCGAAGGCTGACGTACCACGGTTTGTGGCGTGATCAGGCGCGGCGCAGGTTTGGGCGGCTCAGTGGGCGCAACTGGGGCGGCACTGGCAGCGGCAACTGGCGGCTTGGCGACCGTGCTGGGAGGACGCGAAGGCACTGCCGACGGCGGAGCTACGGTTTGCCGTGGCGGCGCTGCCGGGACAGCTGCAGCGGCGCGCGGAGGAGCAATGGGCTGGGCGGCCTTCTGAGTAATCGCCTTCAACACGTCTCCCGGCTTGGAGATGTGCGAGAGGTCGATTTTGGGCTTGAACTCATCTGCGGCCGCGCGTGAGCTGCGACTCGCAGGAGCGCTGCCGAACTCGCCATGCTCAGCGTAGTACTTCCTGACACGCTCCGCCTCATCCACTTCGATGGAGCTGGAGTGCGTTTTCTTTTCCGTGACTCCGACCTTCAATAGCAGATCGAGAATCACCTTGCTTTTGACCTCGAGTTCCCTCGCCAAGTCGTTAATTCGAACCTTTTGCTGCATTCCGCCCTGATTCCTCCGTATTGTCCCGTGCGCCTACGCGTTCATAGCATCCTCACGCATACTTGTATCGCCAATCTGCTCCAGTTGTGCCACCGTTCCGGCGAGCGTTGCCACTTGAGGCGTCAGCCTATCCCACGCTCATCGCTCTGTCTTTGACTTTCCTCCAGCCGGAGGTGTGCATTCGTAGAGGCGCGTGAGGGCAGCCCAAAACTCGTTAAACGAACCGAATTCTGCCACGCTGCCTCCTACGCGGCCTTCCTGATTCCATCGACCCTCAGGGGCTAAAGCCCAATCTTTAAGCGGCCTGTAACGGCACGGCCGAAGCCGAGCCCTTTCAAACCGCATTTCTGAGACAACTTCTAGCGCTGCTCGCCGGGCAACTCTTCGTCCGGCACGCTCTCGCCTTCCACTTCCGGCCGCTCGTGGGTCGTGACTTCCGCCACGTCGGCAGGGGGGGCATTTTCCACGCCATCGACAACCTCAGCCTCGAAGTACTGACCTTCGTCGACCAACTCTTCCACCGATTCAGACGATGCCTCCGGCTCTGTCGGCAGACCATCGACGTTGCCGGAGTCCACTTCCTCGGCCGGCACTTCGCCTTCTCCGCTCGCCGCCAGCATGGCCTCCTCTTCGGACAGGCCCGCTTCCTCGACTTCGGCGAGGACAGCTTCCTCGGCGCTGTCTGCTTGCCCGGCAACCGCTTCGTCTCCCTCGGCGGCAATTTCCTCCGGCGCGCCTTCGGCTCCCTCGGCCGGGGCTGCGGCGGCATCCAGGCTGGAGAAGTAGTTGTTGACCGCGATGCTGATCTTTTCCACCGTCTTCGGACCAACGCCCGGGATCTCTTCCAGTTGCTCCGGCGTCATGTCGGCAACCTGCTCGACGGTCGTAATTCCTGCGGCCAGCAGCTTCTCGATGATGCCGGGCTCGAGGTCAGGCACGCTTTCGAGTGGCGTCGACACCTGCGTCATTACCTGTGACATCTGCGCCTCCACTTCCTGGCGCTTCTCTTCCTCGCTCTTGATGTCGATTTTCCAGCCCAGCAACTTGGCAGCCAGGCGGACGTTCTGTCCCTTTTTACCGATGGCGAGCGAAAGCTGGCTGTCGTCCACGATCACTTCCAAATGCTTTTCCTGGCCTTCGAGAACCGTTACGCGACTGACCTTTGCGGGCTGCAGGGCCTTCTCCGCAAAGGTCACCGGGTCGTCGTGGTACTCGATGATGTCGATCTTCTCGCCGCGCAATTCGCGGATGATCGACTGCACCCGCATTCCCTTCATGCCGACGCACGCGCCCACGGGATCGACGTCCTTGTCTTTCGACATCACGGCGATCTTGGTGCGCTCACCGGCTTCGCGAGCGATGGCGCGGATCACGACGGTGTTGTCGTAAATTTCCGGGACCTCCGTCTGGAAGAGGTGCGTCACCAGTTCGGGCACGGCGCGCGATACGACGACCTGCGGACCCTTCGCGGCCTTTTCCACGCGGGTGATCATCACCCGTATGCGTTCTCCCGGTGAGAACGACTCCAGGCGCGACTGTTCTTTCTTCGGCATGCGCGCCTCTGCTTTGCCCAGATCGACGATTACGTCCTGCCCTTCGACCCGCTTGACGGTGGCGTTGATGATCTCGCCGACCCGGCCAATATATTCGTTGTAAACCGTGTCGCGCTCGGCCTCGCGCACCTTCTGGAAAATCACCTGCTTTGCCAACTGCGCCGCGATTCGGCCCAGGACTTCGGTCGGCTTTTCGGTGCGCAGTTCGCCACCCACTTCCGCCGCCGGGTCGATGCGCTTGGCATCATCCAGCGCGATCTGCGCGTTCGGGTCCTCAACCAGGTCGGAGTTCTCCACGATGGTCCGCACGGCGTAGGCGCGGATGTGGCCAGTCTCCTTGTCGAGTTCGGCGCGCAGGTTCTCCTGCGTCTTGTAATACTTTCGGGTGGCAACAACAATGGCGTCTTCCACCGCGCTCACGACGATGTCCGGATTGATGCCCTTCTCACGGCTCAGAGCGTCGATCACGTTGTACAGTTCACTTGCCATAAGAAACCTGCCACCTTACTCGAAAACTCGTATTCACTTGCCGCAGTACCGCCAGACTAGAATTCGGGAACGAGGTTGGCCTTTTCCACATTCGCCAGCTCGATTTCGACCTTGGCTCCAGCCTCGACGCCCGCGTGCTTCTTGCTCTTCTTACGGCCCGTCTGCTCCAGGCTCAGCCGGCCGTCATGGAACGTTTGCAACCGTCCTTCAAAATGCCGGTTCCCGTTCACCGGATCGCGCGTCATCAGCTTCACCAGGCTGCCGGTGAAGCGCTCAAAGTCCGCCGGCTTCGAAAGCTTGCGGTCCAGTCCGGGCGACGAAACTTCCAGCGTGTACGTCGACCCCGGAACCGCGTCTTCCACGTCGAATATGGTTCCCACCTCGCGACTGAAATTCGCGCAATCTTCGTGCGTGACGCCTTCGAGCTTGTCGATATAAATCCGCAACATCCGGGCCTTACCGCCGCCGAGCAACTCGACTTCGACCACTTCGAGGCCGTCGGACTGCGCAACCCGCTCGGCGATCTCTTGAATCTTGTCTAAGCCAGCCGCCATTTTTCTTCCAAAATTCCGTCGCCGGCGATCAAGCGAAATCCACCCGACAGGCTTTGGTTGCCGCCCGGACTCGCCAAGAACCAGCGGATTGAAGGTTGGAATAATAAAGTGGGCTCTCGCCCACCGGTGTGCTTCGCCGCGTACTCTGGAGGCTTCCGTCTCTCCGCCGGGAGTGAACGGAGCCTGTTACACACAGCAGTACTTCTACAACTATACGCCCGAAATCGCCGAAAATCAACGACGCCGCGGAAGCCGGTGCCAGTCTCGAGCGCCATTCTCGCAGTGTCATCAGGATGTTACCTTTCTGTCACTTACAAGCGTTTGCCTTAGCCGCAAGGCGACTCTACAATGAAAGATTATCCTCCCGCGGACCTAATGCCATGATTCATTTTCCTGTGCCTGAGGCGCTCACCTTCGATGACGTGTTGCTGTTACCGGCCAAGTCGGATGTCGTTCCCGCCGCGGCTGACACCTCGACCCGCCTGACTCGCAACATCCAACTCCAGATTCCCCTCATCAGCGCTGCCATGGATACTGTGACCGAATCGCGTATGGCGATCGCGATGGCCCAGCAGGGCGGACTCGGCATCATGCACCGCAACCTGACCATCGAGCAGCAGGCGAGTGAGGTGGACAAGGTGAAGCGCTCGGAGAGCGGCATGATTGTCGATCCCATCACCATGTCGCCGGACGAGAAGATTTCTGAAGCCCTGGAGGTGATGCGCCACTACCGGATTTCGGGCGTGCCCGTCACCAAGAACAATAAGCTGGTCGGCATCCTCACCAATCGGGACCTGCGATTCGAGACCCGCACTGATATACCCATCAGCGAAGTTATGACGAAGGAGAACCTGATCACGGTTCCGGTAGGCACGACGCTGGACGAAGCCGAGGCCATCCTTCACCAACACCGTGTCGAAAAGCTTCTGGTCGTCGACGATCATTACCAACTTAAGGGCCTCATCACGGTCAAGGACATTCAGAAGCGGATGAAGTATCCCAATGCTGCGAAGGACGATAAAGGCCGCCTGCGCGTGGGAGCCGCCATCGGTGCGACCGGCGACTTTCTGGAGCGGGCTGCCGAAATGGTAAAAGCCAAAGCCGATCTGCTGGCCATCGACAGTGCGCACGGTCACACCACCCGGGTTATCGACGCCATCAAGCTGGTGAAGGCGAAGTTTCCCGAGGTCGATCTCATTGCGGGCAACGTCGGTACTTTCGAGGGCGCGTGTGAACTGGCCCGCGCCGGAGTTGACGCTGTCAAAGTTGGCATAGGACCCGGCTCGATCTGCACCACGCGCATCGTGACCGGCGCTGGCGTGCCGCAGATCACAGCCATTGCCGAATCAGCGCGTGCCGTGCGCGACGCTAACATCCCCATCATCGCCGATGGCGGCATCAAGTACTCGGGTGACATTACCAAGGCCATCGCAGCCGGTGCCAGTTGCGTGATGATTGGCTCGCTGCTGGCTGGAACCGAAGAGAGTCCGGGCGAGACCATCCTCTACCAGGGCCGCTCGTTCAAAGCGTATCGCGGCATGGGATCGCTGGCCGCCATGGCACAGGGGTCCAGCGAACGCTACTTTCAGACCACCGACATGGATGCCTCCACACAGGCTCTCTCCGACGACGGTACAGAAAGCAATCGATTGGCCAAACTAGTCCCTGAGGGCATCGAGGGACGCGTTCCCTATCGCGGCACGGTGGGCATGATCGTCTATCAACTGGTCGGCGGAGTGAAGAGCGGTATGGGTTACGTCGGCTGCTCCACCATCGCCGAACTGCAGCAGAACGCGCGCTTCGTGCGCATCAGCGGCGCGGGCTTGCGCGAGAGCCACGTGCACGACGTAATGATCACGCGCGAGGCTCCCAATTATCGTGTCGAGTAAGCTGGCGCGAGGATCGTTGTATCCGTCACTGCCGAACCTCACCCGCCATTGGTGGCCGGTTGGCGTCTGGCTGGTCGCGATCCGCCTGGAATCGACCGACTATGCTTCCTCAACCAATACCTTCGGGCTGTTGTACCAGATTTCCGTGGCGATCTCCAGCCGCATCGACCCAGGAGTGTTGCTGACACTGAATTCGATTCTGCGCAAATCGGGACACTTCATCGGCTATGCCATCCTTAGCTGGCTGGTGTTTCTGGCCCTGAAGTACACACATCGCGACCGGCTGAAACCGGCGCTGCAACGGCGCTGGGGAGTCTTTTTTCGCGACTTCTGGCAATTCGACTGGGCGCTGATCGCGGTGCTGTTCACCATCATCACCGCTTCTCTCGACGAAATCCACCAGGCTTCGCTGCCCTCGCGCAGCGGCCGCTGGCAGGATGTGGCGCTGGATACGGCTGGGGCACTGCTCATGCAACTGCTGCTCTATGCGCGCGCATCCCACTCGATGAGCGTGCAACGCAGGCATTTGGCGGAGGAGCACGAGCCGTCATTGACGCGTTAGGTAGGGTTCGGAGTTTCTGTAGTCGTTCCGATGAGCAGCAGCCTTTCTAAGCGTGGCGTCATCGGTCGTCTGTGCGGAAGGATTGTCCTACTGGCCTTGCTTCCCCGAGCTCCCCAGCGCCCGCACGACCTTGTGCATGCGAGCTTCGAGCGACAGATAGCTCACCAACTCGTTGTGCCGCTTTTCGGAGTCGCGGTCAAGCTTGTCGAAGCGCGCATCCATTCTCTCGAATCGCGCGTCCATCCGCTGCTCCAGAGCGGCAACCTGTTTCTCGACGTTTTCGACCCGCACCGTCAGGCTCTTCAGATCTGGCGCTACCACGTCCTGTAAGAGCGTGTGTACTTCCTCGATCGCGCCCATCGGCCCTCCTGGTGGCATTGTATCCCGTCCTGCAGGCTCGTGAAAATATGGCCACGCAGCAAAAAGCGCACCCGCTTGCGAGTGCGCCTGAATTGCGCGACGACAGAAACTTGTCGCGAGTTATTTCTCTTCTGACGCCGGCGGTTCGCCACCCTCGGCCGGCGCCGTCTCGGCGGTGGCTGCTTCCATGGCTTTGCGGTTTTCTTCCGCACGCTTGGCGCGAAGCTCGTTCCGCTTCTGGCGCTTCTCGTCGAGCGTGGCCTCGCTGCCCAGCAGTTCGACGAAGGCGATGTCGCCACCATCGCCCTGACGGAAACCGCCGTGGATGATGCGCAGGTAGCCGCCGTTGCGGTCGCCATAGCGCGGGGAAATCTTATCGAACAGCTTGTCCACGGCGTCGCGGGTCATCAGGTAGGCTGCAGCCTGCCGTCGCGCCGCCACGTCTCCGCGCTTGCCCAGGGTAATCATTTTTTCTACATGAGGACGCATGGCCTTGGCCTTGGTGAGCGTGGTCTCGATGCGCTCCTCCACGATCAGCGAGGTAACCAGGTTGCGCAGCAGCGCGCGCCGGTGCTCGGTGTTCCGTCCCAGTTTCCATCCTGCTCTACGATGACGCATGTCTTTGGTCCTTCACAATCTCGCAAAAGTCGCGGCAGAATTCTGCCACGCAAAACAATTCTGAAGAATCGGGTGCCCCAGGTTCGCGCCTTGTTTTGGCGCTAACCTGGGCTTGCGCTCCTGTTAAAAATTCGGTTCCGAATTGCCGTAGGTCAACGCTGAAGGCAGCGACGACGATCCGCTTCCCGGCACCGCATTGCCGTGCTCGTCGATCTTCATGCCCAGACTGAGACCCATATTATTCAGGATCTCTTTGATCTCGTTCAGCGATTTGCGGCCGAAGTTCTTGGTCTTCAGCATCTCCGCTTCCGACTTCTGCACCAGCTCGCCGATGGTCTGGATGTTCGCGTTCTTCAGGCAGTTGTAGCTGCGCACCGAAAGCTCCAGTTCCTCGACCGAGCGGTTCAGGTTCTCGTTGCGGATCTCCGGC
>Ga0074046_10004953_pt1 | contig 10723 bp, 9 predicted proteins | sample BogForMeECP23OM3_FD_94441 | JGI IMG/M metagenome (GOLD analysis project Ga0074046, IMG submission 94441) | Bog forest soil microbial communities from Calvert Island, British Columbia, Canada - Bog Forest MetaG ECP23OM3 | ecosystem: Environmental > Terrestrial > Soil > Wetlands ...
GAGGGATATCCGGGCATTGGTCCGTCTTTTCGAACTTTGCGGTTTCTCTTTAAGCTCGGCGTCGGCATCGCTCAATCCATCATTGCTCTGATCGAGTTTGCTCCAAAGTGGATAATTGCGACGGGCGGCTATGTGAGCGCGCCGGTCATTATCGCTGCAATTGTATTGAAAAAGTTGAAAATTGCGCGGGTGCGAATTTTTCTGCACGAACAGAACAGCATTCCCGGCCAATTGAACGCATTAATGGGAAGGTGGGCTGACAAGGTCCTGCTTACGTTTCCCCAGACCCTTTCTTTTTTCCCGAACGCAACGGTTGTAGGCTATCCTATACGCCACTCGATAGTTCCTATCCCACCTGAGCAGGCCCGAGAAAGGCTATCCTTCGAAATTCCGCAAGGCCGGGATGTGATATTCGCTTTTGGAGGGTCCCAGGGAGCGCGCACGATAAATCGTGCAATAGTCGATGCGCTTCCTTTCCTTCTGCCATACAGGGACAGGCTATTCATAATACACGGCAGCGGCCTCGCAGGCTCTGTTGAATACGATGGGGCGGCGGACACCGAACGGCGGATCGAAAAAACTCTCTCCCCGGAACAAAGGGGTTTGCTGGGGGAGTTATATTACCGGCAGGACTATTTTCACAATATCGCCGAGGTTTACTCGGTAAGTTCGCTAATCGTTTGTAGAAGCGGTGCGGGAAGCCTCAACGAGATTTCACGCATCGGGAAACCCGCTCTACTGATCCCGAAAGTCAATCTGCCGGGCGATCACCAGGTGATGAACGCCCGAGCCATGAAAAGCGCCGGAGCCGCCGAGGTATTGTTTGAAGACACAGTTATGGAGAATGGAGAACTGCTGGAGAAGCTGGATGGGCGAGTTCTGGCGCAAAAGATTTTATCCCTGATTGAAGACGCGGCGCTGCTGCGGCTGATGAGCGAAAGGAGCAGGGATTTTCTGAGGCGGAAGGCCATCGAGCGTATATTGAGCGAAATCTATGGAGATATGCACTTCGTGGATGGCAACGGCCATCAGGCAACACCTTTCAGAGACCTGGTGCGAAACGCCCAGCTCCTGCAAATGCTCTCCACCGCCTATAGCCTTTCCGGGTGTAGTTTCGACCCCTCTTGCGTGGTGGACGACCCGGACGACCTTGCGTATTACCGTCACAGGGCAGCGGGGCTGCTCAGCCGCAAAGGCTGGCAGGACCGCAACCTGGGAGTCAAACTGATCGGTTTTACAAGGTACAGGGAAAAAATCCCGACCCTGCTTAAAATGCTCTCCGACAGGACCCCGGTAAGCAAAATAAAAAGATTTTTCGGAGGAGATTTCGAGCAAGTCGGGTTTATTCGCAGAAACATCGTCCAAGCAATTCAAGTTATGGACCATTTCGACTCTGATGTTGAAAAACATTTGCTTGCCGCCCTTGAGGATCCTTATTTCGAAGTTCGCGCCCAGGCTTGCCGCAGCGCCGCTCATTTTGGCCCATTTGTGGCGGGGAAAAAGTTATGGATAAATGGGATTGTCGAGTGCCTTGAAGATGATTGTTTCGAGGTTGTGATCGAGGCAGCCAAAGCTCTGGGCGAGATAGGGACAGATTGGGGAGCTGCAAAGGCGCTCTTTTCCATGAATGAATCGCACTACTGGCAGGTACGCAACGCGGCCTTGTACGGACTGAAGCGAATGATCGAACGGGGGGTGGTCGAGGCCTCTGACGAGCTATTCTCCAAGACCTCGTCTTTCATACTTACCTCGACGGATTTCAGGCCGCATTTCGAGATAAAGGAAACATACGCGGCAATCCGGGAGTGCGCAAAACAGGACAAATCTGAGCACCATTTGCCTGGTCCAGCCTCTTTATCAGGCCAGGTCTCCAGGAAAATTCAATGATTTACGAAATCTGCAATTTTCTCCTCCCGCTTTCCGAGAGTTTTTCATTTTGCCGGCTGGTGAACTACATTAGCTTTAGGGCCATAATGTCGGCACTAACGGCAGTCATACTTATTTTCCTTTTCAGCAGGCATTTTATTCTATTTATCCATAGGCACTGCTTTCTGGAACAGGTCCGCGAAACCGGAGTTCATTCAGCATTCGACAAGAGCGGCACTCCGACAATGGGCGGAGTTCTCATAATCGGGGCCGTACTCGTTTCGATGGCTATCTGGGGCAACTGGCGCAGCCCCTTCATGCTCTGCTCTGTTACGGGGATGGTCTGGTTCGGACTGCTCGGCCTTTGGGACGACGTGTCCAAGGTGCGGTCGAAAAGCGGGGACAGGGGACTTTCAGAACGCAGCAAGCTCTTTCTGCAGGGGTTTTTCAGCGTTGTTTTCGCCTGGATTTGCGTTGGGCCTTATGCGCCCCTTGGAAGTGCGCTTGCCACGAAAGTCTGCGTTCCATTTTACAAGTACCCGCTCACCGACATTGGACCCTGGCTCTACGGCCTGTTCATATTCCTGTTCGTTATCTTTGTTTCCAATGCCGTGAACATAACCGATGGTCTCGATGGTCTTGCCATTACGCCCTCGATTTTCGTAGTGGCCGTGCTGGGCATCTTCGCCTACGTTGAGGGCAACCGGATTTACTCGAGTTATCTCTACTACCCATTTTTGCGCGGGGCCGGCGAGCTGACGATCTTCGGGGCAGCATTCGTAGGCGCCGGCCTGGGGTTTCTGTGGTATAATGCTTACCCTGCCCAGATCTTTATGGGAGACACGGGTTCGCTCGCCATCGGAGGCACAATGGCCGTGATGTCGGTCCTGTTGAAGCAAGAGACGCTTTTCCCCCTCTTGGGCGCCCTGTTCATAGCCGAAGCTATCAGCAGCCAGGTGCAGGACAAAATAGGCGTAAAGTGGATTGGACGGCGGATTTTTTTCCGCGCCCCTCTGCACCATAACTTGCAGCACAAGGGGATGGCCGAAACCAAAGTCGTGATACGTCTTTGGATCGTTGCAGGCATTCTTGCTCTCATTTCTCTTGCCACTCTTAAACTGCGATAATTTTTTCCAGCCGCGGCAAATTTGTTTCCCCACACAGCCTCCTTTTGCCTGAAGAATTATTAGAATAGCCACATACCCAAATTGGATTGTCGAGCAGCCTCCTGTTGGATGAGCGCCGGTTTGTGTTAAATTTACGGAATGTCTGGAGAAGGGAAAATGAGTACGGTGGCTTTTCGCGTCATAAGCGATGCTCTAAGGAACTGCTGTTCGGGGATCAGGGCATTACTGTTTACCCGGTTGTCTCTTGATTCAAACAGCAAAAGAGGGGCAGCGCGCGATATTAATTGCGACCTCTCGGACAAGAAGACATTTTTCGCCTGGCAGCGAAATCACACGGCAAACGAGCGCACATTTCTATCGTGGTGCCGCACCGGGATTTCACTAATAGGGTTCGGTTTCCTTATCGAGCGTTTTGACGTTGTGATCCGGGAAATGAGGTTTTTAGCAGTCCCCGGCATGAGCGGAAAGCTAAACCAGGTGCCAAGCACGCGCTTTATGGGAATGGTTGCCCTGGGGCTGGGGGTAGTTCACAGTTCTTGCCGGGTGGCGCTTTTACTACATCCGGAAACATATAAACACCGGAGACCCCAGCTTTACCGCAATGCCGGACACAATCCTGTTAACCGCTGTTCTGCTTACGGTTGCGTCAGCCTTCGTTTTTTTCGCTTTCTATTTTTAGGATCTGCATATAGAAGTTGTTATCAGCGGGCATGATCTAACAGGTCAAGGGCGGAACAACGGGGGAGGCAATGAACGTTCTTATCGTCGGCGCGGGGGCGCTTGGCAGTTTGATCGGGGCACGGCTCTCGAAGACGCACGCATCCATTTCGCTTTTCAGCACAAACCGCGAGCACATGGAGGCTATCCGGCAGGGCGGACTCGATATCGAGGAGCTTGACGGAACTGTACGCAACTATACGCTTACGACCTGTTTCGAGGCTGACAAACTCCCCCGCAACCCTGATCTCGTGCTTGTCCTGGTAAAGACATATTCGACGCAAATGGCCCTATCGCTCGTGCATGGGCTCTGTTCGACCTCCACTGTTTTTTTAACCCTCCAGAACGGAATAGGAAACTGGGAGCGGATAGCCGAAATCACAGGCAAGGGGGCCGTCCTTGCGGGCAGCACCGCTCAGGGGTCAACTATGCTCGGACCGGGCTTGATACGTCACGGCGGCAACGGGCCTACCTATATTGGCGAACCTGGCGGGTGCGCATCCGAAAGGGTCAGACGGCTAGTAGAATTATTCCGGGAAGCCGAACTGGTGGCGGAACCGAGCGACGAGGTGGAGAGGCTCATCTGGGAAAAGCTCGTGATAAACGTCGGGATAAACGCGATCACCGGTCTGACCGGCATACGAAACGGCTTTATAGCGGAGATGCAGGAGGCGACTGACCTGTGCCGCTCCGCGGTCGAGGAGGCAATAATCGTGGCCGGGTCGAAAGGTTTTCCGATCGGCGCGGACATGATTCATCGGGTCATCGCGGTCGCCAGGGCTACTGCTCGAAACCGCTCGTCGATGGGTCAGGACGTAGATAAGAAAAAGAGGACCGAGATCGATGCAATAAACGGCGCAGTGGTACGCTTCGGGAAGGAAGCGGGAATTCCGACCCCTGTCAACCTGACACTCACATTACTGATGAAAGTACTCGAAGCTCAATACACCGGCCAAAGGACGCCGTAGCCCGGCAATTGCTCGCACCAACCAGTTTCCATCCGGATTTTTTAGCTTAAGAGAGTCCTGCTGAGATAGACTTAACAAGGTCTAGCTCAGTAGCAAAGAACGGCATGTCGGAGACCTGCCAATTCAATGTCGCAGTTTACCATAATTAGATTCAGAACGACCATGGGGTGCTATGGCGGCGTATCGCAGGCACCGCTGGCCCTGATCCCTGTGCATAATCATCCGGCTCGATTTGAGCCCGGCCGGTTCAAACGTCCCACAACTTTCTAAGGGGCGTAGATGGACACGGTCGAACCGGCCCTCCATGGAACGAGCGGGTGAAACGCGGGGCCGACCCAAAGCGCACCCGCTCAACTCCACAGCCCTTGCCAGCGCCGATCAGGGCGTTCAATTCCCAAATCACGTCCAACACGTCCAATAAATTGAGGCTAGCGATCTAGTTTCCGTCCGGAAAAGGTCCTTTTCCGCTCTGGGGCGGTGGGACCGCCACGCCTCGCGGAGCGTCGAGATTTCGGCGGTGGCCGCAGAGGCTTCGGTGGGCTCGATCGCCGATCTCGACGCTCCTCGAGGCGATACCCATGTACGCCTCTGCGCAAGCACTCGATTTCCTTGTAAGAACAAAAAATACCTCCTTTCCGAATCGGAAACTGCAAGTGTCTCATCCGGTGTTTTCGGATGGACACAAGTTATGGTGCGATCCAGGCGGCGGCGGGCGCAGCATTCCAGGGGCCGTTATTGCTTGCGCTCGATTCCCGATGATATATAATCCCGCCAAACTTTGGGGGATTGGTTCGGCTTTTGACCGGACTTTTCCGGCATCAACCAACCGGGCAGGCGCTATGCCGCTCGAGTAAAAAAGGAGAGAGCTAAATGAGCAAAAGAGTAACCGTTCCCGAGATCATTGCGGCCAAAGGCCAGCGTAAACTGACCGAGCTTACCGCATACGATTACCCTACCGCGTTATGGGCGGACAAGAGCGGAGTCGATATGCTGCTTGTCGGCGACTCGCTTGCGATGGTCGTTTTGGGCCAGGAGGACACCCTTTCAGTGGGAATGACTGAAATGCTCCATCACACCCTTGCGGTCAGCAGGGGGGCAAACCGGGCCATGGTAATCGGCGATATGCCTTTCATGTCTTATCAGGCGAGCGTGGAACAGGCGCTCATAAATGCCGGCCGCTTTATGAAGGAAGGCAGAGCGAGCGCTGTAAAACTGGAAGGGGGAGCAAGGGTCATCCCGCAGGTCAGGGCAATGGTGGAGGCCGGGATTCCGGTGCAGGGCCATCTTGGTCTAACCCCGCAGAGCGCAGCCCAATTCGGAGGTTTCAAGGTACAGGGAAAAACCGCCGAAGCCGCCAGGGTGCTGATCGAAGACGCCCAGGCGCTGGCTGAGGCCGGATGCTTCAGCATAGTCCTCGAGGCGATTCCTTCCTCAATCGCCGAGATGATCACCGAGGCCGTGCCGGTACCCACTATCGGTATCGGGGCGGGACCGTCCTGCGATGGGCAGGTGCTCGTTATCCATGATGTGCTGGGGCTTTTCGACAGGTTCGTACCCCGCTTCGTAAAAAAATACGCAAAGCTTGACGAAGTGATTATAGAAGCCCTGGTCAAGTACAGGGAAGAGGTGGAGCAGGGCATTTTCCCGGGACCCGAGCATGGGTTCATGATCAACGAACAAGAAGTGAAGAAGCTGGAAAAAACCTAGAGATATACAAGGGGCGGGAGTCTTCCGATTCCGACACATTGAGTCTGAATGCCTCCGCCCATCCCGTGTAAAAAAACACTATTACCAAATACAGTCCTTTCCCTCCGTGATTACTGTCTATACCTGATTTAAAAAACCGAATTACAGGGTTAAATTATTGTCCAGTTATCACGCCCCAAAAACCCCGTTTTCTTTGCGATCCCCAACCCGAGAGCCAGGCCCCCCCACCTGGCTCTCCTTTTTGTGGCGTTTGGCCGCACCGGTGATGCAAGCGTTCACCACAGGGACCCTTCGACAAGCTCAGGAAGGAGACCTCATGAAGGTTCTTGTCACAATTATTGTCTTTCTGGCTGTGGCCGCCGGGGCTGGCGCCGTATTCGTCTGGTTCGGGTTCTTTAATATCTCCGCCCGTGTCCCGCACTGGGACATTACGCTTGAAACCATTGAGGTTTTGCGCGACCGGTCGATTATCGTCAACAGCCGGGATGTCAAAACACCTCCCCTGGCGGACCCAGCGCTGGTACCGAAAGGGGCGGCATTATACCAGGAAACATGCCGCCAGTGCCACGGGGCTCCGGGGATTTCGGCTCACCCCTTTTCTCAGGGCCTTTACCCCGCCCCGGCAGACCTGCTTTCGGGATCTGTACAGAACGAATGGGGAGACGCGCAACTGTACTGGATTGTGGAAAATGGCCTCAAGCTAACCGGAATGCCCGCTTTCGGCTCAAGTTACGAGAAAGACGAAATAGCAGCCGTGATCGCTTTCGTCCGGCGGCTCCCCAAAACTTCTTCCGGTGAGTACGAGCAGATGGCCGGATCAAGTGAATATCAACAACACCATCAGCCCCAGAGCCAGCTCACCTTCTTTTTAAGCGGTCCGTGATCCGCCGGCACCGGCTACTTTTCCAGTTTGACGCTCTCAATAACTACGGGTTTTACCGGCACATTCTGAAACGGTCCGGAATTTGAAGTGGCAACGCCCTTTATCTTGTCCACGACGTCCATCCCGTCAATAACCTTGCCGAAAACCGCATAGCCGAAACCGGCAGGTGAATTGTCCCTGTGGTTAAGAGACACATTGTCCACGACATTTATGAAGAATTGCCCAGTCGCGCTGTCAACGAAATTTGTTCTCGCCATTGCAATAGTGCCTCGGTCGTTCTTAAGCTCTGCGCTGGCTTCATTCTTGACGGGGGCATGGGTTGGCTTCTGTTTCATATCCGGCGTAAACCCGCCTCCCTGGATCATGAAACTCTCTATAACCCGATGGAAGATCGTGCCGTCGTAAAATCCCTCATCCACGTACTGCAGGAAGTTTTTCACTGTTTCAGGGGCTTTGCCGGGCCAGAGTTCGATCCTGATCCGGCCCAGGGACGTCTTCATCAAGACGACCGGATTTGTGGGCTGCGCTTTTTCTTCCGAACCGGCCGCCGAGGCAAAGCTTTGCAATATCAGCGGGCAGCAAGAGATGAGGACCAGCAAAAATGTGTACTTCAAATAAGCCATTTTCTACTCCTTTGGATAAATGTTAAGCATTGACACGTATTCAACTTCTTAAAAAGAATATAGGGCCACCAGAATCGAGTTGGGGAAATTTAATGATAAAAAAGCGGAGCACAAGGGGCAGTGCCCCCGATTATCTCAGGAGAGCGGCCGAACAGTTCGACTCAGCAGACCAAATTGCCGAAATCAGCAAATTCGGGGCCGGAAACATAAACGATACGTATCTTGTGTCCACCAGCTCGAATCGAGAAAAACATTTCATTCTTCAGCGCATAAACCGACGTGTATTTAGCCGGCCCGAATTAATAATGCAAAACCTTCGCGCCTTCTCCGAGCACGTTTCAGATCCCCTGAGGCGCAATCAGACGCCCGCCCGCCGCTGGGAAATGCCGCGCCTGCTGCTGACAGTCTATTCCCAAGACCACTGGATCGACCCAGACGGTTACTTCTGGCGCGCGCTCAGCTTCATTGAGAACTCGGAATCGTTTGATTCGGTCATCAACCTCGATCATGCAGCCGAGGTCGGGTTTGCCATAGGGCTTTTCCACACCCTTGTGAGCGACCTGCCTGCAAACAGGCTAAAGGACACGCTGGAAGGCTTTCACATCACCCCGCTCTATGTGCGGCGCTATCAGGATCTCCTGGAAAAACACTGCGCCCCTGCATCCCCCGATGCGGCTTATTGCATGGATTTCATAGACAGGCGCAAAGAGTTCGCGCCCATTCTGGAAAAGGCCAAAGCGGACGGGAGATTGCCGCTCCGGATAATTCACGGCGACCCCAAAGTGAGCAACGTGATGATCGATACCAGGACAGGGCTGGCCGTGAGCATCGTGGACCTGGACACAGTCAAGCCCGGCCTGATTCATTATGATATCGGCGACAGCCTGCGTTCATGCTGCAATCCGCTTGGAGAGGACCCCGGCAAGCCCGATGAAGTCCGTTTCGAACCTGAACTCTGCCACGCGCTGCTGAGGGGCTATTTTTCGGTGGCCAAAGGCTTTCTCACCGAATACGAGCGTGAATTCATCTACGATTCTATCCGCCTGCTGGCCTACGAGCTGGGAGTGAGATTTTTTTGCGACTACCTGGAGGGGGATGTTTATTTCAAGGTAAGGGATCGCCAGCAGAACCTCCGAAGAGCGCTGGTCCAGTTCCGCCTTGTCGAAAGTATCGAGTCGCAGGCCCAAGCTCTGCGAGCGATTATCAGGGAGACAAAATGAGCTGCGTCGGGAGTAGGGAGCGGGGAGCAGTGGATGCCGGAAGTATTCCCATAAGCGCAAACTTGTTTATTGACGAAATGGCACCAGCGATACCCGCTGAATGGATCGGAGTTCCTTCTGCGAACTTCCTTGACATCCACCGTTCGGCCCTCATCGCTGTCCTTTATGCCCGCTTCTATGGCCTGTCGGACATAGATGCGCTACATCAGATCCTCCCAGGTTGCCGAATCGGGCAAATTGTCCACCAGCCGGTAGGCTTGGTCTTTTATGCTTTCCACTTGCATTGCACAATCTCCTGAGTGATATCTTTTGAGCATTCCAGCGGCCAATCTATTCATAAATATAGCACAATGTGCTCAGGTTCAGCACTCCGATCAAGTTTTGAAAAACGCAAGACGGAGCCTGTTTGACTCCGCCTTTAAGTTTGCGATTACTCAGAGCATGGATTGAATTGATATCCCGCCCCCGCGTTCTGACTACTCACAGATTCTTCAGGCCGTTTTTGCTTTCGGCGTCGATTTTCCCATGGCCGCCGCGGCCTTCTCGAAGCTCATTCCGAAAAGCCTATACACCCATATCTGGTAGGCAATTACTATGGGCACGAAGACCAGGGCTACTCCGAGCATGATTTTCAATGTCAGGGGACTCGATGATGAGTTGAACGCGGTCAGGCTGAATGCCGGGTCGATGCTGGATATGAGCAGATTGGGATACATTCCGCCGACCCCGAAAAGCGTAACCATGAGGATGAAAACCGCTGAGGAAAACCATGCTTTCAGCCATTGCGCCTGCCTTATAAAAAGCAGTATCCCGATCAGCGCGCCAACAGCCGCAAGCGGGATAACGAACAAGACTGGAACTTTCATGTAATTGTCATACAGACCGGTTGAGATGTAAGTGGCCCCCAGGAATACGACCGCCACCACAGCAAGCGCAAACCAGAGCTTGCCCGCAAGCCGTCCGGCGCGCTCCTTGAAATCCCCCTCAGACTTGATCGCCAACCAAAGAGCCCCATGCACCGTGAAGATCAGGGTGAAGAGAATGCCTCCCGCGAGTCCGTAAGGGTTTAGCAGCGAAAAAAGAGACCCGTGATAAATTCCAGCTTTATCAATCAAAATACCGCGAAACAGATTGGCGAAAGCGACGCCGAACAGCAAGGCCGGACCGAAGTTTCCTATCCACAGAAGGGCGTCCCAGAAGCTTTTCCAGCCCCTTGACGAGAATTTTGACCTGAACTCCATTGCGACGCCGCGCACTATGAGGCAAAACAGGATCAGCAGAAGGGCGGAATAGAGGCTGCTGAACATTACTGCGTAAGTTTTCGGGAATGCGGCGAAAGTAACCCCGCCTGCGGTTATCAGCCAGACCTCGTTGCCGTTCCAGTAAGGCGCCATGCTGTTGTAAACGGTGCGCTTCTCGCTTTCGTTCTTTGCAATGAACGGGGCCAAAGTTCCGGCCCCGAGATCGAAGCCGTCCAGGACGAAATAGACGGCCCACAGAATTGCCCAGAGAGCAAACCAGATCGTCTCAAGCATATCCCACCTCCTCGTCGGCCGCATCGGACAGTGCCGTTTCATCTACCGGCCCTTTCCTCGCATGGTTCCACATCAGA
>Ga0074046_10004954_pt1 | contig 10722 bp, 4 predicted proteins | sample BogForMeECP23OM3_FD_94441 | JGI IMG/M metagenome (GOLD analysis project Ga0074046, IMG submission 94441) | Bog forest soil microbial communities from Calvert Island, British Columbia, Canada - Bog Forest MetaG ECP23OM3 | ecosystem: Environmental > Terrestrial > Soil > Wetlands ...
CTTCTTGAGAGCCTCCTTCAGGAGGTCGATCGAGGTGGAGTAGGCGCCCTTGTAGTAGTAGGCCCAGGCCAAAGTGCCGGCCGCATACGGGGAATCCAGCATGCCTCTCCGCGCCGTCTGGGCCAGCGAGAGGGCAAGGTCCACGTTGCCTCCGTGCTCCAGCATGGAGTAGGCCAGATTGTTGGCCGCCAGGGGGTAATCGGGTTCCACATCAAGGGCCTTCTGGTAAAGCTCCTGCCCCTTCTGCCAGTTACCTCGCGCCTCCTCCAACGTCCCAAGTTGAACGTAGCTTCGGAAATCGCGCGGGTTTTCCTGGGTTGAACGCTGATAACTTGCTATCGCTCTGTCGTGTGCCCCTTGGGCTATCTGCACCTCGCCGAGGATCAGGAACGCGTCGATGTTGTTCCTGTTCAGCTCGACAGCTTTCTGGAGCGGCGCTTCCGCCGCCCCATAGTCCTTCTGGTTGGCCAGCAACTGGCCCAGCAGCAGGTAATCATCGCTGCTGTTGGGAGCTTTGGCGATCTGCTCCTTAACCCGCCCCACAGCTTTGCCGGGTTGCTTTTCCAGGACGCAGACATTCGCCAGGCCTCTCAGCGCCGGACTGGAGGCCGGGTCGTTACCGAGCGCATCTTCGAAGGCTTTCTCGGCCTCTTTGAAGCGCTTCTCACCCGTGAGCAACTCACCCATGCGGATGTGACCCAACGGATCCTTGGGGGCCACGGCGATGGCCTGCTTGAAGTCCTCCTCGGCGCCTTGCGCGTTCTTGCGCGATGCTTTGACGATGCCGCGATAGGTGTAGCCGAGCGCTGAGGAGGGCAGCAGCCGGACGAGGGCTTCGGCGCTCTTGTCGAGCCCATCGAAATCGCCCTTGCGCAGCTCGACGGACGCCAGCTCTCGCTGCGCGTCCGCCTCTCCGGGGCGTAGGCGCACGGCTTCGCGCCATTCATTTTCGGCCAGGTCCAGTTTCCCGAGTTGGTTGAAAGCAACGCCGAGATAGTAATGCATGGGCGCGCTGTCCGGCTCGGTCTTGAGGGCCGCTTGCAGCGTGGTGATGGCGTCGTTAGTGCGCCCTTGCCGCGCCAGAATCTGCCCCCGGTAGAGGAGGCCATCAACGTCGTTGGGATTCTGCTTCAGGATGTCGTCGTCAATCTTGGCGGCCTGGTCCAACTGGTTCTTGAGGGTCAGGAGTTGCACGTAGTCTCTTTTGACGACGAGGTCTCGCGGGTACTCATGGGAAAGCGACTCATACTCTGCGAGCGCCTTCTCCTGCTGCCCGGTCCGAAGGTAGAAATCCGCCAACATCCGGTAGCCATCGGGACTATTCTTAAAGGCCTGTTTAGCTTCCCTGGCGGCTTGCTCGGCCTTGTCCTTTTCTCCCTGGACGACGTAGAAAAGGATCAGCTCCGTGCGCGGTCCGGTGTTTTTGGGCTCCAGCTCAACCGCGCGACGGAATTGCTGTTCGGCTTCGGCGAAGCGCCGCTGCCGGGAGTAGAACGTCCCCAGCGCCATGACCGGAGCGGCAGACTTGGGGTCGAGAGAAATCGCTTTCTTGTAGTTCTCTTCCGCCGCTGCGGGCTGCTGGGCGCCGGCTTCGAGAAAGGCAAGGTTCAGGTAGGGCTGGGATTGGTTGGGAGCCAGCTCTACCGCCTTCTTCATTTCCACCAGCGCCTGCTCGTGGTTGCCCTGCGCGGTAGCGAGATGCGCCAGAAGGATGTGTGCATCGGCGTTGTTCGGTTCCTGGGAAAGGACCAGGCGCGCCTTCTTTTCCGCCTCGTCGTATTGGCGGGAAGCGACCAGCAGGTCGCCTAAGTCGGTCTGGGCCTTCCAATTGCGCGGCGCCAGATCGACGGCGCGGGATAACTCCGAGTAGGCTTGATTCAGGAGGCCCTGCCTTATGTAACACTGAGCCAGTTGGTAATGGGCTTCGGCATATCGAGGGTCCACGTGGATGGCGTTTCGGAGCTGAAGAACGGCTGCAGGGTAGTCACCCTTTCCGAAATACCGCATGGCGCTCTGATAGTATTTCTGCTTGCGGACGTTGGGATCTCGCGAGCAACTGGCGGCGATAGCCCCGGTCAGTGCCACCACCAGCAAGAACAGCAACCATGGGTGCTTGCGCATATCACATGTACCTCTTGCGGTTCAGCCCCGGACAAGCGACCTCGCAGCCAGCGTTGCGCTGACATAGGGCAACCTGGCCCATGTCTTCTTCGCGATTCGCATTTTGACTCCCCCTGGTCAACTTCTTTGTGAGAACCGCGAAGAGCTATACGCGTCAACGTTGAAACCCGTGAGCGAGCCACCTTGCGGGCTCGGAATCCAAAGGACACGCTATCCAGAGCGTCATAAGTCTGCGACACCGTCGAATGTCATTCTGAGCGAAGCGCAGCGTAGCGAAGAATTCCTTCTTGGCTTCCCTAATGGGTTACGAAGAGAGATGCTTCGCTGCGCTCAGCATGACAAGACCCACGTTTTCGGCGCGACTTATGACGTATAGTAGTGTGAATCAGCCCCGACGGCTTGTCAATGGGGCCGAAGGGAAAGCGGATGCCCGAAGGTCCCATTTGGCACGGGGGCAATCGAATCGAATGACCATAGCCACCAAGTTTTGACGGTTTCCACATTCAGACTGGTCTAACAGGCGACGCTCTTCGTCCTCACCCCACCCTTCTCCACACCCACCCCCAGCCCTCCGTACTTCACCCCGACCCGCTGTACCGTATTCTCGTACTACTGGGCTCTACGCTAGGCTAGTGGGGCTTGGTCGGCTGGTGCGAATCGACCGGGCACGAGCCTATGAGTTTCCAGTCTGCCGATAACCTGCTCGGCCGCGAAGCGGAGTGTAGAGGTCCGTTTCTCGCCGGAGTCTAAGGCGAGGGCACGACGGCTTGCGCTTGGTTCGAGTATGCACTCTCGTTGTTGTTGGAGTCGACGGCTGTCGTCACGTAATAGTAAGTTGTTCCCGCCTGGACTGTTATATCTGCATAGATGGTGCTTCCGGTTACCAAAGTCGAGTTCAATTTCGTGTACGGCCCGCCAGACACTGTGCCACGGTAAACATTGTAGCCAGCCACCGGGGAAGAGCTGGCGTTCCACGATAGACTCACAGCGTGAATTCCGGTACCAGACAGGGACTCTGTGGTCGGAGAGTTGGTAGCGTTGCTCACGATAGAGACGCTGCCGGTGACACTGCCGGCCGCGGTAGGCGCAAAAGTCATGCTGAAATCGGTGTTGTTCCCGGCCGCCAAGGTTAGGGGAACAGACAGCCCGCTGATACTGAAGCCCGTTCCCGTGACAGTCGCCTGTGAAATCATCACGCTGGTGCTGCCGGTGTTGGTGAGGATCACGGGCAGTATACTGCTGCTGCCCAGTATGATGTTCCCGAAATCGCTGCTGGTGGGACTAGCGCTGAGCAGAAGCGTCACACCGGTGCCCGTCAGCGACACGACGGCGGGAGAGTTGGTACTGTTGCTGGTGATCGAGATGCTGCCGTTGGCGCTGCCGGCGACGGTGGGAGCAAAGGTGGCGTTAAAGTTGGTGCTCTGGCCGGCAGTCAGAGTGAGGGGCAGCGAGAGCCCAGTGATGCTGAAGCCAAGCCCGGTCACCGTGGCCTGCGAAACCGTCACGCTGCCCGTCCCGTTGTTGGTCAGGGTCAGGTTCTGACTGCTGCTGCTGCCCACCGTCACATTCCCCCAGTTCAGGCTCGCGGGAGTGGCACTGAGCAACGGCGTGACGCCGGTTCCCGACAGCAAGACGACGGCAGGGGAGTTGGTGGCCTCGCTAACGAGCGAAACGCTGCCCGAGGCACTCCCGGCCACGGCGGGAGCAAAGGTGGCGGTGAAGTTGGTGCTCTGGCCGATGTTGAGACTGAGGGGCAGCGGCAGTCCGCTGAGGCTGAACCCTGTTCCAGTCACCGTGGCTTGCGAGACCGTCACGGTGCCTGTCCCCATGTTGGTCAGGGTCACGTTTTGACTGCTGCTGCTGCCTACGGTGACGTTCCCGAAGCTCAGGAAGCCGGGGGTGACGCCGAGCAGGCGAGTGACGCCCCTTCCAGATAGCGCCACGCTAGCTGGGGAGTTGGTGGCAGTGCTGGCGATCGAGATGCTGCCGGTGATATGGCCAAGTACGGTGGCGGAGAAGGTGGCGCTGAAGGTGGTGCTCTGGCCCGCGGCCAGAGTGAGGGGCAGTGAAAGTCCGCTGATGCTGAACCCAGCTCCGGTCACCGTCGCTTGGGAAACCGTCACGCTACCCGTCCCCATGTTAGTCAAAGTCACGTGCAGACTGCTGCTGCTGCCCAGCGTCACACTCCCCAAGTTCAGCGTCGCGGGACTGGCACTGAGCAGAAGCGTGACACCGGTTCCCGCAAGCGAGACGACGGCAGGGGAGTTGGTGGCCGTGCTGACCAACGAAACGCTGCCCGAGGCACTGTCGGCCACGGTGGGAGCAAAAGTGGCGGTGAAGTTGGTGCTCTGGCCGGCAGTCAGAGTGAGGGGCAGCGAAAGCCCGCTGATGCTGAACCCAGCTCCGGTCACTGTCGCTTGCGAAACCGTCACGCTGCCCGTCCCCGTGTTGGTCAGAGTCACGTTCTGACTGCTGCTGCTGCCTAGCGTCACATTCCCCAAGTTCAGGCTGGCAGGAGTGGCATTGAGCAGAAGCGTGACGCCGGTTCCCGCCAACGAGACGACGGCAGGGGAGTTGGTGGCTGTGCTCACGACCAGCACGCTGCCCGAGACAGTCCCGGCAGCGGCAGGAGCAAAAGTGGCGGTGAAGTTGGTGGTCTGGCCGGCGGTCAGAGTGAGAGGCAGCGAAAGTCCGCTGATGCTGAACCCGGGCCCCGTCACGGTCGCTTGCGAAACCGTCACGCTGCCCGTGCCCGTGTTGGTCAGGGTCATGTTTTGGCTGCTGCTGCCGCCCACCGTCACATTCCCCCAGTTCAGGCTGGCAGGAGTGGCACTGAGCAGAAACGTGACGCCGGTTCCCGCGAGCGAGACGACGGCAGGGGAGTTGGTGGCTGTGCTCACGACCGTGACGCTGCCTGAGGCAGTCCCGGCAGCGGCAGGGACGAACGTGGCGGTGAAGTTGGTGCTCTGGCCAGCATTCAGACTTAGAGGCAGCGAAAGCCCGCTGATGCTGAACCCGGGCCCCGTTACGGTCGCTTGCGAAACCGTCACGCTGCCCGTGCCCGTGTTGGTCAGGGTCATGTTCTGACTGCTGCTGCTGCCCACGATCACATTCCCCAAGTTGAGCCGGGCGGGAGTGGCACTGAGCAGAAACGTGCCTGCGGGCTTCAAAGCAAAAATTCCGTTGACGTAAGGATAGCCATAGCTGCTTTCATAACTCGTATAAGTAATGCTGCCCGCAGCCGCAGTTGACGAACAAGCCGCGAAGAAATAAAGTGCTGCACTGCTCCCCCAGCCTGAGCCGTGGTCACATGGAATCAGACTCCCAGAGCTAAAGCTACCTCCCAACGGACCACCAATTTCATTTCCCACGCCGATAACCAAGTCGTTCGCTCCAATTGTTATGGGCGGAGTGGTTCCTTGAAGATAGCAAGTGCTCGATCCACACGTATAAGGAGTACTTGAGGTAGTCCCGGTGGTCCAGGCACTTGAAGCATCCAGGCCAGCACTCGCTCCGCCTCCTGTTTGCCGATACAGTCCAAAACCAATGTCAAGATCGTCGAGGCTGCTGCCCGCCGAAACTGTAACCGCGCACCTAACCTGATAACCAGACGCCTTTGAATACGCCGATCCCAGCAGACAAAAGTTGTTACCTATAAGGGAACGGGTTCCCGATTGCCAGACGAATCGCCAATTAGGTTGCGGTACAGGCGTAAAGCCGTTGCCGGCAACATAAGGAGTTCCCGTTAGAGTTCCTGCGTTTCCGCTAGCCGTGATGTGGGTGCCGTCAGTGAAGCCTATGATCTGATAGAGATTGGACTGAATCAAAATGTACCCACCTACCCACGCGGAAGTGAAGGTGGTTCCCGAAGCGGCGACGATAGCCGTGTTGCTGCCGGAATTGCTGGTGTTGACCGTGCCCGACCCAAGGGCGTTGTCGGCTACCGCCATTGAGACGATGGTTGTGTTGCTGTCAAAGTTGTCCTCATCGAAAAACACGCTCACAGAATCATTCGCATTAACTGCGACGTCGTGAAGTAGACCCAGCGAAGAGTAATAGCAGGAAATTCCACAACTGGCGGGAGTCGAACCATAGATAGCGTTGCAGCCCTCCTGCGACCAGGTAGAGTTGATTGTTACAGGTTCGTTCGCAGCGGCGCAGACCTGCCCCCTAGCCTGGGAGAAGAACGCGAGCGAGAACGCTAGAAATAGAATCAGTCTCTTCAGCATTTCACACACACCTTTGCCGGTCCGGTGATCGTCATACCCGTCAGCACTGTCCTGTCGCCGACTTGGGACGTATAAGCTCCCACCGCGCTCTCTTTGCCGGAAGTACCTCCGTATCCTTCCACGTCACTTGCCGCGTCACTTGATTGTCCGTTGTGCTGCCGCCTGGAAGTGACCGCACTATGTAGGACTTTAGTCTGATTAAAGGGAAACTTACTCACCACGGTTGACTTCTGGTGTTCAACGACAGTGCTCTTCCAACGGTGCGGACCGTCAAGAGCACGGCGAGCAGAGGGTAATGCTACCTCATCCTGAAAAGACTAACACCGGCGGCAGAGCTTGTCAATGGGACTAAAGTCTCATCCTGCTTTCGCTAAGTTACCAATAGTCTTATGGTTAGCGAAAAAACCGCCAACGTCGGCAACTGGGGTCGCGCCGAGTTAGATTTCATTTCGTGGGGCGGCCTTACTCGACTTGGGCGAGGTTCAGCGCGATGCGCACGCCGTTCACCAGCACCACACTCTGGTTGATCAGGTCCTGGTTTGTGATCTCGGCATCCGCAAACAGGCGGAGCAGTTTGAGCGGGCTGATGAACTCGATGGCTTCGGAAACCGGCTTGGGTTTTGAGCCGAGGTTGTTGATGACCGAGATGTCGACCGCGTCGAATCCGCCGGAGGGGAACTTCTCCATGATGCCCTTCAATTGGGGGGCGAGGAAAAGGTCGAAAGTCCGGGCAGCGCGCCTGTAGATCGAGCTGGAGTCATTTTCGAAGCCCAGGGTATTGCGCAACGAAATCTGCAACACGATTTGGTTGTGAAAGATGGCAAAGGAAGGCGGCGCGTAGTCGACGAAGTGAAACTGGCTGGCCCCTCCTTTGGCCAGCGTATCCAGTTGCGACTGGTACTCAGCCTGGAGGCGGTCGGCATCTTCCTGCGTCGGGGCAGAGGCAGGTTGGGTCGGGGCAAGGGCAGGCCGAATCGGGCCAGAGACAGGCTGGGTCGACTCAGGGTTGGCATTTCCGTTGGCGGGCCCAGAGTCAGGCCTAGGGTCGGGCCCCGAGTCGGCACGGGCAGTGAGCCTGGCAGCGGCAGTGCTCGACGCTTCGGGAAGATGAAAGCCCACCGGGAGATCCCGATGAAGGGCCGGGAGCCGCACGTCAGTCCCTGAGGCGGTCGGCGGTGCAACCGCCACAGTCGGCGCAACCGGGGAAGGAACCCCAGCCGGCACCACCGGGGACGAGGTCGCGACCGGAGCCGACGGGTGTGAGGTCGGGCGGCCCAGCGCCTCCACGGGCGCCGCTTGTCGTTCGCCGAGTTGCAGCCCGTAATCCTTGCCGTTCAGATAAATCTCGGAGCGATTCAGAATGTCCTGACGCTGGGAGTTGCTTGCCGAGTCAAAGAAACTGAAGGCGTCGGGCTTGTCCAGAACCACCACCAGGATCTCCTTGCCCTCGTAGTCGAAACTCGTGGTTCTGGACCGCACATGGTAGGAGATCTCGAAACCGACGGCATCACAGTTGACGCCGACCGGGATCGTCTTGATGACCAGGCGGAGCATAGGAACCATCACATCCTGAAACGTGCGGCTGGCGCGCTCGTTGTCGGTGAGCACGTCGGCGCTGTAAGCAGCATTGTAGTTGCCGGTGACCTTCAACACCACACGGTCGTGAAACCGGACAAACTCGACGCCACGGGTGTCCGTTTCCACCTGCTGCTTGGGATCCAAGCCCACGAAGCGACTCAGTTGAAAAGCGAATGGAAATTGAGTGGAGGTAATGGCGCGGTTCAGGGCCTCGAGCTGCGGGAAATAGGTCTGCTCGGCGGTTTTGAGTTGAGGGTTCAGAACCTCGGCGGGGCTCACCTGCGCCAAACCCACCACGCCGCTAAAGAAGATCATGGCTGGCAACAACACCAAGGCTCCGTACCTTTGTCGGTGGACGGCTCGCCTTCTCCTCCCGGGGTCAAACTCAGACTGCCGCGAAAAGAACAGGGCAAACCCTGCCCCTACGTCACGCCCATCGAATTGATCAGGACTCAACGGTCGCACCATGCCCCTCGAGCCTCAACTATGATTATTATGGCCCAAGAACCACTATTTGGCCGAGTATTTCGGACCTTGGTGGGCGGGCGCCTGATACGGTGGTTGCGCAATGGCGCGCGCAAAAGCAATGATGGCGCGAATCTCTTCCTGCGACAGGGTTCGTCCCCACGGGGGCATCATCGCCGACTTCCCCATGGCGGCCCCGCCCAAAGCAATCATGTTTTCCATGTACTCGTCGCTCAGGCCGTTCAACTTGTCGCCGTCGTTCATCAGGGACGGCGCTGGCGTTACATTGCTGCGATTGGAAGGCCCGGCGGGCGTCGCGTCGGCGTGGCACCACACGCAGTCTGCGTAAAACAAACGCTTGCCCTGAGCCTGCTGGTAATTCAAAGGGATCGCTTTCGTCGCATCGTTCCAGTCCGGCTCGGCGTCGTAGGCTTGGGCGAGCGCATCGGTTTTAGCGGCGACGCTCTTCTGGCGGCAGGCCGACAGGCCAACGAGAAGCAGAACAAGGGATGAAGTAACCGCGAAGGACCTTCCAACACAGAGACACAGAGGCGCGGAGAAGAACCTGAAACGTGAAGTGACAAACGACATCTGCATGTGATTTTCTTCCTCTTCTCCGTCTTACTGTTCCGAGGTCGCCCTGCCTCGCGAAGAATAAGATCTCAACACAGAGTTCGCGGAGGGCTCGCAGAGGCCACGGAGAGGACGAAGAGAGCACGGCGCCTCATTCTTGGCTTCTTCTCTGTGGCCTCCATGAAGCCTCAGTGAACTCTGTGTTGAGGTCTCTTTCGTTGCTCGGCGTCTCCGCGCATCCGTGTTTAATTCTTCACACCGGAGCCCGTTCATCGTCCCGCTCCGTGTGCGGCGCCGGTCGGCGGCTTGACGGCTTGCCGCAAGGTCAGCAGATAAGCGGTCAAAGCCTTGATCTCGTCCTCCGTGAAGTCGCGCCGCGGCTCGATCGTGCCCCGCACCAGGCCCTGCGGGTTCCTCAGCCACGCCTCGATCCACTCCGCCCTCATCCAGTTCCCGAGGTTGTTGAGGTTGGGGCCGACGTAGCCTCCCCCCGACCCAATGGTGTGGCACGACTGGCACTCATACTTGACCTCGTACAACTGCTTGCCCGTCGCCGCCAGGGCCGGCGTGAACTGCTTGGGGTCCACGCCTGTGCTTACTGCGGGGCTTTGAAAGACCATGCCGAAATAGTCGGCAACGACGGTCGCTTCCTGGTCCGTCATGTTGAACTGGGGCATGCGCAAGACGAGAGTGGGGCGCAGCGTCTGTGGATTCTTAAGGAACTCCACCAGCCACTTGCGATCGGCGCGGCTGCCTTCGAACGAGAGGTCGGGCGCCAGCGTCCCACCGTAGCCGTTGAACTGATGGCAGACATAGCATCGGTATCGCTCGTACACTTCGCCGAAGGCTCCGGCAGGATAGAATGGCGTCTGGGTGCGGGGTATCGTCAGCCGCGCCATAGCGTTCGTCGCCGGCGGGCCAGTCATGCTCAGCAAGGCGGTCGTGACCGCATCCAGATCCCCGGGGTTCAGGTGGTACTGCGGCATGCGCGCCGCGGGATTCACGGAAAGCGGATTGGTGACCTTCGCCTGAATGTAGGAAATCAGGTTGCGCGGAATCTTCGCTGGTCCGAATTCGAGCTGCGACAGATTCTTCGCTCCCAGGCCGGAAAGATCGGGGCCAAAGTCCTTTTGCGGGTTCAGGCCCTCGATCACGTGGCAGCTCGCGCATCCCTTTTCCACGAACAGCCGACGCCCGAGTTGGACCTCCGCCGCAGTGGGCGCGTCCATCTTCGGAACGTTGCTCAGCAGGTCCGGGTCGGTGAGCCTGGTAGTGATGTAGTGCGTGACTTGGTAGAGGTCCTCATCCGACCAGCCGTAGCGCGCCATCTCGCTGTGCGGCAGGTAACCCTGTGGATTACGGAGCCACGCGTTTAGCCAGTCCGGATTCACCTTGCTGCCCACCTTGGTGAGCTCCGGTCCGATGTCGCCGCCGATCAGTTTGGTCTCGCCGGCGCGCGTGACGGCGAGCGAGTGGCAGGTGGAGCAGAACATCTGCCGGAACCGAACCTCGCCTTGATCGGCAAGGTCCGGCTTCTTTTCCCAAGCCGCAACCACCCGCGACTCAAACTTGTAGGTCTCGATGGGCCTGACGCGTTGCGTGCTCAGAAAGCCCGAGAGTGCCAATAGTTCGGGTTCGCTCAAGCGGAACTTGGGCATTCGCGGCTCGTCTTCGGTCTCGTAACCGTTGACCGTGACATTGCCGGAATCGTCCACGATGGTGCGCGGCTCCTTGAGCCATTTGTAGATCCATTCTC
>Ga0074046_10004956_pt1 | contig 10720 bp, 6 predicted proteins | sample BogForMeECP23OM3_FD_94441 | JGI IMG/M metagenome (GOLD analysis project Ga0074046, IMG submission 94441) | Bog forest soil microbial communities from Calvert Island, British Columbia, Canada - Bog Forest MetaG ECP23OM3 | ecosystem: Environmental > Terrestrial > Soil > Wetlands ...
ACCGCAGGTACATGTTGTCCGGCGACAGGGCAGCATGCATCGCGCGCACCGCCTCAAAATCCTGCCACCGGGGCGGCCTGACCTCCACCGTGCCGCCGTCGGTCAGCAGCGCGTACATGCCCGGCACCGGCCTGCTCACCGGCCGGCCCCTCCGGCTGGCGGTACCAGCAGCGAGCCGCCACGAGCCAGGTTCGCCAGCCGGGCCTGAGCCGCGGCGAAGCTGACATCCAGGAGCACCTCGTCGCTGATGAACACCCCAGCAGTAAACCGGGCCGGCGATCGGCGGGTCAGGGGACTTAGGTCCTCGCCGCGGCGCCGGAAGTCCGCGGGTTACCTCGCTGAAGGGCACGACACCGTGTCATTAACGCGCTGATCGGTTGCGCAGCGGTCGATACCGGCTACCTCTGGTCACCGCCGTGGCTATCCAGGGCCGCAGGGCGGAGCATGGGCGCCGCAGGCGCGGATGGCACTTGAGGCGGGACGTCCACCGCGAAGTCGCCCTGACTGCCCGACATGGCGCAGTTGAAGGACCATTTCAGATCCGGTTTGCCCCGCCGCCTGGCTAGGGCAGCGGCGTCATTCCGTGCTCGGGGAAGACGGCCGTCCTGGTGGCCACGATGGCCTGGTCGAGGGGCGCTGCCGGGTCGTATCCGGACTCGAAGCTGGCGTATCCTGCCGGGGCCCCTTCGGTCATGAACTCCGGTGCCCGGCGGCTGGTGCCGGGGGACGCGTACTCGCGCCAGGCGGCCGGGATGCGCGCCCCGGGGGCGATCGGATGCCCGGCGGCCTCGGCCAGCAGGTGCGCCCACGTCCGGGGGACAACCTGGAGCAGGTCGTAACCGCCTCCCCCGGTCAGGAGCCAGCGGCCGCCCGCCACCTGGTGGGCCAGGGCGTGGATCGCGGCGCCCGCGGCGCGCTGCGCGTCGATGGACAGCCGCAGCCCGGCCAGCGGGTCGAGCCGGTGGGTATCGCAGCCGTGCTGGCTGACCAGGATGGCCGGCCGGAACGCGCGCAGCAGCGGCGGCACGACGGCGTGGAAGGCGCGCAGCCACCCGGCGTCCCCGGTCCCGGTCGGCAGCGCCAGGTTCACCGCCGATCCCTTCGCTCCCGGCCCGCCCGTCTCGGACGGCAGGCCGGTGCCGGGCCACAGCGCCGCCGGATCCTGGTGCAGGCTGATCGTCAGCACCCGCGGATCGTCATAGAAGGCGGCCTGCACCCCGTCGCCGTGATGCACATCGACGTCGACGTAGGCGACCCGCTCCGCGCCCTGCCGCAGCAGCCAGGCGATCGCGATCGCCAGGTCGTTGTACACGCAGAACCCGCTCGCGCTGCCGCGCATCGCGTGGTGCAGCCCGCCCGCGATGCTCGCGCCATGCTCCGCCGCGCCGGACCAGACCGCCCGGGCCGCCGCCAGCGTCGCGCCCGCCACCAGCGCCGACGCGTCGTGCATGCCGGCAAACACCGGGTCATCCTCGGTGCCCAGGCCGAAGTCCAGCACCGAAGGATCCGGGTCCGGTTCGCCCGCCAGCCGCACTCCCGCGATGTAGCGCGGGTCGTGCACCAGCTCAAGCTCCGCGTCAGTCGCGGACACCGGGCTGTTGACCGACACCCCGGCCTCGGCGAACAGGCCGAAGGTCCGCGCCAGCTCGATCGCCAGCTCAACCCGGGCCGGCGCCATCGGATGGTCGGCCCCGAAATCATAGGCGGCCAGCCGCCCATCCCAGGCCACGTACAGCGTGCAGGCCATGCGCTCAATCCTCCAAGCCATGCGAACCCGGAGAGCTTGATCGCGGACCTCATCGGGATCTTCGTCCTTAGCAGGCCAGCCAGCGGCTGGCCTCCACGGCACCCGGCCGGCTGGCCACTGCACAGCCTGATCCCGGTGCCACCCCCAGTTTACATGCGCAATTTAAAACTAGCAATCGGTTTCTAGAAATTACCTGCGGTCAGATCACGGAGAAGCGGGATGCCGCAAAACGGGCCTGAACTGGCGCGGATGTACCTGAGCGTCCCCCGGTGCTCGCCGTCTCCCAGAACTTACGGACTCGTGACGCTTTTGACCTGTTTACTGGCTTCACCGGCTGTTTACGTCTTACCGTGGAGGCGTAATCATTGCCTTTTTATCGGGAACGAGAAACCTTGGTAAGCAACCCCGATCCGCCGGGCCGGATCGTCGTCGTGGACGACGATCCAACGGTGGCGGATGTCGTCGGGCGTTACCTCGTGCGCGACGGTCATACGGTCGAGTGCGTGCACGATGGATACGAGGCGCTGCGCCGGGTGGCCGAGGAGCCGCCGGATCTTGTCGTCCTTGACCTCATGCTGCCCGGCATGGACGGCCTCGAGGTGTGCCGCAGGCTGCGGGCGCGCTGGCCGATCCCGGTGGTCATGCTGACCGCCCTGGGTGATGAGACCGATCGCCTCGTCGGCTTCGAAACCGGTGCGGACGACTACGTCACCAAGCCGTTCAGCCCGCGTGAGCTGGCCCTGCGCGTACGCTCGGTGCTGCGCAGGTCCCGCGGCGCGGGCCTTCCTGACAAGCTCGACCTCGGCGCCATCACCGACGGCGACCTGGTCGTGGACCTTTCCGCGCACGAGGTCAGGGCCGACGGCAAGCTGATCCAGCTGACCTCGCGTGAGTATGACCTGCTCGTCTTCCTGATGCGGAACCCGCGCAAGGCCTTCACCAGGGAGCAGTTGCTCACCGAGGTGTGGAGCTGGACGTTCGGTGACACGTCGACCGTCACCGTGCATGTGCGGCGGCTGCGCGAGAAGCTCGAGCCCGACCCGACCATGCCCAGGCGCATCGTGACCGTGTGGGGCGTCGGGTACCGATACGAGCCGGAGGCGGCGTGAGCGACCTGGAGGGCACTGAGGCGCCCCGGAGGCGAGCAGGAGGCAGAGCGTGAGCACGCTGGCCGTCGGCGATCTGACCCTGCCGGCCGGCATCGCGTGGTCAGACATCGGATACATCTCCGTGCGCGTGCTGGCCATCGCGGTGGTCGTCACGCTCATCGGGATCTTTGTGCTGAAGCGGTTCGCGGCCCGCTCGATCGGCCTGATGATCACCATCGTGGTGGCCGCCACCGTGATCACCATGCTCGCCGGGGTGGGTGTCATCGCGTACCGCATGGTGGGCACGGCGGCCGAGCGCGACGACATACTGGACCTGATGGCCATCGCCGGGCTGGCGGGCCTCGCGGTGGCGCTGTTCGTCGGGCGGCGGCTCACCAGGGCCAGCCGGGCGCTGTCCTTCGCGGTGCAGGGCGTCGGCGACAACGGCGTCTACGTGGCTCCGCAGCTGACCCTGCCCGTGGAGTTCCGCGAGCTCTCCGACGAGCTGGCCGCCACCCATGAGCGGCTGGCCCAGGCCCGGTCCCGGGAGCGGGCCCTGGAGGCTAGCCGCCGCGAGCTCGTCGCCTGGGTCAGCCACGACCTGCGCACTCCGCTGGCCGGCCTGCGGGCCATGGCCGAGGCGCTGGAAGACCAGGTGGTGATCGATCCGCGCGAGGTATCCCAGTACCACTCGCAGATCCGCCGCGAGGTGGACCGGCTGACCTTGATGATCGACGACCTGTTCGAGCTGTCCCGCATCCACGCGGGCGCGCTGCGGCTGTCCCGGCGGATGGTCGGGCTCGAGGACCTGGTCGCCGAGGTCGTCGCCAGCGCCGAGCCGGTCGCGCGGCACAAGGGCGTCAGGCTGACCGGGGCCGCGGTACGCGGCATGCCGGTCTTCGTCGACTCGGCCGAGATGGGCCGCGCGCTGCGCAACCTAGTGACCAATGCGATCAGGCACACGCCGGCCGATGGCGGTGTCGACGTGCTGGCCGAGGTGCAGAGCGGAATGGCCTGCGTGAGCGTGTCGGACGCCTGCGGCGGGATTCCGCCCGGCGATCTGCCCCGGGTGTTCGACGTGGCGTTCCGCGGCGAGTCGGCCCGCACCCCGGGGCCGCAGGGGGGCGCCGGGCTCGGCCTGTCAATCGCGCGCGGCATCGTCGAGGCGCATTCCGGCCAGATCGCCGTGCGTAACACGGGTCCCGGCTGCCAGTTCCTCATCAGGCTGCCGCTGGCCCGCCCGGGCGTGCCCGCCATCAACCGCACCGTGCCCCGACGGCACGCTAGCGGACCGCCCCCCGCAGGTCCCGACCAGCCCCGCCCCGACCAGCCCCGCGCCATCACCACCCGCTGACCGCGTCGTCAACCCGTAGGGCGCGAGCAACGTGAGATCAGATCAGCTCGAGTCGGCGGGCCCGGCGGACCGCCTCGCCGCGGCGAGGCGTCGCCAGCTTGCGGCAGATGTTTTTGAGGTGCGACTTGACGGTGTGGGTGGAGATGTGCATCTCCCTGGCGACCTCAGCGGTGGTCAGCATGCCTGCCACATGCCGTAGCACCTCCCGCTCGCGTTCGGTGAGCGGCTCAACGGGCAGGATCGCGGTCTGTTTCGGATCGTCCTGCTGAGCCGGGAGCTGATCGTGGCCCAGGGTCGGTGCGAGCAGGCTCCGGTGGACATGGGTCAGTTCAGGGTCGCGCTGCAGCACCGGCCCGATCCAGCTATGCTCCAAGGCGAACGGCAGCCTGAGCTGTTCAGGTTCGGCCAGCCGCAGCGCGGACGCCAGTGACCGGCGGCCTCGCACAGTGTCGCCGCGGTCGTAGCTGAGCCGGGCGTCAACCAGCCATGCTTGCAGGCGCACCCGGTTGGGCGCCCCGCTGAGGGCCGCCAGCGCGGGCGCGAGCACACGCCGTGCGTTTTCGCTGTCTCCGGCGGCTGCCCGCGCGTGCGCGAGGGTGACCGTGGCCTCCAGCGAGGTGTCGCGGCCGGCGCGCTCAGCTGCGGCCAGTGCCGCCGGGATGTCGCCTGCGACCGCGTATGCCCGCGACTCGACCAGGCTCAGCCTTCGATCGAGCCAGGCCGGAACGGACCACCCGGATCGTGCTCTGGCTATGATCTGCGCGGCCCATGCGGCGCGTCCCTCGGCCAGGCCGCCGCCCGCCGTGGCCAGCCCGGCTATCGTCCCGATCAGCTTGTCCGGGGTTGCGCTGAGGGCGGTGTTCGCCTGCTTGAGCAGGCTGAGCGCCTCGCGCAGCTCATAGCGTTCCAGGTGCACCCAGGCCAGTGCGACAAGTGCCGCGGGGTGAAGGTGCGGGACAGGCGGCCGCTGCTGGCCGACCGTGAGGGCCGCAGTGGCCTGGGCCAGTGTGGCCGCGCGGCGCAGCCCGCCGCGCAAGGCCTCGGCCAGCGCCAGATGCCCAAGGCAGTCGGCTCGTTCTTCCTCTCCGCTCGATGCGCTCGCGGTGGCCACCCCGGACTCGAGGGTGCGGGCCGCCTGGTCGAGCTGGCCTGCCCACAGCTCGACAGCTCCGCGACCGGCCAGCGTGCGGGCTCGGATATGGCCATGCCAGCCGAGCTTGCTGTTCGGGACCTGGCTGATCAGTGTCTCGGCCGCGGCCGCGGCCGCCGCGGCCGCCGTGAAGTCGCCGGTCCGGCGGGAAGTGGTGAGCCGGATCAGCGCGGCGGCCAGCCGGCACGCGGCCTCCTGATCGGCGGGAAGACGCTCCAGGATGCCCTCGGCGGCATCCAGCGCGGCCGCGCTGGTTTCAGGCGTGCCAGCGGACAACGCGACTGCGGCGCAGACCAGGTACGGCTGCGGCTCGTTCCATGCTTCGCGGTGCGGCATGCTCTGGAACACGTCCGCCAGGGACGGGCTGCCCTGCGGCTCGATGACCTTGCTGATCGCCAGCCCGTCGATGACCATGCTGGCGGCGAGCGGCCAGTCACCGGCCTGGGCGGCGTGCCGCACCGCCTCGGCGAGCTGGCCGTTCCGCTCATACCACCGGGCCGCACGCCGGTGCATGGCGGCTATCCGGTCCGGATGCTCGAGCCGCAGCGTCAGCCGCAGCACCTCCGCGAACGCCGGATGGTAGCGGTACCGCCCCGACCCGCTCGGCTGGATGAACCCGTTCGCCCGCGCCGCGGCCGTCAAGATTCCCGCGGCCTGCTCATTACCGGTGAGTTCGCGGGCGGCCTCGCCGCTGACCTGCTCCAAGATGGACGTGCTCAGCAGTACGTCCCGGACCGCGGGCGGCTGGGCGTTGAGCACCTCGGCCACCAGGTAGCGAGTTAGCGCGCTGTCCTCGGTGATCAGCTCCGTGACGAACTGGTCAGGGTCAGGATGGGCGCCTACCGACAGCGCTGCTAGCCGCAGGCCGGCCGCCCAGCCCTGGGTCCGCCGGGTCATGCACTCGATCGAGTCCGCGGTCAGCGTGACGCCGTGCCGGGCCAGCAGCAGGCCGGCTTCGGCGGTGGTGAACGCCAGGTCGTCGGCCCCGATCTCGGCCAGCTGCCCGGCCAGCCGGTAGCGGTGCAGCGGCAGCGGATCCATCCGCGCGCCGGCCACCAGGCGCAGCCCGGCCCCCGCGTTCCGCAGCATGTAGTCCAGCCCGTCCAGTACCGCGGGGCCGGTCAGCAGATGCAAGTCGTCCAGGACCAGCGTCACCGGCGGGTCCTGGGCCGCCAGCGCCGCCGCCAGCTCCAGCACGAACAGGTGCTCGGCGTCCCGCCCCGGCACCGCGGGCAACGCCTCCGCCGCGGCCACGCCGGACCGGCGCAGCGCCGCCACGACATGGGCCCAGAAGACCCCCGGCCGGTTGTCGAACTCATCGGCACTGACCCAGGCAGGCGTCCGGGGTTCGGCCGCCGCCCACAGCGTCAGGGCCATCGTCTTGCCCGCGCCCGCCGGGCCGGTGACCACCGTGAGCGGGCACCACCGCCTGCCTTGGGCGATCAGCTCGGTGATCCGCGGCCGCGGCACCGCCCAGCCCGGCACGGCTGGCGCCGTGACCTTAGCGGCCAGGACCGGAACGCGGGCGGAATCCGCTAGCCTTCCGGCGCGGGCCCCCACCCGCCTAGCCACCTGGGTCGCCACGGAGCCTCCCCCTTCCTCCCGCCGGCGCCCTGATGGGCCTCCGGCCTCACCTGGTGCCTGGAGCCGGCTCCGGCGATTCCAGGTGAACGTCGAGGACCACGAGCCCGAGGTCCTGGATTCTTCGCAGGAGGCCGTGCAGGGCCGCCTGGTCGGTTCCATCGCGCCGCAGCACCGTCGTATCGCCCACCGCGCTCACCGCCACGTCGTCGAGGGCTGTCCGCACCCAGGGACCCGCGATACCACGAACGGTGATTACGTAGGTGCCATCGGTCATCTCTCAGACCTCCTCACCCCTGAAGGAAACCGCCGAACGGGGTGAGTTGGCCACACCCGTTCCGGGTACGCCGGCCCGGACTCGCCCCGGCGGGAATGACCCGCGTCAAGACCGGGCCAGACGCCAGATGGGACTTCGGCCCTGGCGCTTCGGAGCCCGGCGTGATTGGCTGGTTATATATGGGTGGTGCGCGCGCGCGGGCCGTCGCCGCGGGCGGCCCGTTTCCGGTTCCGCGTTCGAAGTTCGGATCCCCTGCGGTCCCGGTTCGGGCGATTGCCCGTTTGCGCCTCAGCGAGGTTCTGGCCCAGCCTGATTGGCGGGTGGCGCTGGTGACCGGTGGTCCTGCTACCGGGAAGACCGTGTCTGTCGCGCAGTGGTTCGCGGCCCTGGATCCGGCTGCCCGGGAATGGGTGACCCTGGACGCCCACGATGACCGGCCGGAGCGCTTCTGGCTCACGTTCGTGCTCGCTTTGGAACGCGCGGTCCCGGGTGCCTTCGCCCAGACCGCGGCGGCGGCAACGGACGTGCATCGGCTGCCGTCGGAGTTTCTGGACCGACTGCTGACCGCGTGGTCGGCAGTCACCGATCCGCTCGTCCTGGTGCTCGAGGACGTGCATCACCTTGATAGCCCGGAGATCGGCGAGGATCTCGGCTTTGTGGTCGAGCACCTCCCCGGACGCTCGAGGATGCTGCTGACCAGCCGTGCCGACCCCCGCCTGCCCATCAGCCGGTGGCGGGGCCGGGGCTGGCTCGCCGAGATCCGCCAGCGCGACCTGGCGCTGACGTTGCCCGAGACCGCCGAGCTGTTCACCGCGCTCGGCGAGCACCGCTTGGCTGCCAGTGAGATCGAGACGCTCTGGCATCACACTGAGGGGTGGGTGGCGGGCCTGCGCCTGGCCGCCGCCGGGCTCCAGGACCGCGCCGACGTCTCGGCCGCGGTGGCCGAGTTCTCCGGGCGGACCCCGATGGTCGCCGACCTGCTCGCCGACGAGCTGCTCCGCCGCGCCCCGGCCAAGCTGTCGGAGTTCTTGCTGCGGACCTCGGTCGCCGACGTCCTGGACGCCGAGCTGTGCGACGCGCTGTCGGGGCGCAGCGACAGCGCCGAAGTCCTCCGGCGGATGGAGGCCGACCTGCAGTTCGTGATGGCGACAGGGCCGAGCCGGGACACCTGGCGGTATCACCCGCTGCTGGCCGAGATGCTGCGCTCCGAGCTGCAGACGCAACGACCGGAAGAAGTGCAGGGCCTGAATCGCCTGGCCGCCGGGATCCTGCAGGCGCGGGGCGACGTGGCCGGGGCGGTCCGCTGCCTGCTCGCCGCCGCGGACACCGACCGGGCCTTCTCGGTCGTGTTCGAGGCGGCGTACCGCCGTGCTGATGTATCCGATGTCCCGGGCATCGCGGCCTTCGTCAACTTGTTCCCGCGGGAGCTGGTGACCGAATCGGCCTCCCGGATGCTCACCTACGCCCTGATGCTCGGGCTGGCCGGCCAGGTGGCTGAGGCCCACGCCTGGCTGCAGCGCGCCCAGATGCGCATCAGTGACGAGCCCACGGCGCGGGCCGAGGACCTCGCGACCGCCGACGCGCTCCGGCTTCTCACGTTCACGGTCACCGCCGGGGCGGGCGATGAGATCGAGGCCGGCCGCCGGGCGGTGGCGGCGGTCGAGGCGGGCCTGGACAGCGGGGTCGCCGGCGCCCGCGCGCGGATGAATCTGGTGCGCGGCTACCTGCTGGTCGATCAGCCCGGTGAGGCCGGCTCGGTCCTGCATGCGGGCAGCCCGGGCGATGAGATCGCGGCGCTGGTGCTCGCGCCGGCGCTGGCCGCCCGCATCGCGGTGCGAGAAGGCAGGCTGTCCGAAGCCGGACGTCAGGTTGCGGCTAGCCTGCAGGCGGCTGGCGCGTTCGGCGTCGACACCCACCTGGGCGCGGTTGACGCCTATCTCGCGCTGGCGGGAGTTCGCATCGACCGCAACGAGATCGCGGCCGCGATCGCGGCGTTCGGGCGGCTGGAGGAGATCCTTCAGGCCAACCCGTTTGCCCGCGTCTACCAGGTCCTGGCCCGGCTGGAGAAGGCCCGGGTCGCCGCCGCGCTGGACGACTGGGACGAGGTGTTCGCCATCGTGCGCGAGGCCGGCAAGCTCATCGACCATGGCCCGCGGTCGGCGTTGCGGTGCCTGGTCGATGCGGCTGCCACCCGCTGGTACCTGGCGGCAGGCCAGACCCGCCTGGCGGAGGAGCGGATCGCGGCGCTGCTCGAGGCCGGCCCGGCGCACACGCTGCTGCGGGCCCGGCTGGACCTGGCCTGCGGCCGCTTCGACGCGGTGCGGGACCGGCTCGGGCGGGCGGGCCCTCGCACGATGCGTGACCGGCTGGCCGGTGAGCTGCTGCTGGCCCGCGCCGCCATCGAGTCCGGTGATGATGCCGGGGGGCACATGATGGCCGCGGCCGGGCTCGCGGCCCCCGAGCACCTGGTCCGGGTCTTTCTCGACGAGGGCCCGGCGGTGACTCGCCTGGCCCGGGCCGCCGCGGAATCACTCGAAACCGAGTCCGGCGCCAGCCTGTCGGTCGCGCTGGGTTCCCCCCCACCCTCCCGCGGCACTCCGCATCAGTCGGCGGTGATCCTCACCGAGCGGGAGCTGCTGGTGCTGCGGTTCCTGCCCTCTCACCTCACCAACGCCGAGATCGCCCGCGAATGCTTCATGTCGGTGAACACCGTCAAGGCGCACCTGAAGAACATTTACGCCAAGCTCGGGGTCTCATCCCGCGCGTCCACCGTCGAGCGGGCCCGCCTGCTCGGCCTGCTCTGACCGGCAACCCGCAGCCCTGTTCGAACCCTTACGCGTTGTCCAGAGAGTGGAATGACCGGGACCCAGCCAGCCCCGGCATTCCGGATCCCGACACCGGCGCCGGTGGTGACGCATCGTCACGATCCATCGCTGCTGATCCTTCCGGGCTGCTGAACTCCTCCCCGCCCCCCAGACAGCGCACCACCCTATCCGGGTGAGGCGAGGTTACCCCCCAACGAGCTTGACTGACGCCATGGAGTCTCACCGGTCAACAGCGCGAGGGCAATGCGCACTCGCGCCGCCAGGTCCGGCGAGACGCCACGCCCCGGCGTACCGCTGGGCTGATGGCCCGAACGTCGGGACCTCTGGCCCTAAATACGCACTTCACCGCCAGGTGAGCACATGCGGCAGGGGCCCGCAGTGCCGGACTGGTCGTGACCTGGAACAGGCGCGGCCCGAGAGGGGAGATGCTGACTATGGCGTTGCATGACCGTGATACGGTCCGTGACCAGCTCGACGACTGCGTGTTTGCTGACCGGGAGCTGACCAGGCCGGTCGCCAAGTACCGGTTCCCGCAGGACGGGACGCTGCCCCGGGACGCGTTCCAGCTGGTGTCGGATGAGCTGATGCTCGATGGCAACGCGCGGCAGAACCTGGCCACGTTCTGCCAGACGTGGGAGGAACCCGAGGTGCTGGGCCTGATGGCGCTGTCGATCAACAAGAACATGATCGACCGGGAT
>Ga0074046_10004957_pt1 | contig 10719 bp, 17 predicted proteins | sample BogForMeECP23OM3_FD_94441 | JGI IMG/M metagenome (GOLD analysis project Ga0074046, IMG submission 94441) | Bog forest soil microbial communities from Calvert Island, British Columbia, Canada - Bog Forest MetaG ECP23OM3 | ecosystem: Environmental > Terrestrial > Soil > Wetlands ...
ATCTTCGAGAAGTCAACTAGGTTGGAGGCAGTCGGCTCCGGGGGTCTCGCAGGGAATCTCCAGGAGACTTGAGCATTGACAGGGACCACTTGATGACCCAGAAGCTTCAGGACCTGCGGGGTCACAATCCCTCCTGGTCCGTTGGCGCAGTCAACCGCTATCCGGAGGGGTTCGCGGGCTTTCTCGTAACGCGAAACGAGCGCCTGCACATAATCGTCCACCGCTTCCTCGTCTGGGACGAGCTGGCCGAACACACCCGAGGGCTTCATGACGTCCACGACCAGCGCCCTCTCGATCTTTTCCTCGTCAGACGCAGAGAGCTCCATCCCCTTGGCGTTGAAGACCTTGACGCCGGAGAACTCGGCGGGGTTATGAGAGGCGGTCACGGAAAAGCCGGTCATGCATGCGCGGGACCTGGTCCCGAAGGCCACCACTGGGGTGGGGACGACCCCGAAGGCGTGAGCGTCGTTGCCGACCGCATTGACAGCCGAGATTACTGTCCTCGCAAGGAGGGCAGAAGCCTTGCGGCCGTCCCAGCCGACTCCGTACCTCCCCCTCCCCGAAGCGAACGCGATGGTCTCGGCGAGCCTGTAGACTTGGTCAGGCGTCTGCGTTCTGTTGAAGACTCCCCTGACTCCAGCCGTCCCGAAGACCTTGACCAAGTGCTACCTCTCTATGATTTTGGCCCAGAGCTCAGGCGTCGCTTCGCGGGCAAGGTCGTAAAGGGAAGTTACGAGTTCCCTGATTTCCCACTGCGCCTGCAGAGCCGTGCGCTGCCAGATTACGTGCATCAGGCTCCTGGCGTTGATCGTCATGACGAGCTTCGTCTTGATGGCGGTCGGCAGAATGTACCTTGCGTCCTCCTTAGGCACCCCGGCCGCGACCATCTTCTCGTAGGCAGAGTAGACGCTCTTGAGGGCCTCGCCGTAAGCCCTGCTGGCCACCTCGTTGGCCTGGATGCTGGGGGGCGTCACGGCGCCTTCCTTTGTGGCTGCGGAGAACCTCTGCGACTCCTGGTCGTACGATGCGACCCGGTGGCGGACCAGCTGATGAGTCGTGACCCTGCTGCAGTCCTCGATTTCGAACATGTAGACGACGTGGTCCATCAGCGCCTCGGGATCGAAGGGCACCCGCTTCTCAGCTAGGACCTTCTTCAGGGCCTCCAGGTCTGTGTTGTAGAGGAGCTTAACGCGCATGGATTCTGTCACCAAAGACCAACTCGTTGAAGAGCGGGCTTACTTTCTTCCTATCGAGCTCGGCCACGACTGATTCAGCGAACGGCTTCCCTTCGCGGTCCCTCCAGAGCTCGACGAGCGTCCTGGCGTTAAGGGAGAAGAGCCAATCTGCTTCGTTGAGGCGGGTCGCGTGTATGTACGGGAACCTGCGGACGAGTCTGCTCACTTCGACCTCAGCTGCGCCCTCGACCAGAAGCGACATCGTGAAGTGCTCAAGGACGTCGAGCGACCTGTCCTGCAGGCACTTGGTCAGGAGGAACTTCCAGTATTCGGTGCCTTTCTGTTCCAGTTCGCTTTCGATGTCCTCAATCACCTTCGTGCTGTAGCATCTTCTCATCGCTACTGCGATGGTCCTTTCGGGCTTCGGGCTGGACCAGACAAGAGAAACCTTCATCGCGCATTCGGAACCCGCGTGCGGATTCAATTTAAACATGGGTAGTGAATCCAGTCGACGAGACGAGTCCCCCTCAAAGAAATTATAGAGGCTCGGCTAGGCATCGGTTCGGCCGGGGTGGCAGAGTGGTTAATGCGCGGGCAACCCGTGAGGCAACGAAGCGGGTCCGCAACTCGAGATCGAATGACCAGTCAGCCCGTGACCTTCGGGTCTCGTGGGTTCGAATCCTACCCCCGGCGCTTCATCCGTAGGAAGACCTGCCTAGGCGAAAGGAGGTAGACAGTCTGGAGATTCGTGCGGAGCTGATGTGGAAGTGCATGAAGATGTTGCAAGAGCCAAGAACGAGATGAATCCAGATATCGGGCTGAAAACAGTCGAAGGAATCCTCAATGAGAGTTAGCCATCCACCTTGATCGAACAGAATAGGCTAGGAAACCAGCTTCTGGACCGTTTTCATGACCTCTTGGTAAGGAGGCTCGTCAGAAGGGACGTCGGTGACCCACCTGTACCGGAGGATGCCCCGTCTGTCGACCAAGAAGACCGACCTCTTGGCAACTCCCTTGTAACCGAGGCCGACCCAAGGGTCTTGGAGCACTCCATAGAGTTTCGTGACTTTCTTGTTGAAATCACTCAGGAGCGGGAACTGCAGGTTGTAGGTCTGTGCGAAGGCCTTGAGAGAGTAACTGCTGTCGACACTGATACCGACGAGCTGGGCCCCTGAGGCCTGCAGCATTCCGAAGCCGTCCCTGAACGCGCACATCTCCTTGTCGCAGGTGCCTGAAAAGGCGAACGGGAAGAACGCGAGCATGGTCGTCCCCTGCTTGGTGAACTCGCCGAGAGAACGGGTCTTCTTGTCGGCATCTGGGAGGGCGAATTCCGGTGCTTTCTGCCCTATCCGCGGCGTCACGACCGCTAAAAAGCGGCGGGTTCCGATTTAAGGCCTCTGTCGTCTCTGAGAGAGCTTCTCGAGCAGGTCATAGTACTTGGCCATCAAAGACACCAGCTGCTCCTGCCTGGCACCGTCCTTCTCTTGGCCCAGCGAAGAGGTGGCCTCGTTCAGCTTTGAGAGGAGGACCTCCCTCATCCCGGCGAGAACCGTGTCCATCGACACCGTCTCGGCGGCGACCACCGATGAGAGGTCTTCGTGGCCGGTGCAATAGACCTTGCCGTGGTAGCTGACCTTGATTCCGCCGCACTTGGTGCAAGGCTCCCCGAGCATGGTTGCGCCCTTCCTGACCAGCTCGACTGCGAGCTTCATCTTGTCTTTGTTGGTCCCGCTCATTGCTTCGCCCGAGGGTTCCGCTCTATAAAAGACGGCACTTCGCTTGTGTCAAGATCTCCTGCTCTGTCGTAGGTCGGGTGGAACGAGGCTCACGGATCTGATTCTCGAACACCGGCAGTGCAGGAAGGCCCAGCTGATGCTACGAAAAGCACTTATTCCCACCAAATGGTGGACTGCTTTCACAAACAGAGTTCCTTTACATGAGTGCTAAACTGAAAAAGCAGGAGGAGAACAACGCGAAGCTCGCGAAGGCCACGGTAAGCCTTAACCAGATTGTTGACTCGAACGTAACGCCGCGCAACATCAGGAAGATCATCAAAGATTCCATCTTGATGCTCCAGGACCAGAAGCAGAGCATGGCTGTAAGGGCGGCCAACGCGATTAGTCTCCTCGACGAGGTCGCTCAGGACCCCAACATGCCGTCCTTCGCAAGGGTCACGCTCTGGTCGGCCGTTTCTGAGCTCGAATCGATTCGCGAGCAGTAAAGCTTTAACACGTTCACGCGCACCACAGAGGCGTTTGCCAAACTGCCCGAAGTGCGGGAACAAGGAAGCCCTGCCGACCAGGACTTTCTCAGTCATCGTCGAACCCTCGAAGGGCGAACGGGGGATGACCGAGAGGAGGGTCGGGATGTACACGTGCTCAAGATGCGACACGAAGTTCCCCACCGTGATTAGCAGGCAGAGATACCTGATCGTGGCTGAGGAGCAGCTGAAGTCCATTCAGGATGAGCTGAACGCGGTGAAGAAGGACAACGACGGCCTCAACACGAAGGTCAAGGGAATGGCCGAGCAGCAGAAGGAGCTTGAAAGTGCGATGGAGCGGACGGCCAAGGAGAACGAGGTAAGACGCCTCGAGGCAAAGCTGGCCGAGCTAGAAAGTTTCGTCGGTCACCTGAGAAAAGAAAAGGGCGAACTCGAGCAGAAGGCCTCTAAGCTTCGGTAGGTCTAGACTCCTTCGGCCGTGCTGGGCGGAAGGTCATATCCCGCTTCGGCTTCGTAGGCCGCAGCCTTCTCGTCGAGCACAGCCTTTTCGGTCCGGAGTGCCTCCACTTCGCTTTCCAGCTGTGTGGCTGACCTCTCCAGCTCGTATGTGGCGATCCTCTCCTTCAGTGAGGCTATGCCGGCAAGGAGCGAAGCCTTCTCGGCTTCCAGCGACCTGATCTTCTCCTCGAGTTCTGTCCTCTGGTCGGCGTATTCTGTTACAACTTCCATTGGTTGCCGAAGTTACAAGCAATTATCGTTTACTTGTCATGCCTGACAAAAAACAGTTGACAAGCTCGTAAAGGGCTGCAACCACTTCGACCTCAGAGCCTTTATCAACCAAGGAGAGTCTGACGAAATCGTTGAACGCGGGTCTCTGGGTCTGGCCCTCCGAGGCGAAGGCTCAGCAGAATGTCCTCCAGAAGGTTGCCGCTTCGCCCCACCTCCTCCGGGCGATGACCTCTCTGGCGAGTAACAAGGAAGGACTCAGCAACTCAGAGCTCACCGACGCGATTGCTGACAATTCGAACTGGATGACCCTCTGGACTGTGAGGCAGCTGACTTCGCTTGGTTTTGTCGAGTACAAAGTAGACTTCTTCGGCGGCCCTGCGCAGTATCAGCTCACCGAGCTGGGAAGGAACGCACTCGAGATGATCACGGGCCAGCCTGTCCAGCAGAAGTCCACTCTCTAGGCTCCCCCTGGAGCGAATCACTGTAGTTTACCGACGTCCCACAGCTTTGTGAAGACGTGCCTGTAGGAGACGACCCCTACGCCTAGCAGTACTAACGAAGTGATCAGAAGCGTGGGAAGGTTGAACGCGGAGCTCGAAGGCGTCCCGTTGTTGATGACCGTCCTCAAGGCTTCAGCGCCCTGGCTGAGCGGGTTCAGCTGAATCAACGTGACGACTGATGAAGGAAAGTAGGAGCTGATCACTGAAATCGGATACGCGACCGTGCTAAGGCTCACCATCGCCGTCTGGATTCCATCCGCGAAAACGAAGTACCTGTCCCCTGCCTTTGAGAAGAGGTTCAGGACTGCCGCAATGCCGGCCAGGCCCATCGAAAGGATGAACATGAACGGGATCAGGGCCAGTGTCGAGAGTGAGACGAGCTGAGGAATCAGCGCCGCCGCTATCACAGTCAAGATTCCCGCGTAAATGGCGCCCCCGAGGCCGGCCGAGAGGAGGTGCGCCCAGACTACGTCATCTAGGCTGACCGGGAGCGAGAGGTAATACTGCGATACTCCCTCGGTCAGGCCTAGGTGGACCCTCCTTCCGACGTCGAAAGAGGCGAAGAACAGCCCGGTGATTATGACGCCGGGTGCATAGAACTGGAAGTAGTTGACGGCGGTTATCATCCCTTTGTAGACGATGCCGACGACGAGCATATCGGTAATGTTCAGGCCAATCAGCGTGGCAACCAACCACTTCGTCCTGAAAAAGTAGGACAAGTCCACGCGGGTTATCTGCAACATCCGGCTTCTTTGGCTCATGATGACCTGACTCCTTCCAGTGTTCGGGGCACGAGAGCCATACCGAGCGTGAGCATAGAGATCCCCACGGCAGCGACTACGACAACCGAAATCCCGGGGTTGAGCAGCTGGCTGACATCTATGTTCAAGACGTTCCTCAGCAGGTCACTCCCATAGGTGAGCGGGTTGAAACGCGCCACAGAGGCGTAGGAGTTGGGCATGAACGAGAGCGGATACAGGATTGTGCTGAACCTGATCAGGATGGCGCTCGTACTGGCCACTATCGCGCTGTAGATATCAAACGACTTGAACGCGATGAAGGAGAGTGAAATCATAATCCCCATTATACCAACGCTCATCGAAAGGAGGACAAGGGTGGAGGTGAACATCACGGCCGGTGACATCCCGTTGATCCAGAGCACAAAGACGAGCGGCGGACCGATTCTGACGATATTCGCGATCAGGCCTACCATCAGCTGCTCAAGGAAGAGCTCTCCCCGCCTGATTGGCAGAGACAGGATGTATCTCAACCTCCCCTCGTGAGCGCCCTCGACGAACCGCCTCCCTGACCACGACGCTACATTGAAAGTCATAATGATTAGGAGACCCGTGCCGTAGTACACGTAGTAGTTGGGCAGCTGAGATATGAGCCTCGACACCAACTGACCATAAACGAAGTACTGGAACCCGAAGAAGAACCAGAAGTAGACCGTCCAAGGGACAGAGTCGAACGTTTCTCTGAGTTCGAAGCTCATTAGGGTAAGGAGCTCACGCATGAATGGATGCAACCTCCTTTCCTGTGTAGTGAAGGAAGACGTCGTCGAGAGAAGGTTCGGAGACTCTGATCGAAGTGACCCTGACGTCGAGCGACTGGACCGATGCCATCATCCGCGGGAGCCAGTCCTCAGACCTATTGACGAAGGCGTTGAGCATGTTCTCAGAGACCTGTGTGACCCGGACAGTGCCTGGGACGTCCGAGATCACCTTCAGCGCCTCGCTGGAAATCGCCGGGGACACTCCGACCTCGACCACATCGCCGCCGCTTATGCTGTCCTTGAGCGTTCTGAGGCCTTCGGTGACGACTTCCTTCCCGCCCTTCATTATGCTGATCCTGTCGGCTAGGTACTCGGCTTCCCGTACCTCGTTGGTGGCGACTATGACAGTCGAACCCTGTTCGCGCAACCCCCTTATCCTGTCCCAGATCATCCTCTTCCCGTCCAGGTCCACCATCGCCGTCGGCTCGTCGAAGACGGCCACGCTTGGGCGGTGGACGAACAACTTCGCGACTTCGAGCCTCTTCCCCTGCCCGCCGGACAGCTCCATGAACTTCTTGTTCCTCGACGGCCAGAGGTCGAAATCCTTGAGGGTCTGGTCGACCACCTTCGACCGCTCTTCTCCACTGAGCCCGTAGATTGCCGCATGGAATGATAGTATGTGGTACGGTTTGTGCCTCCAGAAGCCCCGAGGCTCCTGGAAGGATATCCCAATGGTCTCTCTGACCTGCAGCGACTGTTTCACGATGTCGTACCCCATCACCGTCGCCGTACCTGCTGTCGGCTTCAACACGGTCGACAGCAGATGGAGGAGGGTGGTCTTGCCCGAGCCGTTCGGGCCAAGGAGGACGAGGATTTCTCCCTGCCTCACCTTCAGGTCCAGTCCGTCGAGCGCCTTCACTAGCGCCTTCACACTACCGTACGACTTCGTCAAACCGAAGGTCTCGACAGCGCTATCCAATCAAGTCCCCTCCAAGGGCCTTGGAGATTGCCCAGAAATGGGTATCGATTTATCCAATGGTGCCACACTCATGAAGCAACGACTCGGAATGTAGTGCGGGGGGTGGGATTCGAACCCACGAACCCCTGAGGGACGAGGTCCTGAGCCTCGCGCCGTTGACCAGGCTGGGCGACCCCCGCGTTGTCTCGTCGAGCCAGTCCTTTGGGTTAATAATCTTGATAGACCTGTAACAGCTGAACAGCTGTTCTATCTACGATAGTATTTTCCGCGGCTCTGTTAGTTGTTCCATCTGTCATGCTCTCAGGTCGTAATTCTCTCGACTTGTTATTATCTCTTAGAGAGTTTCTCCAGTGGTCTACAATCTCTTTCATCGTTTCAAGTGACAATCTCGTTATTATTGAGATCATCCTGATTCTTGAAGGACGATTTTCGTTGCGCGCGCGTGTGCCCAAGCGGTGAAGTATTCCATTCGGTCTCCCGTTGGGGACATTCTTGAATGGTTGAAGGATCATTCTGTTCCTGAGAATGTTTCCCTCGAATGGGCGAGGGAGCTCGTTTCTCCTCGTCACAAGCGTCAGTCTTACGTTTGGGGCGGTTGCTTCTCGAACGCCGTCAGGAAGAAGACTCAGGATGCCCTTCATTTTCAGCTTCGTTCTCGTCGTGAGTTCGAGAGGGAGTTGAAGCAGTTGTTCTCTGAGCATGGTTATCCTTTGAAGAGAGACTTTTCTTCTCCTCCCATTGGTATCGAAGAGGTTCGGAGGCTTGGCCTCTGCTTTGTCCGTTGGCTTGAGGACGTTCCTCCCTGGGAGGTTTCTTCGGCATGATCCCTAAGGAGGTTCCTTTTGTCCCTCGCATCGTGGATTTGCCTCGTAAGCTGCTCGTTAAGAGTTCGGCTGATGGCAAGTGGGTTTTGATTTCTCCTGACAATTCTCTTGAGTGGAAGGCGATAGCGGAGCGTTCGCTCGTTTTGGAGTCGATGCGCCTTCCTAGCTTTTCTGTTTATGCGTATGTTGTTCAGGAGAAGCGGTCTTGATAGTCGAGACTTGTCCTGATTGTGGTAAGCCTATCCATCGTGTTAGGTGCAAGGGCTGTAACAAGTTTACAGCTGTTTATCTCGATGAGAGTAGGCATTTTGTTTGTGTGAAGTGCGGTTATGTTGAAGTTGAAGGTGTGTGTATTACACATCTTCAAAGTGTACACAATCTGTATATAATGTGTCTTCTTAAATGATGGTGAAGGTGTTGTTGTCAAGTGACTGATGAGCCATGTTGTTCTCGCTGTGGTGCTCCGTTGAGTTGGCTTTTTGTGTCTAAGGGTGAGTTGTTTTGCATTCCGTGTGGTCTGAAAGCCGAGCCTCCAATGTTGGATTTGGCCTCGTTTCTCCGTCAGCTTTCTGACGTTACGAAGCAGGTGTCTTAGCCAGCTTGCCGCATCGTTTTCGTCAACTCGGGAGATAGAGTCTCAACTACATCTGACATCAGACGGGTCTGATACAGATAAGTAGAGTCAAAGTCCCGCCTATCAGGGGCCATTCTTTTGTCGAAGACTAACATGAATGAGCGTAAGACTCGTCTCAAGACAATCAGAATCTCTGAATCGTTGGCACGTTCACTTGAGAAGGAAGCCACTGACGAAGGTACGACCGTCAACGCAAGCGTCAACTCAATCCTTGATGAGCATATTGTTTGGCACAAGAAGGCACAGGAGTTTGGATTCGCTGCGATTCCCAAGCAGCTCTTCAAGAGCATGCTTGAAGGGTTGGATGACGAGACACTTGCTCGAATAGGGCGAGAGGTTTTGCCCTCCGTGTGGAAGGAGATAGCGGAGTACTGGTCTGGCGATTCTTCTCCGGACGGGATACTGAACCGTCTGATGGAGCGGTCCAAATTCACTCCTCATTTTCGAACAAGAATAACGCGGGAAGAGGGCGCGTATACAATTGTCATGCGCCACGACTTCGGTCCTAAGTGGAGCATCGTTACGAAAAATGCTCTCCAAGAATTTGTGAAGCGGTCGTTTCATGTCGAGCCGCGGATTAGTGTTGGGGAGTCGATAATCACGGTTCATTTCAAGGTCAATCCGTGACACTCGCCCGCCTGACAGGAACAAGACCCGAGGCTTACCACGCCATTCCTTAACCGCTATCCGACGATTTTTGACAGCGGAGAAATCGGGGCTCACTCAACGAGAACTTTACAGAACCGGAGCTAGCAACCACGTGAGTGTTCGGATGGCTTTGTCCGTCCGAGGTTGTGTCCCTCGTTTGTGGCTGTTGGAAAGGGTGTGGGGATAACCGTTAGGTTGCCCCTGTGTGCGAGGGGGGCGCGCGCGCTTCCGTAGGTGCATCGGAGGACTGACAGAAGGTGCCGCGGGATGCAGAGATCACACGATAATCTGAAACGAAACCCCACTAGATTTCGTCCACTAGGACATACCCAATGGTGTTGAGTTTGAGAAACACAATCATTGTCTCTACATATGGGTTTGAAGGTTGCAGACTGGACAGTTCATTCTGGGCGATCTCCTCGTACCCCAGCTTCAAACTCACACGGAATCTGCGTCCTTTCTTCAGCATCGGTTCCAGGATTGCCCTGGCTCCATAGGGAGTGAACTTACGAACAGCCGACCTCGCAACAGGATCAGTCCCTCTAGCCTTCGCAACTTCCCTTTCAACTAACCCAGTTACGGCGTCCAGTCCGACGAGTTCGACGGTCTCCGTGCTGACCTTTAGGTAGTTCGCGAGGGTCGCTTCCGCTTCTATGAGCTGGATCTGGGTTTTCGTGCGGAAGAGTCTCTTTCGTATTGCCCGGATATCCCTATCTCCCTTGTCTTCGAGACCGCCAAGGGACGTTAATTCGTACTCCCTGACGACTTGAGGGTCGTTTCTCGTCAAGCGGTCTTTCTCGTCTTGATTCGAGGGAACTGCCCTCGACGGCGTTTGTGTCTCCCCCTCTTCTAGGGCCTCACTTGGAAGCGGGTCGACCTCGTCCGCTCTTCGGATTCTGCGGACTCCCGGCTTCTTATCAACCATGAAAGCAACATCTAGCAGTGGTACTTATATGCCTATCCTCGCATCCTCGCGAAGACAAAGAGAACTCCGTTGAAAAGATTCCCCTATCCGGCGCCTTTCGTCGACAGGACAGGGAAGGTGAAGCGTGACACCCTCGAGTACTTCCTCATCCACCCCGGTCTGCACACTCCTCAGGAACTCAACGCCGATTCCTACCTGGGCAGTGCCAATGAGACCGGAGAGGCCGCACTTCAGATGCGCCTGCTAAGGTACGTGGCGATGGGACTCCTTGCGAGAGAGAAAGTTTCGAGGGCCTGGGGATACGCCCTGACCATGAGGGGGGAGGACAGACTACTGTGGCTGTGGGACAAATTCGGGGTGGAGGAGCCGCCGAAGAACATGACCCCTGTGGAAAGAGAGTTCATGGTGAAGGAGATCAGACATCGGATTGCAGACCTGGAAGCTTTCTTGAAACGGGGCTGATTCGGTAGCATTCCGCGACCCGGCCGATGACTGACCTATCTCGATAATCTAATCCATCATCTCAGTACTTTCGGCCGTCTCCCTCTTGCCCAAATTCACTCACACGACCTGCCGCATTAAATTCTGG
>Ga0074046_10004959_pt1 | contig 10715 bp, 18 predicted proteins | sample BogForMeECP23OM3_FD_94441 | JGI IMG/M metagenome (GOLD analysis project Ga0074046, IMG submission 94441) | Bog forest soil microbial communities from Calvert Island, British Columbia, Canada - Bog Forest MetaG ECP23OM3 | ecosystem: Environmental > Terrestrial > Soil > Wetlands ...
CCCGTGTCAATGACATGCTGGCCGCGCTCGGTCTGAATACGCACCAGCTGCGACAGATACGGGTTATCGGTGAACGCGCGGAAGAACGGGAAACTGCCCCCGAGGAGCAGGATGCCTCCGCATACTTCGCTCCACAGCGGTAGACGGGGTATCCAATCGAAGCGCACATCCAGCGCCGGCACAATGATCGAAGCCAGGAAGCACACTTTTATCCCGATGAGGATAGCCATATCGGCGCGCGATTCACCGCCGCTGCCGGGCATGCGGAAGCGCTCGGCCAACAGCGCAGGGTCCCTGAAGCGAAGCCACAATTGAATGGCCGCAACGAAGGATACCCACCAGACACCGAAGATCCAGCCCTCCACCCAGCGCCAATCGCCCGACAGCCATAGCAGCAGGGCCGCGAACCCTAGAACGCCAACGGGGGCAGCCACCAAGATGAGCCCGGTGATGATCGGCGTGGAACGCATCAGAAGCTGAAAACATCATACTGCCGAGACGTGCTTGCCTTCCACTGTCGGAGCGGATTGCCGCGTGGGTTTGACAGGGCGGCAAGACTCCTTCGGGCGGATCACGGGCAACCCTGACATAATCCGGTAAGGGAAGGGTTGCCGACAAATCAGGCGTTAACAGGCCCGCCCGCAAAGACGTGTGGCGGCTGGGCGAAGTTCCTTGCTCTTGCCTTGGTGGCGACTCGAAGCTCGCGGTCTTCTTGTTATTGCTGTGATACCTTTCCCGGCAGTTGCCCGGTATGTCTTGGGAGAGATGTCACGAGCAACTGCAGTGGGAGCCGCCTCTTGCCACGGTCATTATTCTCTGGTCATCCGGACGGCGCAAGAACTGCTGGGACACACGGACATCAGGACGACAATGCCCTATACTCCTGTCCGCAACCCAGGCGCGAAACCAATTCAGGAGGTTTTGTTATGCTGATCGGTATAAGATACCTCTACAAACCGCTGGACAGGCAGCAATCAATCGAATACGAATGGGTTACCGCGCATTCGGAAAAGAAACCACAAGGCGTGTCATGCGGACAGGAAACCAGAACTCCGCCTTTCATGCGGATCAGGCTAATTGCTGTTGGGCAACCAATTATGGAGGCGTAAGGTGATGTCTAGGAGTATTGGCATGATCGTTCTAGCCGCAGGCACAGGATACTTAGTGCTAATTGCTTGGCTACTATCGTGGTGGATCGTGCCCGGTTACCGTGAACACGGGCCTGGGCTCCTGTCCCTACCCGTATGGTACGGAGGTACTGGCCTGTTCGCAGTTCGGGCGCTCTCCGGGCCTCTTGGATCCCTCATCACCGCTCTTGGTGCAGCTCTCTCTGGGGGCGTATCGGGACTGCGACTGGCGGTGCCGGCAGTGGGAGGTGTCATCCTTATCGCATGGCTCGCCTTCTTCTCAGTCACATCGCACTATCCCGTTTTCTTCGGCATTGGCGGGGGTCTGATCCTCCTCTGTTTTCTCGCCTCGTGCTTCCGGTGGGCGAGGAACCGAGACACCTTGCCGGAACCTATCAAAGCTTCAGCGGATCTCCGCATTCTAGGCTATGTGTTCCTCTTCAGCGCGGCTTGGGGTTTGTGTGGCCTGCTGGGTGCTCCCACGTACGCTTTGCGGCCGGAATTGCACAACAATTCCGATCACTGTCAAGTGTGCCGAGCATAGCCGTGACGGTCTTGGTGTGTTTGGTGGTGGGTTGGGTGTGTTTCGCGCTTGCCGAGCGGAAACTGTATCAATCCCCTCGGTAACTTGCCTAACGAAGGTTAGGCTCTGCATTTGCCTTGTTGTAGCGCGTTCTAGCCGGTCAGCTTGTCCAGTGGGCAACTTCGCAAACGTAACGCCACCCGGATTACGGGCTAACCGGAAGTTGAGACGGATGAACATGGTGGAGCTACAACGATCTTGCCGGGCGAAACAGAAGCGGGCTCTTGCGGGAGTCAAGGGTGAAGAGAAGGGCGAGTCGAGTACGACTTTGTGTCCGCGGGAATCGAGTCTCTTCGCCAAGCGCTGGGTGGTGTGAAGCTTATGGCGTTGATCGAAGTAGTTGGGGCCTAGGTCTTGGTACACGGTCCCATGCTGCCGCAGGTGATGGCCAGTGTTGAGAACGGTATGGGGCTACGGCAATGACGGCTCGTTTCGTTCCTCGTGCAGCGGCCAGGCGACGGAACTGTGCCGCAAGATAGCTGCTTTTGGCTTTGGCCGCGAGCCAGGCAGCTTTGCAGAGAGCACGTCGTGCCCAGCGGTTTCCCTTACGAGTCTTTCCGCTCTGGCGTTTCCAGGCGCTCTCGTGGTTTCCAGGACAGACTCCAATCAACTTGCTATGTGAGCCGGAGATGGAAAAGCCTGCACGTCGGGGACGATCTCGGCTACTAGCGTCCAAGCAATACGCTGCTTGATGCCGGGCATGCTCATCTCAATCGAAGTGGCCATGCATACTCGTTGCTCATACCAAGTCAGGACGGTTCTGAGCGGATCGTCAGGCACCCTGAAGTTATCCAGCGCCTCCCCTCGACCTATCCATCCAAAACAATTGGACAGGCACTTTTGCGCATGCGGCTCCCACCCCGGATGAGCAGCGAGGAAGTGCTCTCTCGGAAAAGGATGCAAAGATACCAGGTACAGGAATCCAGACTTTGCCGATCCACTCGCGAGCTAATGCGCGCGCAATTCTAACGGCAAGAACTTCTCTGCCAACGCCAGTGAACGGTACATCTTCTCGAAAGTCATACGTTGCGCTGCGTCACCCGGTCCTGTGGCGAAATGTGGTTTGCTTTTCAAGCTAACGCCGCGAGTCGCTTCGCCGGCAGGTTTGCACTGATAGAAAACCACGGCAGAGTCCCACTCTTTCCCGGCAGCCAGGGGAAGTGGTCGGGGGTCTTCTGGGGATACCGGCTTAGTTTCAGGAATGGCTAAATCGTTTTGATCGTTTTCGATGTGCTTGGTCACGATGGTCTCCAGTCACGCAGAAGACCGTCGTCTTGCTATATTTAGGATGGCGGAGAGGTGCGTATTACAACCAGTATACTCTTTGTTGCTCTCTGACATTTGGAATGGACAATTCGGCCCCGTCAGCTAGGCGAACATCAGCCCATGGTCAGTTTCGTCAATGTACAGAGCGTGGATAGAATCATCTATTCCATCTTCCAGCGTTTTAACCTGGATTGGAAAAACCGCACCCTCCGGGTTTTTACACAAGCGGCTTGACATCACCGGGAGATTTCGCAGGTTTGACAAGCCGGGCACAAGAGCATAGGCTCGAGATTGAGTGAGCAGTTCCTCTCCTCTTTCAGACCTCCTGAGCTAAGTCAGCAATTCTGAAGTTTTCTCCTCTTAGCGCATCTACAACCTAGGAGGTTGACGTGCGTCTGAATAAGCCCACGCTTGTACTTTTCACGATGGCTCTGGCCATCGCGGCATTCACAACCACAGCACTCGGCAAGAACAACAGCGGAAAGGCCGGCACAGACCCCGTAGCCACAATTACGCAAATGGAGAATGACGGCGTAAAAGCCGATTTGGCGGGAGACCCCTCGTTTGTTGAAAAGAACTACGCCAACAACTATACCGGCGGCACGAGCTGGGGCAACTGGGAAACCAAGCAATCCATCCTGACCGACATGAAGGACGGCGAGAGCAAGACCAAGAGTGAACAAATCTCTGAGCTCAACGTGCGCGTTTATGGCTCCGCAGCCGTGGCCACTTATAAGAGCACGTATGACATGATGTACAAGGGCGAGCACCGCGCCAGGACCATCCTATCGACCGATACGTTTATCCTGCAGGACGGCACTTGGAGACTGGTTGCCACCCACAGCTCGGAAGCAGCCAAGTAGGCTGGTAAACCGCGCAAGTTTCTGATGAGCCCCGGCCAATTGCCGGGGGTTCTTTGTTTCTGGGCTCCGCTAGTCCGTTCCAACTAGCAGGAGATCGTCGGAATCGGTTTGGGACGATGGGGCGGGCGCCCCTAGGAGTTGGCCGTCGCGGCCGCGGAGAATCCTGAGCGCACTTCGCAAAGCGTTCCTCGCTTCCTGGGCTCCCGCCGGCCCGGATCAACGGTAGTGGCTCTTCTGACCGACTCCGCAATGCGAGGCTTTGCCATTTCTTTTTTCACTTCTCGGAGGACTGCCTCGCTGAACACTCTCTTCTTGTTTTTGTGTGGCATAACACCATCATCATGTCATGCTCTTAAAACCAAGAACGGTCAATTTAGACCGAATGAGGAGATTCTGGAGATGCATTCTCGCCGGAATAATGGTGGTCTTGCGCCGGGAACCCCGCACAAAAACTGCGCGCCCTCATTCGTGCAGAAAGATGTTGAGGAGGGAGTTGTGGACCCGAATCTCGCCGTTGTATTCGATGAAGCCCAGCTTTCTGAAGCGATTCATAAAAAAACTCACCCGGGATCGGGTTGTGCCAATCATCTCAGCCAATGTCTCCTGGCTGATCTTAGCAACCACGGTCTCGGGTTTGCTTTCCTTGCCAAATTGAGCGAGCAATAACAGAATCCTCGCGAGCCTTTTTTCGCTGGAATTGAAAAGCTGATCGACCAGATCAGCCTGGATGCGAGCGTTGCGGACAAGAAGAAAGGAGACGAACACGTTCGACAATGCGGGCTCTTGACTGAGTGCGCGGACCATTTCCGTCTTGCTAATCCTGAGCAGTGCACAGTCGGTCATCGCGGTAGCAGTTGCGAGACGAAGAGGATGAGCTGAGACCATGCAGTTCTCCCCCAGGAATTCCCCAGCGCCCACCAAGGCAATCGTCGCTTCTTTTCCGTTCGTGGAGGTCACAGTGACTTTCAACCGGCCCCTTTGCACGTAAAAAATCGAGTCGGCAGGGTCGCCTTGTGCGTACGCCGCCCCATTTTTCTTGAGACTGAGAATTTTTCTGCCCAATCCCGCTCTCGCGAGAAAGGCTGCTGGATCGAAAACCGTATCGCCATTTGTTGGTTGCGGCTTGTGGCTTGCAAGCCCGAAAGGTTTTGCAATTTCGGGTGTGGCGGGCATGGCGGATGGCACCGAATCAACCGATGGAACCCGCTTGACTGGACGGCCTGTGGTACCGGTTGGCATGGCCCTCGCGCTCATTTCAAACCTCCTAAGGGCCGACCCTTACACTCCACCATGATACACCCTAAACCTTGATTGATTGCGATTTCTGATCAACATCGCACAGTTTTCCCAATTGTTAATTTCCAGCCGGTTGAGCAATTTTGCACAGCCCTCTGCGTTCCTTAGCGGTAGCCTCGGCTTGTCGAAGGACTTGCACGCCAGAAACCTTAGAGGAGGTGATTCCGATGCGACGCCAGAGACCCTCTCGGTTGCATCTTCTCCTCATTGTGCCGCTCACCCTTTTGGTGTTTTCTGCGCGCTTAACATGGACGCAAGAAATGCCATCTGCAAGCAAAACCCCAACCCAATTGTCGAGTCTTGCTACGCAGTTTGTATCGGTTCCAGAAGCCAAAATACGTTTCCATCCGGCATACGAGAATCTGTCGCTGCCATTTGCACCAAACCAGGGACAAACACTGTCACAGGTAAGATTCAGCTCACTTGACATCGGCTACCGTATTTCGCTCATCGAGAACAACACGTTGCCGGAGCTGTGGCAGCTCCTAAAGACGGATGAGCCGCAGGCTAAAGCGGACCACTTCCTCAGCAACGTTCCGACCGAATGGCTTACACATGTTGTCCCCCAAAATACGGTGCATTATCGTACGTTTGATCCGGGCGGCGACGTGGCCTATTACGGCCACCGCATCCCATGGGCTGGCCGGATCATTCTTAACCTTGGTAAGCAAGCTGAATTTCATCCGCGAGTCACTCGTGTACTCGAGGTAATAAAGCCGGGAGTAGGCGTGGGAAAACCGTCTCCCCCCGGCGGATCGGCAGGTAACACCCAAGTTGTCGGGCGGGGCCCATTCCGCTAGCTGGGTGACGCCGCATGAGCACTTTTGACCAGCCACGCCAGATCTCAACGGGTAAGATTGGCTTTCCTGAGAACTCGCGCGGAGCGGCAGACTCACATGCAACTAGCTGACGACTGGATCGACAGCGCACAAGATCAACTCTTTGGGAGATGCTGATGGCAGGCAGACGAACCCTTACTTTTAGTTCCCAAACGTTCCTCAAAAAGGTCGGCAGCCGGAGGACGAGTCAGAATTACCGGAACAAACAGCCGATTTTCTCCCAGGGCGATGCTGCGGATGCGATGTTCTATGTCGAAGTTGGCAATGTAAAGCTGACGGTCCTATCCAAACGCGGGAAGAAGGCTGTCATCGCTATTTTTCGGCAAGGTGATTTCTTTGGTGAAAGCTGTTTAGGTGCGCCGTCTCTGCGCATGTCCACCGCAACAGCGGTACACCTGGCGACAATCACGCGAGTGGAAAAAGTGACCATCGTTCGCATCCTCCATGACGACCCTGTGTTCGCGAGGCTATTGATCGCGCATCTGCTCTCTCGCGTTGTCCGAATCGAAGAAGACTTCCTCGATCAACTTTTCAACTCCAGCGAGAAGCGGCTGGCACGAACTCTCCTGCTGCTCGCGGGCTTTGGTACGCAGTCCAAGCCGCATCCCGCCATCCTGAAGGTGAGCCAGGGAACCTTGGCCGAAATGGTTGGCACCACCCGGTCGAGAGTGAGCTTCTTTATGAACCGATTTCGCAAAATGGGCCTCATCGACTACAACGGCAGCTTGCGCGTACACAGAGCACTCCTCACCTACCTTTTACACGAATAAAGCGTACGGCTCAGCTCGCGTATTCTCTTCCAATTTCCCTACTCCACTAAAGTTGTATGGTGTGCACTTTTGACCAGTTTTGTGAAACGAGGAAGGTTACCTTAAGAACGCCCAAATCCGGTCGGCGGAACGGGGAGGTGCAGTCATGATCGATGTCATCTTCGCTGACCCTCAGGAAACGTTTCAAGTTGGGATGGCCGAGGTACTGGCGGGCGCCCCCGACCTTCACCTCGTAGTCCAGCCACGTTCTCCTGAACAGTTGCTTACAGCGCTGCAAACGATCACACCTAAAGTACTAGTCCTGTCAACCAGTTTCCTGCCGGCATTTCCGAAGATCGAGCCGGTGTTGAACCGGGGCTACACTGCACTGCTGCTGCTGGCCGAGGATAACGACCGGGCTGCCTATGTGCGTTGGTTGCGAGCACAGGGGGTTGTCTATCGTTCGATGGATGGGCCCGTTCTCATCGATGCTATGCGCGGAGTGGCACGAGGCGAGTTGTTTGTTCAGGACCGCAGCTCCGACATGAGAGAAGACCACTTCGAAGGTGCGTGAGGGCGAGCGGAATTCCTGCCACCGTTAGCAGTTGCCGGTTTGGTGTCTCTGCTTCACGGGTGCGCCATGGCCTACCGCAGATCGATGTCGGTACGCATATTGGTAGCGGGCTCGTGCTGAGGCGATGAAGCCCCCTGCCCTGCGGCCGACAACAAGCGGCCGAAATGTGGATCCTGCCGAAAGTTACCGTTAGAAATCTCGCAGCACCGCTCTCGCGGCGCAGCAGCACAAGTCGGACACGGCACGGACAATGTTTGAACTGCGGTAAGGTCAGCGATTTTCACGTTTAGACCATTCGCCTTTGGGTAGACACTACTTGATTCGTGGGGATTCATATGTATCTCCTACCGCTGTTGGCTGCCCATGCATCGCCCACAGCATCTTGGGCACGCTGCTCGATCGATTGAATCTGACACCCATCCTGAATGTGGCGGGAGTGTGCGGCTATGGACACATACGGGATGCCGAGGAAGCGTCTCTTGAGTATATGAGTTACTTCGAGACAGTTAAAATGCTGCAGCCGAGTTTGTGCCAGTAACCGCTTAACTCCTGCGCGCAGAGTGCTCTGTCCGCCCCAGGCGGGTACTACTGCCCTCAGTTCGCCAGCCATGAAAAACAAACTCCATCCGGCAGCCCAAACTTTGCGACTAGGCCTGAGCTTTCGAGAACCCCTAACGAGCGCCAACTCCCAGAGTACGGCTCGCTCTCTATCCCGAGCGACCGCATGCTTGCTGATTGCTGAACCATCATTGTGCCGGCCTGGATTTGATTGGACATAAGCTCGCGTTCCTTCTTCGGGGCCGAACAGCACAACCCACAGTAAGACGCTATCGCCCACCATCATGTGCGTCTGAGCAGAATTGCTCACTGAGCAATCTTGCTCAGCTTTCCCCAACTCGTCCGGCCGATAATTGTTTTCGAAATGCGTGCGACTCGAATCCGTCGCACTCAAAGGCGGAAACAAATGTTTATTTCGCGAATGGTCCGTTTCTCTCTGACGATCTCTCTGATCTGCTGTGCAGCGCTAATGTCGGCGCAGTCACCCGATCATGAGCAGAACCTGTTTGCGTGCGAGAACGGCTTCGACTCCTGCGATCGCTCGGTCTTGACCCAAACCGACAAGAACGAAGTGACCGCTGCGAAGCACCAGCAAAACATTTCTGACTGCAAAAGCGCGTGGACGTCATGTGATCGCTCGGATCTCAGCGGGGCGGAACTGGGTCAAGTAGCGATCGCTGTGCACCAGACTATGATCTCCGATTGTTGGAGTGGGCTGAGATCATGCGACTATTCCAAATTGACCGCATCCGAAGCTGTGGGCGTTGCCCTGGCGGAGAACCAGAGAAATATCTCTGATTGTTGGAACGGATGGCCCTCCTGCAACTTATCGAAACTGACCCCCTCCGAGCTGAGCGAGGTAACGGTGGCTGAGCACAGGCGCAATGTTTCGCAGTGTTGGGACGGTTGGGCAAATTGTGACCGGTCCAAACTATCGGCGACCGAATTGGGGGCGGTCATTGTAGCCGATCATCAGCGCAATTACACGGCATGTCTCAGTGGCTATATGCCTTGCGACCACGCCGCGCTGACCCCAGCACAGGCAGGCTCCCTCGCGGCCGAATCAAAAGCAGCCACTCGATGAACCTCACCGATGTAAGCAGGGATGGTTTGTTTGGTGACTCAGCAGAATAGACGCAAAGAACCTGATCGTTCGTTGCAGGAACAAGATTGGTCTTCGCAAATGGCCCTATTGTCCGCTCAGTGTGGTGTGTGTAAGGGAGACCAATTCCGATCTGCGCCTCCTGAGGGATGGCTTGAAAGGGTCATCCTGCCTCGCCTTTTCTTGTGCCCAGGGCGTTGCATCGTGTGCCACAAGCGCCGATACCTACCCACATTTCAGCGATGGACGGCGGTCCCAAACTCCTGGCGGTAAGGCACACAGGGTGCCTGTGGACGGTTGGTGGCTTCTGTTCAATACTGCGCGGTGATAGTACGCCATCCCAGTAGCAGTCAGAAACGCATGTCGCAAGGAGGTGTTCACTATTGCTCAGACTTGGACGAGCTCGAAATGAGAGAGTGGATCAGGTGGAGTTTTTCTCCCGGTATCCACCTCAGGAGGGAACATGCCGAATGGCTCGAAACCCCAGATTCTTGTTGTGGACGACGACCCCTGTATTCGGGAAACCCTGGGGATGTTGCTGATGTCCGTCGGGTATGCCGTGGCGGAGGCAGAAAACGGCGTCAGTGCTGTGTCGCAATTGAGCAGAACGGTGCCCGACCTGATCGTCACCGATCTCAACATGCCGCAGATGTCGGGTACGGAATTGATCTCACATGTACGTAGCCGTTATCCGTCGATTTCGATTGTCGCGATGAGCGGCGACTACCAGGGGGGTGCTGTGCCCGTCGGCGTCATCGCTGACGGGTTCTACCCCAAAGGACAGCATCCCCACAATCTCTTGACGACGATTGCGAGTTTGATCGCAACGAACCCGTCACGCGGAAGTGGTCAGGAGAATCGCTCTCGGCCACGCTTGGATTCTTAGACATGAGGAGGAAAGTATGCTTGGAACTATCTTGATTGTTCTGTTGGTTTTGTTTCTGGTAGGCGCTCTCCCGACGTGGAATCACAGCCGGTCCTGGGGTTATTTCCCGAGTGGCGGGCTGGGTCTAGTCCTCGTCGTAGTTGTTGTTTTGCTGTTGCTTGGCCGGATCTAGCGAATATCCATAGCGAAGCAGCGGCATCACCAGTGTACTGCGGGCGAGTAACGGCGCAACCGTTACCGCATAACTGCACGACGTAACGCTTACAACCAGCCCAGGAGGCACATATGCTCTGGACGATTTTGGTAGTTCTTTTGATTTTGTGGCTACTCGGCTTCAGCTTCCACGTAGGAGGCGCCCTGATCCACCTCTTGCTGGTCATTGCCGTAGTAGTCCTGGTCTTCAATCTAATCAGTGGTCGCAGAGCAGCGTGATCCAAACGGCGGGTTTCGCCCTCACAAGTTCGTCCACAGAATAGCGGAATGGAAAGGGAATGCTTTATGAAGAAATACGCAATTGCTTTGTTAACGTTGTCGTTGGCAACCTTCGCGTTCGCTGGTCCGGGGCAGCAAGACGCTCCTGCGCGCTTACAAGCGGCTGGCCAGGTCATGAACGAGATCATGGCTGCGCCCGATAAGGGCATCCCTGAAGAAGTGCTGAATGGCGCCAAGTGTATCGCCGTGGTACCCACCATGGCGAAAGGCGCATTCATCGTCGGCGGCGAGCATGGACGCGGTGTTGTTACCTGCCGCACTGCCCACGGCTGGAGTGCGCCGGCATTCATTTCGATTGGTGGGGGCAATTTTGGCTTCCAGGCTGGCGGCCAGTCCGTCGATCTCGTCATCTTGTTCATGAATGACAAGGGTGTGCAGGG
>Ga0074046_10004960_pt1 | contig 10712 bp, 10 predicted proteins | sample BogForMeECP23OM3_FD_94441 | JGI IMG/M metagenome (GOLD analysis project Ga0074046, IMG submission 94441) | Bog forest soil microbial communities from Calvert Island, British Columbia, Canada - Bog Forest MetaG ECP23OM3 | ecosystem: Environmental > Terrestrial > Soil > Wetlands ...
CAAAACCAGCTCCAGGCCGTGCAGATGGGTTGGTTTTTCTTTTTACCCTCGCTGTTGCTCTCAGGGTTCATGTTTCCCTTCCGCGGGATGCCGCATTGGGCCCAGACGGTCGGCGAATTATTTCCACTGACTCATTTTCTTCGCATCACCCGGGGTATCCTGCTGAAAGGCAACGGATTGCAGGACATAATCCCGGAGATCTGGCCAATCGCGCTCTTCATCGCCTTCGCAATGACGGTCGCCGTAAAGGGATACCGGCGGACGCTCGACTGATACCGCGAAAAATTGACATTAGAGACGGCAGGGTGATGTGTAAACCGCCTGCTTGAACAAATTGTAGTTTGGTTCTCTTTACAAACGGGATTCCAATAAGCATATTTGGGAATAGCTTTTTGCCCTGACGACGCCACACATCTGCAGCCTCCTTTGAAGGAACGGTCCGAATGGAAAAAAAGTTATTCGAATTAGCGGTCGAAATCGTCCATGCCCAGGCTTCCATAAGCAAAATGACAGCCGAGGACATCGAGCAGGCGTTGGTAAGAGTCTATAACTCGCTTCAAAAAATGAGACTCGCCGAAGAGCAAGGGCGATCTATCGTGCAGGCAGAGCCGGGATTTCAGGCTTCCGGCATTCCAATTGCCGTGGACCCGCTCTCTTCCATTCAGGAAGACAAAGTTACCTGTATGGAATGCAAGGCTGAGCTCCGGCAGCTCACGGCAAACCATCTTCGCATCCATCACCTCACTCCCAGGGAATACAAGAAGAAGTGGGGATTTCCGCTCAAACAGCCCCTTTCCGCAAAAATGCTGACCAAGCTCCGCAGCGGGTCGGCCAAGAAACGCGGGCTGCCCGAAAATCTTAGAATCTACCTCGACCGGAAACGGGAAAACAAAACGGCGTCAGGCCGCGAATTCCCGACCTCCGGGCCAACCCACGGGAAAAGGCGCTCCGCAACAGCCCACAGCAAATGATAGACCCCACCCCGGATTTGCGCCCCACCTAAAATCACAGGTTAGAGCGCTTTTCTCACTTGTGCTTTTTGTCTAGCAGGGAGTTGTGTGCGCAAAATTCTGCAAATTGCAAAAGCTCAAAAGAGCGGGGGAATGTTTCCCCTCAATCTCCAGGCTCGGACAGATATACTTGATACTTTTTTGAACGCAACCTGGCATCAGTTTCGAGTCATTTTTTCGCAAATAACCTTCAGAACCATCTCGGGCGTGATTTCACGGATACACCTCCAGTCCGGGCAGGGCTTTCTTGTGAAACAGGGCGAACAGGGAAGCTCCAATCGTATGATCGAATGAATCTTACCGTAAGGGCCGGTTCGCAGGGGAGCTGTGGGTCCGAAGATCGCGAAAACGGGTACGTTCAGGGCCGCAGCCAGGTGCATCGGCCCCGTATCGGAGGATACCAGGAACTGTGCCCCCCGAATGATTGCTCCAAGCTCTTTAAGGCTTGTCTTTCCGGCAAGAGAGAGTGCGCGTGAGTTGGACCAGTGTGCAACTTCATCTCCAAGCACCGCGTCCGATCTACTTCCAACAATAATTGAAGAAATGGGCAGAAGGGAAGCAAGACGTCCGAAATACCCGGCGGGCCACCTCTTCACCAGGGTCCCGGCCGAAGGGGCGATAACCGCGTAGTGCCGCATACCCTTGACAGTATCGGGAACTTCGCCGAAGGGCGGAAGCGCGAATACCGGGTCGGCCGGTTCGCAGCCGACGAATTCGGCAAGCCGAAGATTTTTTTCAACGGCGTGCAGTTCGGTGTCTGTCCTTACCCTGTACTTGTAGGAAAACTTCGCCCCCTCTCGGGCGTGCTCAAAGCCGACCCTGTCCTCGATCCCGGTGAAAAAACCTATCGCCGCGCTCCTGAAAAGCCCCTGAAGATCGATCACGAGGTCGAATTTCTCGTTTCGCAAGTCCCGCCACAGCTTTCCAAGCTCCGAACAGGTACGCGTCAGGTCCCATGGCTTTTTCCATGAATCTTTATCTATGATCCAGAGCCTGTGAATGAGGGGATGGCCCTCCAGTATCGCGGCAAACCCTTTCGCCACGACCCAGTGAAGCTCGGCTTCCGGGAATCGGATGCTCAACGCATGAAGAACCGGCAGGCCGTGAATTACGTCGCCAAAAGAGCTCGGCTTTATGATGAGAATCTTGCGCAGGCCTGAAGGCGAAACGCGGAGGTTTTTCATCGCTCCCGGGCCCCTTTTGCAGTTGCGTACATCAAGTTCCAACCCCCCGCACGTTACCCTCTTCTTCCGATCTCAACAGGCGCTTCGCAGCAGCCCACCGCAAATGATAGACCCAACCCCGGATTTGCGCCCCACCTAAAATAACACATTACGGCGCCTTTCTCACTTCCGCTTTTTGTCTGAATCGCTCGCCTCAATTTATTGGACGTGTTGGACGTGATTTGGGAATTGAACGCCCTGATTGGCGCCGGCGAGGGCTGCGGAATCGAGCGGGTGCGCTTTGGGTCGGCCCCGCGTTTCACCCACTCGTTCTATGGAGTGCCGGTTTAACCGTGTCCATCTACGCGCCTTAGAAGGCGCCCCGCTGACAGCCAAACGCGATTGAGAGACACCTCGAGCGGGGCGCCTTCCGCGCTACGCGGGATACCTTCCGCCTAAAGGCGGTGAATTGAATCAGCAGATTATCGCCAAGGGGTGCGCACTAGCAACGATATTCTTCTGCTTAATGTTGTATATAGTCTCTCATACGAGTTGTGGGACGTTTGAACCGGTCGGGCTCAAATCGGGCCGGAATGATTATGCACAACGATCAGGGCCAGCGCACCCAGTTGTACGCCGCCATAGCACCTCCATGCTCTTTTTGCATCTAATTATGGTAAACTGCGACATTGAATCGGCATGTCTGCGACATGCCTTTCTCTAAAGCTGATATAGACTATGCTATAGTCTATATCAGCAGGGTCTCCACCGCGTAGAGGACATCATTTACTGAAATATCGGCCATACACCGGTGATCGGTCGGACATTGCCTCTTGAGGCAAGGAGCGCATTCGGTTTCCTTGCGCACCAATGAGAATCGTGAGCATAACGGAGAAGTGGTGGAATGGTCTGTCGGGCCGAATAACGCGACTATCGGGCGGCCGAAGGCCGCAGCCACGTGCATCGGGCCTGAATCATTAGTTATTACGAGCTGTACAGATGCGAGAAGCGCCATCAACTGCCGCACGGAAGTCCTGCCGATCAGGTTCAGGGGCTTCGAACGCATTCGGGACTCAATTTCAGAGCCAATCGCAGCCTCCCCCGGCCCACCCACGAGCAGCGATTCATATCCAAAGTCAGAGGCAAGAGCGTCCGCAACCTGTCCGAACCTTTCAGGATACCATCTTTTTGCGGAACCGTACGCAGCTCCCGGATTTATTGCTGCCCATTTTCCAGGGCCCAGGACACCGCCGGCCCAGCTCTTTTCTTCATCAGTACATTGAAGGCGAGGCTCCTGTCCGGCGGGTGCAATCCCCAACTCATCGAGCATATTCAGGTAATACTGAATATGATGCAGCCTGCGCGCCTCTTTCGAAACCCGAACCGCATGGGTGAGGAGCATTGCGCGCCCGTCCGTACTATACCCGGCCCGCGTTTTTATCCGGGCCAGCTTAGCTATTATCGCTGCTTCAATGGCGTTCTGGAAAAGGATGGCCAGATCAAACCGCTCCCCGGCAAGCAAACGGCAAAACTTCCAAAGGCCCCCGATCCCCCTGTGCGGGCCTCTTTTGTCATAGACGATTACGCGGTCGCAGAAAGGATGCGGGCTCATGAGTTCAGAGACAACGGGATTTGCGGCCAGTACGATCTCCGATGATGGGAAGGCCGCCCTGATCGCCCCCAGGGCCGGAGTGGCCATAACGGCGTCTCCGATCCAGTTTGTGGATCGCACCAGTATTTTCATGATATGAGCGCTGTCGAGCTTCAGCATTTTATTCCAGCCTTGCGCAAATCGCTCTATCACCGGACGCCGATTAAGAGGATTTACTGAGCTGTTCTTTCGCGAAAGCAATTCTCCATAACATAAACCCAGCAGAATTTCATGAAAACTAATCTTTAGTGCGCCCCGTTCCACACCTCTGAAATTCCGGCAAGCTCCAAGCCCCTTGCCCTCGGATGATTTCTGAAGTATTTTGAAAAAGACCAAAGCGCAAAGGAGATCGCAATCATGAAAGCCAAGGTAACAAAACGTGGTGTGATTATCCCCAAAAAAATGCTGGCGGGCGCCGAAGAGGTGGAAATCCAGAGCGAGAATCATCGGATTGTGATATCACCTCTTTCCAAAAGTGATCCCATATTGAATCTTGGTAAGCGACCAGTAGAATGTGGCGTACCGGATGCCTCTGAACATCATGACGGATATCTTTACGGGTCCGAATCATGAAGAAGCTGTTTCTGGACACCGGCTACCTTATAGCCCTGGAGGCGGCAGGCGACCAATACCACAAAGTGGCTTTGGCCCACTGGCGGAGCATAATCAAGTCTTTACCGTTGCTGGTAGCAACGAGCTACGTCTTCAACGAAGTTGTGACCTTCTTCAATAGCCGCAGTCGGCGTGCCAAAAGTGTTGAGATCGGAAGTCTTTTATTGGGAAGCCATTCAATCAAACTGGTCCAAGTTGATCAGCCTCTTTTTCATGAGGGATGGCGCTACTTTATCCGACATTCAGACAAATCGTATTTCTTCACTGACTGCGTCTCTTTTGTCGTAATGCGACGGCTCCGAATCCGAACGGCCCTCACCTTCGACAAGCATTTTTCACAGGCAGGATTTGAACAACAGCCTGAAATTGAAAGCCGAGTATCGATCTAACTCCCCCCGAGTTCTCTCATCCTTAAGAAAAGGGCAGGTGCAATCCTCAATTCCAACTTGTTTCCTTACTCCGTAAGTATCACATCGAATCAGGCACATCCTGACGTCAAACCAAACCTTGCCTGCTTCCGCCCGCGCTGGTATTATTCCCTGGTTTTGAAATCGACCTGTACAGGAGAAACAGAATGAGGCGCACCGGCATTGCCGAGACCTGCATCGGAATTTTCATACTGGCGCTTCTGGCGGCAATAACCGGCGGAGTTTATATTGCGCAGTCGCTGTTCGATCCGGAGTTCTACAGTGTTACTCTCCAGAAGGAGGATGGCGCCTACCGCAAGAACTCCCTGCCCTCTCCCGGTTCTGTGCCCGTACCTGCCTTCGTTCCCGAAAACCTCATCCCGATGGGCCCCGAGGAAACTTTCGATTCCGAAACCTTATCCGAAAAAATTGACGGGAAGGCCGATCTCTATCTTTCAAGCGGCTTTGTAAAGCTTCGCACAAGGCGTTTTGCCAGGAAAGCGGACCCGAAAAGCTGGCTCGAGCTCTTCACATACGAAATGGGAGACCAAACAAATGCGTTCTCCGTCTACAGTATTCAGAAAAGAAAAGACTCGAGGCCGGTTGACCTTGGCGTTTCCGCATACGCCACGGAGGATGCCTTCTTTTTCACAAATGGGCCTAACTATTTCGAGATAATATCAGCATCCAAAGACCTGGCCGAGGAGATGGCCTCACTGGCCAAAAACCTTGTTGAAGCGGAGCCTAAATATACCGAGCAGCAAACGGAAGCTTCCCTCTTTCCGCCTGAATCGCTCAACGAGTCAAGCATATCTCTCCACATGAGCGACGTTTTCGGCTTCAGTGCGCTTGACCGCGTGTATACTGCCAGTTACGGTCCGGAGGCTGCCCAGGTTACCGCGTTCCTCTCGAAGCGTGAAAGCGCCGAAGAAGCCGCCGATCTTGCCGCCGCGTACGGCCGGTTTCTCCTTGAGAACGGGGGGCAGGAAGCCGGTGAAATCCCTGGTGCGCCCGATTCTAAAATATACAAAGTGTTCGATACCTATGAAGTCGTCCTGCACAGGGGGAAGTTTTTTGCCGGGACTCACGAGGCCGACAACATGGAAAGCGCAACGGATGTCGCATCACGGATTTACCGCAAACTCGACGAGGCCGGGCAATGAGCAATAGATTCAAAGATCATCCGCCCCAATCGGAGATGAACAGGCGCGATTTTCTCATCCGCTCCGCGAAGGCGGGGCTGACTCTTGGGGCCGCGGCTGCCATTGGTTATTTCCTGCACGACCCTGTTGGTCCCGGCGCGCCGGTCGAGAAATCCTCAGTCACCCTGCCCGGCTTTTCGGTTCCTGAAGCAGGCAAAAAAATAGCGATAGCAACCGGCGATGACAGAATCAAGACTGTCAACGCCGCCCTGAAGGCGCTCGGCGGAATCGAATGTTTCGTAAAAAAGGGCGACAGGGTCCTGATAAAGGTGAACGCGGCCTTCGCTACCCCTCCTTCCCTTTGCGCCACGACGAACCCGGAGCTGCTCGCCGAAGTGACGCGCCTGTGCTTCAGGGCGGGCGCCGCTGCGGTCGCCGTCACCGACAATTCGATCAATAATCCGGAGAGCTGTTTTGCGCTTAGCGGCATAAGGGATGCGGCGCAAAGTTCCGGAGCCAATCTGATCGTGCCCAGGGAATCGCTTTTCACCAACATTACAGTGCCCGGTTCAAATTTTATCCGGAACTGGCCTGTTTTCTTCGGGGCTTTCCAGGGGGCGACAAAGCTGATCGGGATTGCCCCGGTGAAAGACCATCACAGGAGCGGCGCCTCGATGTCCATGAAAAACTGGTACGGGTTCATCGGAGGCAGACGAAACATCTTCCACCAGGATATACATACGTTCATAAAAGACCTTGCGCTTATGATAAGGCCTACTTTCGTCATCCTGGACGGAATCTTCACCATGATTTCCAATGGACCGACCGGAGGCTCGGTTTCCGATCTCAAGCAGACCAACACGATGATCGTCAGCACCGATCAGGTTGCCGCCGATGCGGCCGGGGCGGCCCTGCTGGGGAAAACACCGGCAGATCTGCCCTTCATAGCCAAAGCTGAACAGGCAGGGGCCGGGACTTCGGATTTTGAAGCCCTGAGTCCTTTCCGCGTGTCCACAGGGTAAGAATCCGATGAGAATTACGACGGTCAGGCGAATAGCCCAGGTATTCTTTTTTATCCTGTTTATATGGTTCTGTATTGCGAGCACCTTCGGGCAATCTTTTTGGCAATTGCGGGGCTGGCCGGTAAACTGGTTCCTCCAGCTCGATCCGCTCGTTGCCCTGGGAACCATTCTGACGACCCGCACTCTGTACACGGGACTACTCTGGGCCATAGCCACAGTCGTGCTCACTGTCGTTCTGGGAAGATTTTTCTGCGGCTGGCTCTGCCCATTCGGCACCATGCATCATTTCATCGGTTATCTCGGCTTGCGCGGACGCTCCGTAAGAGAGAAAATCGCCGCGAACCGGTATATGGGCGTACAGAGGATAAAATATTACGTCCTTCTGGTCCTGCTTTGCCCGGCTGTCGGGGCATTCGTATTAAACATCGCAGATTCTTCAACATGGGACCCGCTCAGCATTGCCTGTCTCCTGGGCATTCTGGCAATTGCCGCTGCCGTTTCGCAAAAAGCCGACCCTGTGAGCAGACGGCCGATCACGGTTTTCATCGGGCTTGCGGTATTATGGGTTGCAGCCGGTTATTTTCTGAAGCTCGATGGGGCCTTTTCAGCCTCGCTCATGACCGGACTTCTCGACCCGATCCCCCTTGCGTATCGCTCGGTAAATTTTCTGCTTCTCCCTTTTGCAGACTCTTCTTTTCACCTGACTTCCGCAGCCCAGAGACATTATGAAGGACCGTGGCTTACCGCTTCCGTCTTCTTTAGCGCCCTTATTCTCAACCTGGCGATACCTCGTTTTTATTGCCGGTTCGTATGCCCTTTGGGCGCCCTTTATGGGATTCTGGGCAGATATGCTCTGTGGCGGGTCGGAAAGAAGACCGCCGAATGCAGCCAATGCAGGCTTTGCGATTCCAGGTGCGAAGGCGCCTGCGACCCGGCAGGACGCATCCGAATTCCCGAGTGCGTGCTCTGCTTGAACTGCCTCTACACCTGCAATGAAGACCTGATCGGCTATAACACTTTCAGATCCGCTTCAGGCGAGATCATTTCGCCCGACCTGTCCCGCCGGGGATTCATCGCGGCGGCAGTCTGCGGAATAGCCGCCGTACCAATGCTGAGAATAGACGGAAAGCTCAGCCAAAACTACGATCCCGCCCTGATTCGACCTCCGGGGTCTCTGCCCGAAGCCGAGTTTCTCAACCGCTGCATCAGGTGCGGGCAATGTGCGCGCGTTTGCCCCACCAACGTTATACAACCCGATATCGCAAGGGCTGGGATCGAGGGCCTCTGGACCCCGGTTCTGAACATGCGCACCGGGTCGAGCGGCTGCCAGATGAACTGTACGGCATGCAGCCATATCTGCCCAACCGCTGCCATCCGCCCGATATCACTTGAAGAAAAGCTGGGGCGGGGCACTTTCGAAAAAACCGGTTTCATCCGGATCGGTACGGCTTTTGTCGACCGGGGCCGTTGCCTGCCCTGGGCCATGAACAAGCCATGTATCGTCTGCCAGGAAAACTGCCCCGTAAGCCCCAAAGCGATATTCGTAAAAGAGAGATTCGCTGCGGTACGGGACGGCAACCTGGACGTCTCGGAAATCTCAGGCGCCTCTGTTCTGCTTTCAAAGCCGGTCCTTCAGCCGAACCGGGTCGATACGGGCGACTTCTTCGTTCTGCTTGAAAGCGGGGATATCTCCGCAAGAAGGCGAATCCTTTCAAATTCACAGAATTCCATCATCCTGGAATCACAAGTACCGCCTGAACTCAGCACCTCCGATTTGAAAAAAATCGTCCTGCAGGTCCGGCTCCAGACCCCCCGGGTAGATCCCGAGCGATGCACCGGCTGCGGTATCTGCGAGCACGAGTGTCCGGTAAGCGGCTTGAGGGCGATTCGGGTGAGCGCGGAAGGCGAATCGAGACATAAGAAACATTCGCTCCTGCTGAAGTAGTCCGGACCTGACTCCCCGATCTTTAACAAGGCATCCCGCTGACGGCCCAAAGCGCATGACAGACGAACCGAGCGGGATGCCTTCCGCGCTACGCGAAGTACCTTCCGCCTAACTTTCATGGCCTTGCGGCCACAACGAAGCATGAAAAAAATTTCTGGACTAAAATGTTACCGAGCCTTGGTCTGACATGGATTTCTTTTTTCATATAAAGGCGGTGAATTGAATGACCAGATTATCGCCAAGGGATGCCCGGGAGAGCATTTCACCGAATGAGTCTGGCCTGGGCGTCCGTGAAACCACGTTTGAGGAAGCGGCCCGCCAGCTCAAGTTCGGCTCCCGACTCAACTGAGACAGACCCTCCGCCCTGTGTCTTCATTGCGCTAAGCCCGATGCCCGCAATTCTTATGCCAAACGTAGCGGCAGCACTTGACCAGACAAAACTCACCTTTCCGGATTGGCAACTGATGGACGCATTCGCGATGGAAACCTCCACCGGCTACTGCAGAAAAATTCAACCTTCCGTCGAGATTCAAACTCATCGGGATATGGCCTCGCCAGTAGCGTAAGAACGGATTCAAATGAATCCTCCCCCCCCGGTGTGCATATGCCGCTTGACTTCGAAGCAGCGCTGGTTTATGAGCATCACACGCCGAGGTAAATGAGTATTAAATATGCAAGAACCGGTTGCATTCGCGCGGAATTCGAGTTATGTTGGTTTGCCACGGTTAAAGTTGACCTCGTTCCCCATCTGCTGCATTTGTGACAGAACTCCCCCGTGCAACTTGAACAGTCGTGGTCCCCCTGCGCAGGGGCCCGGATTGGAATAAGCTCCAGACGGAACACATTCAGGAGAAGAACAAAATGGATCCATTGTTACTTACAAAGCGTGAAAAGTACAAGCTTGCGACCCAGTACGCAGACCTGTGCCTCACCTGCGGCACGTGCGCAGGCGGGTGCCCGGTCACAGGCGTCGACGGTATGGACGTCCGCAAGGCTGTGCGGATGGTCCTGTTGGGGATGGAACAGGAATTGATCGATTCAAGATTTCCCTGGGTCTGCACCCTTTGCGGCCGTTGCGAACATGCCTGCCCCATGGGCGTCGATCTGGTGGCAATGCTTCGTTCCGCACGCGGGAAGAGGGAAAGGGACAAGGTCCCCGGCGTCCTCCACAAGGGCGTCGCGATGTGCCTCAAGTCGGGAAACAATGTTGGTATTCCCACGGAAGACTTCCTGTTCTTGCTCGAAGATCTTAGCGCAGAACTGGCCGAAGAGCTTCCCGGCTTCGAGGTCCCGGTCGACAAGAAAGGGGCAAAGTACCTTTTCACCATCAATTCCAAGGAGCCTTTCGGGGAACCTGAGGACATGTTTTACTGGTGGCGAATTCTTTACGCCGCCAACGAGTCCTGGACCACAACTTCCGAAAACTGGGAAGGGGTAAACTGGGGCCTTTTCACAGGCGACGACGAATCGATGAAAGAAATCGTCGGACGGATTGTCAAGAACTACAAGGAATTGGAGTGCGAATACCTTGTCTTGCCCGAGTGAGGGCACGCATACTTCGCGACCAGGCTTGGTCTGCAAAAATGGTATGCCAATGAAAACGTCAAGTTTCTCAGCGTCCACGATCTTTTGAAGAAATACATCGTCGAGGGGCGCATCAAGATAGATAAATCTGTGCACACCCACCTTACCACCTACCACGATCCGTGTAATTACGGCCGAAAAAGTGAACGCACTTTCGGCCAGGCATATTACGACGA
>Ga0074046_10004961_pt1 | contig 10712 bp, 9 predicted proteins | sample BogForMeECP23OM3_FD_94441 | JGI IMG/M metagenome (GOLD analysis project Ga0074046, IMG submission 94441) | Bog forest soil microbial communities from Calvert Island, British Columbia, Canada - Bog Forest MetaG ECP23OM3 | ecosystem: Environmental > Terrestrial > Soil > Wetlands ...
ACCCATTCGGTGCGGCGCGGAATGTCGCGGCGACATGGTCGAGCGATCCTTCGGCGACACGGATCTGCCCGGCCTCGAAGGCGGCGTCGAGCGTCGGGCCGGCAAGGGGTCCCTTGATCGACGCGTTGAGATCGAGCTTTCCGATCGTCTTCGAGCCTGGAATCGCGCCGGCGTGGACCTTGAGATCGAGCACGCGATCCGCCGTCGCGCCGCCGTCGATATCGAGTCGGGCGGTGGCCGAAACGAGATGCAGACCGGGGACCTTGAGGCTCGAATCGTCGTCGATGACAACGGCGCCCTCGAGCGTCGTTTCGCCGGCGAAGACCGGGCGGACAATGCCGGGCATGAGGCCTTCGAGCCGCGACTTCAGGTCCAGTGTCAGGCGCCGCGCAGAATCCTGCCGGGCGAGAACGACCTGACCGTTCGCCCAGACGTCCGCGCCCGCGGTGAAATCGAGTTTCGCCTTGAACGCGTCGAGCGGGCCTGCGCCGTCGAACGCAAGCTTGACCGGCGGTAGGCCGGGCAGATTAGCGAAATGAGCAAACAGGCCGCCGGCTGGCTCGGAAGAATCCACATTGAGCGTGAGCTGGTCGGTGGCGGGAACATAACCCAGGAGGGCGGTGAAGTTGCCGGGGGCATCAAGCCGTTCGGCGCTGAGATGCAGATCGAGGCCCTCGGACGGCGGCCCGAGCGTCGCCTTGCCCGCGAGGCTGAGGCGCGCCTCGACGCCAAGGACCGATTCGCCGATCGAGAGTTCCTGCACGGCGAATTGCTTGATGATCACCTTGACCGGCAATTCGGGCAGGATCGACCGAGGAGCCGTCGCGTCCAGCGGCGGCTGCGCAGCTTGGGACGGAGCCGGGCGCCGCAGGAACTGCATATGGCCGATCGTCAGCTGATCGACCTCAAGCCGACGCTTGAGCAGCGCGAGCCGGCTCCACACCAGCCGGATCTTGTCGATTTTCAGCCACGGCCCGTCGCGATCGGAGAGAACGACATCGCTGATCGACGCGTCGGAGGAGAGCACGCCCTCGACGGCGCCGATCGAGACGTTCGTCGACGGCGTCGAAAGCGCCTTCGAGATCAGGTCGGCGAGCACGCCCTTGTCCGACTCGGCGGTCCAGCCCGGCGCGCAAAGGGCGAGCAGCGCGACGATCATCGCCGCCAGCGTCCTCGATCGGATGCGAAGGAAAAACGACGGCATCAGAAAGCCTGCCCGATGCTGACATAGATCGCCAGCGGTCCGTTGCCGGAGCGATGCTCGAGCGGAAACGCGACGTCGAGGCGGATCGGGCCGATCGACGTATAGTAGCGCAGCCCCAGACCCGCCGCCATGTACAGGGGCTGGCTGAAATCCGGGAAGGTCGAGGCGAAGGCGTTTCCGGCGTCGAAGAAGGGCGCAAGGCCGATCGTATCGGTCACCTTGACGCGCAATTCGGCCGACGCCTCGAACAGGCTGCGGCCGCCGACGACGGCGCCGAAGGGGGCGATCGGGCCGAGGCTGTCGTAGGCATAGCCGCGCACCGAGCCGCCGCCGCCCGCATAAAATCGCCAGTTGGCGGGAATTTCGCTGAGCGAGGGGCCGCTCAGGGCGCCGAAGCCGACGCGGCCCGCAAGGACGAAGCGGGAATCGGCGTCGACCGAGTAATAGCTGGAGGCGAACGCCTTGATCCGCACGAGATCGAGGCTCGAACCGAGCAATGTCCCGAATCCTACTCCGGAAGCGTTGAGCCGCACGCCGCGCGTGGGATCGAGCTTGCTGTCGGTGGAATCATACGTGAGCGACACGGGAACCCCGACCAACGTGTAGTCGACTCGGCCGAGCGAATCCGTGGCGACGCCGCGCTGCGCTTCGAGGCCCGCCTGAACCGAAAACACATCGCTGAAGCGGTGGCGCAATACTGCCGTCGCGTCGGCGTCCGTGACGTCATAGCCCACGAAGCCGAGGCCGCTGGTGCTCACCTGCTCGCCGAGAGCGTCGAACAGAAAATCGTTGGTCGTGCCGTTCAAAGCCGGTTTGAGGAAGCTCGCGGAGACGCGCCCTCCGAGACCGCCGGTCGTGAAGCGCTGGAGATCCGGCCAATATCCTGCATTTGGCGGCGCGTAGAACAGGTCGGCCTCCAGGCGAAGACGCTCCGCGCCGCCGAACAGATTGCGGTCTTCCCAATAGGCCTGACCGGCGGGGCCGTTGGTGGTCGAATATTTCGCCGACACGCCGACGGCGTAGGGGAGACGGTCGCCCACGTCGATCTGGTAGGGCAAAAGGCCGGACGCGTCGAGGCTCGTTCCTTCGGTGATGCGCACGCTGCCGACCGCCGGGATTTGACGGATGCTGGTCTTCGCCTCCGCCAGCGCCTGCGGCGAATAGGGATCGCCCGATTGAATGTAGAGGAACGAACGCACGATGGCGGGATCAAAATGCTCGGGCCCGACGATCGTCGCCTCGCCGAACCGCGCAACCGGACCAGGGTCCATCGTCAAAGTCACATCCATCGAATCCGCCGCATGGTCGACGACGGGAACGATCGATTGAACCTTGGCCAGCGGGCGTCCCTGGGCGCGGAAATAATCGACGATGCGCGCCTCGGCCGCGCGCAGGTCGCTGGCGGCGGCGGGGTCGCCCGGCTTGAGGCCGACGATTCGGGCAGGCAACTCCTCCTTGGAGAATTCGGCGCCGGCGGGGTTCAGGATGCGGATGGAGCGAAGCCTGAACAGCGGGCCGGGCGCCACCTTGATGGCGATCGGCGCGACGGCGCGGTTGCGATAACGTTCGGCGGCGCGCGAAAACGCCCCGATGTCGCTCGACCCGATCGTCAGGCTGGCGCGATCGATCGAGATCGTAACATTGGCGTTGTAATAGCCCGCCCCCCACAACGCGTCGATCATCGGAACGAAATCGCGCCCAGCGCGGCGCGCCAGCGCGTCGCCGTCAGGAGGGGCGTCCTGGCGAAGCTTGTAAAGCGACGAAGCGTCCTTCACCGCATTCGTCAGCGTCCTGTCGCCGCCCGCGACGTCGATCGTCACGGCGTAGGAAATTGCCGCCCGCGAGACGGGCGGCGGGGCTTCGCTCGAACCCCAGAGGCCGAAGAAATCGAAAGCCCGAGCGCCTTCTTTCGCGTCGAGCGCGAGGACGCCCGCCGCGAACGCCGCAATCAAACGCACGCTCACGCGGTCAGACAGGTTTCGGGAACGCCTGCGACTCAAACCGAACGCCTTCCGACCCAGCCTGTTTGTCACCCGATCGATCAGTCATGGATCAGACTGTCTTGCGCGTCAAAGCGACGCGCTGCGAGCTTTTGTCGGCAGCCCCATCGCCGCCAGTGTTGTCCCCGGACGCGGCGGTCATAGAACTGAATTGAATGCGGGAGTTTACTCTAATCGTGATTATCCGACGGATGAGCAAGTTGTTCTTTGGCGCGAGATTGCTCGTGCTTGGTTTGATGGGCGAGATTCTGGAACGCGGGCTCGGTTAGATGAACGACAACTTCGCCCATGTCGGTGTGAATGAACAGCATCGCGCCGCCCGGCGCTTTTCGAATGTCTACGCTACTGGCTCGGTATTCGATCTTCTCAGCCATAGGCGTCCTCCCTATGGCCTCGACACTAGATGATGTGGCCTGGCATGTCATGTCGCCCCGCAAACGGCAGGGCGTCGAAAAGTCCGACCCCAACATCTGCGCCCGTGCCCGGCCGTCGCCTCGGCCGCGCTCGCTACGCCGCCAACCAGTCGAGCACGATCTTGCCGCAGTCGCCGCGGCGCATGGTCTCGAAGCCTTCCAGGAACCGGCTCGCCGGCAGGCGGTGGGTGATGACCTTGCGCACGTTGAGCCCGCTCTCGAGCATGGCGATCATCTTATGCCAGGTCTCGAACATCTCGCGCCCGTAAATGCCTTTCAGCGTCAGCTGCTTGAAGATGACCTTGTTCCAGTCGACCGGGGTCGGCTTGGCCGGCAGGCCGAGCAGGGCGACCCGCCCGCCGGTGACCACCGAATCGAACAGCTGATCGAACGCCGCCGGCGCGCCGCTCATTTCGAGCGCGACGTCAAACCCCTCCGTCATCTTCAGCCGGCTCATCGTCTCCCTGAGGTCCTCCTTCGACACGTCGACCGCCACCACGTCGGCGACTTCGGCCGCGAGCGCGAGCCGCTTCGGATTGACGTCGGTGATCACCACGTGCCGCGCCCCGACATGGCGCGCGACGGCGCCGGCCATGATGCCGATCGGCCCCGCGCCGGTGATGAGCACGTCCTCGCCGACGAGGTCGAAGGAGAGGGCGATGTGGACTGCGTTGCCGAGCGGGTCGAGGATCGCGCCGAGCTCGTCGTCGACGTCGTCGGGCAGGGGCACGATGTTGAAGGCGGGCACGCGCACGTATTCGGCGAAGGCCCCGGGGATGTTGACCCCGATGCCGCGCGTCTCAGGGTCGAGGTGATAGCGTCCGCCGCGCGCCGCGCGGCTGCGCATGCCGATCACGTGCCCCTCGCCCGACACGCGCTCCCCGACCGCGAGCCGGCGCACGTTCGCCCCGACCGCGGCGATCTCGCCGGCGTATTCGTGGCCGATCGTCATCGGCGTCGGGATCGTCTTCTGCGCCCATTCGTCCCAGTTGAAGATGTGGATGTCGGTGCCGCAGATGCCGGTCTTGTGGACCTTCACCAGGACGTCGTCGGGGCCGATCGCGGGGATCGGCTCGTCGCTCAGCCAAAGGCCGAGCTCGGGCTTCTGCTTGACGAGGGCTTTCATGGGCGCTCCGTTGTAGACGCGGTCGCTGACCGCGTCAGCCGCGCTCGGCGAGCACGGCTACAATATCCCCAGCGCCCGCCCCGCGTCCGCGAACGCCGCGATCGCGAAATCGACGTCCTGCGTGTTGAGCGCCGCCGACATCTGGGTGCGGATGCGCGCCGCGCCCTTCGGCACGACCGGAAAGAAGAACCCCGCCACATAGATTCCGCGCTCGTCCAGCGCCTTCGCCAGGTCCTGCGCGAGCCGCGCCTCGCCGAGCATCACCGGAATGATCGGCGTCACGCTGGGCAGCGCCGTGAAGCCGGCCTGTTCGATGCCGGCGCGGAAGCGCCGCGCATGCGTTTCGAGCAGCGCGCGCCGGTCTTCGGCTTCGATTGCGATCTCGAGCGCCTTCAGCGCCCCGGCGGCGACCGGCGGGGCGAGCGAGTTCGAAAAGAGATAGGGCCGCGCCCGCTGGCGCAAGAGGTCGACGATCGGCTGGGCCGCCGCGACGAAGCCGCCCATGCCGCCGCCGAGCGTCTTGCCGAAGGTGCCGGTGACGATATCGACGCGCTGGCCCGCCCCGGTCAACGCCGGCGTGCCGCGGCCCTTCTCGCCGAGGTGGCCGGTCGCGTGGCAGTCGTCGACCAGCACCAGCGCGCCAAAGCGGTCGGCGAGGGCGCAGATCTCCTGGAGCTTTGCGACATAGCCGTCCATCGAGAACACGCCGTCGGTCGCGATCAGCTTGAACCGCGCCCCGTCCGCCTCGGCCTCTTTCAGCCGGTCCTCGAGCTCATTCATGTCGGAATTGGCGAAGCGGTAGCGCTTTGCCTTGGAGAGCCGCACTCCGTCGATGATCGAGGCGTGGTTGAGGCTGTCGGAGATGATCGCGTCCTCGTTGCCCATCAGCGGCTCGAACACGCCGCCGTTGGCGTCGAAGCAGGCGGCGAACACGATCGCATCATCCTTGCCGAGGTGTCTTGCGATCGCCCGTTCGAGTTCGCGATGCAGGGTCTGGGCTCCGCAGATGAACCGCACCGACGCCATGCCGAATCCGAATTCGTCCATCGCCTGCGCCGCCGCGGCCACGACCTCGGGATGATTGGCGAGGCCGAGGTAATTGTTGGCGCAAAGGTTCACCATCTCGCGCGGGCCGGCGTTCGAGGCCACGCGGATGCGGCCACCCTGCGGCCCGGTCAGCAGGCGCTCGCGCTTGTAAAGGCCGGCGGCCTCGATCTCGTCGAGCGTCGCCCGGATGTGCCTCAAAAACGCGTCGGACATGTCGCCTCGCGGGTTGCCTGAAGGACAGCATAGCAGCGGTAGACGGCCGCTCAAGCGGCGCCCGCAGTAGGCGCGGAGAGGCTTGGTGTAGCTCGCTCAGAGAAGCGCGCCGCAACAAGCTGCGGTGCGCACTCATTTTTCAGTCAGGTTACGGAAGTCGCCCTACTTGGTCGCCTCGAAAATAGACCGACGCGGCCGATTGTCCGATCGCCCGTAAACGTCTCGACATGTGCTATTTCGGCAATGTTAGACGGCAAGTCCACGTTTTCGACGACTATGATCTGCCCTAGGTCCCCGAGGCTCGAAAGTTGGCTAAAGAAATAGTCCTTCAAAGACGTGCTCTTGATTGCTTGTTCATCTGCGCTCAGAGGCCCGGCGATCGAGTGAAGCGGGTCACGATAAGTCAAGAGTGGCGTATCGAGCACTAGGAAACCGGGATGGGGAAGGCCCCGCTCACGGCAGAATATAAGAAGCGCAACTTTGAATGCTGCGTGCGTGATCGCGCGAACGCCCTTGCCATTGTCGCGACGCGGCTTTCCGTCAATGCGCACGTCGTAGGTCGTCTCGTCGAAAGACACGTGACGCTGTCCCGGAAACCGCCACTGTGTCAGAACGCGGCTGACAGTCTGCGCGAAATCGTGTGCCGCATTTGCAGGGACACCAAGTCTGGGTTTCTCTTCCTTTGATGCCGGCCGCAGTGCCGCCAACTCGTCCCGACGCGCTTGAAGCGACCTCTGGCGTTCCAGGAGCCCAAGCCCATGGCGGACCTTGTCGCGAATGGAAAGGATTTCGTCTACTCGCCGCTTGGCCGCGTCGGCCACCGGAGCGAGTTCGTTCAACTCGGCCTCAAGCGACCGCAACGATTCTTCCAACTCTTCACGGCGGAGAGCTTGGGCGGCGCCTTCGGAGTGCAGTTCTTCAACCGTGCTGTGCAAGTCGAGCCGTTGGCGCCGGATCTTGTCAATCTCCGCTCGTGCAGCTTCATGTGCAGCTTCAATATCGCTCAATCCGTGCGCAAGGTGCTGTGCTTCGGGCGGGGCGCCGCAGAGCGGACATACCTTGTCACCGCCGACCGATAGGAGAAATCCTGCCTCCTCGATTGCCTCCAGTCGCTCAATGTCGGAGCGATAAACTTGCTCAAGCTGCTCGAATCTAGCGAGATTTATCTCGATCTCCGCCAGCCGCTGCTCTGTATGCGTAATGTTGTCAGCGAGTCTCCGCTTGCCCGAAAGCAGCTCTCGAATCGAGTTTTGCGCAGTCTGTAGCTCCCGTTGAACACGCCCCCAGGTCTGTTCGAGCAGACTGCTCTGCTCCTGTAATTGCTCCGCGTTCGGGTAATCCGCCGAAAGTTCATCCGCCAGGGATGCGATCATTTCGTCCACCACCTCTAACTTCGCTGCGGTAGCGGTCTTGAAGCTCTTGCGGTCCATCACTGGCACAATCGCGCTGTCGTCTACACCCGTAAGCAACAACTTAAAAACGCTTCGCTCCGCCGTAGCGAGTTGATATTGACCCGTCTCGACCGGAGATGTTTCGCTCTGGATCGCGGTCTCATCTACAATGCAAAAACGCGCGAGATCCCGGAAGCTCAGGCTCCGTTTCCTTCCGTTAGCATCGACAGCGATGGATTTTCCGCCAAACTGAAGCTCCTCTAAGAGAAACTGCGAAACGTTATCGCTATTCGAAGGGTCGTGTCTTGCCGAAAGCTGGCGCGCCTCCGAAGCGCTATCGACCGGCGCGATGAAGTGGCCAGAGTAAAGTTCGAAGGCCCCGCCAGCCAACGCTCTCATGAAAGTGACTGCGGCGGACCGCGGTAACGTTACTGCCAGCCACGCGCGATCGTACGCTTCTCGCTCCTCGATTTCCGGAAGCGGTCGCGTTCCCCCCAACATGAAATCGATCGTCTTAACGGCAAACGATTTGCCAGTGTTTGATGCGCCGTACAGTACGTTCAGGCCAGCGAACAGCACCCATTCTTCAGCCGCAACGGCGCTCCCCGTGAAGGTCAGGTTGTTTATTGTCAGGCCGCTCATACTTGCGAACTCGTGGGCCCGACTTCGCCTTGAAACTCGACTGCCCATCGGTCGATGCGCCGCGCAATCAGCAGCTCAATATCCTCATCGGACACGCGGCTCAGGTAATCGGCGAGCCAGTTCGCGCGTTCCTTTAGCGCGCGCGCGTAATCGGAGCGCAATGAGTCCGCAAACGCGGAGGCTTCCTCGCGGGCCTGATAGACGATGCCGCGCTCGGTGACCTGCGCGTCGACGAGATGCACCCGCCGCATCAGGTTCAAGCCGTCTTCCACCAGGCGACGTCGAACAAGCAGTTCGCCGGTACGCTGCGGAATGTCCGGGTGAAGGCTCGCTGGCCCGCCGATGTCACCGGTGTGGACGACGAGATGGTCAAACCAAGTCAAATGCGCCAAGTCAAAACACCGCGGAAACGCAGCATCCAGTACAACTACCGCGCGTACGCCCGTCTCGAGTGGGCTGTTGAAGAGCGGTACCCGGGCAAAATCGGTTTCGCTCACATCTTGCGCCATCGAAGTCGCCCTTCATTAGCGAAGTGATGACACATTCCCTGTTTCACTGAGACTCGTGCATATTTCGCCAACGCGCCTGACGGATGAACGTTCGCTGCTTGCGTCATCACCGCGTCTACGCGCGCAAGCGAATCGGGGTGATCGCTCCTATGCGTGTCGATGACTCCATGGTGCATGTCGCGCGTCAAGACGTCGATTTCTTCGCTCATCGTGTTGTCGCGATAAAAACGTGAGAAGGCGTCGGCATCAAAAGAACCGTTCGCGTTGCATGCTGATATGCATTCCATGAGCCTCATGGTCCTTCGCATCTGCGTAGTCCACAAAAGTGCGCCGCTCGCGCTCTCCATAGGCATCAAGGAGTTGTCGGATATACGGCATCTCGCGATCCTCGACGATAGCTGGTACGGCGCCAGCCGGCGGGGGACCCGGATCAGCTCCGAACCATGAGAACATTACGGCCTTCGCCGCCGGGTCGCTCAGAATCTCATCGACGGAGATCGCGCGAATTTGTGAGAAGTCCCATTTCTCTATCAGCGCCCGCAAGGCGGCATCGAGCGGGATATGCTTGCCCTTCGAAATTTCCTTCGCGCAGTAGTCCTCCCAGCGATCAAGCAACTCCCTCCGGAACTCCTCTGGCTTCGCTATCAGACGCTTCAGTTTCCGGTTGACCCCGCGCGGCGCTACGAAGAAGAAGGCCGTGGGCTGCGTAAACTCGCCTCGGGAGCTGTAGTACAACACTTTGCCAACCTCTTGCACTCCCACGGCGGTCGAAAGCGTCGTCCCGTACTGTTTGCATTGGTAGTTGTGCCAATTGCCCTCGTGGCGTTCCTTCGTAAGGAAGCCGACAATATCGCGGCCCATGTCTCCCGTTCCGGTGAACCGCTCGACCTCGGCGTATTCCTTCTTCATCAACGCCCAATCGCGGACGAACTTTTCCAGTTCCTCGTCTCCTAGCGCCATAATCAGACGGTCACATCGAGGCTGGTTTGAGATCATGTTTGGGGAAAGCATGTGGCCGAATCTGCCACGGTGTAGGGTCATTAGTCCGCGGGCGCAACTTGATCTAGACGGTTCGGACGGCAAACGTTCCGCGTTAGCCGTCCGTCATCATCTGCTCGGGAGCGAGCGGCTACGCTCCCCAGTCGATCAGCGCCTCGCCGCGGTGGATAGCGTCCGCCTCAGCCGTCAGCCGGCCGTCCGCCTCGTGCAGAACAAGGCCCGGCGCGATCCTGAGCGGCGCCTTCGAGCCCTTCACTCCCGAAACCAGAAGCCGATGAGCCGCGACGCCTGCCCGCGGATGAACCGGCACCAGCGCGAGCGAGCCGAGCCTGTTCTCCGCCGCAGCGAGGATCGTCGCCAGCGCATCCGGCCGATGAATCATGACGAAGCGCCCGCCGGGCTTGAGGATCGCGACGCACGCGCGAATCCAGCCGACGAGCGAAGCTGCGCCGGGTTCGCCGGCAAAGACATGCGTGCGCGCCCTCGCCCCGTCGGGCGAGATGCGAACGGTCCCGGGATCGAAGAACGGCGGATTGGTGACGACCGCCTCGGCCTCTCCGTCGGCGAGCCCCGCCGCGCGCCGCGCGCTTGCATCGCACATGTCGAGCCGCAGGATTCTCGCGCGATCGGCCAGTCCGTTGCGTTCGGCATTACGGGCGGCCAGGGCTGCAAGACCGGCGTCGATCTCGACGAGGTCGGCGCTGGCGTCTGGGCGGCGGCGGAGAATGGCAAGCGCGACCGTGCCGACGCCCGCGCCGACATCCGCGAAACGACCGTCCGGAAGATCCGCCGCCGCGGCGAGCAGCGCCGCGTCGGTTCCCGCCCGATGGCCGCGCCTGGGCTGGACGAGGGTCAGGCGGCCGCCGAGCCAGGCGTCGCACGACGGCTCATCCCCCTGCGATGCCGCGCGGAGGCCGTCCACAGACTCAGCCATGGCGCAGTTCGGCGGCGAGCCCGGCATCCGTCAGCAGTCGTCGCGCCCGCGCTTCCTCGCGCGCCTCAACCAGAATCCGCCTCGGCAGGAATCCGAGCGATCCCTCGACCGCGGCCATGTGCTGGTCGGCGATAAAGAAGCCAATGCCCGCCGCCCTCAGAAGCGATTCGATCGCGCTGATCAGCACGAGATCATTCGTACGCAGAATTTCGACCAATGGCGAACCCCAGGGGC
>Ga0074046_10004962_pt1 | contig 10712 bp, 13 predicted proteins | sample BogForMeECP23OM3_FD_94441 | JGI IMG/M metagenome (GOLD analysis project Ga0074046, IMG submission 94441) | Bog forest soil microbial communities from Calvert Island, British Columbia, Canada - Bog Forest MetaG ECP23OM3 | ecosystem: Environmental > Terrestrial > Soil > Wetlands ...
AAGGTTGCGTAACCTATGAGGGTCGAGAGTCGCTAACTTTCAACGGAGATCCGGGCAATCTCCCGGAACAGAGCTCGGTATGCGGACATCTTTCGGAGACAAATCTAACGATCCCAAAGCGGTGTTTCTTAAGCGATGCACTATCGATCTTTCCTCCGGTGACATCCGTTTCCAGGAAATGGCGTGTACGAACCTGGAAGACGTTCTCGGCGGCTTCGGGCGGTCATTTCAGATTTTGGCCGAGCGCAGCATTGTGCACGCCTACACACCGGAGAATCCGCTGATCGTCAACACCGGCATTCTGACTGCCTCAAACGTCATGACGGGCTTGCGGACGTATTTTTCCTCGTACAGTCCGCTTAAGGTTTCTAACAAAGGGATGCCGGCGGCGATGTGGTCGGCCGGAAGTTGCAAGTTCGGTCCAAAGTTCAGATGGACCGGACTGGACGAGTTAATCCTGGAAGGGCGATCAAGCCGGCCGGTTGTCCTTGTGCTCCGTCGCGGAAGCGAGGGCCCGGAGGTAGAAATCAAGCCGGCCGATGCTGGCCTGCTCGGTCTCGATTGTCACGACAAAATCATGCAGTTACACCAGGAGTACAGCGACGCCCATTTCGCCGTAATCGGGCCCGCCGGTGAGAATTACGAGAATTGTTACTTTGGGGGGGTGGCACTGAGCACCGAGAACCAACTGCGCTCGAGCGATGACAAGTGCCGCTGGGCAGGCCGGGGCGGAATGGGCAGCGTGATGGGATTCAAGAACGTCATCGGAATCGTTGCCCAAGCGCCCGACCAGTTGGCGAAGCTACAGCCGGAGACCCGCGACATCAACAAGGAGGCCGCAACCGGGCCGGGTTCGCGCAAGTTCCGTGAGCCGGCGAAAGGCGGCCTCGGGGGTACCTGGTCCAATTACGTCGCCCTGGAGAAGTTCTATTTCGTGCCACAGAACAATTTCCGGCCGAAGGCGGACGACCGGCCCAAACTGATGTTCCGCGAGAAAGTGGAGCCGGAGTTCGTTGTTAAGGCCGAATCATGTTTCCGCTGCGGTATCCAGTGCCATAAGAACGTCTACGAAAAGAACCTGGAGGGCACACGCGGGCGCTTCCTGGCGAAGTTCGACTATGAACCGCTGAATCTTCTGTCCACGAACCTCGGCATCGACGATGCCCACCAGGCCTGCGAGCTGGTCAGCCTGGGCGACCATCTCGGGATGGACGCGATCTCGCTGGGGACCACAATCGCATACGCGCTGGATTACAACGAACGGCATCCCGGTGATCGCATTCTCAACGGGGCAACCTTCGGTGATTTCGAGAAAGTCAAGGAACTGATCGAGGGTGCGGGGCGGGGCCGGTATCCGGAAATCGGCCGCGGGGTGAAGCGGCTGTCGGAGCGGCTGGGGGAGCCGGGCTACGCCATGCATAGCAAAGGTCTGGAGTTTCCGGCGTACCTTCCGGACACGAATCCCGGATATCCTTGGGCGATCGCTGGCGGTCACATGTCCATGGGCACGTATATGAGCCTGGCGCTTGAGGGCGACACCTCCCTGGACTATTGGACCAAGGCCATCACCGAACGCGGTCTTTATATGGTACGCGACGATTTACTTGGGCTTTGTAAGTTCGCGGGGTTAAGCGCCGAGAACGTGGTTCAGGCCCTGAAGTATGAAATCGGTCTGGAAATTACCTCTCAGGAGCTGCTTGCCGCGGTTCGCCGCGCGTTCATCAGGGCATTGTGGTTGGAGCGCAAACAGGGTTACGAGCGCTCGGAATACACACTGCCGTCCGAGGTGTTCGATCGCCCGAACCCAAAACTTGGTCTGGGTCCCTTCCTGAACCGCGATTTTTTCGCGGCTCTGAGTGAGAGGGTGTGGTCGGTTTTCGACCGGGAGATCTCCGCCATTTGAGCATCCGCATCCGGCTTACGTCGGTCTTTGCCGAACGAATCGAGGGCATCGATGTCGTGGACGTTGATGCGACGACCGTGGAATCTGCCCTGCGTACCCTTACGGGCCGCCACCCAGAGCTATCCCGCCTCCTCTGGATATCCGCAGGCGTGCTCAACCCAGCAGTAGCGGTTTTTGTGAACGACCGGCTAGTCCCCCCGGATGAGCTCGGTGTATCAGTCGAGTCGGGCGACGAGATCGATATAATTCCGGCGGTGGCGGGAGGCTAGAGCATTTCTTCCGATAGTATTCCGAAAGAATCGCCCGCTTATAAGGAAGAATTCTTTGGCCCGGTGGCGTCAATTTTTCGTGTGAAGGATGTGGATCATGCCATCCAGATCGCCAACGACTGCCGTTTCGGGTTGGGTGCCAGCGCCTGGACGAACGATCCCGCGGAAACCGAAAGATTCATCAACGAGCTCGATGCCGGGATGGTTTTTTTGAACAAGATGGTGGCATCCGATCCGCGCTTGCCTTTCGGCGGCGTAAAGTACTCAGGCCACGGACGCGAACTCGCGGTGCAGGGGATCCGCGAATTTGTGAACATCAAGACGGTTTGGATCCAGTAGTGGAAAAGCGAACAGTTGGCATATTCGCCGGCCTGCTGTGCGTCGTAATGCTCACCGCTCTCTCGCTGCCGGCTGCAGCGCAGGGAGGTCCGCCTTTCATCGGCGACGACCCCGGTACTCCCGGGGACGGCAACTGGGAGGTCAATGTCGCCGCCTACAACGAGCGCCATCCCGCCCAGCGCATCTACAACGCTCCCATCCTGGACGCCAATTACGGCTGGGGTCCGCGAATCCAACTTAAGTATCAGGTGCCATATCTGGTGGATGGTACCGACGGCGGCTCGACTCGCAGTGGTCTGGGCAAGTCGCTGGCGGGAGTGAAGTGGCGCTTCTATGAGAGCGATGAGAAGGGTCTGCAGATCTCGACCTATCCCCAGCTCGAGTTCAACAATCCCGATAACTCGGTGAAGCGCGGACTCGCCGACTCCGGCGTCAGGTTCTATCTCCCCATTGAGGTCACCAAGAAGGTCGGGTCGTTTGTGGTCAATCCGGAAGTCGGCTACTGGTTTGCCGACAAAGCAGGCGCCGCTTGGGCCACAGGAATTGTGGTGGGCCGGGACGTCACTAAGAAGCTGGAACTGGATGGCGAATTGTATGACACCGCCAACACCAATGGTTCCAATCACTGGAACACGTTTGATGGCGGAGGCCGCTACAAGCTGGGCGAGCACTTTGTGCTGCTGTTCATGGCTGGCCGCAGCTTCCGCGGACCGGCAAGCAGCCAGCCGCTATCTTTCGGTTATTTAGGAATGCAATTCCTGTTTTTCCACGAAGCACAAGAAGGAAAGCCCGGCTGAGACCAGCCCGTAAACCAGCTGCAATTCAGCGCAGGTCCGGGAGGCTTGACGTTCCATAGAAGACTCCACTACATTCAAAAGCCGGGAACGATCCGATCCGCAAGGTATTTTCCGCATTCAAACTGATTCTCAATGAGGTACTCCTAGCATGACTATTAAAAAGAACGCGGTTCGCAAAACAGCGCTCAGGCAAAAAGCGCAGTTGATGTCGGGTTCGGAGATTGAACGCACGCTGGTGCGGCTGGCTCATGAAATCCTCGAAAAAAATGGTGGCGCGGATGGCTTGGGACTGGTCGGAATCCGCCGTCGCGGAGTTCCCATCGCCGAGCGGCTGGGCAAAATGATTCAACACGTCGAAAAAAAGAAAGTGCCCGTGGGCACGCTCGATATCACGTTTTACCGTGATGACCTTTCTACCCTGGGCCCCAAGCCGGTGGTGCAGGAAGCTGAAATCGGGTTTCCCATCGAGGGCAAGAAGATTGTGCTGATCGACGACGTGCTTTATACCGGCCGCACCACCCGCGCCGCCCTCGACGCCCTCTTTTCGCATGGCCGCCCGAGCCAGGTGCAGTTGCTGGTGCTGATTGATCGCGGCCATCGCGAATTGCCCGTCGAAGCCACGTTCATCGGCCGAACTGTGCAGACGGCCGACAATGAAGTGATCGAAGTCAAGCTGACCGAGATCGACGATGCAGAGAAAGTTCTGCTGATGGAGCAGTGAGGGTTAGTTCGTGTGGGGACGGGCGCCCTCGCCCGTCCAAGCCGAGCGCAGCTCGGCCTACACCTTGCTTCTGCCGGCCCACTCGGCGTCAAACCGCGCCCGCTCATAGAAAGATTTCTGCGTACCCACTCCGGTAGTCGAGAGCCCCGCGTAAAGGTTGGCGCGCTTAACGGCTTCCCGCTCCGGCAGGCCTTCGCCAAGGAAGGTGGCGAAGCTGCCGATAAAAGCGTCGCCGGCCCCGGTGCTATCCACGCTCTTCACGCTAAATGCGGGCACGTGCTCCATACCCTCGCTTCCGGCAAGCAGCGAGCCATTCGAGCCCAGAGTGATAATCACTCGCCGAATGCCGCTAGCCAGAAGCTTGCCCGCACAGCGCTTAGCATCGTCAACATTGCGTACCGGCATCCCGGAAATCGTCTCAGCCTCGCTCTCGTTGGGAACAAAGTAATCGAGGTCCGCGACCGCATTGATGTCGATCGGTTGCGCGGGAGCCGGGTTCAAGATGCAGCGGATGCCGTTCTTCCGCGCAAACTTGATGGTGTAGTACACGGTTTCCAGAGGGATCTCGAACTGGAGGACGATACAGTCGGCGTTCTTCAGCGTAGCTGCGGCGGCATCCACGTCGGCCGGTTTCAACGTGTCATTCGCGCCTTTGACGACGATGATCCGATTCTGTCCCGAGGGATCGACGAAAATCGGCGCTACTCCACTCGAAACACCGCTTACCTGCCGCACATGCGTGGCATCGATGCCAAGTTTTTCAAAGTTCTTGATGGTTGAGGGACCGAATAGATCGTCCCCGATGCGCGCCACCATCGACACGTCGGCTCCGCAAAGCCGGGCAGCGACGGCCTGATTTGCGCCTTTCCCTCCAAATCCCAGATGAAACTTCCGGCCAAAGATGGTTTCCCCCGGCTTGGGAAACTGGTCCGAGAACGTGGTCAAGTCAACATTGGCACTACCTACCACCGCAATGCGAGGACGCTTTGCCATAGACTCCTGTTGTAGCCGGCCGCTCAAGCAACGGGCGCGGGCTATGAAGTGAGGAAGGCAGAGTTTAGTCAGCCGCATCGATGCGTGTCAACCGCACGGCAGCCGATGGTTCTACCACAATAAAAATGTCCCCTGGTTACGACCTGTGCGACCGCGTGCTCATTCATCTGGCATCCGCGCGCGCTCTTGAGTATTCTCTTGGGGATGGCCACCGTCTCGTTGAGCGAACTGTTGGGCTTGACCGTCTATGACGCCTCTGGCGCCGCCAGCGGGCGGGTGCGCGAGGTGGCCCTCGCCCCGCAGGAGGACCGCTCTCGCGTTGCCTCGCTGATCGTCAAGACGCCTGCGGGAAACCGCGTGCTGCCCTTGACCGCTGTTTCCGCGATCAATGGCGGCATTCGAGCCTCCACTGCTGCCGCGGAATGGACCTCGGCCGATGGCTCCGAAGGACTGTTCTTGCTCGGCCGGGATCTGCTCGATCAGCAGGTGATTGATGTGCACGGCCGCAAAGTTGTGCGCGTAAACGACGTGGATTTTTATCACGAGATTGAGCAACATCACCCCGTTTTGAAGGTTGAAGGCGTGGATGTGGGCGCGCGAGGCGCCATTCGCCGCCTCCTCAAAGGCATGGTTCCAGCGGCTGCCCTTCGCGTCTTGCTCCTGCGGATACCTCCTCGAGAGATCCCCTGGGACTTCGTGGATCTCATCGAGACCGACCCCGCCCGTCGTGTCCGGCTGAAGATTTCGCATGAACGGCTGAGCAAACTCCATCCCGCCGACATCGCCGACATCGTGGAAGATCTGGCGCCCGACGAGCGCGAAGCGGTCTTCGAGACGCTCGACGAAGACGTCGCTGCCGGCGCGTTGGAGGAGCTCGAACCCAAGGTGCAGAAATCGGTTCTGGAATCCCTCGATTCCGACCGCGCCGCCGACATCGTCGAGGAGATGGAGCCCGACGCGGCTGCCGACCTCCTGGGCGACTTATCGGATGACAAGACGGAAGAAATCCTGGTGCAGATGCAGCCCGAAGAGCGCCAGGAAGTCGCCGACTTGCTCGAGTTCAGAGAAAATACGGCTGCCGGCCGCATGACCACCGAGTACATTGCGCTGCCCGTCGCCGCTACCGCCAACGACGCCATCGAGGCCATGCGTACCTTCGAAGGCCGCATGGAAAACATGAGTGCCATTTACTTGACGGATTCTCATGGAACTCTGGCTGGTTCGGTGCCGCTGGTAAAGATTGTTCTGGCGCCCTCTTCGACCCCTCTTTTGGCTCTGGCCCAGGAGCCCCTCATTTCGTGCCATGAAAACGCGAAAGAGAAGGAATTCGCGGAACTTTTCGACAAGTACAACCTGCTGACCTTGCCGGTGATCGACGACCACAATCAGCTCACTGGCGTGATCACGCCAGACGATGTAATCGCCATGCTGCGCTCCAAGCTGTAGTTGTTGCTCCTGCTACGAGAAAATTGTTCGAGGTTTGCAGATTCGTCTATCCAGACAGCGCTTGCAGCGTTTATTCTGATCGTTCTGTTTTGCTAATTTGACCGTTCCTAGAGCCGTGCGCATGAAGCTTCTGAGAAGTTGGAAGTTGCGGATCCTGGTATTTTTTGCCGTCGTGGGGCCGGGCTTCATCACCGCGAATGTCGACAACGATTCCGGCGGCATCTTCACCTATTCGGCTGCCGGGGCGCAGTTCGGCTACACGCTGCTCTGGACGATGATCCCGATTACGATTGCCCTGATCGTGGTGCAGGAGATGTCTGCCCGCATGGGAGCGGTGACAGGCAAGGGCCTGAGCGATCTGATCCGGGAAGAATTCGGCTTGCGGATTACGTTCCTCATGATGCTCGGCATTCTGATTACAAATTTCGGCAACGTCATCGCCGAGTTTGCCGGTATTGCGGGCAGCATGGAACTCTTCGGAGTCTCAAAGTACATCTCAGTGCCAATCTGTGCCGTGATCGTCTGGCTGATCGTAGTCAAAGGGCAGTACAAAGGCGTTGAGAAGGTTTTCCTGGCAGCGTCGTTTTTCTACATCACTTACATATTTGCCGGGGTGCTCGCCAAGCCGGCTTGGATTGAGGCATTGAGGGCGACAGTGAAGCCGCCGCAGATGGCGGCTTTCAGGAATGACTCGTATCTTTACATGGTGATCGGCGTTGTCGGGACTACGATCGCGCCCTGGATGCAGTTCTATCTGCAGTCCTCGGTTGTGGAAAAAGGAATCACGCGGCGCCAGTACAATGCTTCACGGCTCGACGTGGTTGTGGGCTGCATCTTCACCGATGTGGTTGCGTGGTTCATCATTGTGGCCTGCGCCGCCACGCTCTACGTGCATGGTCATCGGGACATTCGCGACGCTGCCGATGCCGCCCAGTCGCTGCGTCCCCTGGCGGGTGACTACGCGTACATACTGTTTTCGCTCGGGCTCTTCAACGCATCGCTGTTTGCGGCTTCGATTCTGCCGCTTTCGACGGCCTACACGGTTTGTGAAGGATTAGGTTTCGAATCTGGGGTGGGGCGAAACTTTTCCGAGGCTCCGGCCTTTTACTGGCTGTATACGGCGCTCATCGTCGCCGGGGGAGCAGTGATTCTGATCCCGCGGATTCCGCTGGTAAAGATCATCGTGTTTTCGCAGGTGGTCAACGGCGCAGTGTTGCCCTTCGTGCTGATTTTCATGTTGTTCTTGATCAATAAGAAGGAACTGATGGGCGAATTCGTGAACAAGCCCACGTTTAACATCATCGCCTGGGCAACCACTGTGATTATGGTCGTATTGACGGTGCTGCTAGTGTACGGAACCGTGCGGGGAGGGACGGGGTAGTTCAAAAAGCATTTAACCGCGGAGATCGCAGAGTGCGCAGACGAATTGAAAAGAAAACCCCATTGTTCTCTGCGTACTCCGCGGTCTCTGCGGTTAGATACTTTGGGCTTACAGGATTTTGCCCGCCGCCAGATCCTTCACCAGTCCCAAGTCGGCCTCGAGGAAATCAAGTCCCAGCAGTTCCCGCTTGGTTACCCATCGTATTTCGCGAAAAATCCGGTTCTCAATTTCACCTTGGTAATGGCGCACCTCGAAGAATCGGAGTTCCACCGACCCTCCGCCCGGGTATTCATGGACGATGCGGGCAACCTCCACGCCCACCTCCGCCACGATTCCCAGTTCTTCCTCCAGTTCCCGGCGCATGGCATCGCGAGGCTGTTCGCCTTCTTCGATTTTGCCTCCGGGAAATTCCCATTTGAGCGGCATGGGCTGGTGCCGCGTCCTCTGGCAGGCGAGGATGAGGCCATCTTTCACGATCAGCGCCGCGACGACTCGTTTCATGAATGAAAAACCGCTTCTGGCTGCTGGCTTCTAGCAAGCTAGTCCTATGTGGAGGGTCGCTAGCAGCTAGCAGCCAGGAGCTAGAAGCCGGCAGGTCCGGTTCAGGCATTCTCCAGGCGCTTGCCCACGAGCCGGGCGCAATATTCGACCAGTTCACGGTCTTCGGCAGGGAATGCCGCCGCGAAATGACTGTCAATATCGAGTTCGCCCGCCACCTTGCCATGCACGAAGACCGGAACTACGATCTCCGATTTGGTTTCGAGCGAGCAGGCAAGATAGCGTTGATCGCTGGTTACGTCATCCACAACCACGGTTTTTCCCGATGAAGCCGCCGCGCCGCAGATGCCCTGGTTCAGAGGAATGCGAGTGTGCGGAGTCATCGCTCCCTGGTAGTGTCCCAACACCAGCATGGGCGGATTGGCTCCGGGTTCGAGCATGTAGAAGCCCACCCAGTTGTACTTCAGCATGTGCTGGTTCAGGAGCAGGGTGATGTCTTTCATCAGTTGATCCGCCGTGCGCGCTTCGGAATTCAAGCGGTCCGCTGCTTTGCGCACTTCGTCGACCCCGTGAGAATTTTTAGTAGTGGTCATGATGCTAATCCTAAACTATGAGGCCGCAATTTATTCAGGCGGCGGAATTTCCGAAAGAGCATCGCGGTTGCCGCATTACAATCGCTCTGTGTATTCTGCCGATCTCCTGGACCATTTTCATAACCCGCGAAACGCGGGCGAGGTTGCAGCTCCCGACGCTTTTGCTCGCTTGCAGAACCCCGCTTGCGGAGACATCCTGGAGCTTACCCTGAAATTGGATGGGAAGCGCGTCTCCGACATTCGCTTTCGCGCCAAAGGATGTGTGCCAGCGATGGCCTGCGGGTCGGCCATCACCGAGTTGATCAAGGGCAAGAATGTAGACGAGGCCCGGCAGGTGACCAGAGAAGACTTGGTTCGTAAAGTCGGCGGCCTGCCACAAGCCTCCGCCCACGCAAGCCACTTGGCGATGGACACACTGGCCGCGCTTTTGCGGAGGCTGTGAGCCTTTGCAGAACTCGGCATTCAGTCCCCCCCCACTTCGAACCTTTAGAGTGACTGCGCGTTCGGCTGATAGACCTTCCATCCCTTGGCGAGCGCAATCTCTTTCAAATTCGGATTCGGGTTGATGGCGAACGGGTGCTTCGACATGTCCAGCATCTCGCGATCCCAGATGGAATTGCCGAAGGCACAGTCAAGTGTGCCATTGACCACATCCCGAATCGCCTCCGGCTTGCCGGGGCCGCTGGGAACTCGAATGAGACGGTCGGTGATGATGCCGTTCTCGACTGCTGCCTCCGCAGCCAGGGTGTGGTTCGGCGGGATGCCGAAATAGCGCATGGCGGAGCGGATGATCCATTGGCTCGAAGAAGAAACCGCCCAGATTTCGCATCCGGAATCGAGCAGACGCCGTACCAGTTCATGCATTTCCGGGAATATACTGGCGCTGATTGCCTGGGAAAAGTAGGCGTCGCAGGCCTGTTGCACGACTTCTTCCCGCAGCCCGCGATGCATGGTGACCATTTCTCCGCACATGACCTCTTCGGCGACCTGGCCCGCTTCATAGTCGGCATGGCGCGGACGAGCCCAGCGCGCGATCGACTCCGGTACCAGGCTTTGCGCCGGTTCCAGTTCCCAGGCGAAAAATCCTTCCCCGGCGTCCCCGGACCAGAGCGTGCCGTCGCAGTCAAACGCGGCGACGAGCGGTTTGAGGTTGAGCACACTTTCGATGAATTCGGTTTGAGTAGTTGTAAGACGTGTCATGAAGTAATTGGCCTTGGCGGGAATTAGCTAGATGGCAGAAGCTGGGGCGGCAATGCCGCATACTGCTCCGGCGTGTCCACGTTGAGCGCAACCAGCGGGTCGTCCACCGGAACGTACTCAATCTGGCTCTGGTGTGCGTGCTCCACCTCGCGCGCATTCGAGGTTTCGGGAGCCTTCAGAAACGCTTCGATCATCTCGCGGCCCGCGAGTATTGGATGTCCGTGTTTTCCCTGGTACTCGGGGATCACCGCCCATTTCCTCTGTGCTGTGGCTCGTTCGAACGCCGCTTCGAGCGTCGCAATCGTTTCCACCCGCAGCGGTGGCCGGTCCACGAGCGTAACCATGGCGGCATCCCGGCCGCGGTTGAGAACCTCCTGCAGGCCGATCCGCAACGAACTGAACTGCCCGCGCGCCGGATCGGGATTCACCACCAGCGAGGCGCCGTTGGCATACACGATGGGGGCCAAGGCGATTTCATTCTTGCCGGCGACGACCAGCACGACATCAACGCGAGAAAAGAAGAGCCGGATGGCGGCAGACAGGAACGTGTCGGTCGTTTCGAAACCTGCGGC
>Ga0074046_10004965_pt1 | contig 10710 bp, 10 predicted proteins | sample BogForMeECP23OM3_FD_94441 | JGI IMG/M metagenome (GOLD analysis project Ga0074046, IMG submission 94441) | Bog forest soil microbial communities from Calvert Island, British Columbia, Canada - Bog Forest MetaG ECP23OM3 | ecosystem: Environmental > Terrestrial > Soil > Wetlands ...
CGCGGCGGACGGCGGGCGACGCGTCGTCGCTCAGGGCACGAGAACTGCGCGGCCGTGGATCTTTCCGTTGTGCAGGTCGTGCAGGGCGTCGTTGGCGGCGCCGAGCTTGTATTCAGCCGTCGCCAGTTCGATCAGCCCGCGGTCGGCGAGCGCCATCAGCTCCACGAGCTCGGCCCAGGTGCCGACGAGATTGCCGATGATGTTGCGCTCCGTGATGACCATGTCGACAGTCGGAATGCGGATCTCCTCGCCATAGCCGACGACATAATAGCTGCCCATCGGGCGGGTCATCTTGAGGCCCTTGGCCGTGGTGCCTTTCTCGCCGACGAAGTCGATGACCGCCTCGGCGCCCTCGCCGCCCGTCATCTCGAGAACGGCTTCGACCTCGTTGCCGTCTGCCTTCACGAGCTTGTGGGCGCCGACCTTCTTGGCGAGCTCGAGAGAGGCTTCCGACTTGTCGACCACGATGATGTCGGCTGCCGACATGGCGCGCAGGCACTGGATGCCGATGTGCCCGAGCCCACCGGCGCCGATCATGACGCAGCTTTCGCCGGGATTGAGCTGGCGGGCCGCCTTCTTCACCGCCCGATAGGCGGTCAAGCCCGCGTCCGAATAGGGCGCGACGTCCTTCGGAGCGAGGGTCTTCGGCAGCGGCACGATGTTGCGCTCGGAGGTGCACAGATACTCGGCGTAGCCGCCGTTGGAATCGAGCCCGGGAAACTTGCCGGGCCCGTGCATGTCGAAGCCTCGCCGGCAGGCGAGACAGGTTCCGCCGGTGATCTTGGGATGGACGATCACCGGGTCGCCGACCTTGACGCCCTCGACCTCCTTGCCGACCGCCTCGACCCAGCCCGCGTTCTCGTGGCCCATGATCAGTGGCAGGAGCTTGTCGCCGGTCGGGTCGGTGTAGGGCCGCCAGACGCCCTCGACGATGTGCAGGTCCGTCCGGCAGACCCCGGCGCCGCCGATCCGGACGATGACGTCCGTCGACTTCTCGATCTTCGGATCGGGAACCGACTCTTCGGCGACCCATTGCTTCGCGGTCAGCGGATCGTCGTAGCGTTTGAGAACCTGGGCCTTCACGGGCGCTCCTCCTTCTGTTCTGCGTTTGTCGGCCTTGCGGCGGACGCCTCCCGCGCAAAGCTGGCGCCCGGAGCAAAACCAAACGATTTCAATGGCGTGTCCGACGCGTGGCGTCACGAACCTGAACAGCCTGCGGCCGCCAATGTCCAGAAACTGGTCATTGCCCGCCGATTTCCGCCGCCCCTCCATCCCGTTCAGCGAGCAAGGTCATGCAGACTCTGAGCCCGATCGACCGCGCGCGTTCTGCGCTTGAACGCGGCCAGCGGATTCCGGAAGCGGCGCTTCCAGCTGCGATCGTCGAGAGCTGGCGGCGTTGTCTCGAGTTAGGCCTCGACCCGACGGCTGAGCCGTCCGGCGCCGTTACGCCGTTCGCGGAGGTCGCGCGCAAGCGCAACGCGTCCGGCGCGCTGCGCAGCCTCGCGCTGGCCGAGATGCAGGCGCTTCATTCCCAGATCGCGGGGTCGAATTTCATGATCGCGTTCGCCGACGCGGAGGGCGTCGTGCTCGACACGCTGAGCGATCAGGTCTTCGCCGACAGCGCGGCGGGGCGCGACATCATCCCCGGCAGCGTTTGGCTTGAAGGCGCGCGGGGCACCAACGCGTTGGGACTGGCCCTTTCCATCGAGGCGCCCGCGGCGGTTTACGGCCGCGAGCATTTCTTCGCGTCAAACGGCAGCTTGAGCTGCATGGCGGCGCCGATCGTCGACCCGCGCGGCGCGCTCATCGGCCTCCTCGACGCCTCGTGCGCCAACGAGGCGCGTCAGCAGCACACGCACGCGCTCGTGCGCATGGCCGCCGTCCAGGTCGAGAACAGCCTCATCTTTCAGGATCGGCGGGAGAGCTTCATTTTCGCCTTTCATCCGCGCGGCGAGTTTCTCGACACGCTGTCGGCGGGCCTCATCGCCTCGTCGGCGGACGGGGAGGTTCTTTCGGTCAATCGCGCCGGAGCCGCGCTGCTCGCGGGGCTGCCGGCCAGGAGCGGCGCGGAATTTTACGCGCTGTTCGACCGCCGCTTCGGCGAGGCGCTCACCGAGATGCTGAGCGGCGGGGTTGTCCGAATCCGCGACCGGGCCGGGAGCGGCGTCTTCATGGCCTGCCGCCGCATTGGCCGCGCGCGCGCGGCCGCTCGCGGCGCGCAGAGCGCCGAGCGCCCCGAGCCGAAATTCGTGTGCTCCGATCCGCGTGTCGAGGCGAGCCTCGCGGAGCTCGGCGAGGCGCTCGCCTTGCGCATGCCGGTACACATCTCCGGCGAGACCGGCGTCGGCAAAGAGCTGATGGCGCGGCATGTCCACGACCTGACGGGCCGCAGCGGCGCATTCGTCGCCGTCAATTGCGGGGCCGTGCCCGAAAGCCTGTTCGTCGCAGAGCTCTTCGGACACGAGCGCGGCGCGTTCACCAGCGCCCGGTCCGACGGCGCGCCCGGCCTCGCGCGCCAGGCCGACCGCGGCACGCTGTTTCTCGATGAGGTCTCAGAAATTCCCCTCGGCGCGCAGACGGCGCTGCTGCGCTTCCTCGACAGCGGCGAGATCCGGCCCGTCGGCGGCCGCGCCGACCTCAAGGTCGACGTGCAGATCGTCTCGGCGACCAACCGGTCTCTCGCCGACCTCGTTCAGGCGCGGCTTTTCCGCGAGGACCTCATGTTCCGCCTGAACGCTTACGCCATCGAGCTGCCCCCGTTGCGGACGAGAACCGACTTCGCCGAGATCGTGCGGCGGCTCCTCGCCGACCTCGCGCCGCAGGCGTCCATCACGGAGGCGGCGATCGCCGTGCTCGCGAAGCGCTCCTGGCCGGGGAACATCCGCGAGCTGCGCCATGCGCTCCAGCGGGCCCTGTTGCGTCGCAAGGACGAAACCGTCGACGCGGACGGCTTCGACCGCGGCCCCTCGGATGAGGCGGAGCGCGCCTGTCCCTCGTGCCGAGGCTCTCCCATCGACCGCCGCTTCTGCGAGGAGATCGAAACGGCGCATCGTCTCGCCGGCGGAAATGTCGCCGAGACCGCGCGACGGCTGGGTCTATCCCGGACGACGGTCTACAAGCACCTGCAACGCTGACTGTCCGGCCCAATCAGGCGAAGCGGCCGCTCGCTTGCTCTCGGGCGCGCCGATGATCTTGGGACATTCTACCGGCCGAAGATTTGCACGGGCGTTATCGGCCTACGGCGAAGTCACGCGGGCGCTCTCAGCGCCTCGACGCTGTCTTCGATCGACCGCGCCACAGCGGCGCTCATCGCGGCGCGCGGCGCATCGACGGCGATTTCGCCGAGGACCCGTGCTGGCCGGGGCGAGAGGACAACGATGCGGTCGGCGAGCCGGATGGCCTCGCCGACGTTGTGCGTCACGAGAACGGTCGTGACCGGGCGCCCGGCGATGAGCGCGACGAGTTCGCGTTCGAGCGCGCGCGCGAGAGGCGCATCGAGCGAGACAAACGGCTCGTCGAGCAAGAGGAGCGACGGCCGCACCGCGAAGGCGCGGGCGAGCGCGACGCGCCGCGCCAGTCCGAGCGAGAGTTCGCCGGGAAAGTGCGCCCGATGGTCCTGAAGCCCGAGCGGCTTCAAGAGGGCCGCGAGCTCCGCCTCCGTCACTCGGGGCGCGGCGAGGCGGATGTTGTCCTCGACGGTGCGCCACGGCAGGAGCCGCGGCTCCTGGAACACCATGGCCACCGGTCCCGCTGGACGCTGGACCGCGCCCTCGAAGCCCTGGTCGAGGCCCGCGACGATCCGCATGCACGTCGTCTTGCCGCAGCCCGACGGGCCGATCAGCGCGCCGACCTGACCGGCTTTGAGCCGGAAGGCGAGATTGGAGAGGATTTCGACCGGCTGGCCGGCGGCGTTCGCGACGCGCTTCCGCGCGATGCGGACGTCAAGCAGGCCGGGGCCGCCAGCGGGACACATGGCGTTCAAAGGGCTGGACCACGAGGGATTCGACGATCAGCATCGCCGCGGTGAAGGGGAGGGCGTAGGCGAGCAGCAGAGCGACGTCGAAGAGCTGAAAGGCCTCGTTGATCTCGAATCCGATCCCGTTGGGTCGGCCGACGAGTTCGACCACCAGCACGATCTTCCACACCAGCGACAGCCCCGAGCGGGTCGCGGCGGCGATGTAGGGCGCAAGCTGCGGCAGGACGACGTGGCGCAGGCGCTTCCATGGGCCGAAGGCGAAGACGCGGGCCATCTCATCGAGGCTGGGGTCGAGGGCCCGCGCGCCCTCGCGGATCGTCACGGTCGCGTTCGGCAGCTTGTTCAGCGCAACCGCCGCGATCGCCGCCGATTCGTTGAGGCCGACCCAGATGTAAAGCAGAACGATGATGACCAGCGCGGGCAGGTTGAGAAGCACGACCACCCAGGCGTCGGCGAGACGGTCGATGAGGGCGCGCCGTCCCATCGCGTAGCCGAGCGCCGAGCCGAGCGCCATGGCGAGCCCGAAGGACGCGGCGACCCGCGCCATGGTGATCCCCATCGCGGAGAAGAGCTCGCCCGAGGCCGCCGCCTTGCCCATCGCGGAAAAGACGGCGACGGGACCCGGCACATGGCGCGGGTCGCCGAAATGGGCCGCCACGACCCAGAGCGCGACAAGCGAGAGGAGCGAGACGAGCCGCGCGGCCACCTTCACCTCGCGACGTTCGGATCGAAGAACAGCGCTGGATCGAGCTCGGTCGCGCCGCCCGTGAGCTCCGCTCCGCCGACGGCGGCGATGACGCGATAGAGCGCCTTGGCGTCCTCGGCCTCCGCAGCGACGGAACGCTTCGGCAGCCCTTCCGCGTAGCGCTCGCGGGTGGTCGCCAGCGCAGCGTCGTCGTTGAGATGCAGGCGGGCCTTGATCGGCGCCCACAGCGCAGAATCGTTCGCCAGCGCTTCCCGCGCCTTGGCCGCCGCGGCGAAAAAGCGCCTCAGCGCGTCGCCGTGGTCCTTGGCAAACGACTCGCTGAAGACGTAGCCGGTCATCGCGACCGGGCCGGTCGCCCCGAGCGCCTTCTCGACGTCGGCCATGTCGATCGCTCGGGGGAAGCCGCGGGTCTCGAGGTCGACGCAGAAGTTCCAGAATTCGAGCGCGGCGTCGAGTTCGCCCGACGCGAGCTTTTCGGCAAGAAGCGGGGGCGCGCCGTAGGCGGGACGGGCGGCGGTCTTGAGATCGACGCCGTCCTTCAGCGCCGCTGCCCGAAGCATGAGCCAGCTCTTGTCGAGCGGGCCGCCGGCGACGCCGAGCGAGCGTCCGGCAAGGTCGGCGAGCGAACGGACGGGCGAATCCTTCGGGGTCGCCACGCAGCCGAGCGCGGTAGAATAGGGGGTGAACAAGAGCCGGTCGCCGAGCGCGCGCTCGCGCGCGACCCACATCCAGTCCGACACGATGAGGTCGGCGGCGCCGCCTTGAAGCGCGATCTTGCCGGCGTCGGTCGTGGCGAGTTCGGTCACCTCGACGTCGAGGCCGGCCGCCTTGTCGAGGCCGAGCGCCTTCATTGCCGCGATCTCCCACGACACCGTGCCGGTCTTCTGCACCGCAAGCCGGATCGTGTCCGCGGCCTCTGCGCCCGCCGAGGCGCAGAACGCGGCCGCCCCGACGATCCATGCGGCCAGTTTCATAAGCACTTGCCCATACTCCAAAAGCGGCGCCAATCTCCCGACGACCTGGTCCTGAGGAGCCTGCGAAGCGGGCGTCTCGAAGGACGAGGGCGTTGGCTAAACTCTTTCATCCGCCGCGCCGCATCAGCATGCCGCGCGCCGGGTCGTAGGCGACGACCGCGGCGGCGAGAAAGACGATCGCGCAGCCAAGCACCACCGCGAATGACAGCGGCTCGAACTTGCCCCAAAAGGCGAAGCGGATCAGCTCGACCGCATAGGTGAAGGGATTCCACGCGCACACCGTCGCCAGTCCCGGGCTTCCCTCCTGCACCCGCCACAGCGGATAGAGCGCGGAGGAGGCGAAGAACATCGGGAAGATCACGAAATTCATCACCCCGGCGAAATTCTCGAGCTGCTTGATCAGCGAGGACAGCACCATGCCGAGCGCCCCTAACATCAGCCCCGACAGCAGCAGCGCCGGCAGGATCGTGAGATAGCCCCACCAGGACGGCGGCTCGATCTCCCAGAACCAGGCGATCACGAGGTAAGCGTAGACCTGCAAAATCGAGACGGCGACGCCGGCGATGAGCTTCGAGGTCAAGAGGAACCAGCGCGGCGCCGGGCTCACGAGCAGCATGCGCATCGAGCCCATCTCTCGGTCGTACACCATCGACAGCGACGACTGCATGCCGTTGAAGAGCTGGATCATCGCGATCAGGCCCGGCGTGATGTAGACGTCGTAGAGCACGTAGGTCTCGTACGGCGGGATGATCGAGATCCCGAGCGTCTGGCGGAAGCCTGCGGCGAAGATGAAGAGCCACACGAGCGGCCTTACCAGCGCCGAGACGAACCGCTCGCGCTGATGGAGAAACCGCAGGCCCTCGCGCCAGATGACGCCCTGGAGGCAGATGCAATAGGCGGCGAGGCCGAACGGCCGGCGCGCGCCGCCGGCGACCGCGCTCATGCGTCCTCCTCCGCGGCGCCGCCGGTCAGTCGGGAAAAGGCCGCGCCGATCGAATCCGCGCCGGCCGCCGCCATGATTGCGCGCGCCGTGTCGCAGGCGAGGACGCGTCCCTTGTGCAGCACCACGACCTGGTCCTCGGGCCGCACCTCGTCGACGAGATGGGTCGTCCACAGGACGCCCACGCGGTCCTCTTCGACGAGGCGGCGCGCGAGCGCGAGGATGTCGGCCCGCGCCTTGATATCGAGTCCCGCGGTCGGTTCGTCGAGCAGCACGAGCCGGGGCGCGTGCACGAGCGCGCGGGCGATCTCGACCCGTCGCGCCTGGCCGCCCGAGAGATGGCGGATGCGGTCCTTCAGCCGGTCGGCGAGGCCAAAGCGCCCGATGAGGTCCCGCGCGCGGGCGCGCGCCTCCCGTGGACCGATCCCGTGCAAGGCGCCCTGATAGAGCATGTTCTGCTCCACGGTGAGGTCCGGGTCGAGCGTGCGGCTCTGGAACACGACGCCGAGTTCGGCGAGCGCCGCCCCGCTCTGGCGCGCCACGTCATGACCGAAGATCCGCACCGTGCCGGTCTTGCTGGCGTAGAGATGCGTGACGATGGAGAAAAGCGTGCTTTTTCCCGCGCCGTTCAGTCCGAGCAGCACCGCAAAGGCGCCCGGTTCGACCGAGAAGCTCACATCGTCGAGGGCCTTCCGCGCGCCGTAGGCGTGCGAGACATGCTCGATGGAGAGCGCCGCAGGCCGCGCCGCCGCGACGCCGAGGGGCGCGCTCAAATTCATTGCCGGGTGATCGCCACGCCCCAGGGGTAGGACCCGACTGGGATCGACTTCAGCGCCTTGAGCGAGGGAACGTCGATGACGGTCACGTCGTTCGTGACGCCGTTGGTCGCATAGAGCTGCTTGTCGTCCGGGGTCAGCGCCAGGTGCCAGACGCGCTGCCCGACGAGAATGTACTTCATGACCTGTTTGGTCGCGCCGTCGATCACCGCGACGCGGTTGGCCGGCCCGAGCGCGACGAAGGCGAGCTTGCCGTCGCCGGTGAAACGGATGCCGACCGGCTGGATCGCCTCCGGGCGCATGCCCGGCACGTCGAAGGCGATCATCTGGAGGATCGCCTTCTTTGCCGGGTCGATCACCGTGACCTTGCCGCCGACTTCGGACGACACCCAGAGCTCCGAGCCGTCCGGCTTGAATTCGGCGAAGCGCGGGCGCGGCGGGACAAGGATGTTGGCGAAAGGCTTGCCACCCGGCCAGGCGATGAGATGGGCCATGCTGGTCGTCTCGGAGGTGACGACGACCGTTTTGCCGTCCGGGCTCACCGCGACGCCTTCCGGTTCGACGCCGACCGGCGTCTCGCCGATCGCCTTGTGCGAGGCGACGTCGATGGCGGTCAAGAGCGCGTCGTTCTCGTTGGCGACGAACAGGGTGGCACCGTCCGGGCTCAGGCGGAGCTGCTCCGGGTCCGGCCCCGAGGGCAGGTCGCCGACGATCTCATGCGTCTTGGTGTCGACGATCTCAATCGTGTCGTCGTCGCCGGCGCACACGAACAAGAACGCGTCGTCCTTCGAGAGCGCCAGGCCGCGCGGCCGCTGGCCGACCTTGATCGTCCTCACCGTCTCCATCGTCCCGGTGTCGATGACCGAGACCGAATTGCCCTTCTCGTTGGTGACGAAGGCCGTGTTGGCGAATGCGGGCGCGGTCGCCGCGGCCAGGGCGAGCGCGCAGGCGAGGCTCAGTTGAGCTTGCATTTCGTCTCCGGCTGGTCGAGGCCGAGCGTGTCGAGTTCCGACACCTGATGGAGGAAGCCTTCCTGCGGCGAGACCGACACCGTGCCGCGTCCGTCGGTGAGCAAGATCGGCTGGCGGAGCTGGAGGTTCCAGGGTCTCAGCGTCAGCTTGACGCCCTTGAAGTCGGCGACTTCGAAGTCGGGCGACAGCATCAGCTCGCGCGCCGCCTTCGGGTCGGCGGATTTCGTCCGGCTGACCGCGTCGCCGATCATCCGCATCGCGACCCAGGCCTGGTTGTCGCGCGCTGTCATGCCGCGGTGGGCCATGCGCTGAAACCGGTTCTGCAGTTGCTGCGCACCCCAGAGTTCGTGCGAGGCGTCCCAGCTGACAGGCATGAGGCCGCCGGAGCCTGCGACCGGGCGCGGGTCCCAGGTGCGGTCGGGAAGGTAGCCCGCGAACACGTCGTTCTCGTCGGCGGCGATCAGGACGTCGTAGTCGGGCGCCTTCTGGGTGAAGACCGGCATCTGGCGCTGGGTCTGCACCACGCCCGAATCCGAGCGCCGTCCGCCGCCCGTGTCCTCGAACGTCCGCTTCTCGACGATCTTGGCGCCGAATTTCTTCGCCGCCCGCTCATAGGCTGTCCCGAGTGCGACGTCCTCGGGATGGGAGCCGACGACGAGCAGCCATTTTCGCCACTGCTTCCAGATCAGGTACTCGGCGAGCGCGTCGGCGAGCATGGCGCGCGACGGCGCCGTGTGGATCAGGTTGGCGCGGCAGTCCTCCTCGCGCAGCCGCTCGTCCGGCGCGCCGGCGTTGAACACCAGCGCCTTGTCGCGCGCGAGGTCCGCGACTTTCAGCACCGCATCGGCGGGCAGGTCGACGATCAAAAAGCCGATCCCGGAATCGAGGAGGGTCTTTGCCGCCGCGACGGCGTCGTCGCCCGCGGCGAGCTTGACGTCGTCGATCGCATACGACTGGTCGAGGAATTGTCCCGTTGTGTTGTTGTCGCTCATGGCGAGCTTCGCCCCGGCGAGAAAATCGTCGCTCGCCGGGATGTCGAGGATCGAGATCGTCTCGCGCGAATGGGTCTGCCTGAGAACGCCGACCTTGATCGCGAGCGGATCGGCGAAGGCCGCCCCGGCGGCGCCGATGAGCGCGATCAGTAGGATCGCCGTCGCGAGACGACAAACGATTCCAAGGTTGCGGTCGGTTTGGGAAGACTGCCCCCACCACCGTCCTTCGGACGGTCCCCGTCCCTCGCGCTGACGCGCAGCGGAGGAAACCGGCGCCGCCGTTTTCCTCCCCCGTGCAGCAATAGCGAAGCGGGGGAGGGGGACCATGCGACCCCCGGACCTGATCCGGGTGATGGCGGAAGGGGCCGTCGCGGTGAGAGCCTGGACGCAACGACCCAAAATTTGCCCTCCTCCGCGCGTGCCGCCATGATCGGCTGAGAAAAGCCTCGAGGAACGCCGCATGCGTCTCAGGATCATTCTCGCCGCCGCAGCGATTGGGCTCGCCCACCCGGCGATAGCGAAAGACACCCGCTTCTGGAACCTGACGTCATCCACCGTGAAGTCGCTCGAACTGGCGCCGGTCGACACGAACGCCTTCGGCCCGAACCAGTGCGTCAACGATCCCGACGGCGTTGTCGACCATGATGAGCGGGTCAAAGTCACGGGGGTCGTCACCGGCGTCTATCTCGCGCGGCTCAAGTTCGCCGACGGGCGGACATGTCTTGCGCGCAATGTGCAGATCGAAGCCGGCAAGGCTTTCGCCATCGAGGACAGGGATCTCTCCGACTGCGCCAAATGACCGACGCGCCGGCCAGCGCTGGCGAAGACGCGAGCGGCGCCGGACCTCTCGGCCGGCGCCGCGCGATCGACGGTTTCGCGTATTGTCGAGCGCCTCTTCGAGCGACGGCCGGAAAGCGAGCGATCCTGCCGTGAAGGAGCGGCGTTTTGGTCGGCGAAACCGCGAAAAGATCACATCTCGGCGGTGAGATAGGCGGTCACTTCGAGACCGGCGCAGATTTCGACGACAACCGGGGTGGTCCAGCTCATGGGCGCTCTCCTTGATGCACATTTCCGAAAAGGGTGTTCGTCCCCTTTCACGAGAGGGAGACTATCAGCCCCGCCGCGGGCCGTCATCAGTGCTAAGGCGCCATATCGCGGTCGCCGGGAAAGCGGGGACTTTTCGCTGGAATTCGGGAAGACTTCCCGACGACGTCGCGCCTGTCGTCACCCCCGCACGGGCGGCTTCGCGTGAGGCGCCCCCAATAGGCTGGCGTCGAGATGACAAAGTATTGCTGGAAACCAGAAATCGTGCGACCCTGCTCGGATGATCCAATTTTCGCAAGGCGCAAAAGGCGGCCTCGGCCCCTTTCCTCCC
>Ga0074046_10004966_pt1 | contig 10708 bp, 8 predicted proteins | sample BogForMeECP23OM3_FD_94441 | JGI IMG/M metagenome (GOLD analysis project Ga0074046, IMG submission 94441) | Bog forest soil microbial communities from Calvert Island, British Columbia, Canada - Bog Forest MetaG ECP23OM3 | ecosystem: Environmental > Terrestrial > Soil > Wetlands ...
CCCATGAGCGATGAGCTTCAGGCCCTTTGCTTTTTCGCGGGCGCGAACTCGATCTTCATGGGAGACACCCTGCTCACGACGGAAAACCCCGGCGAGGACAAGGACTCGGCGCTCTTCTCCAAGCTTGGCCTCTCTCCCATGCCGGCGGAGACACTGCAGGACGAAGATCAGGCAACCCATGCTGAAGCCGTATGAGGACGCGCTAGCGGCCTTGGAGGAGCGCGGGCGGTTACGGCAGCTCGCTCTTCCGGCGGGCTACGATTTCACCTCCAACGATTACCTCGCGCTCGCGGATTCGCAGGAACTTAAAGAGGCGGTACGATCCGCGCTTGACCGAGGCGTCGCCATAGGCGCAGGCGGGTCGCGTCTTTTGCGCGGCAATTACTCGGAGCATGAGAGCCTGGAGGCGGATGCCGCAGCCTTTTTCGGCTCCGAATCGGCTCTCTATTTCAGCAGCGGCTTTTCAGCGAACTACGCGCTTTTTGCAGCCCTGCCTCAGCGCGGCGATCTTGTCGTCCACGACGCGCTCATCCATGCGAGCGCCCACGACGGCATGCGGGCTGGAAGAGCCGAATGTGTCGAGGCCGCGCACAACGACGCCAACGCCGTGGAGGAGAAAATCCGCAGCTGGCGTGCCGCTGGCCATAAGGGCCGGCCGTGGATCGCCGTCGAGAGTCTTTATAGTATGGATGGCGACCGCGCCCCTCTCGAAGATCTCGCCGCCATCGCCGAACGCTACGACGGTATCCTCGTCATCGACGAGGCCCACGCCACCGGCGTTTTCGGGCCGGATGGTCAAGGCCTTGGCGGCTGGCTGGAGGGGCGAGACAATGTCGTTTCGCTTCACACTTGCGGGAAGGCGCTCGGCACCTCGGGCGCCCTGATCTGCGCGCCGAAAATCCTGCATGACTTTATGGTCAACTATTCCCGGCCATTTATTTTTTCGACGGCGCCGTCGCCGATCATAGCCGCGTCGGTGCGCGCCGCCCTTCGCCTTTGCGAGGAGGAACCGCAACGCCGCGAAAAGCTTGCAGCCTTGATCGAGTTTGCCAACAAGGCAATCGAGGCGCGTTGCGGCGTGAAGCCAAGCGGCTCCCAGATCATTCCCGTGATCGTCGGGTCCGATAAGCGGGCGACAGGCCTCGCGTCCGCCATGCGAGGCTACGGTTACGACATCCGCGCGATCAGGCCACCGACGGTGCCGGAAGGGACGGCGCGCCTGCGCATCGCGTTGACCTTGAACACAAGCATCGAGCTTGTGACCGAGATGATTGAATCTCTTCGTTTTGAGCTTGAGAGCCTCCAACCATGAGCGCCGGCTTTATCGTCACCGGGACGGATACCGGGATCGGCAAGACGGTGTTCAGCGCGGCTCTCGCTCGCGGCCTCGACGGCTATTACTGGAAGCCGATTCAGGCCGGACTTGAGGGCGAGACAGACAGTGAAACCGTGCGCCGTTTATCGAAGCTGCCTCACGAGCGCATCTTGCCGGAAGCTTACAGGCTAAGGCTGCCAGCATCGCCGCATATCGCAGCCGCTCAAGACGGCGTCGTCATAGAGCCTCCTTACCTCAAGCGCCCGATATGCGCGGGGCCGCTCGTGATCGAAGGCGCGGGCGGCTTGCTGGTCCCACTATCGAACGATCTTCTACAGATCGACCAGTTCGCGGCTTGGGGGCTACCAATCATCCTCTGCGCCACCACTGGTCTGGGAACGATCAATCACACCTTGCTTTCCCTGGAAGCGTTGGCCAAGCGGCAAATGCGCGTTCACGGCATCGCCTTCATTGGCGACGCAGCGGAGGATGTTGAAAGCACCATTGTTGCATTCGGTGGGGTGCGCCGCCTCGGTCGCCTGCCGTTACTCGATCCGTTGGATCCGGCACGCCTTGCCACAGCTTTCCGGACCAACTTTGATCTGTCCGCTCTTGCCGGGAAGGTCGCATGATGATGCCGCCCAGATCGCCCATCTGGCATCCTTTTACGCAGCACGCGCTCCAACCCGCGATGACGAAAATCGCCTCGGCGAACGGTGCGTGGCTCACGGCCGCGGACGGCAAGCGGATCTTTGACGCGATTTCATCCTGGTGGGTTATCACCCATGGGCACAATTACCCGCCCATCGTCGAAGCCATCCAGAAACAGGCGGGGCTGCTCGATCAGGTCATCTTCGCAGGCTTCACGCATGAGCCGGCGGAAGAGGTAGCGCGGCGGCTTCTTGCCATCACCCCGAAGGGTCTGGCGCACGTTTTCTTTTCGGATAGCGGCTCAACCTCGGTCGAAGTCGCGCTCAAGATGGCGCTTGGCTATTTCCGTAACCGGCGCGAGCCGCGATCTCGCGTCGTCGCTCTGGAACACGGTTATCACGGCGACACCATAGGCTGCATGTCGGTTGGCGCACGGGGCGTGTTCAACGCGCCGTATGAGCCGCTTCTGTTCGAAGTGGAACGCATCCCTTTTCCAGGCGAGGGCATTGAGCAGCGAACAATCGATGCCTTCGATGCCATCTGCCGCCGTGACCCGCCCGCTGCTCTGATCGTGGAGCCGCTGATCCTCGGCGCAGGCGGCATGCTGATCTATTCCGCGTCCGTGCTGCGCGAATTGCAGCGCATCTGCGAGGCGTTTGGCGTTTTGCTGATCGCCGACGAGGTCATGACAGGCTTCGGCCGGACGGGAACCCTGTTCGCATGCGAGCAGGCGAACATCTCCCCGGACATCATGTGCCTCGCCAAGGGGTTGACGGGCGGTACGATCCCGCTCGCGGTCACGCTCTCCAAGCCTGAGATTTTTCAGGCGCATTACGCACCCGACCGCGCCCGCATGTTCTTCCACTCAAGCTCCTATACAGCGAACCCCATCGCCTGCGCCGCCGCCGCCGCCAACCTCGATGTGTGGGCGACTGAACCCTCCCGCGAGCGCGTGGCAGACCTCGCGGCATTGCAATCGGAACGCTTGGCCCCGTTGCGGATCGATAGACGCTTTTCGAACGTCAGGCAGCTCGGCACGATAGCCGCGATCGATTTCGAGGTGGAGCAGGCCGGGTATCTCGCATCCGTTGGACCGAAACTGTACAACTTCTTCCTGAGCCGTGGGCTGTTGCTCCGCACCCTTGGCAATACGGTCTACGTCATGCCGCCCTACTGCACCACGCCAGAGGAACTCGACGCCGTTTATGCCGGGATCGCGGAGGCTGCTAACTCAATTCAACGATTGAAAGCGTAACCGCCCTCCTCCGAGCAAGCTGAACCAAGGAGCTGATCGGAGGGCAGATCCAGCATGGATTGATAGCCGGTCAGCGAAGGCTTTCCCTGAATGCACGCTTGAAGCCGCGCCGCGCCAATCCCGAGGCGTGTCCTGAAAAGGTCGCATGTTCATGGTTTAAATGTAACGCCATTGCCGCCAGCGGCAAAGCAGCGCCCTGCGCTTTCAGCGCCGCCCTTGCTGCTTCCGTTCGCGCAAGGTTCGCGGCTCAAAGTTCTCAACCGGGTATCCCGCCAAACGCGCTTCGGGCTTGATTTATACGCATCGGATGAGCAATACAGACTCAAATCCAAGTCCTGGACGGGCCATGGCATCGAGTTTCCCCGGAAAGGATTTTCAAAGAGTGCGGGTTTGCAGAAATTGGCCAGGGTAGCCTCTCATCGGGAAAAGCTACTTGTTTGTCAGAGCGTTAGGAAGAAAGCCAAAAGTGCAAGACGGCTCGCTGCGCAAGCACGGCCGAGGCATTTGTGAAATTTTCTTACCGCGAACCCGGGACTTCATGGATGGTTTTTCTCAGCCGGCCTTCAGCCCCTTCCGGCTTCAGCTCAGCGAATTAGAACGCCACTAAATGAAAATCGTCATTGTCGAAAGCGCCGCGAAGGCGAAAACTATCAACAAGTATCTTGGCGCGGGCTACAAGGTCATCGCCTCATATGGGCACGTCCGCGATTTGCCGGCCAAGGATGGCTCCGTTCTGCCCGACAACGATTTCGAAATGTCGTGGCAGGTGGAGTCTGACTCACAGAAGGTCGTGAACGAGATCGCCAAGGCGGTCAAAGGCGCCAGCCGGCTCATTCTCGCAACCGACCCGGATCGCGAGGGCGAGGCCATTTCCTGGCATCTCCTGAAGATTCTGGAGCAGAAGCGCGCCTTGAGCGGCGTCGCGGTGGAGCGCGTCGCTTTCAACGCTGTCACAAAAGACGCGATCATGACGGCGATGGCCAATCCCCGCGCTATCGACGAGCCGCTGGTTGATGCTTATCTGGCGCGCCGGGCGCTCGATTATCTCGTGGGCTTCACGCTGTCCCCCGTGCTTTGGCGCAAATTGCCGGGCGCACGCTCGGCGGGCCGCGTCCAGTCGGTGGCGCTTCGACTTGTGGTCGACCGCGAGGCGGAGATCGAAGCCTTCAAGACCCGCGAGTATTGGACCGTGGAGGCCATGCTTCGCACGGGAGGCGGCGAGGAGTTCGAAACCCGTCTCGTCGCCCGCAGCGGCAAGAAGCTCGACAAATTCGATGTTTCGGACGAAGCGACGGCGCATGCCTATCGCGATGCCATGCGCGGGCAGCCTTTCCGCGTCGAAAGCATCGAGGCGAAGGAGCATAAGCGCAACCCTGCACCACCTTTCACAACATCCTCGCTGCAGCAGGAGGCATCGCGCAAGCTTGGCTTATCGCCGAGGCAAACTATGCAGGTCGCTCAGCGCCTTTACGAAGGTATCGACATCGGCGGCGAAACCGTGGGTCTCATTACCTATATGAGAACGGATGGCGTGCAGATTGTGCCCGAGGCCATCGCCCAGTGCCGCGGGCAAATCGAGGCGCAGTTCGGCAACCGCTACGTCCCGCAAGCCCCGCGACATTACAAGACGAAGGCAAAAAATGCGCAGGAAGCGCACGAGGCTATCCGCCCGACCGATTTCCGCCGCCATCCCGATAAGCTAAGAGGGCTGAGCGCCGAGGAAGCGCGAGTCTACAAGCTGATCTGGCAGCGGGCTGTGGCCAGCCAGATGGCGAGCGCGGACTTCGAGCGCACCACGGTCGATATCTCCGTACAGGGCCGCGACGGTCAGCCTTATGGCGTGCGCGCGACAGGCTCTGTCGTGATGTTTGATGGCTTCCTCAAGCTTTACGAGGAAGGCAAAGATGATGAGGAAGGCGAAGAGGGCGGCCGCCTTCCGAAGCTGAAGGAAGGGGAGCAGCTAAGCGACGCGGGCGTAAAGGCCACGCAGCATTTCACCGAGCCGCCGCCGCGCTACACCGAAGCCACGCTGATCCGAGAGATGGAGCGCTTAGGAATAGGCCGTCCGTCGACCTATGCCAGCACCATGGGCCTCTTGCGCGAGCGCGAATATGTAAAGCTCGAAAAGAAGCGCCTCGAACCGGAGGACAAGGGCCGCCTCGTAACAACCTTCCTTGAGGCATTTTTCAAGCGCTACGTCGAGTACGACTTCACAGCTTATCTCGAAGACCGCCTCGACCAGATCTCGGACGGCCAGCTCGCTTGGAAAGACCTGCTGCGGGAGTTCTGGCGCGACTTCATCGGGGCTGTGAACGAGATCAAGGATTTGCGCGTTACGCAGGTTCTCGATGCGCTGAACGAGCTGCTTGGACCGCATATCTTCCCGACAAAGGCGGATGGCGGCGACCCAAGGCTCTGCCCGCTGTGCAACCAAGGCCAACTTTCGCTGAAGGTCGGCAAGTTCGGCGCCTTCATCGGATGTTCGAATTACCCTGAGTGCCGCTTTACCCGCCAGCTCAAGACGGGAGATGGCGACAACGGCGAGGCCGCCGCGGCACCTGGGGACACCGTACTTGGAAACGACCCCGAAACGGGGTTGCCTGTCTGCCTCAAGAGCGGGCGATTCGGGCCGTATATCCAGCTCGGGGAGGGCGGAGATGGCGAAAAGCCAAAGCGCGCGTCGATCCCATCTAAAGCGGACCCCGCAGCGATCAATCTGGAGTATGCCCTAAAGCTTCTGGCGCTGCCTCGCGAGGTTGGCCTGCACCCCGAGACGGGAAAGCCGATCATGGCAGGTTTCGGCCGCTATGGTCCTTACGTCGAGCATGACGGCAAGTATGTGAAAATCGATGCCGACGAGGTTTTCACGATCGGCCAAAACCGGGCCGTCACCGTCATTGCGGAAGGCAGTGGCAAAGCCCAAGCGGCTCGCACCTCAACGCCGATCAAGGCCTTGGGCGAACATCCCGAGCTTGGAGGCAAGATCGAGGTTCTCGCCGGCCGTTTCGGTCCCTATATAAAGTTTGGCAAAGTCAACGCGACCGTTCCGAAGAATACGGCGCCCGAGGCCCTTACACTGGAAGAGGCCGTTCGGCTCATCGCAGCAAAGATGGAAAGCGGCGGCTCGAAGACCAAGGCGCGCGGCAAGGCCAAGACGGCAAAGCCGAAAGCTGCTGTAGCGAATGGAAACGGAACAGCGAAGGTTGCCAAGAAGCCGAAAACATCGGCCAAGAAGACACCAGCAAAAGCGGCAAGCAAGGCTCACTAGCCCGTGCCGCGCAAGAAAGACAATATGGACGTAAAAGTGAAGCGCGCGGAACCCGCGCGCTCAAAAGTACCAACCAAGGAAGACATACTTCAATTCATCCGATCCTCCACCACGAATATCGGCCGGCGTGAAATCACTCGAGCCTTCGATATCAAGGGCTCCGACCGGATTGACCTGAAGCGCATGCTCAAAGAGCTTGCCGCCGATGGCCTGATCGCAGACGCTCGTCGCGGGATGCGCAAAGACACTCTGCCGAATGTCGCGGTCATCGTTGTGCGCGGGCAGGACCGGAACGGCGATCTCATTGCTTCCCCGCTACATTGGAATGAAGATGAAGACGGTGCGCCGCCACGCATCCTGCTCGAGATCACGAGGCGATACGAGGGACCTGGTATCGGCGTCGGCGATCACGTGCTTGCCCGCTTACGGGAGGCTGGCGGCGAGACGGATGGCGGCGCGGACGCTATCAGCTTCCTCGCCTCGCCCATAAAGCGGCTACCGCGCGAGAGGCCCCGTCAGCTCGGCCTTTTAAGAAAATCGGGACGCGGCTTCGTCGTCGAATCCATCGACAAGAAGGATCTGAAAGAGTGGCCCGTTCTGGACGGGGAGATGGACGGCGCGGAGGATGGAGAGCTTGTGCGCTTCGACACCGTGCGTGATCTGCGCTCCCAACGGCCATCCGCGCGAATTACAGAACGCATCGGCCACCCGAAAGCGGAGAAGGCCGTAAGCCTCATTGCGATTCATAATCACGGCTTGCGGGATCATTTCGACGATGAGTGTCTCGCCGAACTGGAGAAGCTGCCGGAAGCGGCGATGGCGCATCGGGAGGATCTCACCCGCGTTCCGCTTGTCACCATAGACCCGGAAGACGCGAAAGATCACGACGACGCGGTTTGGGCCGCGCCAGACACCGATGCCGCCAACGAAGGCGGCTCCATTGTCATCGTCGCGATTGCCGATGTCTCCTTCTATGTCCGGCCGGGATCGGCGATCGACCACGAGGCAAGCCTGCGCGGCAATTCCGTCTATTTCCCCGACCGCGTCGTGCCGATGCTGCCGGAGAAGCTATCGAACGGCCTCTGCTCCTTGCATGAAGGCGAGCTTCGCCCCTGCCTTGCCGTGCGCATGGTCTTCGACCGCAATGGCAAAAAACTTTCACATCGCTTCGTGCGCGGGATGATGCGGTCTGCTGCGAAGCTTTCCTACCAGCAGGCACAAGCCGCCATCGACGGGAAGCCCAACGCGAAGACTGCGCCTCTGCTTGAGCCGATCCTAAAGCCGCTTTGGCAGGTCTATTCGATCCTCAAGGAAGCGCGCGATCGCCGGGGGCCACTCGATCTCGATCTTCCCGAGCGCAAAATCATCCTGGACGAACGCGGGCTTGTGTTGCGCGTGATCGTTCCCGAACGCCTGGAAGCGCATCGCCTCATCGAAGAATTCATGATTCAGGCGAACGTTGCGGCGGCGGAAGCCCTTGAGTCCAAAAAATCGCTTCTGATCTACCGGGTGCACGATGCGCCCTCTTCCGAGAAACTCGTGGCGCTGAGCGAATTCCTGGCCAGCATCGACATCAATGCGCCCAAGACGAGCTTCAACCGTCCGGGACAGTTCAACAAAATCCTGGCGAAAGCGGTCGGCACCGAGCATGAGGAAATTCTGAACGAGGTCGTGCTGCGCGCACAGGCGCAGGCCGAGTACAGGCCCGGCAACCTCGGGCATTTCGGCCTCAATCTGCGCCGCTATGCGCATTTCACCTCGCCGATCCGGCGATATGCGGACCTGATTGTGCACAGGGCGCTCGTCAGCGCTTTCGGGCTGGGCGAAGGCGGCCTGTCGGACGCCGAGAAGTCAAAGCTCGACGCCATCGCCGAAGCGATCTCGCAAAGCGAGCGGAAGGCAATGTCCGCCGAACGGGAGACCGTGGACCGGCTGATCGCGATGCATCTTGCCGAGAGAGTCGGCGAGGGTTTCAAGGCCCGGATTTCGGGCGTGACGCGGTTTGGGCTGTTCGTGAAGCTGCTCGACACCGGTGCGGACGGGTTTGTGCCGATCGCGACGCTTGGGCGGGATTATTACAAGCACGTCGAGAACCATCATGCGCTTGTCGGGGAACGCACGGGGGAAAGCTTCCGGCTCGGGGATCGGGTCGACGTTCGCCTCGTCGAAGCGAATCCGGCTGCGGGTGCGCTCCGGTTCGAAATGCAGAGTGACGGCCGGTATTCGCCGGCGCTTGCAAGAGCCGGCAAGAAACGCGGCGGCCAAACCGCGCGGAAGACAGTGAAGGCGCCTAAAAAGCGTTCAAAATAGAAAGAGTAGATCGAGTGCAGTACGGTTCCGGGAACGATCCCGCTCCCTATCCCGGTCGGGTCTGGACGAACACGTATACTCCTGCCGATCGCAGGCCCGTTCTTAGGTCAATCCTACGCGGGGTCTCTCTGAGTTGTCCCAAGTGCGGCCGAAGGACGCTGTTTTCGTCGTATCTGAAAATTTCGCAGATTTGCGCAGCGTGCGGTGAGGAGTTGTTTCACCATCGGGCCGACGACGCGCCGCCCTATTTCACGATCTTCATCGCCGGCCACATCATTGTGCCGCTGCTGATAACGGTGGAGCTTGTTTATGGGCCGCCATTGTGGCTGCACTTCCTGATTTGGCTTCCACTTACCATCCTATTGAGCCTTGCCCTTCTGCCGGTTGTGAAGGGCGCGATTGTCGGGCTTCAATGGGCGCTGAAAATGCATGGGTTTGAGGGCGCCGGCAGCTCGAACGAGACTTTGAACCCTTCAGGCTCGCAATAGCCGCGCAAGGTGCAATAACTTTTCAACTGAAGTGAAATTATGCTCGTCTCCGGCTTGACATACCCCGGTAACTTGGCCACTTTGCTCCTTCAATTGGAGATATTCGGAACCTACCATGGCTAAGCCAGTAACCCAGAAAATCAAATTGTTGAGCTCCGCCGGGACAGGTTACTACTATGTAACAAATAAGAACCCGCGGAATATGACTGAGAAGCTCGTGCTGAAGAAATATGACCCCGTGGTCAAGAAGCATGTGGACTTCAAAGAAGCCAAAATAAAGTAGCGGAGCGCGCGTCACCGCACCCGCGGCAAGCATCTCTCAAATCGGAAAAATGATCAGCTCCGCAAACTATCGGCAGCGGGGTAAGTCCCGATTGTGGATGCGGAGCTGATCGTAACGCCATTGGACCAAGAGGGCGTGATCCAACAGCTTCTACCGAAGCCGTCCAGTTTGCGACGACATAGAGGCCTCGGTCTATGCCCCGCGGACCCAGGAGATGCGGCGGACCTGAGCACTCCCGCAGGGTATCTTTTAAAATCCAAGTATGAGAAAAAATAGCCGCTTGGCAAGGTCAGATTGACATCTTTCTGCCTTAATTCGGAGATTTTGCGCCGATCCTCCTTAACGCGTCATCAACTTCCTCGCGAATATTCTATCTTGCTTGACCTAAGGATATTCCCCAAGCGCTTATTTTCCAATGCTTTTTGATTTTATCGTAAACGATACAAGGGAAGCATTGCGCTTTCTTGAAGGAGATCGCGGCATTAAAGTTTTCCCCGATATCCCCAGCCCTTAGGGAAGCGTGGATGGGATAAACTGGCGGATCGTTTCCAGGAATCGCGACACTGAAATGGGCTTGGAAACATAAGCTTCGCACCCGCCTTCCCGTATGCGTTCCTCGTCGCCCTTCATCGCAAAAGCAGTGACCGCAACAATCGGGATGTGACGCAAGCTATCGTCTTCCTTGAGCCATTTCGTGACGTCCAGGCCGGAAACTTCCGGAAGCTGGATATCCATGACGATCAAATCCGGACGATGCTTGCGGGCGAGCGCTATGGCGTCGATCCCGTTCCGTGTCTGCAGCGTCTTGTATCCGTGAGCCTCAAGCAGATCGTGGAAGAGCTTCATATTAAGCTCATTGTCCTCGACAATCAAAATGGTGCTGCCCATAGCGCTTTTGCTCGATTTTGGCCGCAGGCTCCCAGGCGGTGGATCCGCCATCTGCCTTTGCGGTCTCGTACCGCGTTTTGAATAAGAGTTCAGGCGCATATGCCACTGTCAAAAAAACGATCCGCGCAGTCATATTCTCGTGAACCGGTTAATAAATCCTCACTTTTGTGTAGATTGTTAACGCGCCCTGTGCTTTTGGCGGCCTGCTTTGCGAGCTTCAGCTTGTCAGGCTATGCGGCCGCCGGATAGC
>Ga0074046_10004967_pt1 | contig 10708 bp, 10 predicted proteins | sample BogForMeECP23OM3_FD_94441 | JGI IMG/M metagenome (GOLD analysis project Ga0074046, IMG submission 94441) | Bog forest soil microbial communities from Calvert Island, British Columbia, Canada - Bog Forest MetaG ECP23OM3 | ecosystem: Environmental > Terrestrial > Soil > Wetlands ...
AGGAACATGATAGGCAAAGGATTCAATGGAGTAGTATATCCTGTGAATCCTTCGCTGGAGGCGGTGCAGGGGATAGAAGCATACAAATCAATCGGAGAAATCACCGAACCGGTCGATCTGGCGGTTACGACCGTCGGTATTGACGATATCCTTCCCACTCTTGAAGAGTGCGGCAAAAAGCGAGTCAAGGGCGTAGCCATAATATCTCCCGACTTCGAGAGCAAGGTCAAAGACCTGCAGCCTTTGGAATCTCAGATCAGGCATCTTTCGTTTAAATATGACTTCAGGGTCCTCGGTCCCAACACGCTGGGATTTATCAGGCCGGGTAAGAATTTAAATATGAGCCTCTTTCCCAAAATGCCTAAGAAAGGCAACATCGCTTTTATTTCCCAGAGCGCTACACTTGCCACCGCACTCCTAGACAGGGCGGTGAGCAAGAATGTAGGCTTCAGCTATATTGTTTCGCTGGGAACCAAGCTCGACCTCGGCTTTTCCGACCTGATCGATTTTTTTGGCATCGACCCCGGGACGAGTGCCATTGTTCTTTACATCGAACATATCCAGCGGGGACGTACATTCATGACCTCTGTCAGGAGCTTTGCGCGCACCAAACCTATAGTTGTCGTCAAGTCAGGCAGATTCGATATATCGGCACAGGTGGCACATACACATTCAGGGTTTCTTGCCGGCGATGACAAGGTGTACGATGCGGCAATCAAGAGAGCAGGAGCAGTGCGCATATATGAAACTCTTGATCTCTTCTATATAGTAGAGACACTTGCCAAACAGCTCCGTCCGAACGGGAAGCGGTTAGCCATCATTTCAAATGCATGGGCCCCGTCCGTTCTTGCAGTCGATGCATTGTTGCGCCTTGATGGTGAGCTGCCCAGACTCAGTGAAGAGACCTCCGGAAGCCTGAAGCAGGAATTGCCTTCAGTAACACAGGCACAGAACCCTGTCAGCCTCTATACCGATGCCCCACCTAAAGACTACCTGACAGCGATTAAGCATTGTATGAAAGACCCGAACGTGGATGGAGTGCTGGTATTGCATTCACCGTATTTCGGCACTGCCCCGACCGAGACAGCATGGGCAGTCGCGGCAGCATTGCAGGGGAATCCCTATGTTCCCCTCTTTACCGTCTGGATGGGTGATGAACAGGTGCTGTCCGCCCGGGAGTATTTAAACGCAAAGGGTATTCCTACCTTTGTCACCCCTGAGCAGGCGGTGAGAAGTTTTATTTACATGTACAGCTATGATTATAATCTGCAGCTTCTGCAGGAAACCCCTGAGGCGATTCTCAAGGACTTCGCCCCTGATACAGACAGGGCGCTGGAAATCTTCAGAAAGGCATTAGAGGAAAAAAGATACAGACTGGAACTGAACGAAATAAAAGAGATCCTGCAGGCTTACGGTATTCCACTCATCACCACCAGAAGGACCCGGAGCGAAGAGGAGGCGATACAAACAGCCGAAGATATCGGATACCCTGTCGTACTTAAGATAGATTCGGAGAAGATTGTTCATAAGCTGGAGAAGGGAGGGGTAATCCTTAACCTTAAAGACAGGTCTTCCGTGCAACTTGCCTTCAGGCAGATCAGGCAACTGGCCGCTGACATCGGGGATCCAGAAGCGCATGTCATAGTCCAGCCGATGATCCTAAGACAGAGCTTTGAACTGGCATTCGGCGCGAGGAAAGACCCTACCTTTGGGGCCGTAATCGTTTTCGGTACCGGCGGAGAACTTCTTGAAGCAGTCGGAGATTATGCGGTAGGTCTTCCCCCGCTCAATCAGACGCTCGCAAGGCGCATGATGGAGGAAACCAGGATTTTCAAATATATGCAGACCCAGGAAGTATATAAGGATATGTTGCGATTACTCGAAGAAACACTTGTACGGTTTTCTCATCTTATAGTCGATTTCCCCTGCATAAAAGAGGTCGACATTAATCCCTTCGTCGTCACCGGCAAAGAGGGGCTGGTCCTGGATGCTGCCATGCTGATCGAAAAAGACCAAATGCAGGAATGTGAACAGATGAAAGATGATATTTGTCCTCCCCATCTTTCTATCTGTCCCTATCCTTTTAAATACGTCAAAGAGGTCGTGCTCAAAGACGGTAAAGCAGCTGGCATCAGGCCGATCCGGCCCGAAGATGAACCGCTCATCTATGAGCTCTTTAAGTCGCTTTCCGATGACACCATTATGTTCAGGTTCTGCCAGCGTCTGACCGATATACCGCATGAGCGGCTTGTGCGCTATTGCCAGATCGATTATGACAGGGAACTCGCCTTTGTCGCAGTAATCAGGGAAACCCCGGACCGTGAAAAGATCATTGCCGACATTAGAATCATAAAAATGCCTGACCTTGAAACCGCTGAACTTGCAATTCTTGTGGCCGATGGGTGGCAGGGGCACGGCATCGGCACCATGCTTATGGACTATTGCATCGAGGTAGCCGCTCAATCAGGAATAAAGCTCATCTGGATGGAGATATTGAAAACAAACTCGAAGATGCTGCACCTTTCTCAGGCAAGCGGGTTTAAGCTTTCTTATGATGATGAAGATATGATAAGAGTTACTCGCGAGATGAGCTAACCCGCGCGTTCACGAGCGTGTTGACAAGACGAATACATTGTGGTAAATTGGGACGTCGAAATGTATGGTTCAATATCCCTGATTTATAGAAGAATAACCCAAATAGGAGAATATGATGACGAGGGGACTGAGAATAGTATTGGTTTTATCTCTATCTTTTATAATGTCTGCAGCACTCATACAGTGCGGTGGAGGCCACGCTCCGCAAAGTAATGGCGAATCTGTCAATGGCAGCGGCGGCGCTTCCAATACCAGCGGTGCCTCTAATACCAGCGGTGCCTCTAATTCAACCGGTGCTTCCAATTCAGTGATAACACCTACTGTTGGTGCTAATCCAGCCGAGATTGCCATAGACGCCTCCGGAGATGTATGGGTGACGAATTTCGGCGTCAACAGCGTTACAGAGCTGACCTCTACCGGGGCATCGAACAGCACTTATGGCACATTATCATTCGGCGGCGCAAGTCCCTTTGGCATTGCTTTTGACTATCTGGGCTTTATATGGACAGCAAATTATGACGACAACTCTGTTACAATGATAGAATTTAACACCCCAGCATTTAATGCCACGAGTTGTCCTGACGGGTTTCAGGGCACCGGACAAACTGTGTACCGTAAGTATACAGCTTCCAGCGGCATAGGGACTGGGCCGCACGGCATTGCTATAGACGCCTCCCGTAATATCTGGGTTACAAATTACGGTACCACTACAACTGCCGGTACGACTGTTGCAAAGTTAGTCCCTTCATACGGCGAGTTTTGTTTTACTACCTCACCGGCTGTGGTGACTTTAACACCCGCTCCTTTTTCTCCATTCACAGTCGGCAATAATCCTTACGCTATTGCTATAGACGCCTCCGGCAATGCTTGGGTTGCAAATTCCGGCAGTGACGTCGCTCCGGGCAGCACCGTTACCAAGATAAACCCTGTTACGGGGCTAGCATCAACCTATTCAGGTCCAACAGCATCGCCATTATATGGACCGCACGGCATTGCAATAGATACCTTAGGCAATGTTTGGGTTACAAATTTCGGTACTACCACTGCGCCAGGCAACACAATTACAGAGTTAAACAGCAGCGGAACCTTTCTTAATTCATTCACAGTTGGATTCAATCCGGAAGGAATTGTCATAGACCCATCGGGCAATGTGTGGGTTGCAAACTACTATGCTAACAACACAAATCATTTACTTGGCACCCTTACTGTCTTGAGAGATGCAACACCAGGAACACATTTCTTCCCGTATGCCGGCCCTATTTGGCCATAGTGATATTTAAGTTCTGCCGGTAACTTTAAATGTTGACGCTGCAAGGCCTTTCAGATACCGTATTCTCTCGCTCACCGGAGGGTGAGAGTAATACAATGCGACATATAATGGGTGAGGATAGAAATTGGAGAGGTTTTCCTCTGAAAGCTTTATAAGGGCACTCTCCAAGCTCCCTGTATCCCCGGTTAGTTCGTATGATGCCAGATCAGCCTCACGCTCATTCCTCCTAAGAAAAAAGTTGCCGAGCGGCCTCAGCGGAAACAGGAAAATGCCTGAAACAAAACCGAGCAAAAGCAATTTCACAAAAAGCGTATCGGCACCTATGCCAAAGACATGAAGGAGAATGTCACTTTGGATAATCCTATATGAAACATATATGCCAAGAAATGAAAATATCTCAAAGACGGCGAGCGTCTTAAGCAGATGCTTCCTTTTCCAGTGGCCGATCTCATGGGCAAGCACGGAGAGAATTTCATTGGCGTCCATATGCTCAAGAAGCGTGTCGTAAAGGACCACCCTTTTTGTCCGTCCTATCCCCGTAAAGTAGGCATTCGTGTGCCTGCTCCTTCTTGATGCATCGACCTTCAATATCCTGCTTGCCTGAATGCCGGCCTTTTTTGTCAGTTCAATTATTTTATCCTTGAGCGCCTCATCCTGAACAGGACTGAATTTGTTAAACAGCGGCTCAATGACATACGGTGCTATATACATAACAATCATGCTGAAAATAAAAAGGAAACCCCATACCCAGAACCACCAGAAGCGGGGACTCCACTGAATAAGCGAGAGACCCACAAAAATGACCAATGAAAGCATGACTGTCGATATAAGCAAGGATTTTATAAAATCCGATATCCATAGACGGAATGTCATGGTGTTGAACCCATACTTGTTTTCTATTCTGAAGATAGTATGGAGGCCAAAAGGGGTAGATAATATCTCATCCGTATAATATAAAAGCATTAAAAAGAGCCATCCGGAATAAATAAAGGACAGATTAAGCGACGAAATCCAGGTATTATACCGGTCAAGCAGACCGGCAAAGATGAATGCAATGACTACAAGATTTCCGAACAACGAGGTAATGAAACCGAACAGTGTCTTGTCCCTCTCGTAGGCCTGCATCCTTTCGAGCATCCGCTCATCGACCCTGCCCTCAAACACCGGCGGTATTTTAGTGCCGGCTTTCCCCATGTGCCTGAGATTGAGATATTGCACCAGGTATTGAAACGCCTCTTCAAGGATATAGAGGAAAAGTATCAAATAAAATACGGATTTAAAGTCCACAGGTAATTATATACTAAGATTCTGTTTCCGGGCTTCGGCAATTTGTTACAATAACGGCATTATGCTGAAAAGACAGATTGCTGTCGGTGATATACACGGCTGTTTTGATTTGCTCAATACGCTGGTCGAAAAAATCATAAGGTTCACGCCTGATGAGGACATGCTCATATTTACTGGCGATTATATCGACAGGGGAAAGAAGTCCAAAGAGGTAGTCCAGTATTTAAGTGAACTGAAAGAAAAATCCCCCAATAACGTCGTACTCCTCAAAGGAAATCATGAGGACCTTGCCTATAATGCGCTGACAGATCCTGACCCGGAAAAAGAAATGCTTTTCTGGCGTTTAAACGGAGGCACTGCTACTGTAATCAGCTTCAGCGGCATAAGGAATTCTAGAGAATGCCTCATCCCATTTATCGAATCACTGCAGCTTTATTATGAAACCGATACGCACATCTTTGTGCACGGGGGCATCCCTCGCGGCAAAGACCTGAGCACCGCCACTCCCGAAGATCTGCTCTGGGACAGAGAATTCTCTTACGATGGAGAGAAAACTCTCGTTGTAGGGCACACCCCAAAGAGCATAGTCACCGATTTCAACAGCGGCAAAATAATCTGCGTCGATACCGGGGCATATATGACCGGTATCCTGTCTGCCTATGATGTGATTAATAATAAGGTGTATAAAACAGCAGGGGAATAGGAAGGTCAGGGTTCGCTATTTCCGGACAATCTGTCCTGTTGGCTCCCATGTACGGACATTGCTGCTACATGGGCTGGGGATTAAGTGACGAAACAGATTACCTTAATTGTCGTTGTTACTTTTTGACCCTACAGACAGTGTCCGAGCATTATGCGACTACTAAATACTCCACGAAAATTGAGCAGATAAAGTCTTTGCGTTACGAAGTGTTCCTCACAGTAACAAACGACTCAGAGTATCTCTAGAATTCTGCGGAGTACAAGCGGAAAAGAGTGATAGGTAAACTTCCTTAATTCGGAACATTACAACACGCCTATAATTCATCAACTTTGTTAGTTACTGCTTTCGCTTTACTATCGTTTCAGTGTTTCATTTCTGTATATCCAATAGTAGTACGATTGGATATAGACCCCAGAACCGTACGAATGCTCCTTAGGTCATTGAGATCACCAGTAATTGAACGATAGAAATTTTGATTCGAAGCGAGGCGGATTGCCTGAGTAACTGCGATGGAAGCAAGGAACACGCTGACAAAAGGAACTGCCACACTTTGGCCGGCCAGTTCAGCCATGCCACAGCTATCAAAATGTTGAGTATTTTCTACTTCGCGATATGCTGGCAAACGTAATACATCTTCAACTTTACTTTCGGACGCATCAAGTACCCCTGAAAAGTGTGAGGCTGGGTCAAGTGACTGATCGAATACATTAAGGCGAAAGCGGCGGTAATCGTGTGCTGTTGCACCAAGCCCCCCATCAATTATATAGTCAAAGCCAGGCCGTCCGAGTAAGCGCCGCGCAGACATTTTATCTAAGCCGGCCATTGCTATATTAGGTTCAGAAGATATACGTCGGAGGTGCTCGTCGAGTCTTCTGTCAATACGACGTGAGCGAAACCTACGGCTTTCTGCCCACTCTTCAGCCAGGCGTGTTTTTAAAATCCCGTAGTTCCCCCGCTTCACAAGAATCGATGTTCCCCAGTTCTCCTCTGAAACGATATCATCGTCCTGAAAAAATAACTGCAAAGACGTAGGATCGGAATATGGCAACAATGACAGGTTCCACAAATAGGCTTGGCCCAAATTTCCAAGGCCTACCAGCCAAATTGCATCAGGAAGATAGTACTCGTCGGGACCGTTATTATTTAACCATTGCTCACGTTTATCTGGTTCCCATAATGATATTCCTTGTATAATTTCCCCAGCAAACGGATCGTTTTGTTCGGCGGAGAACGCATTGCAGACTGCAAGCGCCCCTGCGGCAATCCCTGCGAGTGCGCAATCAGAGCGGCCAACTAAGCTGCTGCTCTGGTTCCCAGGCACAATCCCTGCACTCCAGCCATTCCATATTGCTCGAATTGACCAGACTGAATCGCTGAATTTCTGCGAGCCGACGACAACCACACGGCTTGGCTGAGTTGATAGTCTTCTGGTGGCACCGAGTAGGATGGCTGCTTGTCCAAGTGTATCAGCTGGCAGCGGCAATGGCAAAATAAGAGGTTGATCTATAGCCCCTGTAAGAGTAACCCCTCCTAAAAAGCAGCGAGAAGCAGTGACGACTGCTGTCAGGGCAGCAGCCTGGCCGGATAGTGTAGCTGCCGATTCACTTCCGATTTGTATATCCAATCGTAAACTTTCTAATTTCCGTTCAGCTTCTACGAAGCTGTAACGACCGGAATTGACCAGTGCAGCGCGAATGCGCGATGTTTCAGAGTTGATTTTCATTGTGGCCACCATCCGATATGAAATAATCTGCCGCCGCGCCTACTATGATTCTTCCATTTACGCGATCCAAGATACTCATATATTCCTATATCAGGCGGCACGACCTTGCCAGCCGCATAGTTTGGTATGATAATTGCCAAATGGCCAACTTCTGCAATCATGGGGTTACATTGGTCACTCGGGCTTTGTCCGTAGCCACCAGGATGCACATGCACATCAGCTACGACAGTCAATCCCTCAGCGTGGCACCGTTGCCAAACTTTTCCGAAAAGACGTCCGTCAAACATTACAATTCCAGTGCGAAAACAGTTCGGGTCTATATCGTCATAGAAAAGAAACTGTTCTATCCTACGGGTACGCTCTCTTAAATGCCCCAAAAGAAAAGCGCCGCTTTCTCGACGACCGCTGGCACGTCGACGAAGTTCCTTGACCCCAGCGCTCCAAATCTTAGGAATGCATACGAGCTTAGGCGGCTGGCCGAGTGCTGCGCGAAAGAGAGTTGGAATTAAGAAGCCCATGCAGATCCTCCAGAATAAATGTAATATCTCGTTTAGAATGCCAAGCCAAGTCCGGATACTTTCGGGCCCAGTCGTTATGAGCGCCACTATGCCTTTCCCAGGGACGATAGACTGTGTGACTGCCCCAATCAATGAAGGCCTGGGTTACTCGGGGACAGCCCTTAGGACGTCTGGCTACAGGCAAAACCTGACTTGTTTCTATATCCCAGATAAAAACTTCGGGGGCTATCCCCGGATAACCGCTTAACTCGAAATGAAAAAAATATTCACTCGCAGTTCCATCAGCTTCAGTCGCCGCTATTCCGATCATCAAAACCGGAAATTCGAGTGAGATAAGGCGCCATAATCCGCGAACTACACCTGCCTGGAACCTCGATGCAGAAAGGTCGACCTTTATAGCTGTTACGGCTGGATTATCCATCGCTGTTTTTCGCTCCGTTAGGCACAACACCGCGAATGAGATCAAGACTGAGTTGATGATGCGGATGTCGCACATATCGCCCGATATGAGCCTGTTTGGGTAGTTCCTTACTTTCCCCATGTAATGCGAGTTCCATTTCCGGCGCAATCACAGGATCAATGTTAAATCCCTTGGAACTTACTGCCCAGTCTAAAACCACCTGGATTCTGGTTGATGGTGAAAAAGCTTCAGTCTTTATCTCGTTTTGGTAATGGACCGAGACGTTGACCCTTCGTGCACGATGCACGTGGTGGATAGTCTGAGCAGCCTGATCCTCTTTAATTATGAGGTCAAGGTCCAAGGGCTCATCACTGTCTTCCACAAATAATAGTACTTCATCACTCTCTACTCCCGCCTTCGTGGCCATTATGCGAACAACTTCTCGCCCTGTGCTGCCCTCTGGGATAACTAAGACCTCCACATCGGAGAGTCCCTCGCCGTCAATAATTATTTTTGTGTCCATAACTATGCTACCTCCTTAAAATAAAATTGTTAATGTGAATTCGGACTTCGTGTTTTGTATCAGCCTCTTGTCTGTCCATGTCCGAAATCCCTCCTTCTGATTTCGTACTACCCCTGTTTTCCGAAGACATTTGTCAAACCTCTATACGCTCTTTGGACTAATCCTATCTGCATTGTTAGATAAGCATGCTAAGTATGTCAAGCAGAATCTATGCATGCTTGACACTATTAGCAGAATTAAATTATAATTTTATCGTAACCCACTGGATTAGGAGGAAAATGGCAATGAAAGCAGACTCGAAGAATAAGAGGTCTGTGAAGCCGACGCTCGGGCAATACCTCGCCTCGATTCGTGTGGACAGACGGATGACTCTTCGCCAGGCCGAGCAAGCAACGAATAAGGAAGTGTCCAATGCGTATCTCAGCCAGATCGAGAACGACAAAATCCGGCAGCCGTCGCCGAATGTTCTGCATGCCATCGCGGAAATTTATGGAATTGACTATGGGAAGCTGATGGAGATGGCTGGCCATATCACGCCATTCAAAAACCGCAGCCGAGGGCAGAGGCATGGCCGCGTGGCCACATTCGCAGAACACATTCTTACACCTGAAGAAGAGGCGGCTCTAATTGAGTACCTTCAGTTCATCCGCAGAAAGAAGCGCCCGAATGACCAAAGCTGATGACAGCAGCCTCAGTGCTGGCGACCGTCGCGCTATTGAGAAACGAGCCCAAAAGCTCCTAGACCGCGCCGATGCATGGAATCGCTTCCCGACACCCATTGAAGACATCCTGGCAGCTGCGCATCTGAAGGTCTCCCCGGACAGTATATTCGATCCGGCCCGAATTATTGCTTTCGCTCGAGAAAAGACTCTTGGTGCGGCGCACTTCCTCAAGTCCGCTATCTCAAAGGTGTTGGGGCTGTACGACGCTGGCGAATATGTCATTCACATCGACAATAAAGTCATCGAGGTCAAACAGAATTTTCTAAAGCTCCATGAGACGGGGCACCACGAGATTCCCACTCACAGGAAGCTGTTTCGATTATTTCAAGATTGTAAAAAGACTCTCTCTCCTGAAACTGCGGATGTCTTTGATCGCGAGGCAAACAACTTTGCTAGGTTCGCTCTTTTTCAAGGAGACACCTTCGCGAAGTTTGCCGCGGACTGTACTTTTGAGATCAAAACACCCATCAAGCTCGCCAAGAAATTTGGCGCATCGATCTATGCAGCCGCTCGGGAGTTTGCGCGCACAAATCACCGGGCGTGCGTCGTCTATATTCTGGAGCCGATTGAATATGTCAACGGCAGCGGTGCTCAGGCCGCTGTCAGGCGTATTGAACCGTCCCTCGCCTTTATAGAGCAATTCGGGCGTCCTGACGAAACCTTAATCACACTTGATCATGCACTGGGGCCGGTTCTGCCGATCTACCGAAGGATTACACAGCCGTGTTCAATTGCAATTGCTGACCGCAATGGCACGAAACACGAGTGCATAGCTGAAGCCTTCGATACGAAATGGAACGTTCTGATTCTGCTGTATCCTGTCCGCGCCCTAACAGCTTCAACAATTATTCTGCCGAGAGGCTTCAAAAAGAGTGTGGGACTCGATGGCAGTCCGGCGTGTAGCTGCCGTCCAGTTTAAGTGGGGGTAATGCCTTTTCAATTGGCCCTCTTTATGTTTGATAAAAGA
>Ga0074046_10004970_pt1 | contig 10704 bp, 12 predicted proteins | sample BogForMeECP23OM3_FD_94441 | JGI IMG/M metagenome (GOLD analysis project Ga0074046, IMG submission 94441) | Bog forest soil microbial communities from Calvert Island, British Columbia, Canada - Bog Forest MetaG ECP23OM3 | ecosystem: Environmental > Terrestrial > Soil > Wetlands ...
GGAAAGCCGCCGTGGGAAGCTGGTACAGCGCGGGATTCAAGAATCCGACCGAACGGCCGAGATTGGCGTTGATGCGGGCGATCAGGCCCCGCCGACGGGCTGCGGACGATCGCCGTTGATGACCTGCGGATAGCCGCTGTTTTCGCTGGCGTTTCCGGCGATGTCGGGAACGCCGCGACCGATCGTCCCCGTGCCGACGCGCTCGGGAAGATTGACCGACGTTTGATAGGCCGGGACCGGGAACCGGGCGCTGATCCCTCCGCCGGTTGCGCCGGGGCCCCCCGCGCCGGAATCGTTCCAGACGTATTCGTCAAAGTTGGATCCGCCGATGTTGCCGACAGTCGTGCCGCCGCACGCCGTCACCCACGGATCGCTCGCGGGGTAGCTCGTCTGAGCCTGACGGGGGTCGGCGATCTCCGCTCCCGAATCTCCGGAGGAGACGAGGACGGTGATCTTGTTGGTCGCGGCGTCCTCGAACAGGCGGCTGATCTGGGTGATCGCTGTCGGAGAAGCTGTCAACCCCCGGATCGTCCGGTCCCCAGCCGTAACTGATCGAGATGACGCTCGGCGTCGGCTGGTCCGCCGCCGGATGGATCATCGCCTGCAGGGCGTGAATGATGTTCTGAGTCTGCGCGCCGGTGAAATAGACGGCAATCGTGGCCTTAGGCGCGATGGCGGCGGCCACCGTGATGTCGAGGCCCGTTTCCCCGTCCGACTGCCCCGAATTGGAGACGCCGTCGACCGACACGTCGACGATGTTCGGCATCGCCAGGCCGCCGAGCGCCGCCATGGTGCCTACGATGTCCGTCGGTGCATAGCCGGCGGGACCCTGCGTCGCCATCTCGTAAAGGCCGATCGTTTGGCCCGCTCCGTCGCCGGGCGGGAAGCCATAGAGGGTCGCCACCTGCTGGGGAGTGAGAGGCTTGGTGTTCGCCGAATCGTCCGGATTACGTCGCCTCGCGGTCGAGAAGTGGGTTGCGCGAACCGGGCGATTGGTCAGACCGACGACGGCCTCGACGTAGTGTGCGATGTTCGACGGAAGACTCACAGCTCCGTCATGGCTTCGGTACTTGCCGTGTTCGTATTGATAATCGTTGAGCTGGACGGCAAACGCCTTGTCGACGTCGGCGACCGATCCGCGAACGACGACCGAACGACGCGCGGCGTTGGCCTCAACGACTTCAAGGCCAGCCCGCCTGGCGAAGTCGACGACCCTGTCGAGCTCGCTCGGATCAGCGCCGCACGAATTCGCGAACTCTTCTCGCGTCGGTCGCGGGGCGTCGGCTGCGACAACGTGCGCCTGGCGGGCCGATCCTTTTTTCCGTCGCAGCAGCAATGTGACGGTCAACTGGTCCGAGCTCGCGGTCGGCCCGAGTTTCCTGTGATCTTTGGGTTGAGGATGAACGCTGCCTTTGATCGCGACGCAATTGGACGACTTGGGCATTTTTCCTCCTCGGTCCGTTTGTTCTTGTGCTTCAAAATCAACTGCTTCGGCGGTGAAATGAAAGCTAGGCCGCCAGAACGCCAGTCTACCTGAACAGGCGGGCGCCGTCTGCTTCTGTGAGAGAGCCCACAAATTGGAGGCGGCTCCAAAAACGCTCCTGTGCGCGGCGGGCTTGCTTGCGCTCGATCGGCCGAGCTCTGCTGACTTGAGATCATGCAAGCTGGAGACCGGGGCAGGGGCGGGCGCTCCCCCGCCCGCTCCTTGCCTCAGTAGCCGACCGTGAACCGCTCGCGGATGTGGGCCGGAATCTCCAATTCGTCCACGGCCGCAACCGCATAATCCTCGAAGGAGATGCTGCTGCCTTTGTCGTTCGTGAGCAGCTGATCCTTGCCGAGCCGAAACTTGCCGGTGCGCTCACCGGGGACGAACATCGCCGACGGCGACAGGAAGGTCCAGTCGAGGTCCTTCACCCTGCGCAGCAATTCGAGAAAGTCCGCGCCCTTGGCCGCCTCCGCCTTGTAGGCCGCCGGGAACTGGGGCGTGTCGATCAGCTTCATCCCCGGCGCCACTTCGAGGCTGCCGGCGCCGCCGACGACAAAGTATCTCTTCACGCCGGAATCGCGCACCGCCTCGATGAGCAGCTTCGGATCGCTCGCGCTGAAATGCACGGAGCTGATCACCGCATCGGCGCCTGTCGGACACCTGGTGACCCCGGCGACACCTCTACCCGCGCCAGCCAGATCCGTGCAACGCCAACTGCCCGACCCCGGATGGTGCTCGACCGGATTGGGGACAAATGGTCGTTTCTGGCGCTCGTCCTCATTTGCGACAAGCCGATGCGCTTCAACGAATTGCGGCGCAGGATTGAAGGCATAACGCAAAAGATGCTCTCGCAGACTCTGAAGGCGCTGGAGCGCGACGGCCTGATTTCGCGAACCATTCTTCCGACCGCGCCAGTCTCGCTGGAATATGCGATCACCCCGCTCGGCAGGACGCTGTCCGCGACGCTTCATGGCCTGCATCAATGGGCGCTCGACCACATCGGCGAAGTCCGCGAGCCCAGGAGCGGTACGACGAGTCCCGCCGGAACTGAAGCCCGGCGCGTCGTCTTTTTTGGTTCCATAATATATATTATGCGAATCAAGCCCGCCGGCGCCCCTGCCTTCGGCGCCGGACGCGCTTCGGCCGCAAGCAATCGGTCGCGCCGGCGCCGAACCCCGTATACAGATCTTTTCGGAGCGCGCCGATTTCGCGCGCAGCGGGAGGCGGCGATGACGACGGGTTCGACGGGCGGGCGGACGCGCATTCCGCGAGACAGCGAGAACGACTACACGGCCAAGGCCGCCGCCGAGCGGCGCGTGTTCGTCGAGAGCAAGACCGGCGCGAAGCTCGATCATGTCGGCGCGTTTTCCTTAGACCCGTCAATTCTACCGGGAAATATCGAGAATTTCATCGGCGTCGCGCAGGTGCCGATCGGACTGGCCGGGCCGCTGCGGGTAAACGGCGAACATGCAAAGGGCGATTTCTACGCCCCGATGGCGACGACCGAAGGAACGCTCGTCGCCAGCTACAGCCGCGGCATGCGCCTCCTCACCGAGTGCGGCGGCGCGAAGACGACCATTGTCAAGGAGGCCATGCAACGCTCGCCGGCCTTCATCTTCGACGACGCGCTCGAGGCCCGCGTCTTCGGCCTCTGGGTCGAGGACCATTTTGCCGTCATCAAGACGGCCGCTGAAACGACCACCCGATCGGGCCGGCTGCAGACCATCGAGCAATTCGCGGTCGGGCCTTTGCGTCACTTGCGGTTCAACTTCACGACCGGCGACGCCGCCGGGCAGAATATGACCGGCAGGGCCACGTTCGCCGCCTGCGAATGGATCAAGGCGAACTATCCCGGCGGCGCCCGCTACATCCTGTCGGGCAACATGGACACGGACAAGAAGCACTCCCGGATCAACATGCTCGCCACGCGCGGCCGGCGTGTCGTCGCCGAGGCGATCGTCAAGAGGGACACTCTCAAGGCCCTGATGCGGGTCGAGCCTAAGGACCTTTTCTACGCGCGGCAGATTTCCCAGGCGGGCGCCTTCCTGGCGGGATCGGCCAACAACGGCGCGCATGCCGCCAACGGGCTCGCCGCGATGTTCATCGCGACCGGACAGGACGTCGCCAACCTCGCCGAGTCGCATGCAGGCGTGGTCTACAACCAGCTCCTCGACGACGGCGACTATTATTGGTCGATCACGCTGACCTCGCTCATCGTTGCAACCGTGGGCGGCGGCACGGGGCTCGCCACCCAGAGCGAGTGTCTCGAAATCCTCGGCTGCCGCGGCGCGGGCAAGGCGGCGAAGCTCGCCGAAATCTGCGCGGCCGTGGCGCTCGCGGGCGAGATTTCCCTGTCCTGCGCGATTCTCGCGGGCGATTGGGTGTCGAGCCACGAGCGCTACGGCCGCAACAGGCCCTAGGCTCTTCCGGGCGAAGGAGGCAGGACAGTCCGGACGGGCAAGCGGAGGGCCGCAGGGATTTGGAATAGAATAGACTCGCGCGAGATCAGGTGCAAACGAAAAGGACGGGGAGAAAATGTTCTCCTCGTCCCTGAGGTTCGCTGCAAAGAAGAATTCTGTGGTCTATAGGCTCAACAAAAACCCCGCGACCCCTCGTATGCGGGGACCCTGGCGCGCTCTATACCTCGCTTTCGTCTAGCGCCGGCTAGCGAGGATAGGTCTAGCTATTCGCTAGCATCGGCAATCTAGTTACGGCTCGAAGACGAAGTCAATGGCGACCGGTCGCACGGCGGCCATAATTTCCCTTTCTGTTGCAAATCTGCAACGGTCGGGATGGCCGCCTAGTTTCGTTCTTGTTGTGTTACCACCGCCGCGCTATCGTCCGCCATGCCCACGCCATCCCCGCGAACTCGCATGCGAATCGCCCGGCGGCGCAGAGGTTAGGGCGCGTTGTCTCGTTCGTGTCCCGGGTTGGCGCTCGGCCGGTTTCCGAAGCAGGTATCTGGTCACCCGGTGGTCACTCTACCCATTCTGACCAACTGCAACGGAAATCGTCGCTCGTAAATCTCTTTGGAATGGTCGGAGTGGCGGGATTCGAACCCACGACCCCTAGTCCCCCAGACTAGTGCGCTAACCGGGCTGCGCTACACTCCGACGGCGCCTCTTATAGGCGCCAAGGGCGCCGGTGGCAATGAGGCTCATTATAGGCGCCAAGGGCGCCGGTGGCAATGAGGCTCCGCCAACTTTGGATCACCCCTGCTGCGGATGGCCCTGACTGAGAATCCGCTGGGCCTCGCGGATGTCGGCGAGAATGCTGCGCAGCGCGGCGAGTTCGTCGGCCAACAGGCGTGGTGCGGCCGGCGCTGAAGGCGCGTCCGGCGCGGCGGGCGCTTGCGGCGGTTCGGACCCGGCCGACGCGTCGGCGGCCACCCTCGCGAAGTCCTCCCCGTCGCCCGCCGCGGGAGCGCCAACCGGCGCGAACGGCAGTCGCGCATCGAAGGCGGCGGTCGCCAGGTTCTGGATGCCCTGCTCCTTGAACAGCTTCTGCACGCCCTTGATCGTGTAGCCTTCGTCGTACAGAAGTCGCTTGATGAGCTTCAGCCGCTCGACATCGTCCGGCCGATAGTAGCGCCTGCCTCCCGCGCGTTTCAGCGGCCGGATCTGCGGGAAGCGCGTTTCCCAGAAGCGAAGAACGTGCTGCGGCAGCTCCATCGCCTCCGCAACCTCGCGGATCGTACGAAAGGCCTCGGGGCTCTTTTCCATCGCCTCGCTTGCCCATGTCCGGCGGCGGGCGAATCGATCCCTCTCCGCCGCCAACTTCATCGAGTATCAGCCGATGCGCGGGAGAAAGCCAGCGGCGGCCGCCTGCCCTGGCGGGCTATTCCTCGGTCGCATCGCCTCCGCGCGCATTGATACGCGCCTTCAGCACGTTCGACGGCTTGAACACCATCACGCGGCGCGGAAGGATCGGAACCTCGACTCCAGTCTTCGGATTGCGGCCGACGCGCTTCCCCTTCGATCGGACGACGAACGAGCCGAAGCCGGAGAGCTTGACGGTCTCTCCGCGCGCGGCCGCGTCGCAGATTTCCTCCAGGACCGACTGCACGAGTTCTGCGGATTCGGTCCGCGACAACCCGACGCGCTGGTAGACGATCTCCGACAAATCGGCCCTGGTCACGGTCTTCGGTTCGCGGTCCGTTTTTGCGTTCGGCATTTCAAGCCTCTAAACAATGGCGCCGCAATATTGCGCCCGCCCCATCCCAGCGTCCGGCCTGCCAGGCGCCACGTCTACCTCGCGGTCGTTTTGGACTTTATTTTCAGATTCGGCAAGTCCATAAAACCGCCCGAAACCCTTATTCCGCCAGCGAACGCGCCTTCGACTCTCGCCGAGCGACGGAGCCCGTTCAGAACCCGTTTCGCTCGCCCGGCGCGGGCGCCCTCGCCTCGCCGCAAGTTGGCAAACGACCTGAGGAGTGTCGATGATTGGCCCCCAAAATGACGCATCGATCCGCGTCGTCCTGATCACCGGAGCTTCACGCGGCATCGGTCGGGCGGCGGCCCTCGCCTTCGCGCGCGCGGGCGCCCATGTGGTGGCGCTCGCGCGCACGCAGGGCGCGCTCGAGGAGCTTGACGACGAGATTCGCGCGCTCCGCCCGAACGAGGACAGTCCGGCGACGCTCGCGCCGCTCGACTTGCGCGACCACCCTGCGATCGACCGACTCGGCGAAGCCATCAATCGAAGATGGGGCAGGCTCGACGCCTTGGTGGGCAACGCTGGGATTCTCGGCGTCCTGTCTCCGCTGCATCACGTCGATCCGAAGGAATGGGACGACGTGCTGGCGGTCAACGTCACCGCCAATTGGCGTCTCATCCGATCGCTCGATCCCCTTCTGCGCCGGTCGCCTGCGCGGCGGGTTGCGTTCGTCACCTCGGGCGTGGCCAGCCGAGCTGACTTTCGCGCCTATTGGGGTCCCTATGCGACCGCGAAGGCCGCGCTCGACGCCATCGCCCGGACCTATGCCGCCGAGACGGCGAACACTTCGAACATTCGCGTCGTGCTGATCAATCCAGGGCCGCTGCGCACGCTCATGCGGGCCAAGGCGATGCCCGGCGAGGACCCGATGACCCTGCGCACGCCCGACGAACTGGCGCCCAAGATCGTCGAAATCTGCTCGCCGGGGTGGACCGAAACCGGGAAACTCTACGATTTTCCGAGCGACAGAATATTGTCGTTCCGCGCCCCGGATTAGCCGTCAAGAAGCCGTCCCTAAGGCATGTAGCCGGGCGCAACCTCGCGCCGGTCGCGAGCATCAATCCATGATCAGCAAGGCGACCTCGCCGCAGCTGCGCGCGACGTTCGAATCGCCTCTTCGATGATGCCGTAATAGATGTCCTGCAACGTGTGGACGAAGAGGTCGTCCTTTGAGAAAAGGCCCATGGCATGGTCTCCTTGGATTTTTGCGTGGTGGGCCGGCCGGCATCCAACGCCGGGCCGACGCCCGTCGTTCCTGCGGTCTCTTCGTCGAGACGCGGGGCGAAAACTGCCGGATTCGCCTTGCGGCGGACGAGATCTGTCTGTATGGGAGCCCACTCGTTGCGTCCCGCCGGGGGCTGAACGGAAGGCCGCGCGCTCATCAGCAGGCGGTAGGACCCAATGGTCCGGCTTCCCGTGTTCCCGCCTTCGAACGATCCGGTTCGAGCCTTTCTCGGGGCTCGAAGGGCTCCGCGCAGGACGCAGACTGAAAGAATGGAAAGGCGCCAAATGGCACTCTACGAGCACATTTTCCTGGCGCGCCAGGACGTCACGGCGCAGCAGGTCGAAGCGCTGACGGAACAAATCAAGTCGAAAATCGCGTCGCTCGGCGGCGCCGTGACCAAGGTCGAACCGTGGGGGCTGAAGTCGCTGGCGTACCGCATCAAGAAAAACCGCAAGGCGCATTTCACCCTGCTCAACATCGCCGCGCCTTCCGAGGCGGTGGTCGAACTCGAGCGCACCTTGAGCATCAACGAGGATGTGCTTCGCTTCCTCACCATCCGCGTCGACGAACATGAGGTCGGCCCCTCGGCGATGCTGCGCAAGCGCGACGACGCCGAGCGTGACGAGCGCGGCCCCCGTGGACCGCGCGGCGACCGCCCCGAGCGCGGCGATCGTCCCGACCGCGGCGACCGTTCCGACCGCCCACCTCGCCGCCCGCGCGATGACATGAACGTTGGAGCAAGCTGATGCCCGCCGCGCCCCGCCGCCCTTTCTTTCGCCGCCGCAAGTCCTGCCCGTTCTCGGGCGCCAATGCGCCGAAGATCGATTACAAGGACACGCGCCTCCTGTCGCGGTATATCTCCGAGCGTGGCAAGATCGTGCCGTCTCGAATCACCGCCGTCAGCGCGGCCAAGCAGCGGGAGCTCGCCCAGGCGATCAGGCGCGCCCGCTTCCTTGGCCTGCTGCCCTACGTGATCCGCTGACGGTCAGTTTAGCAGACGAACCGCCGCGGCGCGTCGCCGTCCGCGGCGGAGAGTTGGAGGCGGCTTCCGCCCCCTAACCGCGAGCCAAGCGGGACAGCGCGATGATCCATCGATTTGCCGTCGCGATCGGCGCCGGGTGCGCCGCGGCCTTTCTGTTCGCTGTCAGCGCGCAGACGAGCCCGCTCGCGATGACGCTCGCCTATCTCGCGCCGCTTCCGATCATGATCGCGACCATGGGCTGGGGCGTCGGCGCCGGCACAGCCGCGGCGGCGACGTCGGTCGCCGGCCTCACCCTCCTCGCCGAGCCTCTGACTGGCCTCCTGTACGCGGCGTCCGTCGCGGTTCCCGCCTGGATGCTGGCCGCATGCGCCGCCGCGCCGGTGGCGCGCTACCTTCCGGCGAGGTCGCCGTCCGCTCAGCCCTACGCTTCAGTCGGCTCGATCGTCACGCTCGCCGCGGCGATCGGCATGGTCGGCGCCGGTGCAGTGCTGACGGCGATCATCGTCCTCTACGGCGGCTATGCCAACGGAGCAAAGCAGGTCGCGACGGCGCTCGCAGCCTTGGCGGGCGACGCCTTCGACGCGAACGACGGCGTTGAGGCGCGGGTCTTCGCCGAGACGATTGTCCGCTTCGGCCCGGCCGCAATCGCCGCCTCGACCCTCCTCATGCTCAGCGTCAATCTCTACGCAGCGGCGCGCTCCACCCAGCTGTCGCATCGGCTGCAAAGGCCATGGTCCGACCTGCCGACTTCGCTTCGTCTGCCGTGGCCGCTCGGCGTCCTCGCGATCGGCTGCGCAGCCTGCGCCTACGCCCTGCCCCCTCCCGCGTCGCAATACTTTTCGATCGGCGTCGGCGGGCTCGGCGCAGCGTTCGCCATGCAGGGTCTCGCGGTCGCGCACGCCCTGTCGCGCGGCCTCAAACTGAGAGTCGTGATGCTTGTCGCGCTGTACGCCTGCTGCGTGCTGCGGGCCAAGTACACGCTTCCCTTCCTTGCGGCGCTCGGCCTCATCGACGCCTTCGCCAGGTTGCGCGCCCGCCCGGCTTTCCTTCCTTCCCCGAAACCGAGCAGTCATCGATAGGAGTAGATTCATGGACGTCATTTTGCTCGAGCGCATCGGCAAGCTCGGCCACATGGGCGACACGGTCCGGGTCAAGGACGGCTACGCCCGCAACTTCCTGCTGCCGCGCGGCAAGGCTTTGCGCGCGACCGAGCCCAACAAGAAGAAGTTCGAGGCCCAGCGCGCCGACCTCGAAGCGCGCAACCATGAGCTCAAGCGCAGCGCCAACGAGGTCTCGGGCAAAGTGGACGGCGCGGCGGTCGTCATTATCCGCCAAGCCGGCGAGACTGGGCAGCTATACGGATCGGTTTCGGCGCGGGACATCGCCGAGGCGTTGACCGCGGCGGGCTTTGCGGTGCAGCGCAGCCATGTCGCCATCCAGCATCCGATCAAGACGCTTGGCCTGCACTCCGTGCCGGTCCATCTGCACCCGGAAGTCGAGGCGAAGGTCACGGTCAACGTCGCCCGCTCGCCCGAACAGGCGGAGCGCCAGGCGAAGGGCGAGGACCTCACGGTCCGCGAGCAGACCTCGATGGACGATCTCGGCCTCGAAGTCGGCAGGGCGCTGGCGGAAGCGGGCCCCGGCGAGAGCCTCGCGCGCGAGTAGTTAAAGGGCGAATGGTGAATTGCGAATGGCGAGTGGTCGCCCTTCGCTATTCGCTACTCGCCATCCGCCGACTCGCTAGCCGAACCGGAATTCGCTCACGTGGCGATACTGCGAGCCGGGCCGCAGGACGCAGTCGGTGAAGTGGCGGCGGTTCGGCGAATCCGGGAAGGCTTGCGGCTCGAGGCAAAGGCCGGCGTGGGCGCCGTAGCGCTCGCCGTGCAGCCCGGGCACCGGGCAATCGAGCGTGGCCGCGTCATAAAACTGGACGCCCGGCTCGGTGCTATGGAGCGACATGGCCAGTCCGTTGACCGGCGAGCGGACGCGCGCGATCGGCGCGAGGCCGTCGGCGCCGGGTCGAAGGGCGGCGACGAAATTCGTGTCGTACGCGATCCCGCTCGGGTTGCGCACGGGGCGCGCGACGCGGAAATCATAGGGCGTTCCGGCGACGGAGCGAATCTCGCCGGTCGGAATGAGCTCGGCGTCGGCGGGCGTGTAGAAATCGGCGAACAACATCACTTCGTGGTCGAGAATGTCCTTCGACCCGTCGAGATTGAAATAGGCGTGCTGGGTGAGATTGACGACCGTCGGCTTGTCCGAGACCGCCGACAGTTCGACCCTCAACGTCGCCGGCTCGAGCATGCGGTAGATGCAGGTCGCCGTCAGCGCGCCGGGGAAGCCCGCCTCGCCGTCCGGCGAGTCGAGCGTCAGCGAAACCGACGAGCCATCGTAGGCGCCAAGCTTCCAAAGGCGCTGCCCGAAAGCCTTCGTGCCGCCGTGCAGCATGTGCTTCTGGCCCGGCTTCCGGTCGAGCACGTATTCGACGCCGTCGAGGACGAATCGGCCGTTGGCGATCCGGTTGGCGAAGCGTCCGGGAACCGCGCCGAAATGCGGCGAATGCGCGACGTAATCCTCGAGGGTGTTGAGGCCGAGCGTCACGCTTTGCGGCCCTTTGGCGGTCGGCACGACGAGATCGCGGATGACGGCGCCCCAGGTCAGGATTTTTGCGCTGGCTCCCGCCTTGGAGGCAATGAGAACCTCGTACGCGTTGGCGCCGTCGATTGCGCCGAATGCCTGTGCGCTCACGTCGCCCTCCCCCTCTGGCGCAACGGCCGCGGGCCCCTCAAGAACGCTCGA
>Ga0074046_10004971_pt1 | contig 10704 bp, 11 predicted proteins | sample BogForMeECP23OM3_FD_94441 | JGI IMG/M metagenome (GOLD analysis project Ga0074046, IMG submission 94441) | Bog forest soil microbial communities from Calvert Island, British Columbia, Canada - Bog Forest MetaG ECP23OM3 | ecosystem: Environmental > Terrestrial > Soil > Wetlands ...
GTGGCCAGGACCCACTTTTCAACGTGGGTGGTCCTCGTTCAATACAATTGGGACTCAAACTGACGTTCTAGGAACCGACGCACATTTCGGTTCCTGAGTGATAGTGGTAACTTCGAGCAACGGGCCGACCCTTGGCCCGTTGCCAATCATGTAGTGTTAGAGAGGGGATGTCATGGCTTTTTCCGCGACGAAATCATTTGCGATCGTTCGCCATCTTATCCGATTGGTCGTTTTGATAACGATTTGTGGATCGACTCTTTGGGCACAGCCACCGCAGCCTCCCGCGACCCGAGTCGATTCGGTGGTGGAGAAAATACATGGAGTCGACGTTCCCGATCCCTATCGTTGGCTGGAGGATCAGAACAGTCCGGAAACGCGGGCATGGATTGCCACGCAGAATTCCTATACCCAAGCTGTGCTCAAGAATTTTCCCTCGGGTGCGGAGTTGAGGAAACAAATCACGCAATGGATGAAAATTGGTTCGGTGAGTACTCCCATTTCGAAGGGCGGCCGATACTTCTACACCAAACGTGGTCCGGACCAGGATCAGGCGGTGATCTATGTGCGCGAGGGCTTGAACGGGGCCGAGCAAGCGCTGCTCGATCCCGCAAAGAGCGGCGACGCCGCGACATCCGTCGACATCTTATCCGTTTCCTTCGACGGGAAGCTCCTGGCCTATGGCCGGCGGAGAGGCGGGGCAGACGAACAAGAGATCGTTCTTTTCGATGTCGATAAGCGAGCAGAACTAGCCGACCGAATTCCCAAGGGCAGCTATTGGTCCGCTCCGATCGCGCCTGACAAGAGCGGTCTTTACTACGCGAGTTTTAGTCCTTCAACGGGCTCGCAAGTCTATTTTCACCGCCTGGGTACGAAGAGCGAGAGTGATCAGGAGATCTTCGGCAAAGATTTTGGCCCGGGCTTCATTACCACCCCAACGCTTTCATCTGATGGCCGGTACCTGTTGTTTACCGTCAGCCGCTTGAACGGCGGTACCCAAGTCTTTGTTCAGAACCTGGAACAAAAAGGCCCGATCACTCCGATCATAAAGGACATCGACGCAACCTTTGTCCCTGCGATTGGCGGGGACCACCTCTATCTAGCCACAAATTGGGAAGCGCCAAATGGCCGCGTACTTGATGTGGATTTGAAGAACCCCGAGCGCGCTCGTTGGCGTGTTGTTGTGCCCGAGGGCGCCCGACAGATGGACATTTCGTTGTTTGGCCAGTTTGCCGGCCTCGCGGGCAAGTTGTTCGTGGAGTATCTGGAGAATGCCGTTCCCACGATTAAGATCTATGAGCCATCGGGCACATATGTCGGCGATCTCCCTTTCCCCGTCGCTGGATCCCTGCAGTTTGGAGAAAAACTCAGCGGTGATTGGAATCAGGATGAGGTGTTTTATGCCTTTACCTCCTATGCGATTCCCACCTGTGTGTATCGCTATCTGGCGTCCACCGGAAGGCAGCAGGTGTGGGACAAGCTAAGAATTCCAATCAGCAGCGACGAGATTGAGCTCAAGCAAGTTTGGTACGAATCGAAGGACAAGACGAAGATCCCTATGTTTCTGGTTTACAAAAAGGGGCTTCGTCTCGATGGAAACAATCCCGTTCTAATGACGGGCTATGGAGGCTTCGGTATAAGTTTCGCTCCAACCTACCAGATGGAACTCTTCCCCGCCGCCTTTTGGGCTGCCCACGGCGGGGTCTTTGCGGTTGCCAGTCTTCGCGGAGGTGGTGAGTTTGGCGAGAAGTGGCACAACGCGGGAATGCTGGACAAGAAGCAAAACGGGTTTGATGACTTCATCGCCGCTGCCGAATGGTTGGTGAAAAACAAATACACTCGGCCCTCGCGGCTTGCAATTATGGGAGATTCCAATGGCGGCCTGCTAGTGGGAGCAACCGCCATGCAACGTCCCGACCTCTTCAGAGCAGTGGCTTCCGAGTTCCCCGTGCTGGACATGCTTCGATATCAGGATTTCCTGACGGGGCCAATGTGGGTTCCTGAATACGGCTCCGCCGAGGACCCCAAACAGTTCCCTTATCTCTATGCCTATTCTCCTTACCACAACGTCCGTCCCGGCACGAAGTATCCGGCGATGATATTTGTTAGCGGTGATTCAGACACAAGAGTCTCGCCCATGCATGCTCGCAAGATGGTGGCGAGAGTCCAGGCCGCGACTTCGTCGGGAAACCCAGTGATCTTGGACTACGATACGCTAGCAGGACACCTGGTCGGCTTGTCTGTGGCTAAGCAGATCGAAACGATGACCGACGTGATGAGCTTTCTGTTCCTGGAGCTCGGGATGGCTCCATGATGAGGGTTCGGGTTTCAGTGCACTACAAACATCTGTTTTGAACCACGCACGCTTATGCATTCCTGGAGATTGTAGGGGAGGCAGTTAGGCAACGATTCAACCGTTTTTGGGCAGTGCTTTCCAACCGAATTGGTGAGTTCCCAGTGAAAGAGGCACACTGCCGACACACTCCCGCCAGCTAAGTGGTTGCTGCTTGAGTTTTGCCCCGAAGCTTCGGACCAATGAACTCGGTAAGCAACCGGAGGAGACTCCCTGCTTTGGGCCTCAGAAGAGCAATTCGATTCCGCCCGTGTACGCCTGACCCTTTTGAAGCCATTCGACTAACGCGCTTTTCTCCGTTTGGGCTGTTTCACCTTGCGCGTGGGGCCCGGGGGTTTAGGCTTGAAATCCTCAACTTCAGAGCGCAGTAGCAGGGTTCGGCCCCCTACCAACAATTTCGTGAAACGCCCCTTTCCTACTAAACGCGCTATTGCCTGCCGAGTCACACCACGCATCTGGGCGGCCTCTGCCTGCGACACCCACTGCGCAGGATCAAAAGTCTTCGTCCGGGACTTTCTTTGATGAGTTGACATTGTCAACCTATCTCACGTATATTACGAAGCATGAGTTCTTGGGACAAGACGTGGCGGCGATTTCTCGCTGAAGAAGCAACGCCAGCTTGCTTCTCGGCCTTTATCGCACAAAGGTTTCTGCAGGGCAATTGGCAAGAAGGGGACAGGTGGTCGGGAATCCGTGAATCTCAGCAGCGTAAGGATCTTGGCCGTGAACTGGTTGGGAGAACGCAATGGGCGAGCTACGCATGATGCCGAAAGAAAAAGTAGAACGGCGCGAGCGGCTAAAGAGGATGGCGACCAGGTTTGGGCTTCCGGCCTCGACGGCGAAGGCGATGAGGACGTCCGAAATCACATTTTGGCTGCGCTGCAACGCACCGCGCGGAGAACCGCTGGAGCAGATCGCCCGCCGCCTTATTGGGGGCATCTAGTGAAGCCTAGCAAGGGCCGAGAACAGGACGTCCGCATCGACCCGAATGGTCCGCGCCGGCGCGAGGCTGGCTCCACGCCTGCCCAGATTATCGCGCCCGCTAGGACTCCTCGATGTGTTCTCGTGCTTAGGAGACCCGACGAAAAAACATTGGCTTTCTGGAGAATGACGGCTGACGATTTTCAAGAATACGTTTCCCGAATCGCCAGATTTTCGCGAGCCCTCAGCGAAAAGTCGGCGAGGAACGCGGCTCAATCTTCATCGGGCAACGGGGCGATTGCCGCGGAGCCCCGGCGATCAAAGCCACTCGGCAGGCTCCTTGTGATGCCAAGTCATACCGATCTGGGTTCAAGGTCGTCTTCTCGATCTGTTAATCGAAAAACTGGATTATTACAAGGAGGAAATTATGAAGGCTCCAGGGATTCGGGCAAGAAAAACCGGCAAAAGACTACAGCGCGGAAAAGCGCTACAGGTGATGGTTTACCCCAGAAAGGAAACTAAAGCCGCTCTGGTCCAGGCATCACGCGATGTCAACCGGCCACTCAGTTCGTTCATGATCATGGCGTCGTTGAAAGCGGCGGCAGCACTTCAGGGTTGCAACGTCGCAGATTTGATACCTGAGACAGAGCTGCGACAGTATCTCCGCGACAAATAGAGGCAACTGAAGCAACAGGAACCAATCGTCAGAAGGGACACGGGAAGATGCAAAATCACCGCAGTTTGGAAGATGAGTCGGCCATTCAAGAGAAATTACAACCGGGTCGTGTGCAGCCCGACCTGCCGCTCAGATCTCAATCGATTGCCGCGCAAGGTGACGGGAAAAGCTTCTTAGCCAATAGGGTTCTTGGGGTCGATGAGCTTGCCGCATTCTTCAGTTGCAGTACAGAGAAGATCAAGAGGCGAGCACGGAACCACGAGCTACCCGCGTTCAAGTTCGGAAAGTCCTGGTATGTCCGTGAGCAGGACCTTCGCTCTTTCATTCAACATGCGGTCGAGACGGCGATGTTACATCCTGATTCGAGCCGGCGATAGTCGCACTCGTCCTTCCTCACATCTATTCATTCCGTTCGTATATGTTTTGCCTGCCTCCCTTGCCCGCTTCATGGATCCGGAATCTCGGTCGTTTTCCACGGCAGAGCACGTACAATGCATCCCTAACGGCCGCTGCCGGGTTACCCGTGAACTTAAAGCCTTGCCTCTCCAACTGGCCCAAAACTTCAGCCGCCGTAAACGTAGGAGCGAGACCCTCGGCGACCCCGCAGATGGAACTTCGCAATCCATTTGTGACAACAGAACGGCCGGTTGTGGAATCGCGAGACGACGCCACAGCTATATCGCTATTGCGGCGATCGGAACTGCTTGATGCTGAAAGTTGATGACCGACGATCAGCCACTCAGTCCTCGCTACCGCACGGCAATCAGCCGTTAAGTTCTCTACTTCGTGCTCGAGTTCTTGCTTGAGTTTCCGGATCGCAGTGATAACGGGCGCAACTTCGCTGTGATCAACATTGTGAAGTGGAATACACTTTGTGATTGACATATTTAATCTCCAATCTCCGTGGCATGTGACGCTCTGCGCGAGTAGTCGAGCAGAATGCGTCGTTCAGGTCGAGCAGAAACATGAATCCTCTCGACCACTGGTTCATCGTGCCAACCCCACGACCAGCGAACACTCGCTCGCGTTGTTTCGCATGGCGGTCCGAGTTGGCCCTGGTGCCAGTGGGTCAGATAGGGTCACGTGGTTCTCAATCGCCCGTTGCTGAGCGTCATTCCAGGGGTGAGCCGTCGCCCAAAGTTGTTGATACTGCGGTGTCATAACTCACTAGCTTTAAGCTCAACTCTCCGCATGAAAACCTGACGTGCTTCCCTCACATCCGTCCAACCCGTTCTGCAGCCATGAGTTCTCTCGTGTGTTCATGAGTCTATGCAATCTCCTTATTTGTACGGAGGGTCAAAATAGGGTCACTTCGACTTGTGACGGCGCTCTTCTTAACCCTGTTGGCGCGAATTGTGACCCACGCCTTGCGCGCCGTCGCTGACCGCCTCTCGTGCTCGAGCCTCGCGAGCATTGGCTCGCGGTTCTGCTCGACTGAACACTCGACTGCCGTTCGATCACTGCTCGGCTCGGTCGCTGGCGAATGATTCGCATCCGCTTCCAACTCTGGCGAATCATCCCCAGTCATTCCGCCTAGCAGGTTCGTAAACCGGATCATGTCATCACCGAGCCGTTCCCTCATGCGTGTCCAAAGTCGCCCCGCAATTTCCTGCTTTCTCTCTAGCGAAACCACGCCATAGCCTTCTTCTGTCGCAGTCCTGCCGTGGCGGAGCATGATCTGACGCTCCTCCTTGCCGATGCATTCTTTTGCTAAGGCGTTCAGCGAGTGACGAAAGCTATACCACGTAACATGGGGAAGACCCAATTTCTTGGCGATCGGCTGGACGTACCAGCGGATGAGATGGTATCGGCCAATCGGCACCTTTCCTTTCTTAACCCAAGAAGCGAAGACCCAATCGCCGGGCCGGTTGTATGGTGTGGCTGCATGCCACTCTCGCAATACCTGGACCACTTCCTCTGGGATTGGCATGTCTGTATTGGAGGGGTCAGTCTTTCCGGGCGTTTCGCGACCCAGATCGAATCCGCGTTGGAAGCGTACTACCGCCGCCGTCAAGTCCAGATCCTGCCACTTGAGGCCGAAGGTTTCGCTGCCGCGAGGCTCCAGCCAGGCCGCAAAGGTGACCGCGGCTCTCTCGCGCAGAGAAAGATGCGAAACCAGCTGGAAGGACTGCCCGGGAGTAAGTTGGGCAGCCTTGTGGAGTCGTTTTGTTGAGCCTCGCGGTGGGTCGATTCGTCGCTCTCCTCCCTGCTTGCCAGCGAACGGATTTTGGGACAGATAGCCCCACCTCACGGCAAACTTCATGAGTTGTCCCATTGTGGCGAAGATAACCCGAACAGTTTTTGGGGCCAAGCCGGTGGGGTTCTCCGGCGAACGGCGCAGAGAACTAAGCCAATCCTCAGCCGCTGACCAGATTTCCGGCCGCTCGAAGTCGGAAATCAAATAATCCTTCCAGCGCGGAATAATCCATCTTCTGATCTGCCCGCGATAGTTGTTAGCGCAAGAGTAGCCCATACGGGCATTTGGGTCTTGAACGCCGCCAAGTGGGACACTCATGCATGGTCGAACTATTCTCTCGATGTAAAGGTCAATGAGTCCCCGTATGGTCGTCTTCCGCTGCGGATTCTCTGTATTGGCCGACATCCGAAGGTGTTCGCACGCACGCTTCGCATCGTCTTTTGTGGGGAATTCCTCTACTGTGCCCACAATCTTCTTCCGGCGGATTTTCTTGGCATCAATGTATGCGAAGAAACGATAGACCCACACGCAATGGGGGCAGCGCGTTCTCCGCTCGTGCGAGCACTCCTTGCGTCGCTCAGGTACTAGGCTGCCCTCCTGATAGCGTCTATGCCGATTCTTGGTTCCCGAGACCGGCGGAACCAAGGATGAAGGTGAATTTGGAGAACTCATCACACTCCTTTTTGATCGACGATTCGACTTTGATTATGTGTTTTGTGTAGATAATAATACACAGATGTGTTTAGTATACAGGAAATGATTTCAATTGTGTATACTGCGCTTATGATTAAGCATGGCAGCCGATTTGGTGGTCACCTCCGCAAGTTGCGGGTGCAGCGGGGCATTGGACTTAGGAAACTGGCAATGACCATCGGTATCAGTCCGACTTACCTATCCAAGGTGGAACGTGGAGAAATGCCGCCCCCCTCGGAGCGACAAGTGATCGCACTAGCCAACATCCTCGGGCAGGATAAGGATGTATTCCTTGGAATAGCGGGCAGGATACAATCCGACCTGCCCGCCATAATTCAGAAGAATCCTAGCAAGTATGCTGCCCTGCTGCGCGCCTTGCGGAAGTTTCGAGGGGCAGATTTTGATGTTCTCTTCGATTCTCTCGGCAAGCAAATCGCCGTCGAGTTTAAGCGATCAAGAGGGTCTCCCGAAGAAGCCGGTCGCCAAATCGACGAGTACAAGGCCATGCTCTCGCGGATTGATTCCGAGCCGCTTGTTCTCTCAAGAACGGCGGCCGGAGCCAGGACAAAGAATGGAATCGATTTAATCATTTCGAGGGGGTCCAATATTGACGGCACCAATTCACTTCAAAGTCCCGGGCGAGGCAGGAAGCAACGCGCCCGCAGGAACTAAATGCGGACACACCTAAAGGGAAGAGGCAGATGAGCAGCGAATCGTTCTTGAATGCAGAATGCTCGCCTGAGTGGCTGGACTTGAGGTCACTCCGGCAATATGCCTGCGTATCGGAACGGACGTTCCGGGAGTGGATCCACCGGCCATTCAATCCGTTGCCGGCTGTCCGCGTGGGTGCAAAGGTGCTGGTTAAACGAAGTGATTTTGATCACTGGCTGGGAAATCACTGTGTTAAGAACGCAGATATTTCCGGGATCGTTGAGAAAATCTTGGCGGGAATGAAAGCAAGCTGAATGGGTGTAAAGATTCGCAAGCGCGGCGGCAAATGGTACGTCTTCGTGAACTATCACGGGCGTCGCAAGGCGAGGTGTGTTGGTAACAGCCGCGAACTAGCGGAGCATGTCAGGCGCCAGCTCGAGGCGAAACTCGCCCTTGGGAACCTCGGCTTTCTGGCTGAACCCTCAGAGCTCACCTTCGAGCAATACGCCAAGTCCTGGTTGAAGCAGTACGCCGAAATAGAGCTGAAATCGTCAACGGTTGATTGCTATGCGCAGTTCTTACGTCTCTACGTACTCCCGCGGTTTGGCCATGTCCAGGTAACGGCGATACAACGGAGTCAGGTTAAGGATTTTTTGGGAGAACTATCCGCGAAGGGACAGCTATCGCGCAATACGCTGCGACTGATTCTTTGCACTCTCCGAGTCATTCTGAATCATGCGGTCGAAGACGGCGTTGTCGAACACAACCCAGCCGAGAGGCTTGGCAGGTTCACAAGAACGGAGAAGCCAAAGCATCAAGCGGAGGCGATGACGCGGGCCGAATCCGAAGCCTTTCTCGCGGCGGCTATGGAGTTGTGCCCGGATGTTTACCCGCTGTTCCTGATGGCACTTCGGGGCGGACTACGTAAAGGCGAACTGATCGCGATCCAATGGGGTGACATCCAATTCGGGGCCAGTGAAGATGATCCGAACCGCTACATCTTGGTCCAGCACAATTGCGTATACGGCAAATTCACTACACCCAAGAGCAAGAAATCTCGCCGTGTTGACCTTTCGCGGGAATTGCGACGTGTACTGCTAGAGTTGCGCGACAAGCGGATGCTCGAAGCCTTTATGAACGGCAAAACCAGCATCGCGGATGAACTGGTGTTTCCCTCAAAAGCAGGAACGGTTATTGACCCAAGCAACTTGTTTCACTATTGCTTCTTGCCATGCTTGGAGCACGCTGGACTCCGACGATTCCGGTTCCATGACCTCCGACACACCTTTGGCAGCCTACTGATCCAGGATGGCGCTTCCCTGGCATACGTTAAGGATCAAATGGGCCACAGTTCGATTCAGATCACGGTCGATACCTACGGGCACCTCATCCCTGGGGCCAATATCAACTGGGTGGATGGGCTAGACCGGAGAGCAACCCCGCAACAAAATGCAACCCAGGCGCAACTGAATACGGAGGAGAGTGATGAGGCTGGCCCATTGCCTGCGGAGCTTATTGAGCACACTCGGAATGCTGGTGGGCCCGCCTGGATTCGAACCAGGAACCAACAGATTATGAGTCTGCTGCTCTAACCGTTGAGCTACGGGCCCCGCTTCCCATATCTTACACACTCAGCGCCAAGGCGCAGCGCGGGCACCCCTTCGAATTCGCTCAGGGCAGGTTGTGCCCGCGAAAGGTGGCGGCGGACGCACGCTAAGCCCATTACCATGGTTACCTGTCGGCGGCACGAAAGTCGGCGTCCATTACAGCGTCGGGGTACGATGGCACCAGAAACATCTACCCACGTGAAAAAGCTGCGGTTCCTCCTTTCGCTGACGAATGACGATAACGATTACCAGATTGAGCAGACCTCCGCTGCCCAGCAGGCAGCTCGCAAACTGGGGGTTGAGCTCGAGATCGTTTATGCCCGCAACAACGGCATCGTGCAGGGCCAGCAACTGCTGTCCGGCATCCAGTCCACGACCGCTCCGCAACCCGACGCCATCCTCTTCGAACCGGCCGGATCTACGGTGCATCCTCAGATTGCCCGCGCCGCCGCCGCCGCTGGCATTGGAGTGGTGGTACTAAATAGCGAAGCTAACTACATTGGCGAACTCCGCCGCCTTTTTCCTGTACCCATATTTGGCATGACCTCGAACCACGAGGAAATTGGCCGCATCCAGGGACAACAACTGGCCGCCCTACTGCCCGCGGGTGGGATCGTTCTTTACATTCAAGGTCCTTCCGAGAGTTTGGCCGCCAAACACCGCTACACCGGTTTTCTCGAAACAAAATCCAACAGCGTGCAACTTCGCGTTCTAAAGGCCCAATGGACCGAAGCCAGCGCCTACAAAACGGTCAGTTCGTTTCTCCGTCTGCCCACTTCGCGTCAGGCGCAGATAGAAGCCGTTTGCGCACAGGACGATTCCATGGCTATGGGAGCTCGCAGGGCTTTCGAAGAATGCCGCGAACTGGGTGAGCAGTGGCAGAATATGCCATTTCTCGGTTGCGATGGACTGCCCAAGACCGGGCAAGAGTGGGTGCGCAGTAAGCGGCTCGCCGCCACGGTTTTTATTCCGCCGAATGCGGATCAGGCGATTGAAATGATGGTGAAGTCGATTGCCACCGGAACGCTCCCCCCAGAGCGCACCTTCACGATCGCCAAGTCCTTCCCCGCCGTCGAAGTCCTCGCACAACAATCATCGGCTCGCGCACGTGCCGCATCCCGCTAACCGGAGTTGCTTGACTCGACATGAAGTGCAGTCCTGATCCAAGCGAAAGGCTCATGTATTTGAACTGGCAACAAAGGGCATAGATCCTTTGCTTCGCTCAAGGCGACAGCGTGGATCTATGCTGCACCCGCCGCGCGCCGCATCTACTGCGCGCTGGGTGGCGCGGACGGTACAGGCGGAACTGGGGGAACAACTTCCGGCGTCGGGCTATTGTTCACCAGGTCTTTCAATTCCTTGCTGGGCTTGAAAAACGGGATCTTCTTTGCCGGAACTTCCACCCGGTCGCCCGTCTTCGGGTTCCGGCCCACGCGCGGCTTGCGCTGGCGCGTGCGGAAGCTGCCAAAACCGCGAATCTCGATCTTGTCGCCCACTCGCAGCGAGCGCACCACGCTGTCAAAGATCGTATCCACAATCACTTCGCTGTCTTTGCGGGTGAGTTCCGCCAGCCGGGAAACTTCTTCGATCAGGTCAGCCTTCGTCATAA
>Ga0074046_10004973_pt1 | contig 10701 bp, 7 predicted proteins | sample BogForMeECP23OM3_FD_94441 | JGI IMG/M metagenome (GOLD analysis project Ga0074046, IMG submission 94441) | Bog forest soil microbial communities from Calvert Island, British Columbia, Canada - Bog Forest MetaG ECP23OM3 | ecosystem: Environmental > Terrestrial > Soil > Wetlands ...
ACCCGCGCCTGCCCTCGCTTAGAGGAATCACTTCTCCGACGATGGTTTTGAGCCTGCCGCTCCACAGCAAGCGGGTAATATCGCGAAAGTCCTGCGGGGTGCCCATCGTGCTCCCGATAAGGCTTATCTGCTTGCCGAATATCCTGCGGACGTCGATTTCGACCTGCGGACCGCTGGTATTTCCAACAATTACTATCCGGCCTCCTCTCGCCACGACGGCCATGCTGATGTTAAGGGTGGCCGCGCCTACGTTGTCCACCACGAGATCCACCCCGCGTTTTGCGGTGAGTCTGCGGACCTCCTTGCCCCAATCGGCCAGAGAGCGGTCGATCACGAAATCAGCGCCCAGTTCGCGGGCTCTTTTCGCTTTTTCGGCGTTGCTCGCTACCACATAGACGGTGGCCCCAGCCATTTTGGCGATCTGTATGGCTACGCTGTTTACCCCTCCACCGGCGCCGACTACCAGCACAGTTTCGCCGGCCTGGAGTTTTCCCCTGTTTATCAGCATTCGCCAGGCCGTTAGGGTGACCAGGAGCGGAGCGCAGGCTTCGGGGAAATCAATGTTGTCAGGTATTTTTACGAGGTTTTTTGCAGGCGCCGCCACATACTTCGCAAACCCCCCGCGAATATGCTCTCCAGTGATCATGTACCCGGGGCTCATGGAGTGATCGCCCCGGCGCGTGAATTCATCTTCGACCGCATTTATTCCATGATCGATCACAACCCGCCGGCCGGTTTCAAATCCGGTTACGCCCTCGCCCAAACCGGCCACAACTCCTGCTATGTCTGCTCCGCCCCAGTGGGGCATCTCAAGATCAAGGCCCGGCCATCCGTGCATGACAAATATATCGAGGTGATTCAGGGCACAGGCTTTGACTTCAACGAGGACTTGGCCTTTACCGGGAGTGGGATCGGCAACATCTTCGTACCTGAGAACATCGGGACCGCCATGCTGGTGAAAACAAAGGGCTTTCATCTTTTCGTGATCCTTTTCGCCGTTGAATGGTTGTTTTTCTGCACAGTGCCTTATCCATAGCTAAACTTCATCTGCGGTATTTCAAGTACCGCAGGGAAGAAAACGGACCCAGGATGTCGAATATCGATTTGCAGAAGCACTGAAAATGCAGCAAAAGAATCCGGCGCCCCTGAGCAGGGCGGTTCGGCCATGAATAGTGAAGAGCCAACCGAAGTATGGCGCCAAAGACACTGATTCCACGGCGGGCTATGCCCGCGCAACCTGCGCCGCTGTATGTCTCTCTAAGGGAGCGTGGACACAAACGGCGGCTTAGGTTGCCCTGCCTGGCTGAGAGGTTTTGGCCGATTCCGGATCACCCGGCATTTGCGCAGCGATTCATATTGAAAAGGCGCCGCCGGAGGCCTATTATTACCGGCGGAAACAAAGACGGTATTCCTTTTGCAAGACTGGCATGTTAAAGCGGGTTAATTCAATGGCAGCAAATAATAAAAATATCAAGCAGGATTGCTGCAGATCGGCTTTCCCTCCCAATTCTCGGGACCGGATAAGAGGTGAGCGATGAAAAGGCCCATTCCAAAGGGCCGCACGCCAAAAAGCAGGACCCTCCGCTGGCTTGTTTTTGGCCTGTTTTCAATTTTCCTCTGCCTGTCCCTGGTCGGGGGCATCGCGGTTTTTGCGCTCTATCTGCAAATCGACCAGTCGCTTCCCAGCGTTGAGGCCCTGAAGAACTACCACCCTCCACTGGTCACCAGCGTATATTCAGCCGATGGTGAACTGATCGGCGAATTTTTTATCGAGCGAAGGTACCTGGTTCCGCTCAATGAGCTTCCCCCGCATCTCATCAAGGCCTTTATCGCGGCTGAGGATACGCGGTTCTACGAACACAGCGGGGTGGACCTGATCGGAATTTTTCGCGCCATGCTGAAGAACATACAGGCTGGTGAAATCGTCCAGGGGGGAAGCACCATTACACAGCAGGTAGTGAAATCCCTGCTTCTTACCCCCGAACGCACTTTCATGCGCAAGTTCAAAGAGGCCCTTCTCGCCCACCGGATCGACAGCAGCCTCAGCAAAAACGAGATTCTCTATCTTTACCTGAACCAGATTTATTTCGGCGCAGGAGCGTACGGGGTAGAGGCGGCTGCCAGGGCCTATTTTGACAAACACGCGAGCGAGCTGGACCTTTCGGAAGCTTCCCTTCTCGCCGGTCTGCCCAAAGCTCCCAGCCGCTTTTCACCGATTCATCATTTTTCTGTGTCACGTGAAAGGCAGCGTTACGTTTTGCAGAGGATGGTGGATTCGGACTTCATCACTTTCGATGAGGCCCGCAACGCTTTGGCAAAGCCGCTGCAGATCGCGAAGTCCAAGCGCTGGGCACTCAAAAAGATGGACTATTTCACCGAAGAAGTCCGCCGGCAGGCTGAGACTCGCTTCGGACGCGACATGCTCTATAAAGAGGGGCTTATTATCCAAACGACTCTGGACCTCAAGGCGCAGCGAATCGCGGAAAGGGCGCTCGACCAGGGTCTTCGAGAGCTCGATAAACGGCATAAACAGTATCGCGGGCTGCACGTCAATGTCCCCCAAGATGAATTTCCGAGCGCTCTTCGAATCCTTGGTCAATCAAATGGCGAGTTGGAAGAAGGCAAGGTGGTGGCGGGGCTGATAAAGGAGTTTGACGTCAAAAGCAGGACAATTTCTGTGGACCTTGGTACAGCAAAGGCGTTGATCCCGCAGTCGGGTTGGCAATGGGCGCAGGTTTCCAATAAACGCGCCGAGAAGATTTTCCGCAGCGGCGACGTGCTTAGAGTGAGACTGGACAGGCCGCAGGAAAAAGATATCTGGATTGCCTCCGTTGAGCAGGACCCCGGGATGGAAGGCGCGCTGATGTCCATTTCACCGATTACCGGCCGAGTCATCTGCATGGTGGGAGGGCGCAATTTCGAAAAGAGCCAGTTCAACCGGTGCACGCAGGCGGTGCGGCAGCCGGGGTCTGCGTTCAAGCCCATAATTTATGCGGCTGCACTCGATAAGGGCTACTCGGAGGCCTCCATACTGATCGACTCGCCGATTACCTATTACGACCACAGCGTGAAGGGCTCCTGGACCCCCTCCAATTACGACCGCCAGTTCTGGGGGCCTATCCTGCTCCGAAAAGCCCTCATCCATTCGCGGAATGTGGTAACGGTAAAGCTCCTGGAATCAATCGGGGTAAGCTACACCATCAATTACGCCCGGCAACTGGGAATAACATCTCCGCTTACTCCGACTCTGTCGCTCGCGCTTGGGGCCTCCGGCGTGACGCTCCAGGAGTTGATCACGGCCTACTCCGTCTTCCCCGGTCAGGGTGAGCGGGTTGAGCCATATCTTATAGAAAAAGTCCTCGACCGATACGGCAATCTGATAGAGGAACACCAGGTAAAAAAAGAAGAGGTGATATCGGCCAAAACCGCCTACCTGATGACCGACCTGCTCCAGGGGGTTGTGAGGGAGGGGACCGGGACAAAAGCAAAGGAGCTGAAGAAACCCGCCGCCGGGAAAACGGGAACCACCAACGAACTCAAGGACGCCTGGTTCTTAGGTTTTACTCCTTCGGTGCTCACAGGCGTCTGGGTGGGCTACGACGACCATACCGTCTCACTTGGAAAGGGAGAGACCGGCGGGCATGCGGCCTGTCCGATCTGGGTCTATTTCATGAAAGAGTACCTGGAAAACAAGCCCGTTGAAACATTCCAAATACCTGACGGCATTATTTTCGCCAAGATAAATGGGTCTTCGGGGGCGGTTGCCGGATCGGGCGATCAGGGGGCGGTCTATGCGGCTTTTGCCGACAAAATTCCGGCTCCGGGCTCCAGACCGAAGCTGGAAGGCGAGGAGACGCCTGCTGAAGTTCCCGGGGAAACAGACGATACCCAGCCCCGGTTGAGACCGGTACAGCCTTCTTCGAGTGAGTCTTACTTCAAGTCGGAGCTGTATTAATTCGCTTATGAGCCTGATAAAAGTTGACAGCGAAAAATGCAGCCGCGACGGTATTTGCGTCGAAGTTTGCCCTTTGAGCCTGCTTTCGCTCGACCGGGAGGGCAGGCCGCAGATGCGCCCGGCAGCGGCCGCCTTCTGTATCGGGTGCGGACACTGTGTCGCAGTCTGTTCAAATGGCGCCTTGGACAACAGGAAAAATCCTATTTCAAATCATACGGCGATCCCGGCGGATTATTCTCCCGATCCTGCCCAAAGTGCGCTCTTTTTGCGCTCGCGCCGCTCCATCCGCCGCTACGAAGATAAACCGGTATCCAGGGAGAAAATGCTGAAACTCCTCGACATTGCCCGTTTCGCTCCTTCGGGGCATAATTCGCAGGCAATATCCTACCTGGTCGTCGATGGACCTGAAAACCTTATGCGCCTCAGCCAGATAGTTGTCGAGTGGATGCGGGAAACCGTGAAGCTTTCCCCTGAGTTTGCGAAGCGTTTTAACATGCCCGCCGTAATCCGGGCGCAGGAAAAAAGCGGGGACCGGATTCTGCGGAGGGCCCCGCATATTATCGTGGCTCATGCCCCTGCGGACCTGCCTGCAGCACCGGTCTCAACGATGCTTTCTCTGGAATACGTCGAGCTGTTTGCCCCGGCGCTGGGGCTCGGCACGTGCTGGGCCGGTTACGCGATGGCATGCGCCCAGCAGTTCCCTGCTTTTTCGCAGTTCCTTAAAATACCGGCGCGCAGGACGATTACCGGAATTTTGATGGCGGGCTATCCGAGATACAGGTACCACCGGCTGCCTGCCCGAAATCCTCTGGATGTGGCATGGTTCGAAACCGGCGAACTGTAGCCTGGTTTCCGTCCGGAAAGGGTCCTTTCCGAATCGAAAACTGCTGGACTCTCATCCGGTGTTTCCGGATGGACGCTGGCCGGCCGCCAAGGAAAGTCCATTGAAGGAATGGGTCCTATATTCGGTTCTGGCGCTCCTGATTTGGGGTTTGTGGGCGTTTTTTCCCAAAATGGCCCTCAGTTGGCTAGATCCAAAAACAGCTTTCATGTTTGAAGTGTTCGGCGGGGCTATAACAGGGTTGTTCGCTTTTCTAATCCTGCGGCCTCAACTTGGAGGGGCCGAAATACGAGGGATAATACCCGCCTTTCTCACCGGGGTGACGGGCTATCTCGGGTTGCTTTGCTTCATGTATGCGATCCGTGAAGGAAAGGTCAGCATCGTGGCGCCCCTGACAGCGCTTTACCCGGTCGTGACCCTGGTGCTGGCGATGATTTTCCTCAAAGAAAGAATAAACCTTGTCCAGCTCGCCGGAATAATCCTCGCACTTGTCTCAGTCGTTCTGATTTCATACAAATAGATGTAAAACTCTTGAAGCCGGTGGTCATGTGATGCCTCGTATGACAGACTTGTTAACAACAGCAAGCGATCATTGGTGAAATGCTCTCCCGGGCATCCCTTAGCGATGTACTTCGCGTAGCGCGGAAGGCATCCCGCTCATTCTCGACGCTCTCCCTTCCTGGCCTGTCCATGATCACTGTCTATGCCCAGAGACTGGGCCGTCAGCGGGATGCCTTGATGGCGCCGGGAAGGTCCGGAATCCAATAATCATTGGAACAATTTTGTACCTTTTGGCAGCGCGACCTGCTTCAAGACCGGAATAAACTCTTCACAATTTACCGGATTTTAGTTTTCTAAAAAAATCGACCGCGTCTCGGATGAGCCATCCCCGCCCACCGCTCCGGTTTCGATCTGCAGTGGCCCCTGCTGTTGCTGCAACTCGCTTTGGTCCGAGCACAAGAATTGCACCCAAATACAAATAATACTAAAACTCCACATCGCGAAAGGTAAAAGATGGAAAAGTTTGATCTGCCCCTTGCCGCCTGGCTCGTCTTCCTGGGTTCGGCCTTCCTGGAGGTCGGAGGCGATGCGGTGGTTCGAAGAGGTCTGCGCGGGGCCAATGTGGTCATTATCCTGGCCGGTGGTCTCATGCTGGCGGGCTATGGCCTGCTCGTCAACACGGTGAGATGGGATTTTTCCAGGCTGTTGGGCGTCTATGTAGCCGTGTTCGCCATGGTGAGCGTTATGTGCGGCCGATTTGTCTTTGGCGAGAGCGTGCCGAATTCGACATGGGTGGGCCTTGCCATTATTGTAGCAGGAGGTTTGGTCATTCAGTTTGGCCATGCGCACTGAGGGCAAATAAATATCGCGTGCAGCCGATTTATTAACGCTGAATCATTTTGTGCGTATGATATCATTTAAAGACGATTTGAGAGAATCTCTTGTCGGTAAAAGCGCTTTGCGCCCACTGGGGGGACACTTATAAAAAATGCTTGAAGTCGGAACAATTTTCCAGGATCGATACAAGATTCTGGCCCCTCTGGGTCATGGGGGATTTGGGGCCACTTTTCTGGCTGAGGACCTTCAATCCAATGGGAAGGTCGTTATGAAGGTCCCCCACATTGAACAGTTGGGAGATCCTGCCGTTTATGAGCGCTTCAGACGGGAAGTAGCGATCGGCAAGCTTTTGAACCACTCCGACGTTCCCGTGGCAGTGGCGATTTCTGAAGGGGACCCCCCATATCTGGTTTTGAAATACGCTGAAGGCGATTCATTGGAGAAAGTTCTGAGCGAGAAAGGCAGGTTTCCCGTCGATCAGGTCGTAAAGCTGGTCGCAAACCTGCTCGACGCTCTCCAATACTGCCATGAGAGGGGAGTGTATCATCGGGATATAAAACCGGAGAACCTGGTGCTCGCTCCGGACGGCCATTTGAAAATTCTGGATTTCGGCATTGCGCTCATGGAAGGGGCGCCTCGGGTAACCTGGCGTGGTTTTTCAGGTCTCATGGGGACCCCCGAATACATGGCCCCGGAACAGATCAAGGGAGAGCGCGGCGATGCAAAAAGCGATATTTATGCCGTCGGCTGCCTTATTTATCACCTTCTGAGCGGGTCTCCTCCGTTTACCGGGGATAACCCTCTCACGGTCATGTACCAGCATATGACCAAAACCCTTGAACCGCTCACATCGATAAAGGGTTTGCATCCGGGGATATGGGCCGCCGTCCGGAGGGCGTTGCGGCGACGAAAGGAGGAGCGCTACGACTCCGCCGAGCAGATGGCCAATGACTTGCGTTTCCCTGAAAATGCGGACCTCAAATGGGTAGGTGAACCCGACCCGCCGCTGGCCGCCGTGCTTCCGACAAAGCGAAACAACCTGCTGATATACGGAGGTTCCGTATTGATTGCCGTATTGATCGCGTTTTTGCTCCTCTTGTTAAGACGATAAAACTTTAGATGGCGTTTTCGCCGGTTTCGCCCGTGCGAATCCGGATGGCGTTGCCAATAGGATAGGTAAAGATTTTGCCGTCTCCGATTTCGCCCGTGCGGGAAATTTTGATTATAGCTCTGATGACTTCATCCACCATGCAGTCAGAAACAACCATCTCTATTTTAGTTTTCGGGAGCAGATTGATGTTGAACTCCGTGTTCCACTCATCTCGCGTATGACCTTTCTGCAAACCGCAGCCGATCACTTCCGTTACGGTCATCCCCTTGATTCCCAGGTTGCCCAGAACATTGCGCACGTCCAAAATCCTGTCCGGGCGCAGGATGCATTCTATTTTAGTCATTCTTGCACCGCCTTTTATTTTGATTCAATCCCCCGTAATACCAATTTGCGTTCAAGTGAGTACCAAAAGAAGCTGAAAAGCTCGGGGAGCTTTGCCCTCCGAACCCTCACTTCGTTCGGGTTCGCGCTTACACATTGGACCGGTGCTCGACGCTTCAAGTTCGCGCCCGATCTTTTGAGAGGGCGCACCCCCTCGCAGCTTCGCTGCTCTATATGGCGCTGCGGCGGGCGCTTGGTCGCGCGCGCGGACGCGCGGCCAAATCCTGCGGGGTGCGGGGAAGTCACTTCCCCGCTCTTTTCGATTACTTCAATCTTGAACGCAACTTCGTATGAAAAGGGGGTTTATTTTCTTGCCTGCGGCGGCTGTGGCGCTCGATCAGAATTGCCTCCGTTTCGATAGTGTCCTTTCCCCAGAGATCTGCTGCATCCTGCCCCCCTATTTCGTTTGCTGATTTTGGGCGCTGTTATGCTGCTGGTCCTCAAATATCTGCCAGGCGCAGGGATTTAGAGTATTCGACAGCAGATTCTGCATCAGGGTTCATAGGAAACGGAGCATTTTCAAAAAGCCTTATTATTCAACGGACTGTTAAAACTATAAGGAGGCGCTCGGGCGGTTCAATTTTTCTTCGAAATTCCGAACAAAGAGATGATCGAGGATCTGGACGGTCAGGATGAACGCCAACGCGCTGTTCAGCCTTCTTTTGAACAGAGAGTCGAAGGGAAGCAGCTTCATTAACCACCGCCATACATGGATTCGCCGATAACTGAAAATGCCGCTCTCCTCGATGGCCTCGCGGCTGAGATATTTCTCGAGAAGGGCATCCAGCCCTGGATATCGTCCTTTCTCGATCCACAGAGGCGGGGCGGAATAGGGCCATTTCTTCCGGGAGTAGATCGCTTCGGTGACCCTCTCCTTGAAGGCTTCCCTCAGCACGTGTTTCTCAATGCCGTCGCGAATCTTGAAACGGTCCGGGATATGGCGCGCCGCTTCAAAGAGATGGTGGTCCAGGAAAGGGGTCCTGCCCTCGATGGAATGTCCCAGTTCAGGGCGGTCGCCAAGAATGGTGAGCAGGTAGGGGGCGAGCATGTTTTTGATCCAGGCATACTGCATCTTCCTCACCTGCGGCCGCCCTTCCGTCTGGTCCCGGTCGATGCGCTCCTTGAGCCTCTGCACCGGTTGGCACGCCTTAAGCCGGGGCCGATGTTTCCTGTGGAAACATCTGAGGATGAGCTTTTGAGTTCTCGGCGACAGCAGATAGACGTATTCAGGCATAGGGATGAAACCGAGCGTTTCCAGCATCTCACCCCCCTGCGAGCGCCCCGGCGCCTTTTGCCCTTTCAGCCTGTCTAGCATCTGATCGATGAGCGCTCCTTTCCCCGGCTGAAAAAGGACGTATCCCAGGAACACTTCATCGGCTCCCTCCCCTGTGAGGACGACCTTTACGTATTTGCGCGCCAGACGGGACAACATGAACTTCCCGACACCGTGGAAGTTGTGGAAAGGCATCTCCGTCACCCAGATACAATCCTCCACGTTTTCCAGGAGTGTTTCAGGGCCGCACTCGACGGAGTGGAACTCCGCCCCGATCTTTGCCGCCATCTCCCGGGCCAGCCGGTTTTCGTCGAATGCCTCGTCCTCCGGGAAGGAGATGTTGAATGCCATTACCTTTTCATGGTGGTATTTGGCGACTGTGGCCGCGACGATGGCCGAATCGATGCCGGCGCTTAGATAGACGCCCACGGGAACGTCGGCCCTGAGGCGAAATCTCACGGCCTCATCGAATTTTTCCCGAAGGATTGCAAGGCATCGGCCAAAATCGGTCTCGTCCCTTCCGTCGTCTTCCGGCGGCAGGTCACAGTCCCAGTAGCGCATGATTTCGTGCGTGCCCTCTCCCAGGTTCGCAATGAGCATACACCCCGGGGGGACGGCCTCGACCCCCTCGAACATTGAATCAGGGATCACCGTGCTGAAGAAGTCGCGGATTGCTTCGATGCTGAGACAGGGCTTGAGCAGCCCCGTTGCCATCATAGCCTTGGCCTCTGAAGCGAAAAGAAAACGCCCGCCCCGATCGTTGAAGAAAAGCGGCTTGATTCCGAATCGGTCCCGGACGGCCAGCAATTTCCTCTCGCGCCGATCGTAAAGGAGGAAGGCAAACTCACCGCGCAGGCGATCGACAAAGGCGAGGCCGTATTGCTCGTAGAGGTGGACGATCACTTCCGAGTCGCTACCGGTGCGGAACACGTGACCCAGCAGGATGAGCTCCTCTCGCAGGCGTTCGAAGTCGTAGATCTCGCCGTTACAGACGAGGACGATACCCTCGTCCTCCGAATAGAGCGGTTGCGCCCCTGTCGCCAGGTCGATAATGGAAAGCCGTGCGTGCCCCAATGCGACGGGGCTTTCGGGATCCATGAAGATGCCGCTGCCATCAGGCCCTCGATGGCGCATCGAATCGACGGCCGCACGCAACGCCTGTTCGGAAATGGAATAGCCTGTCGCACCTATAATCCCGCACATATCAGGTCAGCTCCATAAGGCTGCGTTGAGCGACCCCGCAGGTCCGCTTGGCGCTTCGGGCGCAATCTCGAAGCCCGTAAAACCATACGTTTTCCAAATCGAACATACAAGTGATGTGAAATTGAGAATAATTTTCCTAGTTTCAGGGCACACTCCTTCCCCTCAGTCAATGCTCTCGTTCTCCCGCCTCAGTGTATTGGATGACACTCAGGCGAAAATGATGCGATAGTAGCGGGCGAGAGCAAAAGCCGACTCAACATGCACATATCACTTTCTGGCATGGTGGACAACTCTGGCCCCAAACTTTACAAGCCGCCAGATGATCAATCAAAGCAGCTTGCCACTGTACGTAATAAAAAGATGATTGACCCGGAAGTGTAGAGGGTGAATTATCTGCCTGTTTTTTCTAGTGAAACAGAAAAGGGAGGCAGAAATGAGCCCAGGATCTTTTTCATTAGACTTACAAAACCACTCCATCCGGACACGGCATCTCTCATCAGGCCCCTCCCGGGCTTTACCGACGGCATTCTACCAGGCGAGTAACCGCGAATACCTGGATAAGCTGATTAACATCTTCAGGCAGAGTGAACTTCCAGGAA
>Ga0074046_10004975_pt1 | contig 10699 bp, 8 predicted proteins | sample BogForMeECP23OM3_FD_94441 | JGI IMG/M metagenome (GOLD analysis project Ga0074046, IMG submission 94441) | Bog forest soil microbial communities from Calvert Island, British Columbia, Canada - Bog Forest MetaG ECP23OM3 | ecosystem: Environmental > Terrestrial > Soil > Wetlands ...
CCCGCTCTACTTAAAAGAATTGGAATTCAGGTATAACAACCGACACCATGACCTTTATGATGCTGTAGTGAAATCTATCTTTGAGTATTCTTTGGTGGCTTCTATTCAGTAATCACCTTAAAATTTCAGAGATCTCCCCCAAAAACGGAAGTCCTGAGTCTGCGTTATATTAGGGTTTTTTAACGATTTATGATATTGTTGAGGAATTTATCAAGTCGGTTCTGGTGCCTTACCGAGACTTGATGCTAATAACTCCGTCGTAGTCGAACTCTGATCAGTATTTAAAGAGTCATGATAGCGCAACAGTACGCTTGGCGAGGTTCTGTTAACTTCGCGTGGGATGAAAATATCGTCTATTCTAATCTTCAAGAGAAGGTCAGAATAATTTATTAAGTCATTAAAATCTATTTTCTAATCTTGCATTTTGTTATCTCATGACAAGTTAACAGAACCGACTAGAGAATATCCTGAGGTCCTGTGCACAGGAGATCAGGGAACTCAAAATCCCTGAAGGGATCCTCAGGGAGCTCTTGGGTGAGAGGACCGGACCGGTCCTGGCACCGGTATCTCGTGCTGGCGGAAAGTATCGAAGCAATTACAAACAACATGGGCCTGCCGGAAGAAGAAAATAATCATGCTGATTCTCCACCCTGTAATTCGTGATATTGTAATAACCCACTTTTTTTACCGCAGATGAAAATAAAAATTCTATCTGATTAAAATCCGGACAAACGATCATATCCTGTCACGTGAATAACCCATACCAGCTGTTCCATTCCGATCCCTTATTACCCCGCATTACAAACAGGATTTTACAAACCCATGTTGATCTTTTTCCACCTCTTCACCGGCATCGTCATCGGCCTCCTGATCGGGGACCTGTTCCATGACCGCCGCTGGGTCATTCCATTCACCATAGGCGCAGTACTCCCCGATCTCATCGACAAACCGATCGGGTACATCTTCTTTGCGGATGTTTTCGGGAATGGGAGGATCTTCATGCACAGTCTCCTGGTATTCGGGATCCTCCTCATCATCGGTCTTGTTTCCTGGAAGCACCGGGCGCATCCCGCCATACTGGCAGTTGCACTCGGTGTTCTTTCCCACCAGATCCTTGATCTTATGTGGGAAGATCCGACCACGTGGTACTATCCGCTGTTCGGGCCATTTCATTATAGCAGGGGAAGTGACTATGCGTTCGTCCTCCTGCAGAGCGAGATCGGTGCCGGATCGGAATGGATCCTGGCGGCAGGAATTATCATTGCAGTGATCCTCTATCTGTCCTCAAAGCAGTACATAGACCTCATTTCACCATACCGGAAGGCCTGGGCAGTAATGCTGGGGGCAGGGGCACTTGTGTGTTGTGCCCTTGCGGGAATGGCAATAGGGACCGGGTTGCTCCCGTTAAAAATAATCCGGGCAAGTCCTTTCAGGTTTTTCAACTGGAACGAACCGGCGTACTGCATTCTCGGCGGTATAGTCTTCGCTTTCTGTGCCTGTCTCCTCTGGCGCCTGAAAACAGGCCTCATAAAAAAAACAGAGATGTCAAATACAGAGATCTCATCTGTGAAGTGAAATGGCACCCGTTGAGCTCGTAAGAAATATACGGGGATCAAGTACCGGATCCGGGAAGCGTCAGGCACCTCTTCTGACGAATATTCGTGCCGTTAAAAAAAGAGGAAAATTTTGCCGGACCCGGATACGAGCTCCGGGAACACCTAACTAGGCGATATGCTCTTGTCAGCTACCGCAGAACCCACGCTCTCCCGCCAGGACTGGTGTCCTTTCCTCTGCAGCCCGTTACGGACCTGTTCGCAGAGGACAAGAGCGTTCAGCGCCTGTTTCGGGGTTACCGGGAATTTCTTTTTGTCCCGCACGGCCCGGATGAAGGTCTTGAGTTCCTTTTTGAGGGGTTCGGATTTATTGACCTGCACTTTCTCTATTGTGGTCTCCTGCGAATACCGCTCTCCTTCAATGGAGAACCGGCCGGGCTTCCTGTGGATATACAGCTCCTGGGCCATGAAGTCCCCCTCGACGGTGAAATATTCCTCCTCAATGTAAATCCTGCGGACTTTCTTTGAGGATTTCCTGCTTGCAGTCAGGATGGCCGGGCAGTCATTGATAGTGAAAAGTGCGGTGGCGACATCATCACCTCCCGAGCAGGCAAGGCTCCAGCTCTTTATGGGGAAGAGATTGAAGAGCAGGTCGATGTCATGGATCATCAGGTCCTCTATAATGGATGTCCCGACGATACGCGACGATGCGGGGTTATGCCGGTTGATCTCGATATAGTGGGGATGTTTGATGATCTGTGCCAGTTCGGGGATAATCGCATTGAACCGCTCGATATGGCCGACACCAACCGTGAGATCATCCGGGATCAGGTTCACGAGATCTTCGGCTTCCTTTACCGTCTGGCAGATCGGTTTTTCGATAAGGACCGGGATATGGGCCTCGATCAGTTGTTTTGCAACTGCATAATGGTAGGGAGTGGGCACACAGATGCTGGCTGCATCGACCTTCTGGATCAGGTCTGCAATAGTCGGGCAAAACGTCACCGATTCGCAGGTGGACGGGAGGTACTTCACTGCATTGGGATCGGGATCATAAACATAGATCTGGTCAACTGACTTGAGTTCCGAATAAACCCTGACATGGTTCTTTCCCATCACTCCGCAACCGATAACACCAACTTCCATCGAGATCCCCCTGTTCCCGGATCATCAATTACCCTATTTTTCTTCAAAGTATTATATTTCCTTTATAGGTAATGATCCATTATAAACTTTCTAAACTGACATGATATTCAATTATCACTATCTTATTACTTTGGGTAGTAGCATTCCATCACGGTTGTCCCTGACACGTTATTTGAAATCCTTGCCGTGGAACGTGATGGAAATGCAGGTCCTGCAAAACCCGGATGCAGATTTGTTATTTCCCAAAAAAGATGAAGTAAAAATCACCTTACCGGGGATGAAGTTTAAACCAGCCGATCGTCTCCTCAAGACCGCTTCTCAGGGTATACTCCGGGGAGTATCCGAATGCCTCCTTCGCCCGGGTAATATCGGCAAGCGAATCCCGGACATCTCCCGGCCGGGGCGATTCAAAAACCACCGGTACGGTAATGCCGGTGAGTTCCATGATCGTCGATGCAAGCTCGTTCAGGTCGATCCGCAGGCCGCATGCGATATTGTAAACGCCGTCCTGATCACTCTTCATTGCCTGCAGGTTTGCCCGGACAACATCCCTGACATAGACAAAATCCCGGGTCTGCCTGCCGTCGCCGTAGATAACAATCGGGTGATGACCGAGACAACTGGTGATAATTTTCGTGATCACGCCGGAATAGGGGGAAGACGGATCCTGGCGCGGGCCGAAGACGTTGAAATAGCGCAATGCGGTGCACCGCACGCCGTACAACCGGGAAAAAACTGAACAATAGTATTCACCAGCCAGTTTCGATACAGCGTACGGAGAGAGGAGGTCGGGTGTCATGGACTCCTGCTTTGGAAGGACCGGATTATTGCCGTAAAGCGCAGCTGAAGATGCAAAGATTACCTTCTTCACCCCGCAATCACGCGCTGCAAGGAGAACGTTCAGGGTACCGGAGAGATTCACATCATGGGTTTCGGCCGGATCTGCCACGGAACGCGGGACTGATACGATGGCCGCCTCATGAAAGATGCAGTCTGCACCCTGGAACGCTTGTTTAAGGCCGGGGAGATCCAGGACACTTCCCGGGATAAATGCAGCGTTTTCCCCGGGGAGAAGATGAGAAATATTTTCAGGTTTGCCGGAAAGCAGGTTATCATAGATCACCACTTCATGCCGATCCCTGATAAGCTCTTCAGTGATATGAGATCCAATAAACCCTGCGCCACCGGTAACAATGTACTTCATAATTTCATCCAACCAGGCCAGACCGGAACGCGGATGCGTTCGTCATAACCGGTTCCAGTTAACCAGAGAATTCTCTTTGATCCATAATCATCCCTGTGATCTAAAAAGCATACCATGAATCTCCCGGTGTTTTTAATCCGGTTTTTTATAAGGGATATGCAGGAAGGTTGCCAACAGCAGGATACAGGGATCTTATGACGTACCCGTGATGACTCTTTACACAGCTTCATGAAAGGAATTTTTTTGGTTCCAACCACAGTAACAACCAGATTACCGGATCAAATCCATCGAAAAATCAGGTAACAAACCAGCTCTTCTTCACCGGCTTACCGGTTTCATTGGACGTTACAATACCGGACATCCGGAGGCACATCATCAGTCACCGTAGCCCCGGCCTCCACGCTGGCACCGGCACCGACGCAGACGCCGGGTCCGATAACCGCGTCTTTCCCGATGGTGCAGCCGTCTTCAAGAATGATGTTGCGATAGCTTCGCCGGGCCGGACTCCCGTCAACCGGCTCGGTCATAAGCCGGACATTGTGACCGATACCGACCCCGCATCCTATCTTGGTTGACCGTGGGATCCAGACCTCGTCCCCGATAGTCGCGCGATCGGCGACCACAACGTCCGTATCGATAAAAGACCAGTTTCCTATCGTGACGCCGTCCCCAATAGCAGTATTGTCCCTGATGAGTACATTATCGCCGCACCTGAACCGGTCCCCGATAAATACGTTACCGAAGATGATACAATGCTCACCTATTACCGGTCCGGATCCCATCCGCACACCGGGAAATTTGTCAGCCCGGATGGCACAGGGCGAAGGGAGCCCTATCAGGGTCGAATGCATAATCCGGAACGATCCTTGGTTGCCGGGCAGGTTATCGGGAATCATAAAATAACTCTTCGTTGATGTGTTCTGGTGAGAATATTATAAATGTTTTATGATAGTGACAACAATACGATAAAGTTATTCTTTTGGTATCCGGAACATTTTTTTACAGGATCATGCAGGGTTACGGAATCATGAAATGATATCCCGGTATACGGTTACCACCGGTGGCACGTCAAGGTCGTTTATCCTGGCTGCCAGAGCATAAACAATGCGGTATGCCCCGGGGTAAGATATGCCCGGTTCCACGCGTTGCCGTAGAAGAAATCTGAAAAACCGGACTATTATTCCCATAGGCCGGGTATACGGGGCACATTAACGGGCTCTTTTAAAAAACAGGTAACTGAAACAATAAGAAAAAAACACAACCGTTGTGAATGAAAAGTTCCTGAATAATCATTTTTATACCTTCAGGCAAAAAACAAGTATCATATAGTTGTCCTCACATTGGCTTTTGTCATACCATTGGCAATTTTCCTGCCATACATCAGTTGTAACGCATCAAGATCAATGGTATTCATCTGGGTGACGTTATTGGTGCCGGCATAAAACAGGCTGTCCGGATATTTTGCGGTCTCACCTAAAAATCCCAGGTTATAGAGTAATGCGCGTAAAATCCACCGCTGCCGGACATTCCCGGTCAGGTCCGCATTCACATAGGTTTTTGCACCGGCTTTTACACCGGAGTAATACGGGGTCTGGATAAAGTAGATGGTCCCGGTCTGGAAATCTTCATCTACGGTCGTGGTATTGTCAACAGATATCTGGTTCAACGAGGTTACCGGTAAAAATACCAGCCAGATGTCTGCCCCGCTGTTGAAATTAACATTCTCTGATAGTTTGGTGGTGGAAGAGTAATCATTGAACTGGCTGGTAAAGTTGTTCAGCAGGGCAACATCATTGTCGGTGTATGTACCAGAATAGGTGACCGTTAAAAGGGTTCCTACGGGTTTCTGGATAACATTATTGTTGGGACCAAAGGCAATTTCAATGAGATGGTTGCCGATATCGGCAGAGCTGTAGCCTTGTGGTGTAGGGGAAGGGGTGGGAGTAACCGGGGATTTTGTCGGAGTAGCTTTCGTTGCCGTAGTTGCTGTAGATTTTACGAGGGTTATGTTTTTGGCGGACACGTTAGTTGCATTTGTCGCATTTCCTGCACCTGAGGGATTCCAGGTCCCGGAAATAATCAGGGTCCCGATAATGAATAAGATTATTACGGCTATCCCGACAATCACCGGGATGAACGGCTGTATCCGGGTTCCTGCCGGCACCGGATCCGGCACAGGCGAGAAGGTTATGGGCGGTTCCACCTGGGTAGTCAGCCCCGGGCTCACCGCAATATCAAATGTTTTGTATCCTGTCATCTGCGGGAAACCGGGAGATGATGGTGACAGGGTTCCGGCAGGATATAATCCCCCGTCAGAAGATTGTGTACCTGCCGGGGGGACCAGGGACGGAAGTTCATATATTTTCGACCGGCTCTTTGCCCACTGCTCCCGTTGTGCTGCAATTGTACCGGCAACTACGTTCAGCGGCCCGTAAATGGCATCCCAGTCGATCTCTGCATTTTCATCCTCGTTCAATACACTCGGCGTCTTATTCAGGAAGGCCTCGAACTCTTCCAGTTCGCTCTCTTCAAAATAGGACGGCAGTACCGACAGGACCTCCCGGGCTTCCACGTCCCGGTTAAAATGAGAGACTACTGCAGGGGCAACGAGCTGGATGATCTCCAGCCCGAACTTCGGTTCGGGATATATCTGGTTGAACCGGGTAGCAATGAAGCTCAGTTCCCGGAGCACCGAGTGCCAGTCCCGGTCCGTGCCAAGCCTTACACGGATTGTTTCAGCAAGGGGACCTGCGAGCGCTTCGATCTCTCCGTTGTCCAGATTATACATGCCGGAGATCTGTGAATTCCTGTTCTCATCTATAACCCGGGAAAATGTACCGAGGATCATCAGGTAATTCGCGACAACCCCCTGTTTCTGGATCAGTCGGTAAATTTTTTCCAGGTCTTCACTCAGGAGGAGGAGGTCCGAACAGATCCGCACCTGGAGGAGGATCGTCTGTTCCGCATCCCTGCCGGTACCGTTGTGTTCCCGTTTGAGGTCATCGCATTTTCCCGAGAGGAACTGGCGGGCCTGCCGGATATCCTGCTCTTCAACAGGGATGATCCCCTTCTCAAAAAGATCGAGGAACGCGTGCAGGGACTGTTTTCTCACTGTATCGTGCGCCTGGTAATATTTCAGACAATAATCATAGTAAATCTTATAATCAGATTCTTTAAACTGAATCTGAATTTTTTCCATGAGATAAAGTCCTGTCTCCTATTATACATTATTTTTGGTATTGTTTTTCCTGGCTAATCACCGGCCAGCAAAGGAACGGATGCATGAAACGGGCCTGGTGATCCCTGTGTCAGGACAAGTATCAGACACTATTTCAGAGGGGAATGAAGGGGAGGGGACAGTGCCAGTACCCCTCACTACCCCTATTCACGACGATGCCGTAGGAATTACTGTTTTGGGAGTTGCCGCATTGGGGGGTTGCCACAGCGTCGGAGATAAGCCCCCGGGAGCGTTCCTCTTTGTAATGGTTTCCAACAGAGCACACGGAATTAAGCTCGTATATAAGGAACCCGTGACAGGAGATCGCACCAGACCCGGATTATGTACACCCCGAAAACAAATACCATTGATAATGGCCGGGCGATATTGTATCCCGCATAGTGAAAGAAAAATACCTATAGCCTGAATTCCTAATGCTAAGCCGGGACCGATGAAAAAGAAGATACTCGCCGTCGTCGTCATTGCAGTCTGGCTCATGATCATCAGCATATTCATGCTCCTTGCCTATCGCTTCGATCTGGAGATCTTCTTCGTACTCTGGCTGATAGGACTCCTTGTTATCGTCGAACTGATGGATACGCGTTTCTCTCTTCCCCCGTATATGCGATATATCAAATATACCGTTGCAGCAGGGATTCTCCTCTTTGGCGGAATTGTAGCCGGGAAAGTCATGGAGATTGTATATAAATGAATGTGAATTTCCGTTACGTTGTTCTCGCCATCCTCACTATCAGCATTCTCCTCGAGGTGGCACTTTTTGTTCCCTCCCCCCTGCTCTATTCTCTCGAAAAGGACAATTTCTCCTCCCCGTTCCATGACAATGTGGAAGTCCTGCAGCTGCAGTCACTGAACAGCACCACCGATATCGTACCCCGGATCCAGGATGTCATCGATGGTACCGGGCCGGTCACCCTCGATATCCGGATCCACGATCTCGACCAGGCCCAGCGCGACCTTGATGAATTCGAAAAAAGCCAGGGTTCTTTATCAAACCTGATCGTGCACCTGGACATGAACGAGAGTGAGATCCAGGCGATTGAAAAAAACACAGCCGTACAGAAACAGATCCTGGATTCCCTGCTGAACACATCCGTTTCACTGGATTCCCTGCAGATGATGGAGATCCAGTACCGTGACCAGAACAACACGGATATGCTGACAACGGTCAGGTTGCAGGGCAATGAATTACGAAAACGGGTAAATGGCCTCAATGAACGGTACCGGAATGCAACAGCGAACATCGTTGCGACCGGGACAAAATTCGGCCTCGATATGACAAAAAACCAAAAGAGCCAGGCGGATGTCGATCAGATCGTCCAGGAAATCGAGCAGCCGAAAGCCTCGACTTTTATCCCCGTGAACACGTCCCTCATTCCCGGGGAAGACCGTGTATCCTTGTTCCTCAGGCCGGATACCGGAAAATACCGGGATGTCATCGAATATATGGGGATCTCGCTGGCACTCAACGGGAATACCACGCTCCGGTCAGAGAACATCCCGATAATTCTCTATATTGACGACCAGCCGGAATCCACTATCCTGACCGATACTTTCGGGTACTATGATACCAGGATCCCTGTCGGAGAGATCAGTGAAGGGAGCCATACCGTCTATACCCGCTCCCCCACTTCGCGTTCGGTGAACCGGACTCTGACGATTATTCCCGTTGATTCGGTCACCAATCTTACCCTCAGCGAACCGGACCGGAATGGCGATGTCAACTGTACCGGTTTTGTCATGGCAAATCTTCCGGTCAGGTCTGCATCGATCCAGCTCACCTGGGACCAGTCCCACGTCATCGTCACAAAAACTGGCGTGACCGGGGAGTTCATGCAACAGGTCCAGCTGCCCCCCGGGAGACACACCGTTATTGCCGCATTTTCCGGTGACGGGTATCCGATCAATGCTTCGGAAAGTGATCCGCAGGTCGTGGATATCCCGGTTGCCCGGGGTCCCGCACCGGATTACGGGTACCTGTGGCTCATTATCTCCATCATTGGCATTGTTCTCCTGTTTGTTGTAGCGGCAGCATTCTACCTGCGGAGGATGGCAAGGAAAAGAATTCCCCTTCCGGCGAATCCCGTGGATACAGACTTCCCTGAGGACAGGGATTCTTTCCTCATCCAGGCCGGCAGCAGCGGACCGTATGGTAAGAGTCAGGCCGGCGGAGCTCGGGAATCGGGAGGAGACTCCCTGGTCGCGTATTACGCATGGATGCTGGACGAGCACGGGCTGAACGCAGCATCCCGGTGGGTCTATGAACAGCTGGCGGTACGTATCGCCCGGGACTTCCGCATCAAACGGTACAAGGCACTGACTGCGCGGGAGATATCGCGGAACTGCAGGGGAAAACCGTACTGCGGACCATTTGCCAGGCTTATCTCTGCCTATGAACGGATCCGGTACAGCGGCCAGCCCTCGGAACATGACCAGACGGTATTTGAGACCGCCCTGCATTCCACCGATGACCTGATGGGGGGTGAAGAGCATTAGGCCCGCGATCTGGATTTGCAGCCTGGTCCTCCTTGCAGCCGCATTTATTCTCCTTATTCACCTCTCTGGAAACACCATGGAGTTCTCGCGCTACAATGCCGACTGGAACGGCACGTCCTCATTCTTTTCCGATCTCGACCGCCACCGGACTGTCGACATCACCGCCCCGGGAGAACTTACCGGCTACCGCCCCAACGCCACCCTCCTGATCCTCGCGCCGTACCGCCATCCGACGACCGGGGAACTTGCAGCGTACAGGGCATTTCTTCAGGAAGGGAACACGATCTTCCTTGCCGATGACTTCGGGACCGGGAATGAGATCCTGGCAGGGATTGGCAGCAGGGTCTCCATCCTCCCCGGCAACCTGTCAAGTCTTGACCGCAGATATTCTGACCCCTACCTGTTAGTGGTGTACCGTACTGCAGGAGAGAACACGATCTCTCTTCCGGGGGAGCTTGCACTGGATCGTCCCGCTGCACTTGACGGCGGTACTCCCCTCATGCTCACATCGGTTATGAGCTGGGAGGATACCATTGGGGATCGCAGGCTCCATGCGGGAGAGGTGATGGGAACGTTCCCGGTCCTGGCAACAGATTCCATAGGACCGGGCCGGCTCATCGTCCTCTCCGATCCCAGCATCTTCATCAACTCCATGTATACCCAGGCGGAGAACGGGGATAACCGGGACTTTATCCGGAATATCACCAGCCGTGACGGCCCGGTGCTGATCGACCAGATGAACTCCCGTACCGCTGATGCAAACGGGTTCAGCGAAATACTTCAACTAGTAAGAAATACAGTAAACATTGAAATTTTCATACTATGCCTGCTGATGCTCTGCACAGCATGGGCATGGAAAACGAAGATGATTTAGGTGGAAGGATGGAGCATAACAAACTGGAGCGAGAGATTGCCGATATAACCCGGATGTCTGCACGGGACGGGAAAAAAGAGAGGCCGTCCGCGTCCCCGGGGTCACCCGCGATCGGCGATGGTTTTGATATAACAAAGAACGACAGCCCGGAAATAACCCGGTTGTCTGCAGCAGATCTGAAAAAGGAAATA
>Ga0074046_10004976_pt1 | contig 10698 bp, 9 predicted proteins | sample BogForMeECP23OM3_FD_94441 | JGI IMG/M metagenome (GOLD analysis project Ga0074046, IMG submission 94441) | Bog forest soil microbial communities from Calvert Island, British Columbia, Canada - Bog Forest MetaG ECP23OM3 | ecosystem: Environmental > Terrestrial > Soil > Wetlands ...
CACCGTGCGAATTGCGGTGCTCGGTGGCCGGAGGCGCAAATCGTACATGGTCATCCCAATTGGTTTGTCTCGGGCGCATTGTTGGCCGAATAAGCTCGATAATAGCTGTGTTTTTCCGGTGGCACGGCTTTGGCAACTGGGTCCTTATCGAGAGGACGCCCACATCCATGCTTACCAATTCCGGCCGTACGCATAGCGTAACATCACACGGTAAGTTCCTTTCCCGCGCAGGACAGAAGTTCTTTTTCAAGGCGATGCGGCTCACTGAGGTGGGCGGATCGCTCGACTTCGGACAGAAGCTCAAACTACGAAAACGGCTCGACGACCTCAGGACGTCGCACACGACCGGTCTGGTGCTGACGGAGGCGCAGTCGCAGCCATGCCTCGACATCGCTGCGCAGTCGGGACTGGTCGCGATGATCGAATTGAGAATCACGGCGGACGAACTGACGAGCCGCCGCGGATTCAAATCCGTCGTCTCGCGAATCGCGCACACTGCAAATATTTTCAGCCGGCATCCGGCCCTGATCGGTTACATCCTCGATTGCGAGATTGCCCAGGACGCGCTGCGCGCGGGCGGACTCGAGAACGCGCGGCGGCGAGTGCGCAGCGTCGTGAAGACGATCAAGGGGCGCGCGCCCGTGGCGATGGTCGGAATAAAGGTGCGGCCGGAGACCCGCGCACTTTCGATTTTGGAAGAAGATTTTCTCTACGCGGAAATCCCGGCGCTCGCGCCGGTCGAGATTCGCGATTTCGTCGTCGCCCTGCACAACGTCGCGGAAGCGCGTCCCGTGCTGATCGAATTCAAGGATGCATCGCCGGGGCAGGACGAAGCGGTAGCAGTGGCGTTTGGCACGGGTGCGGCTGGCGTGGTTGCTCCGCCGGTTCCCGCTCCGGCTTCTCACGACTGGCTTGGCGTGCGCATGATGCGCGCGTCGGATGTGATGCCGTTCGTGACGCTCAACGGCACCTGCCCGCCGCGGCCCGCGAAGCTGCCGATGGTGTCGGTAGTGATTTGCGCGTACAACGCGGAGCGCACGATGCGGCCCTGTCTGGAGTCGCTGCGGCGCCTGGACTACCCGAATTTCGAGGTCGTCATCGTCGACGACGGCTCGCGCGACAAGACCGCCGATATCTCGATGGACTTTCCGGAGTTCCGGCTCATCCGCCAGCCCAACAAGGGGTTGAGCGTCGCGCGCAACGTCGGGATGCATGCGGCGCGCGGCGAGTTCATCGCGTATACCGATTCGGACTGCGTCGTCGATCCGCACTGGCTGACGCTGATGGTCCGCTCGATGGTCGAAAACAACTTCGACGGATGCGGCGGGCCGAATTACGCGCCGCACGAAGACGGATGGATCGAAGCGAGCTGCGCGGCGTCGCCGGGGGCGCCGTGCCACGTGCTGGTAGCCGAGGATCGCGCGGAGCATCTCGCGGGCTGCAACATGGTCTTCTCGAAAGCGGCGCTCGCAAAGATTGGCGGCTTCGATCCGCAGTTCAGGACCGCGGGCGACGACGTTGATATTTGCTGGCGGATGCTAGCGGAGGGCTACAAGCTGGGGTTCTCGCCGGCTGCATTCGTCTGGCACTTCCGGCGCAACACGGTCAAGGCTTACTACGGACAGCAGCGCGGTTACGGCCGTGCCGAGGCGATGCTGTTTCCGAAATATCCCGAGCGCTTCAACGTAATGGGCCAAATCGCATGGCGCGGCACGATTCCCGGTCTTGCGCGCACTATTCCCGGTGGCAACCGCAAACGCGTGCTGTGGAATGCGACTGCGGGTGCGCAGTCGCTGTTCGATCCCGGCCTGACGCTGGCCAAAGTTCTGCCGCAGACGCTCGAGTGGACCGTGCTCTCGGCAGTCGCGATGGTCGCGTCGATCGTGCTGGGCGTGTCTCTGATTCCGGCGGCCGCGACGCTGGCGCTGGGGCCGATTTGGGCGCTCTACTATGCTTGGTATGCGCCGCTCGATAAATCTCACGAAGGTTTTACGGCGCGACTGCTGATCGCGTATCTCGCTTACACGGGGCCGATGGTGCGAACGATGACGCGCTACAAGACGCGAGCGAAAGCCCTGACGGGACTCGGGGGCGCGGACGGCGTACGCCAGCGCCCGACGATCAACTGGCTCCGCCGCACGGTGCGGCTGGACTACTGGAACAACGAGAGCATCGCGCGCGACCGCCTGATGGACAAGATGCTGAAGCTGTTCGCGCGCAGCGGGCACGGCGCAATCGTCGATGCGGGCTGGAACGACTACGACCTGGAAGTGCGGCCGAATCCGTGGACGCGAATCGAGCTCAAGACCGCCGACGAAGAGCACGAAGCGGGCAAGGTCACCAATCACGTACTGGCGCGAATAAAGTTCACGCGAATCTCGACGCTGGCTCTGGCGGCGGGTGCGCTGAGCGCAGCAGGGGTGGCTATCGCCGGACTACCTGAAATCGCGCTCGGCCCGGCAGCACTCACGATAGCGGGCGCGGTGTGCATAGCTGCGGAGATGGTCGAGGCAGGACGCCTCGCGCATCGCGCGACCGAGGAATGCGCCACCGAACTGAATCTCGCGCCGCTAGGCGTCCTGATACGCCAGCCGTCGACCGCGGAAGCCACAGCAGCGGCGCGCGAACCAGCGCGCGTGCGGGTGGCGTCGCAAGAACGTATCGCCGAATAGATCCCACTGAACGTCCGGCTGCTCTTTTGTGTCAGGAAGCGAGCAACGCGAGCGTGAGGAAGGATCTCGGACAGCGGGGCGTTAAGCGACGCCGGTTCCGGTTTTGTGCTGCTGCATCCGATCAGAATCCTGAGCTTTGCGCAACGACATCAACGAAGACCGCTTCGCGATTTCAGAACCGGTGCCGGCTTCGCTGGCGCGAAGCTGTCCGAGATCCTTCGCTGCGCTCGCGTTGCTCGCTACGCTCAGGATGACAAGTACAAGTATTGCCTGATAGGAAATGAACTAGTCTTCTAAAATTTTGTGGATCGATTCGAGGTCGCGGCGCACCTCATTCAGTACGCGGCGGGCTTGGCCGTCGATTGCGGGCGGCTGCGACGATGCGCGCTCCGATGAAGCGGGCGCACTCTTCGGCAAGGGCTTGCCGCTCATCAGGGCGTCGATGCCGAATTCCTTGATGTGCTTGTTGGCGCCGACGATCGTGAAGCCTTCGTCGTGCAGCAGGCGCTTGATGAGGCGCAGCACTTCGAGATCCTTTTCCTGGTAGAAGCGATGCTTGGTGCGGGTGTGCTTCGGTTTCAGGAACGGGAACTGGGTTTCCCAGAAGCGCAGCACATAGGTCTCGACGCCGAGCGCGCGCGCTGCTTCGCCGATCTTCAGACCGCGCTCTGGAATCGCTGAAATCGTTGCGGGCTTTTGCGGGGCAGGGATTCGCCGCCGAACTGATGGCTGGCGCGAGCGCGGCATCGGCGTCATACCCCCGGCTTGGCGCCGTTGTTGACCCGCTCCTTCAACACCTGGCTCGGCTTGAAGGACAGCACGCGGCGCGAATCGATGGTGATGGGCTCGCCGGTCTGCGGGTTGCGCCCGCGGCGCGCATGTTTTTGATTGACGAGAAAGGTGCCGAAGCCGGAAATTTTCACTTTCTGACCATGGCGCAACGCATCCCTGATGATCGCGAACACCGCTTCGACCACTTCACAGGCTTCCTTCTTTGAGGAGCCTATCCGCTCGTAGATTAGATCTACAAGATCTGCTTTGGTCATGCCCTGCGGCGTAACGATCCCCACCCGCTCGCGTTAGGCACGCTTCACTGCCGCAACTCGGCCCCTAAACGCATCCGTGCCTGCTCGACCAGCACGGCGTGAATGCGGTTAACCTCCTCATCGGTCAGCGTGCGATCCTTTGCACGGTAACGACAAGCCAACGCCACACTCTTCTTACCGGCGGCCACTGCGGTCCCCTCGTACACGTCGAACACCTCGACGCTCTCGAGCAGCGACGCGCCGCATTCCCGGATGGTCTTGACTACCATATCCGCCGGGAAATTCCGATCCAGCACCAAGGCCAAATCACGCCTGATAGCGGGAAATTTTGGCGGCGGCTGGAAAGTTTTGCGCGGCGAGAAACCATAGGCAATGAGACTACTCAAGTCAAGTTCATAGACCGCGCAGGGATCGTTCAGATCAAGACGCATCGCTTCCGCCGGATGCAACTCGCCGACGAGACCGAGCGGCGCACCGTCGAGCGTAACGATAGCGCTGCGCCCGGGATGCAGGAATGGCGCATCGGCGGGCGCGATAGCCTTGAACGCCACGTGCGGTGAGATTCCGATCGCGTCGAAGTAGGTCTCGAGAATTCCCTTGATCGAAAAAAATCCCGCCGTGACGCTCTGCTCGCCGATCGCGGAGAGCGCGTAGTGTCCGTAGCTGACGGCCGCGATGTGAAGGTGTTCGGTCGCGATGTTGCCGTCCATGCGAAACGTGTTGCCGATTTCAAACGCGTGAAAGGCGCGCGCCTCGCGGTTCAAATTGAACCTTAGCGAGGTCACAAGTCCCGGCATCAGGCTGACGCGCAGCTCGCTCAGTTCGGCGGACAGCGGATTGGTCACTTTGACGGGACGTATCGCGGCTTGGATCCCGGAGAAGCGCGCGTTGTCGGCGGGCGCGATGAACGCAATGGTCGCGGCCTCAGTCAGGCCGCATCCCAGCATCACCTCGCGCGTGCCCTTGATGAACTCGCGCTCACGATTTACGGGAGCCAGCGCACTTACGCGCGCAGGGAGCAGGGCAGGAATGTCTTCGAGGCCGCCGAGCCTCACGACTTCCTCGATCAGGTCGGCCTGCTCGACGAGATCGCTGCGGAACGAGGGAGGCACTACCGCGAGCACGCCCTTGGCGCGCGTGCTCACCTGCGTGCCGAGCGATTTGAGACGGCTCCGCGCGACAATCGGCGGTATCGAGGCGCCGAGCAGCGATTCCATCGCGCCGAGATCGAGTGCAATCTCGCGCGGCTCGGCTTTGCGCGGCTCGAAGTCGGCTATTGGCGATGCCTCGCGTCCGCGCGCGATTTTGCGGATCAGTTCGGCGGCGCGAATCAGAGCGCCGACTTGTCCCGCTCGATCGATGCCTCGCTCGAAGCGGTAACTCGCCTCGCTGCGCAGACCGAGACGCCGGGCCGTGCGCGCGACGGTCATCGGCTCGAAGTATGCGCTCTCGAGCAAAATAGTTTCCGTCGGATCGCTGACCTCGGAGTTGAGACCGCCCATAACGCCCGCGATTGCGAGCGGCTTGTCGCTGTCAGCGATCAGCAGATCGTTCGCGTCGAGCGCGCGTGTAACGTTGTCGAGCGTTACAAACTCTCGCGTCTCGCCGGCGCGACGAACGACTATCTTGCCCTCCGCGATCTTGCCGAAGTCGAACGCGTGCAACGGCTGCCCCAGCTCGAGCATCACGTAGTTGGTCGCATCGACGACGTTGTTCAGCGCGCGCATCCCGCACAGCTCGAGCCGCCGCTTCAGCCACGCCGGCGAAGGACCGACCTTGATTCCGGTCATCGCGAGCGCGGCGTAACGCGGGCAAAGATCGGGCGCGTCGATTGAAACCGAAATCGAAAACTGCGCGCCGTCGGGCGAGCCGGCCGAATGCGCCGCGCGCAGCCGGGGCGCGCGCAGTCTGCCGGCGAACAACGCGGCGACCTCGCGCGCGAGGCCGAGAATCGACAGGCAATCGCCGCGATTCGGCGTGATTTCGACATCGAGCACCGTTTCGTCGAGGTGCAAATACGCGGCCACGTCGCCACCTAGTGGCGCGTCGGCGCCGAGCGCAAGAATTCCCGCGTGATCCTGCGAAAGGCCGAGCTCGCGCTCCGAGCAGAGCATGCCCTCAGAACGCACACCGCGAATGACTGCCGCCTCAAGCGGCGGTTCTTTGCCGAGCTGCGCGCCAACCAGGGCGAGCGGCGCGATCATGCCGACCTTCACGTTGGGCGCGCCGCACACGACTTTGAATTGGCCTTTCGCGCCCGCGTCAACGTCGCAAAGATTCAGCCGGTCCGCGTTGGGATGCTTCTCGACATTGACTACTCGCGCGGCGAACACGCCAGCGAATCCCGGCTTGAGCTGCTCGACATTCTCGACGACCAGCCCCGCGTAACTAAGACGACGCGAAATTTCCTCGACGGGCGCATCGACGCTCATGAAGTCGCGCATCCAACTGAGCGGCAGCTTCATCGCACACCTCCGCTCAGCGCCGGGAACTGGCCCAGGAAGCGAAGGTCGTTCTCGAAGAACAGCCGCATGTCGTCAACCCCGAGCTTCAGCAGCCCGGTGCGCTCGACGCCCATGCCGAAGGCGAAGCCCTGGTACTCGTCAGGGTTGTACTCGACTGCGCGCATCACGTTCGGGTGGATCATTCCGCAGCCGAGCACTTCGGTCCATCCGGAATACTTGCAGACCGGGCAGCCCGCGCCGTCGCATAGCAGGCAATGCATGTCGAGCTCGGCGCTCGGCTCGGTGAACGGAAAATAGCTCGAGCGAAAGCGCACCGCGGTCGTGCCGAAAAACGCGCGCGCGAATTCGGTCAGCACGCCCTTGAGATGCGCCATCGTGATACGCCCGCGCTTATCGACCATGAAGCCCTCGATCTGCGTGAACATCGGCGAGGCGCGCACCGACAGGTCGTCGCGCCGATAGCATCGCCCGGGACAAACGACCGCGAGCGGCGGCCGACGCTTTTCCATCACGCGGATCTGGCCGTTCGACGTATGCGTCCGCAGCAGCATCCCGCCGTCGATGTAGAAGGTGTCCTGCATGTCGCGCGCGGGATGATGCGGCGTGAAGTTGAGCGCGGCGAAATTGTGGAAGTCGTCCTCGATATCCTGGGTCATCGCGACTTCGAAGCCCATCGATTCGAAGATCTGGAGCATCTTTTCGAGAATGTCGGTGATTGGATGGATGTGGCCGCGCGCGATGCGCATCCCGGGCAGCGTCACGTCGAGGCGTTTTTCATTGAGCGACTTCGTCAACGCAGCGACCTTGAGCTTCTCGCTGAGAGTCTCGGTGCGCTCTTCGACTTCGCGCTTGATCTGGTTGATGAGCTGGCCGATGGCGGGGCGCTCGGCGTTGGGCACCTCGCGCATCCCGCGCATGATTTCAGTCAGCTCGCCGGAGCGCCCTAGCACGCGCACGCGCACCGCGTCGATTTGCGCTTCGCCGGCGTCGTCGCCGAGTTCCGCCATCGCGCGGCGCCTGATTTCCTCGAGTTGTTCTCTCATCGTGCTATTCCCCGAACATCCTGCTCAGTCTCGTGCAATGTTGCACGCGCGCCAAAAACAAAAAACCACGTGGGCGATCACCCACATGGTCTCCTGGTGCGCGGCGCTTTCTAACGGCGGGGCTCTATGCTGCTTTTGAACCGAGCGCGCTGATAGCGGTGCGCACCAGCTCGGTAAACAATGCGTCCCGCTCCTGCGCGAGCTTCGCCAGCATCTTGCGGTCGACCTCGACGCCCGCCTTCTTCAGCCCGTTCATCAGCGCGCTGTATGAGATTCCGCTTTCGCGCGCGAGCGCGTTGATGCGCGCAATCCACAGCGTGCGATAGTCCCGCTTCTTGGCCTTGCGATCGCGGTAGGCATAGGTGAGACCCTTCTCGAGCGTCGAGCGGGCCTGCCGGTAAAGTTTGCGCCCACCGACAAAACCGGAGGCGAGCTTGAGTTGACGCTTATGACGGCGGCGCGTCTTGGGTCCGCCTTTGGCGCGAGGCATCGGAGTGCAGTCCTTCCTTGATAGATATCGGGTGAGTTGATTTTTTAGCTGGCCGCGTTCAGGCGTACGGCATCATTATTTTAATTTTTTCGGCGTCGGCCTTTCCCAGAATACCGGTCCTGCGCAGGCGCGCCTTCTGTTTCGGATTCTTGGCCGAGAACATGTGGCGGGCGTACGCGTGCTTGAACTTGACCTTGCCGCTCTTGCTCACGGTGAACCGCTTGGCGGCGGTTCGGCTGGTCCTGATTTTCGGCATGACGATTAGTCGCTTTGCTTCCCTGAAATTTTTTCTTTTCGGCTATCGCGGCGTCAGCAGCACGGACATGTTGCGTCCTTCCATCCGGGGCGTGCCTTCCGCCTGCGCAATATCCGTCAGCTGCGCAATGATTCTCTCGATCAATGCCCGTCCAAGTTCCGGATGAGTAATCGCGCGGCCCCGGAACGAAACGGTGAGCTTAACACGATGACCTTCTCCAACAAAGCGCCTGATGTGAGCAGTTTTGAAGTCCACGTCGTGCTGCCCGGTCGCCGAACCCATCTTCACTTCCTTGATCATACTGATGGTGTGCTTCTTGGAGTCGTGCGACTTTTTCTTCTGCGCGTAGCGATATTTGTCGAAGTCGGTGACGCGGCATACGGGCGGCGTCGCCGTCGACGAGACCTCGACCAGGTCCAGGCCACGCGCCTCCGCGACTTTGATCGCCTCGCGCAGCGGCAGGATTCCGACCTGGGTGCCGTCGGCGTCGATCACACGAACTTCTTGCGCGCGAATCAGGTTATTGACGCGAATCGCGGGCTCTCTTGAGGGTGGGGTTCTGAAATCTCTTCGGATAAAGCACCTCCTCCGGCTTGATGGCCGGACTGATTTTCTAAGCCGGCACCGGCTCCTGTTTTAATTTTTCGATGAGCGCCGCAAGCGGCATCGCGTTGCTCTTTTCTCCGCGCAGCAGCCGCAGCGAGACCGAGCGATCGGCCGCCTCGCGTTCGCCGACAACTACCATATACGGCACTTTCGCAAGTTCAGCTTCACGAACTTTGAAACCGAGCTTCTCGTTGCGCATGTCGGCATGAGCGCGAAATCCCTCGCGCTTGAGCAGCTCGGCGACTTCCTTGGCGTAATCCTCGACCTTTTCGCTGAGAGACAGCACGCGCACCTGCTCCGGCGCGAGCCACAATGGCAGCACGCCGCCGGTATGCTCGATCAGCACGCCGATGAAGCGCTCGAGCGAGCCGAGGATCGCGCGATGAATTATCACGGGACGTTCCTCGGCGCCGGCGCTGTTCGTGTAGGTCAGGTCGAAGCGCTCGGGTGCGTTGTAATCGAGCTGAATCGTCGCGACCTGCCACTTACGCTTGAGCGCGTCGGACACGTAAATCTCGATCTTGGGGCCGTAGAAGGCGCCTTCCTTGGGATTGATCTCGAACACGATCTCGTTGCGCTTCATCGCGTTGCCGAGCTTGGCCTCGCTCATCTGCCATTGCTCTTCGGTACCGAGATGTTGATCTGGCATCGTCGCGAGCTTGAACTCGACGCGTTCGAAACCCAGCGCACCGTACACGTCGCGAACCATCTGAAGATTCAGCGCGATTTCGTCTTCGATTTGATCTTCGCGGCAGAAGATGTGCGCGTCGTCTTGCGACATCTCGCGCACCCGCATCAATCCGTGCAGTGTGCCCGAGCGTTCCGCGCGATGCAGGCGGCTGAACTCCGCGAAACGCAGCGGCAGATCCCGGTACGAGCGCTTCTCGGCGCGGTACACGAAGTTATGGCCGGGGCAGTTCATGGGCTTTAGCCCGTAGCCGTGATGCCATCCGTCGGGGCCGGTGTCGATCGCATGCGTATCGCTGTCGGGATCCGGCGAGAGAAACATATTCTCGCGGAAATTTTCCCAATGCCCCGACGTATTGAACAGCTCGTTCTTGAAAATCAGCGGCGTGACGACTTCGTCGTAGCCGTAGCGCCGGTACAGCCGCCGCATGTAGTCGACGAGCGCATTAAAGATGATGACACCCTTGGGCAGGTAGAACGGCGATCCCGGCGAGATCGGATCGAAGATGTAGAGCCCCATCTCGCGCCCGAGCTTGCGATGGTCGCGCTGGCGGGCGAGCTCCACCAGCTTCAGATGCTCGTCGAGCGCTTCCTTGGTGGCGAACGCGGTGCCGTAGATTCGCGACAGCATCGCGTTGTGCTCGTCGCCGCGCCAGTACGCGCCCGCGACGCTAGTGAGCTTGAATGCCTTCAGATAGCGCGTCGAGGGCACGTGCGGCCCGCGGCAAAGATCCATCCAGTCGCCCTCGCTGTAGATGGAAACGTGATCGTCAGGGATGCCCTGGATTATCTCGACCTTGTACTTTTCGCCCATCGCCGAGAATTTGCGGATGGCGTCCTCGCGCGCGATTTCGGTCCGCTGGATTTTGTGGTCGGCCTTCGCCAGCTCGCGCATCTTCGCTTCGATCTTCGGCAGGTCCTCGACCGTGAACGGCGTCGCGGGCGCGAAGTCGTAGAAAAATCCGTCTTCGATAACCGGCCCGATCGTCACTTGCGTGCCGGGGTAAAGCGATTGCACTGCCATCGCCATCAGATGAGCGGTGGAATGACGGATTACCTCGAGACCCTCGGGCGAGTCGGCCAGCACCGGCTCGACAGCGGCGTCGTGCTCGAGCTTGCGCGTCAGATCGACGACCTTGCCCTCGACGCGCGCAGCCACCAGGTCGCGGCTTGGAATGCCGTTCAGCACGTCGCGAACGATAGTGCCAACCGGCACGACGCGGGACTCGCCGCCAACGGTTACGGTTACTTCGGAACTCATCAAGCCGAATTTCTAATCATTGCGGGAAACTGGCGAGGCGAAACGCGCACGCGGCTGTGGGCACGGACCTGGTAGGCACGGGCGGGATTGAACCGCCGACCTCTTCCGTGTCAAGGAAGCGCTCTCCCACTGAGCTACGTGCCTTCACGGGCGAGGGGTATTGATTAGACAC
>Ga0074046_10004977_pt1 | contig 10697 bp, 8 predicted proteins | sample BogForMeECP23OM3_FD_94441 | JGI IMG/M metagenome (GOLD analysis project Ga0074046, IMG submission 94441) | Bog forest soil microbial communities from Calvert Island, British Columbia, Canada - Bog Forest MetaG ECP23OM3 | ecosystem: Environmental > Terrestrial > Soil > Wetlands ...
GACGTGCGGGTGATCCGCCTGCCGCGCCACGGCGCCTCGCTGCCAGTCGGGATCGGCGTCTCCTGCTCGGCCGACCGGCAGGCGCTCGGCAAGATCACCCGCGACGGCGTGTTCCTCGAGGAGCTCGAGCACGATCCCGCCCGCTTCCTGCCAAAGGTCGACGAGGCGGCGCTCGGTGGCAAGGTGGTCGAGATCGACCTCAGGCGGCCGATGAAGGAGATCCTCGCGGAGCTCACCAGGCATCCGATCCGCACGCGGCTTGCGCTGACCGGCCCGATGATCGTGGCGCGCGACCTCGCCCACGCAAAAATCCGCGAGCGGCTCGACCGTGGCGAGCCGATGCCGGACTATTTCAAGAACCACCCGGTCTATTACGCCGGTCCGGCCAAGACGCCCGAGGGCATGGCTTCGGGCTCGTTCGGACCGACCACCGCCGGACGGATGGACTCTTTCGTCGACCAGTTCCAGGCGGCGGGCGGCTCGATGGTGATGCTCGCCAAGGGCAACCGCTCCGCGGCGGTGCGCGAAGCCTGCGCAAAGCATGGCGGCTTCTATCTCGGCTCGATCGGCGGCCCGGCGGCGCGGTTGGCGCAGGACTGCATCAGGAAGGTTGAAGTTCTCGAATACCCCGAGCTCGGCATGGAGGCGGTGTGGCGGATCGAGGTCGAGAATTTTCCCGCCTTCATCGTCGTCGACGACAAGGGCGCCGACTTCTTCAAGGAGCTGAACCTCGGCTGAGGCGGCCCCAAGCGGGCGGCGCCCGCACCACCGCGCGGGGCTACGGAACGAACACCACGCGCCGCGCGTCCTCGGCCTCAGTCCATGCGCTCTCGATCTCCGCGAGCGGGACGGCGCGAGCGGCGACTTTGAGGCCGGCGGGCTTCGCCGCCGCGAGCACGGCGCCGATCGCGGCCATGAGTCTTTGACCCGGCACGCTGCCGAGCCCGCTGCCCATGATTTCGATCGGCGTCGAGCGCAACACGTCGGCGCGAAGCGGAATCTCGCCGCCCGTCACCGCGCCGATCTGCACGAAGCGGATCTGCGACGATTTCGGTGCGGCCTTGGCAGCGGCGGAGAGCAACAGATCCGCGCTGCGGCCCCAGAGGTAATCGAGCACAACGTCGACCGTCTGCGCGAACGCGTTGCGAAAGCCGTCCTCGAGCGCGGCGTCGTCGGCGCTGAGCGCGATTGTTGCGTCGGCCCCGAGGGCGGCGAGAGAAGCCAGCGATTGCGGATTGCGGCCTGTCGCGATCACTTTCTTCGCGCCCAGATGCCTCGCGATCTGCACGGCAAGCCGACCGGAGGCTCCGGTCGCGCCGTTGACGAGCACGGTCTCGCCCGGCGCGAGCCTGGCGCGATCGACCAAGGCCGCCCAGGACGACATTCCGGGATTGGCGATCGCCGCCGCCGTCACGTCGTCGAGATCGTCGGGCAGGGGCAGACATTGCTGAGCCGCCGCGACGGTCTCATCCGCGAAAGCGCCGTAAGGCAAGCGCGGCAACAGGAAATAGACGCGGGCGCCGTCCTCGAGCTTTCCTACACCGTCGACGCCGGCGACGAATGGATAACCGGAGGACGAACTGTAATGCGCGCCCGACGCACGGCCGCGGGCAAGCTGCGTCAGCGCCGCAGCCGTCACCCTGACGAGCCGCTCCCCCTCCGTGGGCCTGGGCGCGGGGAAATCGGCATACGCGGGCGTCCGTCCCGGTCCCTGAACGATCGCGGCTTTGATGGCGGGTCCTTTCGGCTCTACGATATCAGTGTATCCGGCGCCCTCCGCCCCGTGAATGGCGATGGCGCGACTTCTGATTGCGGAAAAGCAGAAATATCGGTATGATCCCTTCATGCGAGCCTCAGACCAAGCGCAAGCGGATCGACGCCGGCTGGACGGGATGCGGCCACATACCCGGAGATGGCCGCATGATCAAAAATTCGCGTGGAAGGATTTTTCCTCAAACTCGAGTGTAACGCATTGAAAAGTCACGATTCGCGGGTGAATAAGAGGGTCAAATCCAGCGCCGAGCGCGTGTCGAATGCATGCCGAACGCGCGCCGAATGACGCCGAACGACGCCCGAATGACGCCGGACGGCGCCCGAATGCGCCTCGCTCCGTGGACCAGGGAATGATGGAGAGCAGCGTGCTGAAGGTTGTGCAGAATCGCTCAGGGCCGAGTCGGCTTACGGCTCGTCCAACTCGCTTAGTGCGTCGCGCATGGAGTCGCTCGACACGTGCACGAGCCCGCCTAAAGGAGAATCGTAATCGGTGATCAGAAGGATCGCGGAAGCGACGCAGAAAGCGCAGATGACGATCGTCAGATGAACGACCGCGTTGCGGGGCGCGAGCAGCCCGAAGACGCCGAAGACGACCGCAAGCCATCCGCACATTGCGACCATGAGCGGCCAAGAGACTGTGTTGTGGGCGGTCTGGATAAGCTGCCTCCGGGCGGCGAGCGTCGCGTCGACCTGCGCGGTGAGGGATTGGGCGAGCCGCTGATGAAAGCCGTCCGGCGGCTCGAGTCGATGGATCTCCGAATCCATCCGGATCAGGATGGCCGCGATCTGCCGGCGTTCGACGCCACCGGGCTTTGCGAATTTCGGATAGTCGCCGGGCGGCGCAGGTTCATCGGGCCAGCTATCGGCGATCGCGGCGGCGATGTATTCGCGTAGGATCGCCCGGATCGGCTTTGCCTCCGCGCCATATTCGCGCAGATGGATGTCAAGGTTGGAAAGGTCGCCGGCAAAGGCGCGAAGCCGGGCGTCGAACGTATCGTAGGAGGTTTTCACCTCCGACAGGAGGAGGCTCAGGACCAGCGCGGTGATGGTGACGAGGATCGAGACCACGAGGCGAACGTGATCGACCGTCTGGCTCGTCTTGTGCCCTTCCCGCAGCCGGCTTTGCAGAGCCATGCCGATTCCGGCTGCGCCGACGAGAAGAGCGAAAACGATGAGGACAATCCAGCCGCCGAGCGCCATCGGCGGAGAATGAGAGCCTGAGGCGCTGGATGGCAAGCGCTCGACAGGCCGTCCACAATGTTTATCCGCTGTTCCTGAGGCCCGCCGACACGCCGTTGATGGTGAGCTGGATGCCCGTCAGCACCTTCTCGCTCGACGCCCGCGCCCGGTGGAGCTTCAGAAGCTCGACCTGCACGTGGTTCAGCGGGTCGAGGTACGGGAAGCGGTTCCGGATCGAGCGGTCGAGCAGAGGGTTGCTGGCGAGAAGCTGCGGCTGCTCCATGATCGCGTTCAGCGCGTCGACCGAATCGCGCCACTCCTGCGCAATGCGGGCGAAGATCTTCTCCCGGAGCGCGACGTCGTCGCAAAGGCGCGCATAGCGGGAGGCGATGGCGAGGCTCGACTTCGACAGCACCATGTCCATGTTGGAGAGCAGGGTGCGAAAGAAAGGCCAGCGCTGGTACATGGCTTTCAGCGCCTCGAGCCCGTCGTCGGGATGCGCTTCGACATAGGCCTTGACCGCTGCGCCGAAGCCGAACCAGCCGGGGAGCATCAGCCGGCACTGCGCCCAGGAGAACACCCAGGGGATGGCGCGCAAATCCTCGATCGCCTGCGTCTTCTTGCGCGAGGCCGGCCGCGAGCCGATGTTGAGCGTCGCGATCTCGGTGATCACGGTCGAGGACCAGAAGTACTTCACGAAACCTTCGGTCTCGTAGACGAGGCCGCGATAGGCGCCGTAGGCGGCCTTCGAAAGCTCCTCCATGGTTTCCAGGAAGGCGGGGTCGGGCGCCGGGCTCTCGTCCTGCAACAGCGTCGCCTCGAGCGTCGCCGACACGAGCGTCTCGAGATTCCTGCGTCCGACGTCGGGGTTGGAATATTTGCTCGAGATGATCTCGCCCTGCTCGGTGATGCGGATCTGCCCCTGTACTGCGCCGCCCGGCTGGGCGAGAATGGCGTCGTAGCTCGGACCGCCGCCGCGGCCCACCGAGCCGCCGCGGCCGTGGAAGAGGCGGATGCGCACCCCGTGCCTCCGGAACACCTCGACGAGGCCGATTTCGGCCTTGTACAGCTCCCAGCCCGAGGTGACGAAGCCGCCGTCCTTGTTGGAGTCGGAATAGCCGAGCATCACTTCCTGCTCGCCGCCCTTCGAGTCGACGAGCCTGCGATATTCGGGAATCGCCAAGAGCCGGTCCATCACGCCGACGCAGTTGCGCAGGTCAGCGATCGTCTCGAACAACGGAACGAGCGCGAGCGCGGTTTCCCCGGCTGCCGTGACGAGGCCGGCTTCCTTGAGCAGCAGCGCCAGCTCCAGCAGGTCGGACACGGCGTCGGTCTTGGAGATGATCGAGGTGCGGATCGCGCCCTTGCCGTAGCGCGCGCGGATCGCGGCGGCTGTACGGAAGAGCGCGAGTTCGCCCGCCGTCTCCTCGCCATAGGCGAGGAAGGGCGAGACGAGCGGGCGCGCGGACACGAGCTCCCGCCTGAGCAGCGCGACGCGCTCGTCTTCGCTCAAGGCGCGGTAGTCGAGGCCGGGCGAGACGGCCGCGACAATCTCGGCGACCGTGCGCTCGTGCACATCGGAGTTCTGCCTTAGGTCGATCGGCGCGAGATAGAAGCCGAACACCTCGACGGCGCGCCGCAGGCCTCTCAGGCGTCCGCGGGCAATGATGGCGCCGCCGTTCGCCTTGAGCGATTCCGCGATCACGTCGAGGTCGACGGCAAATTCCTCGACGGCGCCATAGGCCGGCGCATCGGCGATCGGCTGGCGCAGCGCGACGACGTGGTCGAGCTCCCGCGCGGTCTTGGCGAGGCGGGAATACATGCCGCCGACAGCGCGGCGGTAGGGCTCGTCGCGCCTCGTCGGCGAGTCGTCGTCCGCCCTGTCCGCGAGCGCGGCGAGTTCGGGCGTGACGGGGACGAGTTCGGAGGCCAGCGACAGCTCGCCGCCGAGCTGGTGCAGTTCGTCGAGGAAGAAGCCGATCGCGCGCGCGCTCTGCAGGCGCACCGCCTCGTCGAGCACGTTGGCGGTGACGAAGGGATTGCCGTCGCGGTCGCCGCCGATCCACGAGCCGATGCGCAGGAATGATGGGATCGGCGCCGTGCGACGCTGGCCCCCGGCGCCTTCCAGCGCATCCTCGATCGCGCCGTAGAGCCGCGGCAGCTCACGAAAGAATGTGTAGTCGTAATAGGAAAGGCCGTTGGCGACTTCGTCGATCACCTGCGGCCGGGTCTGGCGCAGCATGTTGGTGCGCCACAGGATCAGCACGGCGCGCCTCAGCTTCTCCTCGATGGCCGCCTGCTCGGGCGCGCCGGCTCCGGCGCGGTCGCGTTCGTCCAGCAGCCCCGCGATCTCGAGTTCGCGGCTCAGCGTACTCTTGCGGCGCACCTCGGTGGGATGGGCGGTGAGCACCGGGCTCACAAGCGCGCGGTCGAAGAAGCCGCCGAGCGCCTCGGGCGTAATGTCCGACTGACTGATGTGATGGCGGATGTGATGGAAGGCGTAGGCGAGCGAGCCGGGACGGGGCGCGGAACCCACCATCACGTGCGCGCGGTTGCGTCGGATGTGGTGCTGGTCCTCGGCGATATTGGCGAGATGGGAGAAGTAACTGAAGGCGCGCACGATGGCGAGCGTCTGGTCGGCCGAAAGACTGTCGAGCGTCGCCTCGAGTTCGCGCCGCGCCCCGGGCTCGTTGTTGCGGTGGAAGCGGATCGAGGCCTGCCGAATCTGCTCGACGAGAGCGTAGGTTTCCTCGCCCTCCTGCTCGCGCACGGTGTCGCCGAGAATGCGGCCGAGCAGGCGGATGTCGTCGCGCAGCGGCCGGTCCTTTTCGGCGTCGTCGTCGAGGATCGGTTCCAGGGCCATGAGGACGCCTCCATCGAACGGCAGCGGGAACGCGTCTCGCATGCGGCAGGGGACGGCGCAAGGCAAGCAAGTTGAGGGCCAGCCGGTTGCAGCCGCGATCGCCGGTCGCGGCCGGCGGGAGACATCTGGACTCCCTCAAGCGTCCGCGGGGCGAGGCGCGTTCGGGCGCCGTCCGGCGTCATTCAGCGGGCGTTCAGCCCGCGTTCGACAGGCGTTCGGAGCTGGGTTTGGCCCTCTTATTCACCCGTGAATCGTGACTTTTCAATGCGTTGCATGCGAGTTTCACGAAATCTTTCCTGCCCGAATTTTCTTCGTCATCCGGCTCCCGGGCAAATGGCCCCGTCCCCGTCCGAGACGGCGTCGATCCGGTTGCGCTTCGCCCGATGCCGGCATGTAGGGGATCATAACGTAATTTCTGTTTTTCGGCAATCAAAAGTCGCGCCCATCCCGACGCCCCTAAGGTTCGCGCAACGGCACCTCCGCCGCGAGTCGGGCGGCGAGCGCGGTTTTGTCCTTCAGTTCGCATTCATAGACGACGAGCATGCGCCAGCCCATCGCGGCGAGTGCGGCCTGGGTCTTTACGTCGCGCGCCCGGTTGCGCGCGATCTTGGCGCGCCAGTAATCCGTGTTCGTCTTGGGCATGCGAGCGCCTCGCGCGCATTCGTGCCCGTGCCAGAAGCAGCCATGCACGAAGATTGCGAGCTTGCGACGTCCGTAGGCGATATCCGGCTTGCCGGGGAGGTCGGCGCGATGGAGGCGGTAGCCGGACGCGATCCGCCTCAGAAGCGCCCGCACCGCGCGCTCCGGAGTCGTGTCGCGGGATTTCACCGCCCGCATGACGGCGGAGCGGTCATAGGTCATGCGCGGGACCGGCGCGCCGGCGCGTCCGCGATCCTAGCTTCGGCGAGGGGGATGAGCAGGTTTTCGCTCAAAAACCGCACCACCGGCGGCGCGACGCCGTCGCCGACGAGATGCAGCGCGTCGGTCGCGCGCTTCGGCAGCTTGAAGCTGTCGGGCAGGCCCATCAGCCGCGCAGCCTCGCGCGGCGTCATCAGCCGGGTGCGGATGGTCTCGCCGTCGACCTCGATCAGGAACTGGCGGCTCGACCCGCCGCCCGGCGTGCGCAGGCAGCCGGCGAGCCCATCGAAACGCGCCTCTGCCTGGACCCGCACGCCGCCCGCGCCATCCGGGCGGGTGCGGCGGAAAAGAGCGCCGACGTGTCGCGCGCCGTCTTCCTGCGCGAGCGCGACGTCGCGTTTCGAAGCGGGCGACAGCGTCGCCACGAAAGCGGCGGTCTCAGAGGGATTGTGCCAGCGCTGCGGATCGGGCTCGAGGCAGTCGACGAGTCGGGCGTTGGCGCGTGGCGCCTCGGGGAGGCGCCACCAGATCCAGCTGGCAGCGAGTGCGCGCGGCAGCCCGGTAGCGACGCGCCGCAGCGCCGAGGAGACGTGATGGGCGGGCGGCCCCGACGCCGCGAGCCGAGCCGGGACTGCGACGTCGTTCCGCACGGCGACGAAAAACACCCGCGGCCGCGACTGCGGCAGAAAGAGCGCCGCGTCGATCGTCAGCGCGCCGAAGTGGTAGCCGAGGTTTTCCAGCGCCGCGGCGATGGCGTTGAAATCCGAGCCGCCTCTGGAAGTCAGAGTCCCGCCGACGTTCTCGAGCGCAATGAGTTTCGGCGCGCGGCCGTCGGCCTTGAGCGCTTCCATCACGTCGCAAAAGCCCCAGAACGCGCCAGACCGCTTACCGTCGAGCCCAGCGCCCGCGCCGGCGAGCGATAGGTCCTGGCAAGGAAAGGACGCCCAGGCAAGATCCGCGGCGCCCGGCAGGTCGCGCGCGCGGAGCGATGCAACGTCCGCAATGCGCAGGCCGTCGCTTCCCCAATTGGCGGCGTAGGCCACTCCTTTGCGCGGATCAAAATCGTTTTCGAACAGCGCCCGCCAGGCCGGCTCGAGTCCGGCGCGCACCATGCCGCCGCCGCAGAAGAATTCGTAGAAGGTGGGACGCGCCATGGCTGCCGAATCAGGGAAACGCGCCGAGCCTAGCGCATTTGATCCGGGAAAGGGTGCGCCGCCCTTGACCGAGGCCCTGACGATAGGCGTTTATAGGCGGGCATGAGCGACTTTGCCTTTCCCTCTCCCGTCCTCGTCTGCGACACGGGCGGCACCAATGTCCGGTTCGCGCTCTCGCCTTCGCCCGGCGCGGGGCTCGGACCGATCGTCCATCTCATTACCGACGATTATCCCGGCCTGCCGGAGGCTATCGAGGCGGCGACGCCGAAGCTCGGGGCGCGGCCGCAGTCGATGATCGTTTGCGGCGCCGGCCCGGTGGTCGGACGCGAGCTGAAACTCACCAACGCGCCCTGGGTGATGGACGGTCCCGAGACGGCGCGCCGCGCGGGCCTGAAGCAGGGGCTTTTGCTCAACGATTTCGAGGCGCAGGCGCTGTCGTTGCCGGCGATCCAGCCGGACTGGACGCGCCCGATCGGCGCGCTCGCCTTCGATGGGCAGGGCCCGCAGGTGATCCTCGGGCCGGGCACCGGCCTCGGCATCGCCGCGCTGGTCGAGGCCGACGGCCGCTTTACCCCTGTGTCGTCGGAGGCCTGCCATATCGACTTCGGCCCGGTCACGGACGAGGAATTCGCACTCTGGCCGCATCTCGAGCGGGCGCACGGGCGGATCACCAGCGAGAGCGTGCTCAACGGCGCGGGCCTCGCGCGGGTCCACCGGGCGCGCATGATGGGTCTCGGGCGTCCCGATCCGCATCTCGAGCCGCCGCAAGTCACCGCCGCGGCGGAAGCCGATCCCAAAGGCGAAGTCGCGGACAGCGTACGGCTCTACTGGCGGATCGTGGCCCGCTTCGCCGGCGATATGGCCGTGACCTTCGTCGCGACGGGCGGGGTGACGCTGTCGGGCGGCGTGCTTCCGCGGGTGGTCGATTTCCTCGATGACGCGACGTTCCGCGCCGCCTTCGAGGCCAAGGCGCCGGTCGACGCGCTCGCCCGGCGCATTCCGACCCGCCTCATCATCCGCTCCGACGCAGTGCTGGCCGGCATGGCGGCGATCGCCGCGGCTCCGGACCGATACGGCATCGATTATCCTTCGCGAGGTTGGGTCTGACGCCGTGCGGAGGGGCGCCTCTTCGGCGGAATTCCGGCGGCGGCCGTGCTTTCGCCTTTATCTTGGGGCTTCTGCGCGCTAAATCGAAGCGCGACGGCTTCGGATTCTCTCGACGGAGTTGTTTGAGCGTGACGCGGACACGGATTGCCTTGGGCGTGGCTCTTGTCGCAGCCTTTAGCGCCCCGGCCCTCGCCGACTGTGGGCAGGACATGCAGAAGCTCGCGGCGGCGCGCAACACCGAGATGCAAAGGGTCAACGACTACGCCAAGTCGTTCCACGGCAAGCCGATGGATCCTGAGGGCTTCTGCGCCAAGACGGTCGGGCTTTTGCACGCCGAAGAAGCGCTGATCGCCTACATGACCAAGAACAAGGACTGGTGCTCGTTTCCCGACGACGCGATCAACAACCTGAAGGCGGGCCACGAAAAGAACGCCGGCTTCAACGCCAAGGCCTGCAAGGTCGCTGCCCAGATCAAGAAGATGAAGGAGCAGGCGGCCCAGGGCGGCGGCGGGCCGCAGGCGCAGCCGCTGCCGGCCGGGCCGCTTTGAGCGCAGGGCCTGAGCGCGCCGTCCTGCCCGACGCGCGCCCCGCGAGTCTCGTCCTGAGGCTGACCCCCGATTTCGCGCTGCCGTTCGTCCAACTCGCCCGGCTCGACCGGCCGGCCGGCTGGCAGTTGCTGCTCGCCCCCTGCTGGCAGGGGACGGCGCTGGCCGGCCTCGCGCTCCACCGCGGGCCGAGCCTCTGGCATCTCATGCCGTTCCTCGTCGGCGCGATCGCAATGCGCGGCGCTGGCTGCACCTACAACGACATTCTCGACCGCAAGCTCGACGCCGGCGTCGAGCGCACCCGCAACCGGCCGCTGCCCTCCGGCCGGGTCAGCGTCAGGGCCGCAGCGGTCTTCCTCGTCGCGCAGGCGCTCGTCGGGTTATTCGTGCTCATCAGCTTCAACGGCTTCTCGATCGGGCTCGGGATCGCTTCGCTGGCGATCGTTGCGGTCTATCCGTTGATGAAGCGGGTGACGTCCTGGCCGCAGGCTGTGCTGGGTCTCGCCTTCTCCTGGGGCGCGCTGATGGGGTGGGCGGCGACTTTCGCGAGCCTCGCGCTCGCTCCCGTCCTGCTCTACTTTTCCGCGTTTTGCTGGACGATCGGCTACGACACGATCTACGCCATGCAGGACGCGCGCGACGACGCGATCGTCGGCATCCGCTCGACGGCGCGCCTGTTCGCCGGCCATGCCCGGCTCGGCGTCGGTCTCTTCTACGCCGCCGCCGCGGCCTTGGCTTTGGCGGCGATCCTGCTCGCCGGCGGCGGCCCCATTGCGCTGATCGGCTGGGCGGCCTACGCCGCCCATCTCGCCTGGCAGCTTTCCCGCGTGGAGGACGCCGACGCCGCGACCGCCCTCAGCCTGTTCCGCTCCAACCGCGACGCGGGGCTCCTGCTCTTCGCCGGCATCGCGGCGCAGGGGTGGGCGGGGTAGCGTCCGCCCATCGATCTCCGGGTTTGGAATCCCTTGGCGGTGCGCAGCCCGGACGCGCCGCTCCGCAAATTCGGGCCTTTCCCGGACTTGGATTGATTTCGTCCGAATCGAGCCTTTTCGGTGCGTTGTCCGGCGTGCGAGGCCAAATTGTAATTGCCAGGGCGCCGTCGGGAGAAACGCCGCCATAGCCGGTCGGGAGACGGACACCCTCTCGGTCGCCCTTCGGCCGCCCGCGATGACGGCGCGACGATCCAGAGATCTTGGCGCCGACCCCATCTTTTCAACC
>Ga0074046_10004979_pt1 | contig 10695 bp, 5 predicted proteins | sample BogForMeECP23OM3_FD_94441 | JGI IMG/M metagenome (GOLD analysis project Ga0074046, IMG submission 94441) | Bog forest soil microbial communities from Calvert Island, British Columbia, Canada - Bog Forest MetaG ECP23OM3 | ecosystem: Environmental > Terrestrial > Soil > Wetlands ...
CAAAGCCACTGAGGAATATGTCGTGCGTTCGGCGAAGCAGCAGGGGTTTCTGATCGAGACTCTGCGTGGCATCCAGCCTCTCAAGATGTTCGGCAGGGAGGCGCAGAGAAAGGCGAAATGGTTGAACCTCATGGTCGGGGCAACCAATGCCAAGCTTACGGCGGACAAGCTGGAGATCTTCACGCGAGCCGCGAATATGGCCATCTTCGGTCTGGAATCGGTGCTGGTTGTCTGGATCGGCGCGAAACTGGTACTGGACGGCAGTTTTTCCATAGGAATGTTGTTCGCATTTGCCGCTTATAAAGACCAGTTTAATAGTCGGACCGGCGCCCTGATCGACCGCCTCTTCGAGTTGCGCCTTCTGTCTTTGCAGGCGTCGAGATTGTCGGACATCGTTCTTGAACCCGCCGAGCCGATCGGGGAGCGGCCGGTGTTGGAGCTTACAAAACCAGCCATCCCGGCGCTCGAAATCCGATCGCTTTCCTACCGTTACTCTGACACCGATCCCTGGCTTCTCCAGGATGTGAACCTCCACGTCTCGCCGGGAGAGTGCATCGCGATTACGGGACGATCGGGAGCCGGCAAGTCAACCATCTTGAAGCTGATTTCGGGCTTGCTCCAGCCGCAAAGTGGTGAAGTTCTTCTCGGGGGACTATCGGTGCACCGCAACCGAGCCCAGGCCACCGGCAGGGTTGGCTTTGTGATGCAGGAGGATACTTTGTTTTCGGGGACCATCAGCGAAAACATTCATTTCTTCGATGACGCGCCCGATATGGAGCGGGTGATGGAGTGCGCAGCCCTTGCCTGCATTCAGGACGATATCACCGCCATGCCCATGGGCTATGAGACCCTGGTCGGCGACATGGGAACAACCCTTTCGGGCGGGCAGAAACAGCGAATTCTTATCGCCCGCGCGCTTTATCACCGGCCGTCGGTGCTGGTTTTCGATGAGGCCACCAGTCATCTGGATCTGGAAACCGAGAGGCTTATCGCGCAAACGCTGGAGGCCTTCAAAGTGACCCGGGTGATGGTTGCGCATCGTCCCCAGACCGTCGCCGTCGCCGATCGCGTCCTCATGCTTGAAAACGGCAGGCTTATCGAAGCGGCGCGCACGCTGCGACACTCCAGCCGCAGTGACTCGGTGGCGGACGCAGCGGCGATGTGAGATTTGATCGACGATTTAGTGGCGGCTCGCGTCTATTCCTCTCGGGTCATTCCTCACGATATTTCTCCTCTTTCCTCATAGACGCTTAGCCGGCCTTCGGGGGCGCCGCTTTCATGACTTCGGTGTCGACTGGCGAGCGCTTCCCGGTGAATTTGAGGACAACAAAATTCTTTGAGCCAAATCGAATCGCCTTCTCGCCTTTTACAGTAGACGGACATATTGAAGCGGAGGATGGCTTCAGACCCATCCGATTCTCAAATGAGCCGCCAATCAAAATGAAGGGGGGAATTCAGTTATGTCACACAACGATATCGTTCGCGCCTGGAAGGATGCGGGATACCGGCAGAGTCTGAGCCCTGAACAACGAGCCCAGGTGCCTGTGCACCCTGCGGGAGTCATAAATCTTTCCGCCGCCGATCTCAATCTCGTGGCAGGCGGACAACTTAACCTGACCTCGTACGGAACGGTTTGCTCCTTGGGATACCGTTGCATTCTCAACACCTCACGATGCAACACGGTCTAGGGACTTGGCGAGAAACACCGACGGACACCTGGGTGGGGTGATTGCTGCATTCACCCCACCTTAGGTCACCTGAACTGGTGACTGCAGCCATGTCTCGTCATCGAGTGGCTGTACCTTCCTGTCATTCCTAGCAAAGAAATGCTGTGTTTGTCCTCGTCTGTCCTATCGTCGTTGCGAAATGAGCTATCCGGCTTCTGAACACTGCGTCCACGATTCGAAGAACAGAAGCTCGCCGCGACACGGCGCTGGTCAAAGATTTTCTGAGCCAAACCGAATCGCATTTTCGCCTTTTACAGTAGGGGGACATTTGAAGCGGCGGATGACTTCAGACTCGTCCGATTCTCAAATGAGCCGCCAAAATCAGGGCAGGAAAAGGAGAAATCTTATGACCCGTCACCAAGTAATTCGTGCGTGGAAAGATCCGGAATATCGCAAACGCTTGAGCCATGCGGAACGCGAGCTCTTGCCCGCTCATCCCGCAGGGGCAATTGCACTGTCCGATGATGATTTGCTCGTCGTAGCCGGCGGCTTGAGAGCCGTGGACAGCGACGCGCAATTTTGCACTACGCCCTGCACCATGCCTGCAGTCTGCCACCCCTGCTGGATCGCGGCGGTGGTCTACGGCGAGGACTTCTTCTCTGGTCCGCGCGTCAACCTGGTACGCCGCTGGTTGATTAATGACTACGAGAAGACGGCGATTGGCCGTCACGTGGTGGGCGCGTACCGCAAATACGGGGAGCGAGTCGCCAACCTGGTGAAGGGAAATGAGCTCCTGAAACGCCAATTCAAGAAGTTGTTTGACCTCGCGCTGGTCAAAGCCGAAGCGCGCTACGGCGCTGTTTCTGCGGCAGCGTAAGCAGGTAGCTCGGGGGGGCGGGCAGAGCGGTCGCGAGGCTGTTCTGCCCGCGAGCTATGACGATGACAGATTGCAGCCTCGCGAGAGGACCCGCAGATTACAGATCTCTCGAAAGATAATTTCGTGGTTGGCTTCGTCTCTTGATGCTTGAACTTTTCGATAAGGAGAATGGACATGTCTCAAGAATCTGTGAGTTCGCAAAGCTGGTCCTGCGCGGCAAGCCTGAAAGAACGAGCCTGCTCACCCAATTATGAAAGTCCCTATGACTCGGATGTGGCGCAGCGGCGATTTGCGCAGTGGTCTTCTCAACCTCCATTCAACTCAGACGACTACCTGCAACGACGGCTCGCGTCCGTAAACCTTAGCCAAGATCAGTTTCTCCGCATCCTCGGCGAACCTACCGAGACGATTCAGAAGAGAGTGTCGACGCCATGGCTGCGCGACATCGAGGAAGCTTTTCTCAGGGAGCCCGACACAGAGGACTTGCTGCCTAGCGCGACAGCAGAGCTGGTCCGTTCGAATTTCCTGCGGCCTTTCGAGCCGCTTGTCCGGCTCGCTCAGCAACGCTTGCGTGCCGGACTTAGCAACCTGATGAGTCGCCAGGCGCAGTCTCCGTTCGATCCTTTTAAGGTGGAGGATTCGCTGCTTCAATCCCTTGCCAAACAATTTTTTCAAATCGTTAGCCGCACTTTCGTACTTGAGCTCAATGTAGCGCGCATCGAAGGAAAGCTGACGGGGGAGACGGGCGAGGAGAGATTCGAGTCTTTTCTGCATCTCATCTCCAGCCGGGACGAAGCTCTGAGGATCTTGTCGGAATATCCTGTCCTGGCACGCCAATTGGTGATTTCCGGGCAACGTTGGCTGGAAACCAGTTTAGAGCTGCTCTCCCATCTGTGCGCTGATTGGGAAGCCATTAAAGAAGCTTTCTGCAAGGGCAGCGATCCAGGACTTCTCGAGGAACTTTCAGGCGGCGCCGGCGACACGCATCGGGGCGGGCACAGTGTCCATATCTTGCGTTTCGCAAATGGTTTCAGGATCGTGTATAAGCCCCGTTCGCTCGCTGTAGACGTGCATTTCCAGGAACTGCTCGGCTGGCTGAACGATCAAGGCGCTCAACCACGGCTTCCACAAACAGCGGTCCTCGATCGAGGCGATCACGGCTGGCAGGAGTTTGCGGTCGCGGCCACTTGCACTTCCAAGGATGCGGTTGAGCGATTCTACGCGCGCGAGGGAGCTTATCTTGCCTTACTTTATGTACTGGCGGGCACTGATTTTCACTACGAGAATCTGATTGCAGCGGGTGAAGACCCTGTCCTGATTGATTTGGAGGCTGTTTTTCACCCGCGGCTCTTCACTATCGATCTGCGCGAAGCGGAAAACGTGGCCGCTACTGAAATGCAACGGTCCGTTGTCGCTACTGGCTTACTTCCTCACCGCATAGGCGCCAACGAAGACTCCGAAGGGTTGGATATCAGCGGCATGGGCGCCTGGGGTGGGCAGATTTCGCCGTGGGACGCTCCCTGGGTGGAGAGCGCCGGCACTGATCAAATGTGCTTTGTGCGCAAACCAGTCCCGCTGGCCGAAAGTGCCAACCGGCCCACGCTAAACGGCGCCGAAGTGAATGTGCTCGATCATCAAGCCTCGCTTCTTGAGGGCTTTACGTATACCTACCGCCTGCTCTTAGCACATCGGGAAGAGCTGCTTTCAGAAGAAGGCCCGTTGTTCCGGCTGCGGCAGGACGAAGTGCGCGTTATCCTGCGGCCGACTCGCACCTACGCTCAACTGCTATTCGAAAGCCATCACCCGGATGTGCTCCGCGATGCTTTGGAACGCGACCAGCTCTTCGACCGGCTATGGGTACCGGTTCCCTCGGTCCCGCACCTCGAACGCGTGATTATGGCGGAGCATGAGGATCTCTTGCAGGGAGATGTTCCGATCTTCACCACTCGTCCGGATTCTCGCGACTTGTGGCACGCGGGTCATGAGCCGTTGCCCGACTTCTTTGCCGATCCGCCGATCAGCGGACATCGAGCCGCCCAATTGAGCGAGGCGGATCTGACCCGCCAGCTCTGGTTCATCGAGGCCTCGCTGACCACGCTTTCTGGCGCGACCCAACCAATCCGTTCCGTAACAGGCAAAAAGATAAACCACATCCAGCCCGTATCAAAGGACGACTTACTGCAGGCCGCGTGTGCCTGCGGAGATCGCTTGATATCGCTGGCCTATCACGGGGAAGGCGAGGTGTCTTGGCTCGGTCTGAGCTATATCGATGAGCGGCGGCCCAAACTTCTGCCGGTGAGTATCGATCTGTATGAAGGACTCTCCGGCATCACACTGTTTCTCGCATACTTGGGAGCAATCTCCGGTGACCCGCGGTATACCGAGTTGGCGCGAGCAGCGTTAGCCGGGATAAGACGCAACATCGAGAAGAATCAACCGGCGTTGACAGCCGTAGGCGGCTTTGGCGGCTGGGGCGGCGTCATCTACACGCTCAGTCAGCTGGGCAGGTTGTGGGACGATGCCGAACTGATCGATCAGGCTGAGACTCTTGCCGAATCGCTTCCGGCTCTCATCGAGGAAGACACGGTGCTTGATCTCATCGGCGGCTCGGCGGGTTGTATCGGCGGCCTGCTCGCGCTGTATCACGCGCGTCCTTCAGATCATGTCTTAGCCACCGCCATTCAATGCGGGGAACGGCTGCTGAGTCAGAGCAGGCGCATGCCTGAGGGCATTGGTTGGCTAAGCGCAGCGGCAGCCGAACCCCTGACGGGGGTTTCTCACGGCGCATCCGGTTTTGCTTTCGCCCTGTACTCGCTCTTCGCAGCGACCGGTGAACCACGCTTCCGAACTGCCGCTCTTCAGGCGTTCGATTATGAACGAACTCTGTTCCGCAAAGATTCCGGCAACTGGGTTGACCGGAGAAAACCGGCTGCGGCCACGCCCGGCGATCAGGAGGAGAGAGAGAATTTTTGTACCGCATGGTGTCACGGAGCTCCCGGCATCGGGCTGGTGCGACTGAATCTCCTGCCTTATCTGCAACACGATGCACGGGCTTATGAAGAGATCCAGACGGCGTTGAATACAACGACATCGCAAGGATTCAGAGGCGATCACTCGCTCTGCCATGGGGACTTCGGCAACCTGGAAGTTCTCTTGCAAGCCAGTCGAACTTTGCAAGATCCACGCTGGAAGGTCGAGCTGTCTCGTTTTACCAGCCTGGCTCTGGAGAGCATCCAGCGCGACGGTTGGATCTGCGGCTTACCCCACGGAGTCGAGGTACCGGGGCTGATGACGGGCCTCGCAGGAATAGGATACGAGATGTTGCGATTGGCGGAGCCGGATGTGGTGCCGTCGGTTCTGTCACTCGAACCGGCCGGACGTGCCCGCCCCGCTATGCCCTACGAGCAATTAGCCGGGAGAACGAGCGACCTCGTCTTGGCTCCGGCAGGTGAACCGTCACTCACCAATTGATGTCGCGTCGTATGGAAGTGCGCAACCCACCTTGATACTATGGCACCGTAGCGTAGTAAAAAGAGGGGCACATGCAATTGAGAGACAACACGATCCTGATTACCGGCGGTGGCAGGGGAATTGGCCGCGGCCTTGCCGAGGCTTTTCACGCAGAGGGGAACCAGGTGATTATTGCCGGCCGTGGAAAGAAGGCGCTGGAAGAAACGGTGTCGGCGAACCCGGGCATGAAAGCCGTCGCGCTCGATGTCACCGACAGCAACGCGATTGTTCGCTTTGCCGAACAGATGAAGCGTGATTATCCCGCCCTGAACGTAGTCATTCTCAACGCTGGCATTATGCAGATTGAGCCGGTAGAACGCGCCGTGCCGGCCGATGCGGAAGCGATCGTGGCGACGAATCTGCTAGGCCCGATTCGCCTGACAGCTGCACTGCTGCCTTCGCTGCTATCGCAGTCGCGGGCGACGATCATGACGGTGTCTTCCGGGCTGGCATTCGTGCCGCTGGCTGCGACGCCAACTTATTGCGCCACAAAAGCCGCGATTCATTCCTATACGCAATCTCTCCGCTATCAACTGCAGCACACGCCGGTCGAGGTGCTGGAATTGATCCCGCCTTACGTGCAAACGGAGCTGTCGGGACCGGCGCAGCTTACGGATCCGAACGCGATGCCGCTGAAAGATTTTATTTCCGAAACCATGCAAATCCTTAAACACTCCCCGGAGTTAATCGAGATCTGCGTGGAGCGCGTAAAGCCATTGCGGCATGCCGAGGCGATCGGCAACTACGACTCTTTCTTCAAGACGTTCAATGATCGCATGGCTGTCGCGCACACAACGCTGTAGGGAGACGTTGCGTACCTCTTGCGGCTTGAGTGATCTCACCACCGCCACAAGAACTTGTTCGCAAATAGCTGGTTGGAGCTGAACCTTGGACGTCCATCTGGTCGATGGCACATACGAGTTGTTCCGGCACTACTACGCGCTGCCTTCCGCCAGGGATCCTGATGGGCGAGAGATAGCTGCGGTCCGAGGCGTTCTGGCGTCGGTGCTGGGCATGATGAAAGACGGCGCCACGCACCTTGCCGTCGCAACCGATCACGTGATCGAATCCTTTCGTAATGACTTATGGCCGGGTTACAAGACCGGCGAAGGCATAGAACCCGACCTATTGGCGCAGTTCCCGCTGCTCGAAGAGGTGCTGTCGGCGGCCGGCGTTCCGGTCTGGCCGATGGTCGAGTTCGAAGCGGACGACGCGCTCGCCGCCGCCACGGCCGCGGCTGCTCGAGATGGCCGCGTCGAGCATGTGATTATTTGCACACCGGATAAGGACCTTGCTCAATGTGTGCGCGGCACGCGAATCGTCCAGTTGAATCGCCGGACCCGCGTAGTCATGGATGAAGCCGGTGTGATCAAAAAGTTCGGAGTGCCCCCGGTGTCGATCCCTGACTATCTGGCTTTGGTGGGCGATGCCGCGGACGGTTATCCGGGGCTGCGAGGCTGGGGAGCGAAATCCTCGGCCGCAGTCCTTGCCAAGTTCGTACATCTGGAATCGATTCCCACGGACTGGCGCGAGTGGCGAGTGAATGCTGCCGGCGCGAGTTCCCTCGCCGATACACTCGCCCGGGAACGCGACCTGGCACTGCTATTTCGGACGCTCGCCACCCTCCGGACGGACATTACCCTCTTCGGCGATGTAGACGAATTGCGCTGGAATGGCCCCACGCCCGGCTTCGCCGATCTTGCGGCTCGTTTAGACGCAGCGGTCACCGAAACCCGGGGCCGGGGAAACGCTAGGACCCGCTGACGATCAAGAAGTCACTCCGGCCCGTTCCACTTCTCCAACCTCGCTCTCGGTTTATCGAGCGAGGTTGGAATTTTTGGGCTGTGACCCGTTTAAGCTGCGTTGGGGGCGCACCTTTCATTTTTTCACAGCCTCGCCTTGGCAAGTTTTCGATTACTGCAACCTCGCGTACTCAGCTTTGGCTTGCTTCAGGATACTGATATCGGGATCGGCGTCCTTCCACAGCGTAAGGAAATCTTTGTAAACGGCGAGCGCCCGGACTCGAGCAGCATCGGCGTCAGCTCCGCGCGATGTTGTCGCCTGCAAGGCATTCGCACGAGCCAGACCCAGACGCGCCAATGCCCCCGTCCAGCAGTTCCACACGATCCCGCTGTGATCTAAAATCTTTTGAAACTCGGCCGCGGCACCGGCGCCCTGTCCCGCCGCGAGGTATGCCTCTCCGCGCGCATACACGGGATAGAGACAGGACATGTTGGCGACGAATCCAATCTGCCCCAGCTCGATCGACGATGCAGCTTGCAAAAATCTCAAGGCAGAATCCGCATCATTTCTCTGCAGCGCCAATTGCGCTTGAATCGGCGGCAGCCACAGCGATTGGGTCTGGGTATCCAGCGGAAACCGTTTTGCCAAGTCGTGCGCCAGAAAATCCGCTCGGGTTGCGTCGCCTGCCAGGGCAAATGCAAGGGCAGCTTCGCTCTCCGCCCCCTGATCCGATGGTGCGAGCTTCAACGCTTCTGCTGCGTTCCGCCGGGCTTCCGCGAGATTGCCGTAAGCCGCCTCGCGCTGAGCCGCTAGCGCCAGCCATACCGCCCCATTTTCTTTACTGTCCGCTCGAACGGCAGAGTCCACCGCCTGCTTGGTCAGTTCCCGTGCCCTGCTCAAATGACCGCCATAGGCCTCGGTGTCAGATGCCAGTGCGAGTCCCCAATTCTCGTAATCGGCCTTGCCGGCGAACCACTTCATCTGTTCTGCCATGCGAGCAGAATCCATTCCTATAAAGGCAAGAGCATAGAGATCATTTCTCATCACCAAGTCATCCAGTTTTCGCGCCTGCGCCTCCTGGATAATCTGCCGCGTCTCGTTCAGACGCTGCAGGGCGAGAGTGCGGTTGGCGAGGTTACCGTAATTGCCTGCCCGGTCCGGCGCAAGACGCAGAGCTTGCCGAGTGACCTCCTCTGATTTCTCGTACTCCCCCTTGGCGGCCAGCACTATTCCGAGGCTGCCATAGGCTGGATCCCGCGGGTAGCTGTCAATTTCCTCCTGATAGGTCTGGGCTGCCTTATCGAGTTCGCCAGTTACATACGAGTAGTAGTGAGCCGTGATTCGCAGTTTTTCGCGTTCGCTGGCATGATCCCGCAATTCGAATGCCTTGATGAAGTACTCCCTGGCTCGCCCGAGTTCGGCGAGCGTGGAGTAGTCCGCGCCTGCCGCCCAATAACCCATGGCAAAATTCGGATCGAGTTCGATGGCATGTTGATCGTAAGGCAAGCCCGCGGCGGCCCCTTTTTCATTCGTGGTCTTCATCCCAAGGCTGAACGCCTTCAGCGCTTCAAGCGAAGAAGTCGTGGCTTCGGCCAGAGGTACGTCGAACTTCTGCACCGTGGCCAGCGATTCGCCCAGTTCCGCGCGCAGCTTGGATGCGGCCTCGCCCAGCGCGTCCAACACCTTCTCCTTAGACGCTGCGGTCACCTGCTGCTGTGCCAAAATATCGCCGCTCTGGCAATTCACCGCCTTCAACCCCAGCACATATTCGCTGCCCAAATTCCCAATCGCTCCGGCAATGTAAGCTTTGCTGCCTGCGCGCTGGCAAAGCTCGCGAGCTACCTCTGGAGTGAGTTTCGCGTTACCCGGGCGGGTCATTTGCTGCAAGGTGACCGCGACCTGGCTATCGGGAAGCACGCTGAGGAAAGGTGACTGCCGGAGCGAGACGTTGAGTGCCGTCTTCAGCGTGTCGTCGAAGATCGTGTCGCCGGTGCTGTTGGCAAAATCGCCGAGAACGATGGTGTCTTTCTCCGTTAGCCGCTTGCTTTGATGAAAGTGATAGTAGAAACCTGCGGCTGCGAGCCATGCCATCAGCATGACGACAACCGTAATCCAGAGCTTTCCCCGGGCAGGCACATAAAATCTGTCGATCGCCGATCCGCCGGAAAATGAGGCAGCAGCGTTCCCGCTCTCGACGTTCCGCTTTAACTGTTGAAGATCGCTGCTCATCTCCGACGCGTGCTGATAACGAAGCTTGCGGTCTTTTTCCAGCGCCTTGCCGATGATTCGTTCGACCTCGGGCGGCAACGACGGATTCAGGAGGGTAGGGCGCTTTGGAACTCCGTGCAGAACCTCACCGAGGACGGCGCCTTCGGTTGCGCCAAGAAACGCCCTGGTTCCGGTTGCCATTTCATAAAGCACGGCACCGAAGGAGAAAAGGTCGGTGCGTGAATCGACCGGTTCGCCGCGAACCTGCTCTGGCGACATGTAGGGAACGGTGCCGATCACTGCGCCCGGGGCGCTCAACGAATCTTCAATTCTATCGGTCGAGTCGCGCTCGACCTCTATCTCCGCACGCGGCACCAGCTTGGCAAGGCCGAAATCCAAAATTTTGGCCTGCCCCCGCGCCGTGACAAAAATGTTCGCCGGCTTAATATCCCGGTGCACGATTCCTTTGGCATGGGCGGCATCCAGAGCGTCGGCGATCTCGATAGCGAGCGACAGAAATAACTTGATTTCCATCGGCCGCTGGTTGATCCGGTGCTTGAGGGTCGCACCCTCCAGCAGCTCCATCGCGATGAAGGACATTCCTTCATGCTTGCCGATTTCATGGATGGTACAAATGTTTGGATGGTTCAGGGCGGAGGCAGCGCGGGCCTCGCGGCGAAAGCGTTCGAG
>Ga0074046_10004982_pt1 | contig 10694 bp, 9 predicted proteins | sample BogForMeECP23OM3_FD_94441 | JGI IMG/M metagenome (GOLD analysis project Ga0074046, IMG submission 94441) | Bog forest soil microbial communities from Calvert Island, British Columbia, Canada - Bog Forest MetaG ECP23OM3 | ecosystem: Environmental > Terrestrial > Soil > Wetlands ...
ACCGGTCATCCCGACGTCTGGGATGATCAGGTGGCGCGAGTAGCGCCTGACCTCATCGACCGTCAGCTCGGCGGCGGGCTCGACCAGCGGCGGCAACGACACTGTGCTCTCCAGAAGGTGTGCTTGAAAAAGACTTTTGACCGAACGGACCGGGTGTTACCTTCCCCCGGCCGTGCCACGGTCAACCGGCGGAAGCGAGCGGGAATTCCCGGGCCCGGTCAGCGTTCGTGCCCTGGCCGGCGGCCGCCAGGAGGGTACCGATCTCGGCGCCTCGCAGGCGAGATCGGGCCGGAGCAGGTCCATCAGGTCGGTCCAGTTCCGCGAGGAACCCTCGAGCGCGTGCACGCACAGTGCTGGCTCGATAGGGGCTGGTTCTGATGGTTCGCCCTGGTCGGGGACGCTGCGCACGAAGACCTGGTGATCGCCGAGGGAGACCAGCTGCCCCGGCCAGTGCGGGATGGGTTCCTCGGTCATGCGCTCGCCTTGCGGCGCGTTCTTGTCTTGGCGGGCGCGTCCTTCTTGGCATCGGCGTCGGCGTCGGCCTTGGTGTCGCCGGACTTGCCGCGCTCGGTCTTGACGGCCGCGACGCTGGCCCGGAGGATCTCGGTCAGGTCGGCGGGCTGCTTCTTGGTTTCCGGGAGCTCCAGGCCGGCCGGGCGGACGACCTCGTTGCCCTCGATCTTGGCCTGGATGACGGCTTCGAGCGCCTCGCGGTAGTCGTCGTGGTACTGGTCGGGCTCGAAGTCCTCGGTCATCGTGTCGATGAGCGAGGCGGCCATCTTCAGCTCCTGCGACCGGACCTCGATGTCCTCGTCGAGGAAGGCGAAGTCGGGCTGGCGCACTTCGTCGGGCCACAGCAGGGTCTCCAGCGTGATGACCCCCTCCCGGACCCGCAGCGCGGCCAGCGTCTCGCGCTGGCGCAGCGCGACCTTGGCCACCGCCACCTTGCCCGACGCCTCGAGCGCGTCGCGGAACAGCACGTAGGCCCGGGTCCCGGCCGGCTCGGGTTCGAGGTAGTAGCTCTTGGCCGCGTAGATGGGGTCCACCTCGGCGGCGGGCGCGAAGTGCAGCACCTCGATCCGGTGGGCGGTCACCAGCGGCAGGTCGGCCAGGTCCTCGTCGGTGAGCACCACCATGTCGCCGGTCGGCAGCTCGTAGCCCTTGGCGATGTCTGAGTACGGGACTTCCTCCCCGTCGAGCGTGCAGAACCGGCGGAACTGGATCCTGGCTCCGTCCTTGCGGTGAACCTGGCGGAAGGTGATGTCACGCTGCTCCGTCGCGGCGTAGAGCTTCACCGGGATCACGACCAGGCCAAAGGAGATCGCACCGGCCCATATGCTGCGCATGGTCTTCACCTACCCCGGTTGGCATGACGCCGATCATCCGGTGTCGCCATAATTCTCGATATCGAGCACATGTTCGAGCCTTTTTCGGACGACCATGGGGGGGATTTCGCCCAACTCTCCTAGCGAGCTTAGCCGCGACTGCGATGATGAGGGTGCCCGGACCAGCCCAGGACCGGCTCGAAGTTCGAGGGGGACGGAGAGATATGGGCGCTTTCGATGTGGTCGTGCTCGGCGGCGGCACCGCCGGCGTGCACGTCGCCACCGAGGTGGCCGACGGCGGCAAGGCGGTAGCGCTCGTCGAGGCGGGACTGATCGGGGGCGAGTCTGCGTACCTGGCCTGCCTGCCGTCGAACTCGCTGCTGCTCTCCGCGGCCCGCGGGAAGACCTGGGAAGACGCGGTGGCCCGGCGGGACGAGGTGACCGGCGGCCTGGACGACTCGGCCCCGGCCCGGCGGCTGGCCCGCGCGGGCGTGACGGTGATCCGCGGCACCGGCCGGATCACCAGCCCGGGCGCGGTCGAGGTGACGCTGGGCCCGGGCGGGGATGGGACCACCGTCTCGCTGACCTACTCGGACCTGGTCATCGCGACCGGATGCGAGCCGGTCGCGCCGCCGATCGAGGGTCTGTCCGACATACCGGCCTGGACCACCGCGCAGAGCCTGTGCTCGCCCGACCTGCCCCGGCGGCTTATCGTGCTCGGCGGCGGGCCCGCCGGTTGCGAGCTCACGCAGATCTACGCCTCGTTCGGCTCACAGGTGACGCTGGTGGAAGCGGAACCCCGCCTGCTCCCGGGTGAACCCGCGTTCGCCGGGGAGATCCTCGCGGCGGCGCTGCGCCGGGCCGGCGCGGAGATCTACCTCGGCTCCCGGGCCACCAAGGCCGAACGCACGTCTGACGGCCTGACGCTCGCGCTAGAGGACGGGACCAGGATCGACGCCGACCGGTTGCTGCTCGCCTCCGGCCGGCGCCCGCGGCTCGGTGGCCTGGGCCTCGACGCGCTCGGCCTGGAGGTCACGCCGGGCCAGGCGCTGCCCATCACCACCAGGTGCGAGGTGAGCGGTTTTAGCGGGTTCAGCCGGGTGTGGGCCGCGGGCGATGTCACCGGCACCACGCACACCCACGCCAGCCGCTACCAGGCCAGCGTGGTCGCGGCGAACATCCTCGGCCAGCGCCGCGAGGCCGACTACAGCGCCATCCCGCGTTGCGTGTTCACCACGCCTTCGGTCTTCGCGGTGGGAGTCGTCCCCCCGGACCAGGTCGCCGAGGACGAGGCCCCGGCGAGCAACGGGGCGAGCCACGGGGCGGGCCACGGGGCGGGCCACGAGGCGCGGCAGCTGCTGCGGATCACCAAGGCCGGGACGCGCCTGCCGGAGGGCGCCCGCGGCGCGGGGCTGATCACCGTCCGGGCTCACCTGGGCGACACCACCCGGGCTCACCTGGGCCAGGATGATCTCGGCTGCCTGGAGCTCTACGCCGAGGGCGGGGTGCTGGTCGGCGCGGTGGCGGTGGGGCCGGACGCAGCCAGCTGGATGGGCGAGGTTACGCTCGCCATCAGGGCCAAGATTTCCTTGGCGGTCCTCGCCGACGTGGTGCATGCCTTCCCGACCTACGGGGAAGCACTCCAGGCAGCGCTTCGAGAGCTGGCGGGAACCGGGGGCACCACGGTAATGACCGACCAGATAGAAAAGGGGATTGTACCGTTGAGCGAGCTCGACATGGAGACACCCGAAGACGACGCCCTCGAGCAGCACCAGGAAGTGATCGTGGACGACAGCGTGACCGGAGCGCGGCGCGAAGTCCCGTTCGACGTCAACGAGGCGGACGCGGCGGAACAGGAGCGCGCCGTCGGCTTCGACGATGACGACTACCGCTGACAGCGGCTTAGGATGGGTGCGAACGCGGGAAAAGCAGCCGCGCGCCACCACCCCGGAGACCGAATTTGACGGCAACGTCCGATACCAGGCCACGCAGCAACCGGCTGCCTCGGCATGAACGGCGACGGCAGCTACTGGACGCGGCGCTTGAGGTGTTCGTATCCCAGGGGTATCACGCCGCCGCGATGGATGACATCGCCGAACGCGCGGGCGTCAGCAAGCCCGTGCTCTACCAGCATTTCCCCGGCAAGCTGGAGCTCTACCTGGCGCTGCTCGACGAGAGCGTGGACACCCTGGCGGAGACGGTGCGTGATGCGCTCCGCTCCAACGCCGACCCCAAGCAGCGGGTGGCCGCCACCTTCGGCGCCTACTTCGAGTTCGTGGGCGGCAAGGGCCAGGCCTACCGGCTGGTCTTCGAGTCCGACCTGAGCAACGAGACGGCCGTGCGCGACCGGCTCGACCGGATCCAGCGCGAGTGCGCCGACATGGTCAGCCAGGCGGTCCGGGAAGACACCGGGCTTTCGGACGACGAGGCGCACCTGCTGAGCGTGGGCATGGTCGGCATGGCCCAGGTCACGGCCAGGTACTGGCTCAGCACGCGGGATCACATCCCGCGCGAAGCCGCCGAGCAGCTGGTGGCGAGGCTGGCCTGGCGCGGCATCAGCGGCTGGCCCCGCAGCGAACACTGAGCAACAAGAGGGAGCACCGTGGAAGTCAAGATCGGAATTCAGTCCGTGCCGCGCGAACTTGTCGTGGAAACGGACACTTCGGCGGACGAAATCGAGCAGCAACTGGCCAGCGTGCTGGCCGACGGCGGGCATTCCGTCTTCGCGCTCCCGGTGAGCAAGGGCGGCAAGATCCTGGTGCCCGCGGACAAAATCGCCTACGTCGAATTCGGCGCTCCCGAAGCCCGCCGCGTCGGTTTCGGCAACATCGTCTGACCTGGTGCCGGGTGGGCCGGACCTACTCCTGGTACACTTGGTGACGACTGATCAATGGAATGACGTAACCAAAAGTCGTGTTATCCAATCGGCTGCTGTTTACGTCGGGCATCGTGCCCGGCGTGCCTGGGGGGAATCCCGAGTAACGGCAGTGTCCCGAACGACGGTAGCGGGCTCCCTGGCCGTCGCCGCGCTGGCAGGCGTCGCGACGTCAGCCATAGGTTGCAGCTCGCACCGTGGCGGGTCACCGCAGGCAGCCACCGTACACGACGGGCCCAGTCCCGGAACCGCTGGGGAGGGCCACGATGAAGGATGGAACCCCTGACAACGCAAACTTTTAGCGGGGACGAGGCGCAAGCGCCCGCCCCGTCACCCGGGTCCGTGACGGCCCTGCCGGGCTCCGGACCCGGAGGCGATGCCGCCGGCCCGGTGGCCGGCCCGGCTGACAATGGGGCGCACGCCGTCCCGTTCCGTGATCTCGGCATCAGCGAAGAAATCTGCTCCGGCCTTGAGGCCGCGGGCATCTACACGACGTTCCCCATCCAGGCGCTCACCCTGCCGCTGGCCCTGCGCGGGCAGGACATCATCGGGCAGGCCAGGACCGGCACCGGGAAGACCCTGGCGTTCGGCATCCCGCTGCTGGAGTTGATCGGGGAGGCGCCCGCCGTCGCGCCGCTGGCCCTGGTGGTCGTGCCCACGAGGGAACTGGCCATCCAGGTCGCCGACGACCTGCGCACCACCGCGGTCAACATGCGCGCGCGGGTGCTGACCGTCTACGGCGGCCGCGCCTACGAACCGCAGATCGACGCGCTGGCGAAGGGCGTCGACATCGTGGTCGGCACCCCCGGCCGGCTCCTCGACCTCGCCGAGCGCCGGCACCTTGACCTGAGCGCCGTGCGCGCCCTCGTGCTCGACGAGGCGGACAAGATGCTCGACCTCGGGTTCCTCCCCGACGTGGAGCGGATCGTCAAGCTCACCCCGGAACAGCGGCAGACCATGCTGTTCTCCGCGACCATGCCCGGGGACGTCGTCACGCTCGCCCGCCGCCACATGCGGCGCCCGACCCACATCCGGGCCGAGGGCCATGACGAGCCCGCGCCCGCCCCCAGCACGCGGCAGCACGTGTTCCGGGCCCACCAGATGGACAAGATCGAGGTGCTGGCGCGGGTGCTGCAGGCCAGGAACCGGGGCCTGACGATGGTGTTCTGCCAGACCAAGCGGGCCGCCGACCAGGTCGCGACGGCGCTGGCCAGCCGGGGCTTCGCGGTGGCGACCGTCCACGGCGACCTGGGCCAGGGCCAGCGGGAGCGCGCGCTGCGCGCGTTCCGCAGCGGCAAGGTGGACGTGCTCACCGCTACCGAGGTCGCCGCCCGCGGGCTCGACGTGGACGACGTCACCCACGTGGTGAACTACGAATGCCCCGACGACGAGAAGACCTACGTGCACCGTATCGGCCGGACCGGCCGGGCCGGCCGGGCCGGCGTCGCGGTCACGTTTGTCGACTGGCGGGACATGCACCGCTGGAAGCTCATCAACGACGCGCTGGACCTGGGCAAGCCTGAACCCGAGGAGACCTACTCCACCTCGGAGCACCTGTACGCCCAGCTCGACATCCCGCGCGAGGCCACCGGAACGCTCCCCCGTGCGATGCGGGCCCGGGCCGGGCTTGAGGCCGAGGCCGTCGAGGACATCGGCGAAACCGGCAAGATCCGCTCGCCCCGGCGCGGGCGGAGCTCCGCCGGCCGCGGTTCTGGGCGCGCTGGCGCCGTGAGCGGCGGGGCCGGGCGCAGCGGGGCCGGGCGCGGCGGGGCCGGCCAGGCGCGGAAGGGCGCGCGGGACACCGGCGACGGGGCCGTCCAGGCGGGCGGCGACGTGGCCAGGTCTCGACGGCGGCGCCGGACCAGGGCGGGCCGTGACCTCGGGCCGGAGTCAGCAGGAGAAAGCCGGCCGGAGGAAACCCGACGTAAGGCCTCCTGATCAGGCAACTCTCCACGGGTTTGGTTTTTTCGCGGGGCTGACGCGGAGGTTTTGTTCAACGTCGCCAGGTAAGGTTCGCCACTGTGAGCACACCCACCTCCCTCGATTTGCCCGATGGGGTCCGGCGAACCACGATTGATACCGCCCGGGGCGCATTCGCGGCCCTGGAGGCGGTCCCGGCGTCCGGGGTGTGCGAGCGGGACGCCGCCCTGCTCGTCCCCGGTTACACCGGCAGCAAAGAAGACTTCCTCGCCATCTTGGACCTGCTGGCCGACGGCCGCCGCCATGTGGTCGCGATCGACATGCGCGGCCAGTTCGAGACGCCGGGAGGCGACGATCCGGGCGGCTATTCCGCCGCGGCCCTCGGCGCGGACATCGCCGCGGTCATGCGCACGACCGACGCGAGGCACCTGGTCGGGCACTCCTACGGCGGGCTGGCCGGCCGCGAGGCCGTCCTCGCCCCGGACAGCGCCGAGATCGCGTCGTTCACGCTGATGAGCTCGGGCCCGGCCGCGCTGACCGGACCGCGGGCGAATGAAGTGCGCGCGATGCTCGCCGCCCTGGGCGTCGGGGAGGGGCCCGAGGATGGGCACAGGGATGGGCCCAGGGATTGGCCCGGAGGTAGACAGAGCGACCGCACGCCGGATCCGGCTGAGCTCCGGGCCGGAATCTCCGAGCTCTGGCGGGCCCACCTGGAACCGCAGGCCGTCGCGGCCGGAGTCCCCGGCCATATCGTCGCGTTCCTGGGCCGGCGGATGCTGAGCAATGACCCCGAAGGGCTGGTCCTGATGGCCAGGCACATGCTCACCGCGCCGGACCGCACGGCCGAACTGGCCCGGCTCGGTCAGATCCCGATGCTGGTCATCTACGGCGAGAACGACAACGCCTGGTCCCCGGCCGCGCAGGAGGACATGGCCAGGCGACTGAGGGCGCGCCGGCTGTGCATTCCCGCGGCCGTGCACTCCCCCGCCGTCGAGGCGCCCGCCACGACGGCGGCCGCGCTGACGCAGTTCTGGGATGCGGCCGAGGCGACCCTGGCCCGGACCGCCGCCGTCACATCTTGAGGGCTCAGTCCGCGGACAGGCCGTCCCAGGGGCGACGTGCGGACGCGGACGCCGCGCCCTCCGGGCAGTGCCGACGGTAGTCACACCATCCGCAGGACGGACCCGGGCGCGGCGGGAACACCTCGTCGAACTGGTCGGCGGGCAGACCGTCGCGCATCCGCTCATCGGCCGCCGCGCACTCCTCGGCGATATCCTCCGCTCGGCCCAGGTGCCTGGCCAGTGACTCATTGGTGTGTGACCAGGCGATGACCTCGCCGGTGGGCAGGTGGTGCAGCTCCACCCGGTGAGTCGGCCTCCGCAGCGCGCGCCCGGCGGCCAGCGCGTACAGCGCCAGGGCCATCGAGCTGCGCGCGTCGTCCACGGTCAGCAGGTGCCGCCCGGTCTTGTAGTCCACGACCACGAGCTCGGTTCCCGCGCTTCCGGCTGGCCCCGCGGGCCCGGCTGGCTCCGCAGGTTCAGACCCTGCGGTCTCGGCTGGCCGGGCGTCGAGGCGATCGATCCGGCCGGAGACCGCGATCTTGTCTGTGCGGGTCGCCACGGTCCGCTCCACGCCGAGCGGCTCGTCGGCCGGGTCGAGCCCGGCGACGTAGCCCTCCACCATGGCGACGGCGCGCTCACGGTGCCGCACCGACTGGGTCTCGTCGGCGAAACCCTCGTCGATCCAGCCATGGTCGACCAGGGCGCCCGCGGCCGCGACGGTGCGCTGCGCGAGCGGCAGCCGCCACCAGCCGGCCAGGGCGTTGTGAATGCTGGCGCCGAGGCTGTTGTGCGCCCACGGCGGGCCCTTTGGCGGCGGCGGCCGGTCCAGGTAACTCATCCGGTACCGGCGCGGGCAGTCCAGCCAGGCGGCGAGGCGGGTCGGCGTGCACGGGTACAGCCGACGGGGCATCCCCTCGAAGCCCAGCTGCTCCATCGGGACCTAGTCGCCGGGGCTGGAGGTGACGTTGACCTCGTCGGGGCCGCCTCCGGCAGCCGCGGGCGAGGAGAGGTGATCGATCCGAGTGGTCATCGACCTTTCTTACCACAGCCGCCCTAGGGGGAGGAACGTTACATGGCCCGGCGGCGCAGGGCCCGGATCAGGGGCAGGGCGGCGAAGTAGGTCCCGGCCAGCGCGCTGGCGCCGACGCCCAGGTCCACCGAGATCCGGCCCTGTTTGGCCCAGTAGACGTCCTTCAGGTCCAGGAGCAGGGCAAACTCATCGACGATGAGGGCCAGCCCGGCCCCGTAGCTGATCGCCACGACCGGATGCCTGCGCCGGGAGTCCTCGCCGTGGACGGCGACGCCACCGACGCCGCTGACCAGGCCGATCCCCCACATGTAGTGGTGCAGGTGCTCGCCGCCGACGCTGAGGTTGCCGAATGGCCCCTTGCCCGCCTTGATGCTGTAGGTGATGCCCCGGACCGCACCGAACGTGACCGTGAACGCCAGCCAGCTCAGCAGGGCCGAACGCTGCCCGGCGTCCAGTTCCTCGTGGTAGACGCGGCGGACATCCTTGGCGGGTGGCGATGAGAGGACCATTGATGCACCATATCCAATTGACGCGGCCACGGACATGACGGTGGCGCCGGGCGCTAACCGGGCCGGGACCCGGGATATCAGGGCGTCGTAAGCATCGGCGGCCACCGTCTCGCAGCCGATCCGGTGACCGGTCAGGCTGCCGTGGTCGTCGCTGCCGCCCGTGGCCACCAGGTGGAGATCGTGCGCCAGGGCGAGCAGTCGGGCCCGTTCGGCATCGCAATGGTCGGGATGGAAGACCTCCACCCCGGCCAGACCTGCGGCGGCCAGCCGGCCGATCTCCTCGTCCGACACCAGGGTGTCCCGGCCCGCCCGCGGGTGGGCCAGCACCGCGACGCCGCCCGCGGCGCGGACCAGGCGGATCGCGTGGACCGGGTCGAGCGCGTACCGGCCGACGTAGGCCCGGCCGCCGTCGGCGATCCAGTCGCGGGTGAACGCCTCGCGGGGCGAGGCGATGGCGCCGCTGGCCGCCATCGCGCGGGCGATGTGCGGGCGGCCGACCACGGCCGGGCCGGCGATGGCGGCCACCTGGTCCCAGCCGATGCCGACGCCGAGGTCCGCGAGGCGGTCCACCATGGCCCGCGCGCGCAGCACGCGGTCGTCCCGGATGCGGGACAGTTCGGCGGCCAGGTCCGGCTGGCCGGGGTCGAAGAGGTAGGCCAGCAGGTGCAAGCTGCGATCATCGAGGCGGCAGGACAGTTCCATGCCGGGCAGCAGGGTCAGGGAGCCGGCCGGTGCGTCGGCGAGCGCTTGGCGTGCCTCGGCGTGGCCGGCCACCGTATCGTGGTCGGTCAGCGCCACCACGTCCAGGCCGGCCTGCGCAGCGCGGCGGATCACCTCGGCGGGCGGCTCGGTACCGTCCGAGGCACTGCTGTGCACATGCAAGTCGGCCCGCATCTTCAGGCGGGCAGGCGCGGCGAGACGGCCCCGAAGGGCAGGTCCAGGTCCTGGCCGGGGTCCCGCAGGTCACGCAGCGCGATCGGCTCGACGAGCAGGACGCCGGCGGTGTCCGGCCACAGCACGAGCCACAGCCACAGCCCTTCGACCTCGCCGGCGAACACGGCGCGGTCCGGCGAGTCCACCGGCCAGAGCGGGAAATCATGGTTGCCGAACGAGGCGGTGGCCACCGGTGGCGCGGAGCCGAACCCCGCCCCGGGATCCACGCCGTCCAGGCCGGCCAGGGCCGCGCCGAGGCCGACGCCCGGTTCCTCGGCCACGACCACCATGTCGGCGGGGCCGCCGAGCGGGTTCGGGCCGGACAGCGCCACCGCGCAGGCGCGGGCGCCGGTGCGTTCATCGCCCGCGCCGGCGAAACCCGCGACCAGCCAGCCGACCGGAAGCGGCCAGGGCAGCCAGGCCGGGACGCCCGCGGAGCCCGGCCGCAGGGTCCGGAGCAACCCCTCCAGGCCGTCCCGGGAGGGGCTGAAGGCGGGCAGCAGCGGATGGACTTCGCCGTGCCAGTCACAGCGCCAGGCGCTGGACCACACGGTCGGTTCCTGGAGGATTCGGCCGCATCGGGGGCAGGACGCTGGCACGTGACGGCGACTGTCCTGACCCACGCTTATCCCCAGTACGACGGAAGGCGGCGGCTGACGTGAGCCGTCTTACCCCGTTTGCCGCCGGAACATGCGGGCGCCGACCGGCCTGACCGGGGCAGGGGCGGCTGACCCGATCGCTCACCTGGTTGACGCGCAAAGTGTTTACCTGGTTGTCATGTTTCGTGTCTTAGTGTCCGTCGATTATCACGAATGACCATCAGCGCACGGATCCGGACCCGGGACACGACAGCCCCAGACAACACAGCGGCGCCGGCCCTCCTGGTGGAGAGCCGGCGCCAGTGTGCTACTTGGGGTCAGGGTTCCCTACGGGAGGACGCCCTGGTCGAAGCCCCACAGCTGGTTGTCGTTCACACCGGACGGGTTGTTGCCAGTCCCGTTGGAGAACCCGGTGAGGTTGGTGACGAACAGCGAAGGCCGC
>Ga0074046_10004984_pt1 | contig 10693 bp, 6 predicted proteins | sample BogForMeECP23OM3_FD_94441 | JGI IMG/M metagenome (GOLD analysis project Ga0074046, IMG submission 94441) | Bog forest soil microbial communities from Calvert Island, British Columbia, Canada - Bog Forest MetaG ECP23OM3 | ecosystem: Environmental > Terrestrial > Soil > Wetlands ...
CGGCTCCCGGCTCACTGTTGACCTCGACGTAGCCTCCACTCTGCTTGACCACGCCGTACACTGTGGACAACCCGAGCCCGGTGCCTTTGCCCTTCCCCTTAGTCGTAAAGAAAGGCTCGAAGACGCGGGCCCGCGTCGTCGCGTCCATCCCGATTCCTGTGTCGGATACGGTGAGCAGAACATAGTCCCCAACTCGCACTGGGTAGGGATAGCGGCGGACGAAATCATCGTCCATGCGAACACCACGGGTAGTAACTTCTAGTCTGCCGCCGTTCGGCATGGCATCGCGCGCATTGACTACCAGATTCATGATCACTTGTTCGATCTGACCCTGATCCGCCCTTATGCGTGCGAGTCTAGGGTCTAGATCAGTCTTAAGCTGGATGTCTTCGCTGATCAGTCGCTTCAGCATCTTTTCCATGTCTTTGACCACCACGTTCAGGTCCAAGACCCGCGGATCCATTACTTGCTGACGGCTGAATGCAAGCAGTTGCCGGGTCAACGAGGCAGCTCGATGCCCGGCTTTCAACATTTCATCCACACAGGTACGCAATGGACTCTCCGCCTCGGTGCCCTCTTGCACGATTTCTCCGTAACCGATAATAACTCCTAAGAGATTGTTAAAGTCGTGGGCCACCCCGCCGGAAAGTCGGCCCACCGCTTCCATTTTCTGAGACTGGCGAAATTGCTCTTCGAGTCGCTTGCGTTCGGTCACGTCGCGATTCACGATGACCAACTTCTCGACTTGTCCAGCCTTCACGATTGTGCTGGCTCTAGATTCCAGCATGCACCAAGTTCCATTTTTGTGGCGCATGCGGTATTCCAGGTTGGTGCCCGTATCCGCGCGCAGCGCCTCTTCGGCCGCCTTGATCACCTTCTCCCGATCTTCCGGATGGACTTGGTCTAACGGGCTTGTGCTTTTCAGATCTTCCCTGGTGTAACCTAAGATCCTTTCATACGATGGGCTGTTATACAGTCGCCTGCCCTTCGCATCGACTACAGCGATCATGTCGGCGGCGTTTTCCGTAATCAGCCGAAACAATTCCTCACGCTCAACCAACTGCTTCCGGACACCCTGAATCTGGAAGTGCTGGTAGACCGTGTAGATGTCGAACAGCAGAACCAGCCCTACCAGGCCAAGCATTGTGTCGTTCAGCGGCGCAGAATTCAGTTCCGGACGCGGTACATGGAGGGCAGGGAACCCGAACGAGACGATACCGGCGGTCAGAAGCAGCGTGATAAGCACCGCGCCGGCCCATAACCACCAATCGCGATGCTCAATGACCCGCATGCGATCACGAATGCTCGTGCCGTTACCCATGCCAGTCATCTCTGAACCTATGAGTCCAGCTTCCATGGAAGAGGCCCAGGACCTCCTTTCTGGCGGCCGATAGTCTGTCAGCAGCCGTTCGTGGTCGTCTGATTTGGAGGAAGGCAGAAGCAAGTTAGCACGCACGCTTCCACCCTGGTTCTCAAGTGGAGTCTGCCGGTGGTCGTTAACCCCTTTTCGCAGAAACACTTGCTGCAGAAGGTTGGTGCTCCGCTCGAGACCAGTGGAGGGGGGCTGTCTGCCGGATGGAATCCCATCCAGTTTGTGGACAGCTAACAGTTCCGGCAGTTCGGAGTTTCGCAGACGATGGGGCGTAGAGTTCCTCGCGCACCGCACAACAGACTCAAATGCCTGCCGAGGTGTCGCCACGCTTATAGAAGGATGGCCGAAATCCCGGCATATTGCTGACAGTGCCTGACCGATCGGCCCGGGGTATCATCGAATTCCGTGCCAGCAGGCAGGCACGGGCCGTGGGAGGTCGGGGGTAGCTTTGTGGGCTTCTATCTCCTGAACCCGTAGCGGCCGACGGTCGCCCTCTTGCGAGTTTCCTCCCTTTCATGACTTTCCTCATTCCCATGTCATGATTTTCCATTTTGCGCGCAAGCCAGATGTGACTACGAATCGCGCGAGAATCAAGTGTCCAGCTTGACGCGCCCTCCGTCTTGCGATTAGCGTCCTGTTTAGCCCTTCGCGTGAATCCTGAAGCGAAAGCGGGGATTGGCGTTAGCACGGCTCCGCGGAATGTGCCGGCCTGGTTCCTTGGTCACAACGAAGGCGCCAATAGAATGGAGGTTCAGACTGACGGTAATGAACCTCGGAGTGTTCCATGACTTCACCGAGTATGTTCAGGTTGTTGGCCATCGATGACAATCGTGAGAACCTGGATCTGATTCGATCCGCGCTCGATCGCGATGGGTTGGAGATCCTGACGGAGGAAGATCCTGAAGAAGGCTTAAGGACATTCTTGCGGCTGCGGCCCCGGATGGTTTTGCTGGACCTGGTAATGCCCAAGATCAGCGGTATTGAAATATTGGAGCGCATGGTAGCGATTGACCCCGGTGTCGATGTCATTCTGATCACCGCGCACTATTCGACCGAATCAGCGGTAGAGGCGATTCAAAAGGGTGCTTGCGACTATCTGACGAAACCGCTTGACATCGAGAAGCTCCGGTCCCGCATCCAGAAGCTGCTAAGTGATGCTGAGACACGGCAAAAGACCTTGCGTCTGGAGCAGGAACTAATTAATGCCTATCAATTCGAGTGTATGGTCGGACGCAGTCCTCTCATGTTGGAGGTCTTTGCCAGAATTCGCAGGATTGCGCCGCACTTCAGAACCGTGCTGGTGACGGGCGCCACCGGAACCGGGAAAGAACTCGTGGCCCGTGCTTTGCATCGACTGAGCCCGGCCTCCCGCGGCCCATTTGTTGTCTGCAACTGCTCCGCGCTCGTGGAAAACCTCGTGGAGAGCGAACTGTTCGGGTACGTGCGCGGAGCCTTTACCGGCGCTAACCAGGACAAGGTCGGGCTCTTCGAACACGCAGACGGCGGGATCATCTTTCTGGACGAGATTGGGGAACTCGCACCCGCGGCGCAAGCCAAATTATTGCGAGTCCTGCAAAACCGGCAGGTGCAGCGGGTAGGATCACTGACTCCCCGGAATATCGATGTTCGGGTCATCGCGGCCACGCACCGCAATCTCAGGACTATGGTCAACGAAGGCCAGTTCCGTGAAGATCTCTACTACCGTCTTGGAGTGGTGGAAATCATGCTGCCCCTGCTGTCCGATCGACGTGAAGATTTGCCTTTGTTGGAAAGGTACTTCATTGAGAAATTCTCCGCTGAATACAAGAAGCCCATTGCCGGACTCGTACGACGGGCGCAAACCCGTTTGGCGACCTACCCTTGGCCGGGAAATGTCCGGGAGCTGGAGAATGTGATCGGCAATGCCTGTATGATGGCCGACGGAAACCTGATCGACATTATCGACCTCCCCGAAAGGTTGCGGAAGCCGCTCAACGAAAGCCTTGCGGGGGATGAGAGTTTTCTCTCCATGGAGCAGGTGCAACGGCGCCACATTCTGCGCGTACTGGAGGTTGTCGGCGGCAATAAAGCCCGAGCCGCAGAAGTGTTGGGCATGGGTCGAGCGACCATCTACCAGCTATTGTCGAAAATGAAATCGGAAGACCGAAAGGAAGGGGCCGGCGGTTAGCCCTCTTGCCGCCCTCTTTATTTGCCTGTTAAGTAGCGAGTGTGGCGATTGGCGAATCCGGCCATCGAGCAAATCGCGGAGCGTACTCGCCAGCGCCCGCATCTCAAACGGCTTGGGGGAGCAAGGTTGGTTGTCCTTCGCCTGGTTGCCGGTGAATGAACGCTCTGTCGACGTTGCCCGAGATGAACATCACTTTGAGTCTGGGCAGCGTGGGCGAGATCCTTTCGGCGAGCTCCTGGCCTCCCATCTTGGGCATTCTTAAGTCGGCGATGAGAACGTCGATACGCTCCACAGATTGCGCTGTCCTCAGGGCCTCTTCCCCGTTTCCCGCCTGGAGAACTCGATAGCCGACGCATGTAAGGTACTCTCGCATGGCTCCCCGCAGCCCGGGATCATCCTCGACGAGCAGGACCGTCTCGCTTCCGCCCAGACCTCCACAGGACTCCTGCTTTGGGCTGGCCAGAGCGTGGCCGATCATTGGAGGGAAGTAAACGCTGAGGATGGTACCTCTTGCTGGATGGCCTTCGACCCAAAGGAATCCGTGGTTCTGCTTCACGGTAGCGGTTACAGCGGGTAAAGCAGAGCCAACGCCGCGCATGTCCGCTGAAAACAAAGCCTGCGGCAGCACCTTCTCTGGGCGTTCAAGCTCCTGTGGCCGCGCTTGCAGCTCAAGAACAATGTACTCGCCAGCCGGAATCCGAAAACCGGGTCTGGCGAGAGGCTGCTTCAGGGCCACACCCTTGACCGCAATCGTAAGACGCCCACCGTTCGGCACGAGCTCTCCAGCAGTCGATGTTAGTGTGAAGACTATCGTGGGCCATCTGCGTCCGATCGACGCATATCGCAGCCGACTGTTTTGTCTCCAGCAGCACCAGATCTACATTCTCTGGCACGATGCTTCGCAGGGCCCCTCTGCAACTGTGTACGAAAGCGTCTAAGTCGAGCACAGCCGGGGACAACACCTGCTGCCTTCCTAACGCGGAAAGCTGGGACGTCAAAGCGGCTGCCTGCTTCGTGGCTACAAGGATGCTGTCGATGTGCCGCTGATTCTCGGAATTAGGCATCCTCTGGTCAATCATTAATTCAGTATGCCCGCCTACTACGTTGAGCAGATTGGTGAGGTTGTGAGCGATTCCTCCGGCAAGCCGGGCTAGGGCTTCATCCTTCTCTTTCTGCACCAACTCGCTTTCGAGGAAGTATCTGAACGTCACGTCCCGCCAAACCGCCAAATGGCGACCGGGAAGAACGTTGGCCGTCGCCATGATTTCAATCAGCCGGCGGGCACCGTCTGGTCGCATAAGCCACCGCTGTCCGCGATACTTTCCCTCTCTTCCGAACTTCCCCCAGGCCGAGTCGAAGTCGGTGCCAGTCTCGATGGTCTCGGTGACATCGCGTCCAATCAGTTCGTTTCTTTCAAGGCCGATGAGTTGACAGGCTGCCGGATTCGCGTCCATGAAGCGCCCAGTTTCACTCAACACCACGAACGCATCCAAAGCGTTCTCAAAAAGTGCCTCAAAGTAACGTTCGTCGCGGTTAATGCCGGTGACCCTCTCTCTTACAAGGGGGCGAGTCCTCGGTCGATGATCGGTTATACCAGGGTCTCGGCTGTCAGTGTGCATCAGTACCGTCCTAGGACCGCGGTACGCGCGTAGACGTGGGATGCGATCCCGCGTGGTCAAAGGGGAGGGGCTGCTACACGCCTGCAAGCGCTTTTCTAATTGCAGGGTTCGGCCACCCATTCACAGCCGTTTTGTAACGGTGTAAGTCTTTGAGCATAATGCACTTTGGCGAGTCAAGATAGGGTGTTACTTGGGGGGCCTTCGTCTGGTGGGCAGAATAGCGTCTCATAGTTGACTCTCGTTGCTCCCAGACCAGGAACGGTAGCAATCCTTTGGCTCCACCAGCAGCTCCAGCGGCTTCATGCAAACCTGCACACGCGGGTGTCCCGGTGCCAGACAGGAGTCTGAAACATGGACTGGACATGCCCGACCACCACCTGCCAGTTGCCTACGAGTAGCCTCTTAACCCGCGCACAATCAGAACCTTACAAGAATCGAGCGAAGGCAAAGCTTTCGGCAGCTGCTATGCACAGTAGGCCTGCTGTCCCGCCTCGGCGGCTCCTCCCCCGGAGGCGATCGGGCTGCGATGCTCACAACTTTGCGTGGAGGGATTGTTCGAATGCGACTCCAGACTCTGGCATGGGGAATTCTGGCGACTCTTGCGGCAACGGCATCCGCCGACGCCCAACCTGCGGCAGTGCAGCCGCCGGCTCACGCTCGTCCGGCGGAATACGGAAGGTTGCCGCTGACGTTTGAAATGAACCAGGGACAGACTGGCTCTGAAGTCAAGTTTCTTTCCCGCGGCTCGGGCTATACAGCATTCCTTACCACTGGCGGCATGGTGCTTTCCTTGCGCCCAAGCGCAGTCGTGACGGCCCCGGGTTCCGTTGTTCTGCGAGCCGGTGGAAACGCGACGGTACAGTTTACTCTGGTAGGCGCGACCCAGAGTCCCACCGTCGTAGGTGAGGATCCGCAACCTGGGAGAGTCAACTACTTCTTCGGAAACGATCCGACGAAGTGGCACACCGATGTACCGACCTATGGCAGAGTTCGTTATAAGAACGTATATCCCGGGATTGATCTGCTGTACTACGGGAACCGTCGCCAACTGGAGTACAACTTTGAAGTCCGGCCGGGATCCGACCCCCGTAGGATCCAATTCGAAATTCGAGGTGCTCGCCAAATCGAGTTAGACCCAGAAGGCAACCTGGTTCTAAGACTGGGGAACGGAGAAATTCACTTCCAAAGTCCGATCGTCTACCAGCAGTCTAACGGCCAGCGTACTCCCGTCGGTGGAGCGTACGTTATGACCGATCCAACCCACGTTGCCTTCCAGGTTGCCCACTACGATTCGAACCAGCCCCTGGTGGTTGACCGCGAAGCGAGCATCTCGCTTCGCATGCCATCCCAACGACAACTCGCCGAACAAGTTGTCGAACAGAATGAAAGGACAGGACGCTCAGGGATCACGGGCATGACAGAGCCTCCAGCACCCTACAACCTATCCCTTCGTTCCAGCCTTCAGCACCCCGACGTGACGAGACCTCCCGCAGTAAGCCCTGTGCTTGTTTATTCAACGTACTTAGGAGGGAGTGGCACTGACCAAGCAGCGGGCATCGCCGTCGATAGCACCGGCAGCGTGTATGTCGCCGGCTATACAAACTCAGTCGATTTCCCCCTGGCAACGCTAGGTGCGCTTCCGAAGAACAAGAACCATGTATTTGTGGCCAAACTCGATCCTGCCGGAGCAAACCTGATCTACGCGGACTACATCGCTGGAAACGGCGACGACTATGGGGTTGGGCTGGTGCTGGACGGCGCAAACGAGGTGTATGTGACCGGCAGCACTGCGTCGAGCAACTTTCCGGTAGTGAAGGCGTATCAGTCGCAACAGCCGGGTCCGTATGCAGGATTTCTGACCAAAGTCTCCGCCGACGGTTCCTCTCTTCTGTACTCCACCTACCTGGGGGGAAGCACGAGCGACCAGCCTACCGGTATCGCCATCGATGGTTTTGGCCAGGTGCACATCGCGGGTTATACGGCATCACAAAACTTTCCCGTTGCCAATGCCTACCAGGGCACGGCATCCGCTAACCAAGCCGGCATCTATGGGGACTATGGCTTCCTGACCAAGTTCAGCGCGGATGGATCATCGCTGGTCTATTCCACGTATCTGGCCGGGAATTCAAATGTCGCGCAACAGTGCTGGAGCGGTTCCTGTTGGCCGGCGCCTTACACTGGTGTTAGTGCGATTGCCCTGGATGCGAATGGTGAGGCGTACCTCGCCGGCACTACAAATACCTACAACTTTCCGGTTACCTCCGGCGCCTTCCTGGCTGCCAATCAGACGCAACAGGACGCCGAGATCGGCTTTGTGAGCAAATTCACAAGCGCCGGAGGCCTTGACTACTCCACTTATTTCTATCCCTCCAGCGGCGCCGCGCTTGGAATCACAGCCATCGCAGTGGACAGCACAGGGTCCGCTTATATTGCCGGACACGCCCAGAGTGACGGTACCTTCCCCATAACTTCCACCAGCATCTGCGACCCTGGCGTCTATGGCAAGGAATGCGGTTGTGCCTTTATCACCAAGTTCGATCCCACTGCGTCCACTCTGCTGTACTCCACCTTCCTCGCTCCCAACACCAAGGCAGTCCCGCGCGCCATAGCACTCGACGCCAAAGGCGACGCTTACGTGCTGGCCTCGGCGTCCAGCCCCTCGCTCCAAACCAGCAACGCAATCGCGCAGGCAAACGCCGCGCAGGTGCTTCTGGTCGAAGTCGATCCAGGCGCGACTACACAACTGTTTTCCAGCTACCTTGGACCGAGAGGGAGGTATGTTTCCAGCGGCATGGTCCTCGATGCCGACGGCAATATCTATGTGACGGGATCCGCTGCCTTCAGCGGCTCCGGCAACGCCCAAGGGACTTTCGCAAACCGTCTCGGCAGCGCCAGCACCTTTGTCGTGAAGATGGGCCGTGCCCCGGAGCCGGATATATCGGTGGCCGGTGTCGCTCTGAGTCCCGAGAGCCTTACCTTTTCCAGCACGCAAGTGGGAGTCACCAGTGCGGTGCAGACGGTGACACTCACTAACCAGGACAGCAGCGACCTGGACATCTGGAATATCCAGACCACTGGGGATTATGCCCAGACCAACGACTGTCCGGACACTCTTGCCTCCCGAGCCAGCTGTAGTTTCAACATCACCTTTACCCCGACGGCCTCCGGGACTCGCAATGGCACGTTGACGATTAGCGATAGCGCCATGGGCAGTCCCCAATCGGTGTCGCTCACGGGCACGGGGGTGGATTTCAGCCTGGCGGCTTCGCCTACCAGCGCGACGATCAACGCAGGTGCCACAGCCACTTATACCCTGACGGTTGCCTCCGTAGGCGGATCGTTTACCAACCCGGTCAATCTTACCTGCACGGGGGTGCCAAACAATTCGAACTGCCAGCTCTCGTCGGCTTCCGTAACCCCGGGATCGGCTTCGGCGACGGTCACGGTAACGGTCACTACGATCGGATCCTCGGCACAGTTCCGTTCCTCTCGCGGCCCGGTTCCGTTGTGGATAACGCTTCAGGGACTGGGGGTATTTGGCCTTGTGGTCGCAGGATCGAAGCCCTGGAGGAACAAGGCCCTCGCGCCCATTGCCACCTTGGTTCTCCTTGCGGCGCTGCTTTTCCTGTCCGGCTGCGCCGGCGGCACTGGCATCGGGCACACGTCCGGAACCAACCCGGGAACATATCAGATCACCGTCACGGGCACTTCCGGGGCGTTGCAGCATTCGCTGCCCCTGACGCTAACGGTGCAGTAGGAAACTTGGAGGCCACGCCGGCGACCGGAGTTAATTGCAAGTCCGCATGTTCTGGGTCACGCCTTGAAGGCTCTCGATCGAATTGGCCACCAGAAGCAGACTCCAGAACTTGCTGTGGTGCTTGCGCAGATAGAGGGCGGCAAACACGGACGCCGCGCTTTTGGCCGAGGCAACCGCATAAGCCCGTCCCACTGTGGGGTGGGTGCCGTACAGGTAGGCGGACTCTGCTTCCATGTTGCAGACGCCTTGCTTGCCGGCCAGCCAGTTCTCGCGGGCGAACAGTGTGGTGTAGGAATCCGCAAACGTGCTGCCGGTCGAGATCAATGCGAGGCTGAGGAACCTCCCATCGACGATGGGTCTGGTCTCGACAGCCTTTGGCCGCGGAGCCGGCGCGGGAGATTCAACCATGAAAACGTTCGCCGTCTCGACCACGCTCGGAGCATCAGGCAATGGTTCCTTCGCCGCTGAGATTCCGCCCAATACCAGCACGGCCAACCCTGATAATAAGATGGATTTCATGATGGCTTCTCCCCTGGCTCGCACGGGTTGCCCGGCACCGGTAGGCTGTTTCGCGCCTTCGACTGATTCCCCGCCATCTCTCATGTGTCGAGATTACGACGGTGAGTGTACGGCTGACAATTGCGAGATGGTAATAGAAGGTAGTAACAGGGAGTAACCACCTGTTTGTGCCATTGCAGTTCGATCTCAATGCGAGCGAATGAACTGACGTTTCCAGGTTCTGTGAGGGGTAGGAGGAGTTGATCCATTGACGGAGGCCGCTCAACGCCGACCCGGCTCAGCTCCTGGTTTGATTCCCATCCGTCAAGTGGAAGGCCGCGAGTGGTGGCTCTGGGGGTTCGCCATAGCGGTCACCCTGGTATTGACTTTCGGCATACTCTCCCTAACATTCCCGGGCTTCCATCTACCCAAAGACGATTTCTATTCCTTCACTCTCAAAGAGTGGGTTCGCGGCCTGGCCGCATTGGTCCTGCTGTTTGACGTCTACACGGTCTATCAACATCTGCAGCTTCAGCGCATGCGCCGCCAGCTGGCTGACCGGGAGCGGCTCTTTCATTTGATCAGCGAAAACGCAGCCGACATGATCGCTGTTGTCGACCGACGAGGACGCCGTCTCTACAACAGCCCCGCATACGAAAAACTGCTGGGATATGGCGCTGAAGAATTAGCCACAACCTCTTGGATCGAACAGATTCACCCCGACGATCGCGCGCGTGTGCTTGAGGCGTCGGAGAAAGCCCACCTCACCGGCCGTGGGGAGCGGATCGAGTACCGGTTCCGACACAAGGACGGTAGCTGGCGGGTTCTCGAGTCCACGTCTAGCGCTATTCCCGGCAAGAACGGCGAAACCGAAGGCCTGGTCATCGTCAACCGGGATATCACGGAACGGAAACGGACCGAGGCTCTGTTGGAACATCAAGCCTTCCACGATGGGCTGACCAACCTTCCCAACCGGGCCCTCTTTCTCGACCGTTTGCAGCGCGCCATCGCGGTTTCGCAACGCCACACTGACTTCAGGTTCGCCGTCTTGTTCATTGACATCGATGAATTCAAGATGTTCAACGACAGTTTGGGCCACAGCGCGGGTGACGATCTCCTCATCCAGATTGCGCAGCGCCTGGCGGCCTGCCTGCGCGCTGTTGACACTGTTTCACGGCCGCGACCCGGCAACACGTCTCAAACTCCGATGGGCGACAGCACCTTGGCCCGGCCGGGAGGCGACGAATTCGTCATCTTAGCCGAGGAGTTGCGCGACCCCA
>Ga0074046_10004985_pt1 | contig 10689 bp, 8 predicted proteins | sample BogForMeECP23OM3_FD_94441 | JGI IMG/M metagenome (GOLD analysis project Ga0074046, IMG submission 94441) | Bog forest soil microbial communities from Calvert Island, British Columbia, Canada - Bog Forest MetaG ECP23OM3 | ecosystem: Environmental > Terrestrial > Soil > Wetlands ...
AGACTTCCGCGACCGTAAGGTAATCCGCCATTTGGCTTCTTACTTTGCGAGACGCTGCAACAGATCGCGGTTGCGAGCTACCGACTGCTCGAAGGCATCCATCACCTCGGGGCGGACCAGGTGCTGGGACGGAACCACGTTGCGCAGGTAGAAGCGTAGCGCCTGCTCCAGAACATAGCGCTTCGTTTGCCCATTCCGCTCGGCCACCGCAACGAACTCATCGTAGAGCTGGGCGTCGATTTCAGGGGTGAACTTCTTGGTCGCCGCGGCTGGCATTGTCCCCACCTCCTTGTTCGGCTTCTATCCTAGCGCTTTACCATGATAAATCAAGATAAATATGTAGTTGTCCATACTATTGTAAATAAATTACTTACAAGACGCCTGAGGATCAGAGAGCAGGTTTTCTACAAAGTCTCTGCCGAGAACGTGCCGACCTAAGCAAACCGCAGCTCCGGCGCCTCTGGAAATGCCCCGACCTCCGCACCCAGCCGATAGTAAAGCGCAAGTCCCTCCAGGCAGGGAGGGTCGAGATAGTAATGGATGTTATGCGTCAGATAGACGCGAATCACCTCGACCGGAAGGCTGAGGCGCGGCGCCCACCCCTGCGCAATGGTTTCCAAATTCTTCGGCGAGAGGCCATGATCGCGCGACTTCTTGAAGACCTCCGCGATCGCCGCGGCATTGCGTCTGGCGAGCGCCTGCTTGCGAATGGCCCAGAAAGCGAAAACGAATGACTTGCCCGTGCGCGCCACCCACTCCTCGGCCAGGTCGAGCGTAAAGTAGCGCGTGCGGTCAACCTGAAGCGCGGGATCCCCGATGAGCAAGGCCGCATCGCAAGGGCCGAGCATGGCATCGAGATCTGGAGCCATCGGCTTGTACTCGCGCGCTCCGCCCATCCATTTTGCAAACAGAATCTTCGTCAGCGCAACCGACGTCATCGAAGAAGTATCGAGCGCCACCGTGCGCACCCGCGTCCACCTCGAATCGACAGGTACTTTGCTAACCAGCAATATCGAGCGCACTGCCCGACGTGCCGCAATCGCCACGTCCGGAATGATGACGAGATCTGGAACCGTCGCATAAGCCGCCGCCGGAATGATGCCAATGTCCGCCGTTCCCGCACGCAAGGCTTCGGCGCAGGCCGAGGGGATGGTGTAGGAAATATCGAAGTCATTGGCCGCAAATCGGCCCGCGCCTGCCTCGCCATGCTCAAAATCCCACATGAGAGGCGCCGTATTCAGGTAGGAAATGGCCGAGATCTTTAACCGGCTCATCACCTTACGAATTCTACCAAAAGTGATGTGCGCGCCATCCTTGACAGTGTTCTTGCAGTGCGCTAATCGTGAGTTGCCGCGGAGGAAAGCTGCGAGCCGCGAGCTACGAGCTAGGGAACTGAAGAAACCTGTTTGCTCGAAGCTCGCTGCTCTCGGGACTCAATATGTCGAATCTTGCCGTTGCCGCCTCCAGCCCCGTTTCTCGCGAAGGCACCTACTGGCTCGCGCTGGCCCTGACCCCGGGACTCGGCCCCACGCGCATCAAGAAACTGATCGAGCACTTTGGCACAGCCGAGCGCGTCTTTCATGCCAGTCTGACCGAACTCGAAGCCATGGGAATGCGCGCCGTTTCCGCGCAGTCGATCGCCACCGGCAAGTCGCTCGAACTGGCGCAGCAGGAATGCGTGAAGGCGGCCGAGGCAGGCGCAAGAATTATTTCGCTCAACGATCCCGAATACCCCTCGCGGCTGAAGGAAATTTACGACCCGCCCGTAATCCTGTTTGTGAAAGGAAGCGTCGAGGTGCTGGCCCAGCCCGGCATCGCGATGGTGGGAACGCGTCATCCTACACCCTACGGCAGCGGCATGGCCGAGCGCCTCTCCACCGACCTCGCCGCTCGCGGGCTGGTGATCATCAGCGGACTGGCGCGCGGCATCGATACCGCGTCGCATCGCGGCGCCATCGCTGCCAAGGGAAAAACCGTCGCCGTCCTCGGCACCGGAATCAACGTCATGTACCCCAGGGAAAACACACGGCTCACGGAACAGATCGTCGCCCTCGGCGGCGCGCTGATCACCGAGTTCCCGGTCGGAACCTCGCCGACCCCGCAAAATTTTCCCATCCGCAACCGGATCATCAGCGGCATGTCCGCGGGCGTGCTGGTCGTCGAAGCCGCGGAATACAGCGGCACGCGCATCACTTCCCGCCTTGCCCTCGAACAAAACCGCGATGTCTACGCCGTCCCGGGCAATGTGACCAACAAGAATTCCTGGGGACCGAACACGTTGATCAAGCAGGGCGCGAAACTGGTCGCCACCTGGGAAGACGTGTGGGAAGAGCTGCCGACCGACGTGCAGGTCGCGCTCAGTTCCATGCAGAATGAATCTCCCGAGCCGGAAACCGCATCTCTATTCCCGGACGAGACGACCTCGCCCCACGAAAAAAAAATCCTCAAGTTGCTCAAGGCCGATGAATCCACGCACATCGATCAACTGGTCGAATTGCTGGAAAACGAAATGTCGTCCTCGGAAATCTTCGCGGCGCTGTTTGAGTTAGAACTGAATGGGAAGGTGCGGCAGTTGCCGGGGAAGAATTTTGTGAAGAGCTTTTAAGAGCGGCTGCGAGCTACGAGCCGCGAGCTTCGAGCAAGCGCAGCCCGCAGACCGAGGATGGAGGTTTCGTGTGAAAGACTTTAAGGACCTACGGGTATGGTCGAAAGCTCACTCCATGACAATCGGTGTGTACAAAGTCACGAGAGAGTTTCCAAGAGAAGAGCTGTTCGGGATAACATCACAGATGCGCCGCGCAGCGTCCTCAATCGGAGCGAACATAGCAGAAGGCGCCGGGCGCCGGTCAGATGGCGAGTTGGCGCGGTTTCTGCACATTGCCCGTGGTTCTGCTGCGGAGCTTGAGTATCATTTGCTGCTTGCTCGCGATCTCGATCTTCTGCCGAATGCAAAGTTTGATGTATTGCGGAAACAGGTGGACGAAGTGCAACGAATGTTGACTTCGCTGATCCAGCAAGTGCAGCCTGTTCAGCGAGCCAGAAGTGCTGCGGCTAGGTAGTACTGACGGTGTTATCGCGTGAGCAAAAGCCGGCTGGGTTGATCGAAGCCCGAAGCTCGCAGCCGGTGTGTTTCGCGAAATTTGCCAAATCATGTTAGCTTCGATTCAAATAGCTAATATTTGGGGAGAACATTGTCGAAAGATCTAGTCATCGTCGAATCGCCGGCTAAAGCGAAAACTATCCAGAAATATCTGGGCAAGGGATTCACGGTCGATGCTTCTTTCGGCCACGTGAAAGACCTGCCCAAGAGCAGCCTGGGTGTGGACGTCGAAAACAATTTCGATACCGAATACGTCGTCATCCCCGGGAAAGAAAAAGTCCTGGCCAGGCTGAAGAAGTTGGCCCTCTCCGCTGACCGCATCTACCTCGCGCCTGACCCAGATCGCGAAGGCGAAGCCATCGCTGCCCACCTCGCCGGCGAACTCGGCGAAGAGTCAGGCAAGAAAAAGAAGAAGTCGAAGACGGGGGCAAAGGCAACAAAGACCGGCGCCAAGGCGAAGGCGGACGACATCGGCGACGGCGCGCGCATCCGCCGCGTGACCTTCAATGAAATCACGCAGCGCGCCGTCAAGGCCGCCTTCGACCATCCCCGCGACATCGATCGGAATCTGGTCGACGCGCAGCAGACCAGACGCGTGCTCGATCGCCTTGTGGGCTACCAGGTTTCTCCTCTGTTGTGGGACAAAGTCCGCCGCGGGCTTTCTGCCGGACGGGTACAGACCGTTGCCCTCCGCTTGATCGTCGATCGCGAACGCGAGATCAAAGCGTTCGAGAAAAGAGAATACTGGACGATCGACGCGCATCTCGCCGCCGCCAAGCCTCCCGCATTCGACGCGCGCTTCGTGGGCAAGGGCGAAGAGAAGATCGAAATCACAAACGGCGAGGAAGCGGAAGCAATCCGCCTGGCGCTCGAACCCGCCGATTGGATCGTCCGCTCAGCGGAAAAGAAAGAGCGCCGGCGCAACGCCACTCCACCCTTTACTACCAGCAAGCTGCAACAAGATTCTTCGCGCAAACTGCGTTTCAGCGTGAAGCGCACCATGATGATCGCGCAGCGCCTCTATGAAGGTGTCGAACTCGGCGGCGAGGGGCTGGTCGGCTTGATCACCTATATGCGAACCGATTCGACCCGTGTTGCGGCCGAGGCGATCACCGAGGTCCGCGAATACATTAGCAGCGAATACGGCGCCAACTACTTGCCCGATTCTCCCAATACATATAAGGAGAAGAAAGAAGCGCAAGCCGCACACGAGGCCATTCGTCCGACCTCGGCGATGCGCCATCCCGACCAGGTCAAGCAGTATCTGCATGAAGATGAATTCAAGGTTTACAAACTTATCTGGCAGCGCTTTGTTGCCTCGCAGATGAACCCCGCTGTGTTCGACCAGACGACCGTCGACATTGATGCCAAATCCGGGGGCGATGTCTTCCAGTTCCGCGTCACCGGATCGGTACCGAAGTTCGACGGCTTCCTCAAGGTGTACGAGGAGGCGAAGGACACGAAGGACGAAGAAGACGAGGAACTGAAGCACAAGCTCCCACCCCTCGAAGCCGGGCAGAAGCTCACGCTGAAGTCGCTTCGCCCGGAGCAGCATTTCACTGAGCCGCCTCCGCGCTTCAACGAAGCTTCGCTGGTGAAAGAACTCGAGGAACGGGGCATCGGCCGGCCTTCCACCTATGCCACCATTCTCAGCACCATCCAGGAGCGGATGTACGCGCAGAAAGTCGGGGGCAAGTTCGTGCCCAGCGAAATCGGCCTGGTCGTCACCGACCTGCTGGTCGAGAATTTCAAGGATATTTTCGACTTCCAATACACCGCCCGCCTGGAAGAAGAGCTCGACGAGATTGAAGAAGGCAAGCAGACGGGGAACGGCGCGCTCACCGAGTTTTACCAGAAGTTTTCCAAGGATCTCCGCTACGCCGAGAAGCACATGGAAAACATAAAGCGCATGGAGAAGCCCACCGACGAAAAGTGTGAACTCTGCGGCGCGCCGCTGGTCATCAAGTGGGGCAAGCACGGTTCGTTCTATGCCTGCAGCACCTACGATAGGGAAAACCCTGACAGCTGCAAGTTCACCAAAGAGAATCCCATCAATCTTCCCGATCTCGACTCGGCCGACATACAGGAGACGGCGCAGGAGGAATACTGCGAAAACTGCGGCCGGGTCATGGTGCTGAAGCGCGGGCGCTTCGGCCAGTTCATGGCCTGCACCGGCTATCCCGATTGCAAGACGACGCGGCGGCTCGATCAGGGCAAGAAAGTGCCCGACATCCCGCTCGATGAAACCTGTCCGCTGTGCAAGCGCAATCTGATCCTGCGGCACGGACGTTTCGGCGAGTTCACTTCCTGCAGCGGATATCCCGATTGCAAGTACGTGAAGCAGAACTTCATCGGCGTGAAGTGCCCGGAATGCAAAGACGGCGAACTGGTCGAAAAAAGAGCGCGGAAGGGGAACACATTTTACGGCTGCGGGAACTATCCGAAGTGCAGATTCACCTCCGCTTCGAAGCCTGTCCCCGAGAAGTGTCCGGATTGCGGACACGAGTACCTGGTAGAACGAATCCGCAAAGACGGATTGGTGATTGCGTGTCCGAACAAAGAATGCGATTACGAGCGTGCCGTGGAAGGCGCAACCGCGGCCGTTTCAAAAGCCTGACCAAGGCACGGTTTTCAGAAGCAAATTTCAGAAACCTAACGAGGCGAAAATATGGCAAACAAAGCGACCCCGCACGATGCACAGGTAGTTCTACAACTCTATGACCTCCGCCGCGAAGCGGAGATGCGCAAGGCAAGAAACTGGTTCATGGTGGAATTCTGGCCGCAGAGCGCCGACGACATCATGAAAGTCGCCAACGCGTTTCCCAGCCAGGAAAATGCCTGGATGCGCCAAGTTGGCGGCTACTGGGATATGGCCGCAGCGCTGGTATTGCACGGCGCCGTCAACGAAGAGCTCTTCCTGCAGCCCGGCATTTGCGGCGAAATGTTTTTCCTTTTCGCCAAGATTCATCCCTTCCTGAAGGAGCTTCGGGAAAAGATGAATAACCCCGAGGCGTTTGCGAATATTGAGAAGGTTGCCACCGGGTCGAAGCTGGCCCGCAAGCGTCTGGAGCGCGTTTCGAAGAACGTTGAGAATCGGCGCAAGGCGCTGGCCAAGCCCGCGAAGAAGGGCTGACCGCAGCCAGCGCTCTTCTCATTTTGTGATTCTTGGCACAGGTGTGCCGCGCCCATCTGCTATGCTAAGTGCGGTGTGCGGATGCTTTGGTGGTTTCTAATCCTGGGAGTCAGTTCTGTGGTGGTGGTGTCGGTTGCGCTTACCCTCTATATGAGGGTCCGGCGGCAAATGAAGCGCTCGGCCGCGCACCGAGCGGAACTCGAGGGTTTCAACCACTCGTCGCCGCCTGAGGCCTGATCCGCCACATCGTACGTCATATGAGTACAGTATCTTCAATCGTTCGCGAAATCAAAGTGGCCCACAGCCCGGACTCCGACGACGCTTTCATGTTTTACGGCCTGGCCACGAACAAAGTTCGTGTGCCGGGACTGAAGTTCAGCCACACCCTTTGCGACATTGAGACGCTGAACCGCCAGGCGCAAGAAGGTGACGGCGTCTACGACGTTAGCGCGATTTCGTTCCACGCCTATCCCTACATTCAGGAAAACTATGCGCTGATGTCGTGCGGCGGCAGTGTGGGCGACGGCTACGGCCCCATGCTCGTTGCCACCCGCTCGTTCACGCAGAACGAAATCAAGCGGAAGAGAATCGCGGTCCCCGGCAAGCTCACCACCGCTTACCTGGCGCTCCAACTGTTCGCGCCCGGCATTGAAGTGGAAGTCGTTCCCTTCGATCAAATCATCCCGCAGATTCTCGAAGGCAAACATGAAGCCGGCCTCATCATCCACGAGGGCCAGCTAACCTACGATAAGTCCGGATTGTACCGCGTCGTCGATCTCGGCAAGTGGTGGCAGAAAGTCACCGGCCTGCCTCTGCCGCTTGGCGGAAACGCCATCCGCCGCTCGCTCGGCCCCGAGACGATTGCCAGCGTGACCCAGGCGCTGCGCGAGAGCATCCAGTACGCCATCGATCATCGTGAAGAAGCGCTCGCCTACGCCATGCAGTTCGCCCGCGATCTCGATGCCCAACTTGCCGATAAGTTCGTCGGCATGTACGTCAACGAGCGCACCCTAGACTACGGCGACGACGGCAGGGAAGCTGTGCGGCGGTTGCTCGATATGGGGCACAAGGCAGGGATCATTCCCCAGACGCCGCGCGTGGAGTGGGTGTAGGAAGAAGCTGCTAGCTGCTAGCTGCTGGCTTCTAGCTGCTAGCGAGCAAGGGCCGCTGTTTCGTCGGCGCAAGATTGGGTTTTCTGCCGCCCCATCTTGAGCAAGAATCCCGCAGACAGCTAGTAGCTAGCCTCTACCTCACCCTCTCCGCAAATGAGAACACCGGATCAATATCCACTGGAACATCCGCCACCGCTTGCAGCGTCGTCTTCAATTCCTCCGGCATCGTGTCGTATCTCTTGAACCAGTTTTCCGCACGAGCGCGCTCCCCGGTGGCTTCGATTTCCAGCAACTCTTTGGCTAGATCGGCCAACGCGCCCGGCATCTTGTCATAGTCGATCGCATACTTGCCGCTGGCGTTTCGGCGAATCGCGCCGCGCTCGTAGAGATAGTTGAACTCCATCATCTCCGCCTGGCCGTGCGCCTCCGCCGTTCCGAAGCGCACCGTGCGAAACAGGTCGCCCACATACGACGCGTAAGATTCCTCCAACTTTTCTTTCGGGAGCGCGTCGTGATCCACCAGCCATTTCAAGGCGAACATCCCGGTCGCATCGGCCTTCGCTTCTTCCAGTCCGCTATAGCCCGGACCGATCGCCTCCCGTATATCGACCTTGCCGGCCACCGTGCGCGCAAACGCCGGGCCGAGTCCGTGACAGATCTCGTGCGTGATCGTGCCCAGCAGATAACCCTCGCTCGAAACCTTCGCCGCTTGCTCCGGCTCCATCAGCTTGCGCGCGAGCGGCAAGATGACGTAGTTTACCCGCGCGTCCATAAAATTCTTAAAGAATAGCTTCTTGCTGCCATTTTGCTCATGCACCCGCGGATCGTTCGGCAGATTGTCGGCCACCGCCTGGTACCCGTGAGCCATGTCTCCCGCGCGAAACGGACTGTCCATTACTTCCATCGGCGTCTCCAGGCCATGTTTCGACGGCCGATCTTCCACTGCGAGCGGCAGCGCATCCTGGATCTGAGGCACGTATTTTTGGAACAGTTCCAGTTTCTTGCTCTCGCGCTGGTTGCGCACCATCACCGCGGCGCCGTATGAACCTTTGACGCCCAGCAATCCATCCAAATAAGTTTCATAGGGCGCAAAAATGATGTCGACCTTCGGATTCTTCAACTTCAGCCATGCCAGATCGCTCGGGAAGTAATCGTCGCTGAGCAGCGCATCGGCCCGCAGTCGAAGAAACTCCGCGAAGGCCGCATCATCACTGAGTTTGGCTGCTGCCCGCAGAGCTCTTGCCGCCGGCTCCAGAAAAGCGCGGAATGCAATCCGGTAGGGAACAGCCTCCAGTTTTCCGTTGTGCCAGCGGACGATCGTGAACTGATCGTAGATCGCCGCCTTCTGCTCCGGATGCTGCTTGGCGTATTGCTCCACCTGATCGCGGGTCAGGTTCGCAGGATAAAATCCTTGTCCCGGCGGCATGTTCTCCGTTCCGACAAACGGTTTGTTTTCGTCCATCGGATCAAAGCGCGAAGCGTTAATCCACAAGTAGCGTCGCAGTTGGGCGTCGCGCCGGTTCCGGCTCGAGGCCAGCGACTGGTATAGTGACAGCGCTTCGGGATCGCTCTGCCGCCAATAGATGCTCTCCAGGTAGCCGCAGGCTTCCACCAGTTTGTGAACCAGTTGCTGCTCGCGAGCGCTCAGCCCCGCAGCCCGGAAGGGCATTTGGACGCGCCGGAACCGGGCTAAGCGTTGCTCCAGGTCAGCCGCCACCTTCAGATCCGCGGGGGCGCTGCCCTTTGCCGCCGAGCCCCTCATCACCCTTGTTTTCTGCGGTTGCGCCGCGCCCAAAATCGACAGCAGGAGAATCAAAAACAAAACCCTCCCGTAGTGCAGAAAACCGTCCGCTAAAAAGCTTTTAATACGACCGTTCTTCATATGAGTACAAGTCTATCAAAGACGGGAATCCGCACCGAGCCGTTATCATAAAAAACATGCGGGGAGAGAACGAACCCCAGACCCTGCTCATCGATGCCGATGACACGCTCTGGGAGAACAACATTTATTTCGAACGGGCGATCGCGAAGTTCATTTCGCTCCTCAATCATCGCGAATACTCGCCCGAGATGGTTCGCCTGGTGCTGAACGACGTGGAGCGGGAATCCATCGTCAAACACGGCTACGGCTTGCACAGTTTTGCCCATGCGCTCGTCGAGACCTTTGAGAAGCTATCCGTCGACCCGGTCACGTCCGGATTGCACGAACGCATTCGCAGCTTTGCCCACCACATCGCCGAGCATCCGATCGAAATTCTTCCCGGCGTGCCCGAGACGCTGCAATATCTCGGCGAGCGGCACCACCTTATCATGATGACCAAAGGGAACCCCGCCGAGCAATCCGGAAAAGTCGAGCGCTCGGGATTGAAAGAATATTTTTCCGCCGTCGAGATCGTAGCCGAGAAGGACGAATCCACCTACCGCTCCGCCATTGCCAAATACGCCCTCCCATCCGACACCACCTGGATGGTCGGCAACAGCCCGAAGTCCGATATCAACCCCGCCCTGGCCGCTGGGCTGCACGCCGTCTTCATACCCCACGACAACACCTGGATTCTCGAGCACGAGGAAGTCGCGGCCGCCCCGGCGCCACAGCGGTTGCTGGTGGTAGATCATTTCGGTGACCTCAGGAACCACTTCTAGCACGGCTGGGCATGGCCACAGTTACCCGAAAACAAACAACTGCCCTGGTGTCTCCCAATTGCAGGAGACACCAGGGCAGTTAGAGTAATTCAAGAAGATTTCTTACTGGACTGTAACACTAACGGCTGCGGAAGGAATGCCGTTGGCCACGACCTCCAATGTACTCGCGCCGCTTTCCATTGTTGGCGGCACGTCGAAATTTGTCGAAACTTTTGCTGTGCCCGTAGCAACTCCCATGGTGCTATGGTCGTGGGTTCGGGCGTAGAACACGTGGTGCGTGCTGTTGTTCATAATTCGCACCAAGGGATAATTTGTCGCCGTTTGCAACTCATCTCCGAAGGCAGCCGCCTGCGACAACCCGTTGAATTGAGTCCCGGAAATTGAGTATGTTGATCCACGGGTTATCGTAGATGGTGCGGTCGAAATTGACGGCTGCCACGAGGTCTGGTAAGTTCCTGACGGTGTATAAGTTTCGGTTGTACCACCCCCGACCAGTACTTCACCGGTCGGTAACACCATCAGACTTCCCGGGGTAAAGGGTCCGGGAGTAAGCTTCGTCCCGTCGAACTCATACGAAGTCCCGGAGTCGCCTTCCACCAGCACGTTGCCATTCGTCAGCAAAACAGCGAATGAGTCGCCGGCATTGTCATTATTGGGGAAAACCGGACCGACCGTCCACTTACCCGTGAGGCTGTCATAAA
>Ga0074046_10004986_pt1 | contig 10688 bp, 7 predicted proteins | sample BogForMeECP23OM3_FD_94441 | JGI IMG/M metagenome (GOLD analysis project Ga0074046, IMG submission 94441) | Bog forest soil microbial communities from Calvert Island, British Columbia, Canada - Bog Forest MetaG ECP23OM3 | ecosystem: Environmental > Terrestrial > Soil > Wetlands ...
ACTCCGGCCAGGATTACAGCCCCGCGGGCCTGCCCGAGGCTCAATGCGCTTTTTACGTTTTTTGCGAAAAAGACCTCTTCGACCGCCATGAATTCCGGGCCGTATTCCCGGATCGAAGCCTTGATTTCCTCGAAGATGATTTTGAGGCGCTCGCAAAGCGGGCGGGCAGCCGGCAGCTTTACGGTCCCGTGGTGGATATACTTCAACCGGAAGCCATCTCCCTCCACGATTCCGTATCCGGTGTAGCGGGACCCAGGATCTACCCCAATTGTTCGGATCATTTCCTATTCCAGCGACTCTATAATCTGGTCCGGAATATCGAAGTTTGCGTAAACATGCTGCACGTCGTCGGCATCCTCAAGGGCATCCATCAGCCTCAGGAGTTGCTGAGCGGTTTTGGGATCCTCAATTCGAACGGTGGTTTGCGGGGACATGGTGATTTCAGCCAGTTCGTAATCAAGGCCCTTCTCGTCGAAAGCCGCTTTGACGTTTGCGAAATCCTCGGGCGAGGTAATGATTTCGAACTGGTCCTCCTGGTCTTTCACATCTTCTGCACCTGCTTCCAGCGCCAGTTCAATGAGTTCTTCCTCCGGAATGGCTTTCTTGTCGAAAACGATGCTCCCCTTTTTATTGAACATCCAGGCGACACAGCCTGCCTCTCCAAGGTTCCCGCTGTTTCTGCTGAAAATGTGCCGGACCTCACTAGCGGCCCTGTTTCTGTTGTCGGTCATGATGTCAACAAGAACGGCCACCCCGCCAGGCCCGTATCCCTCGTACATCATTTCCTCGTAATTTACTCCCTCGAGCTCGCCCGTGCCCTTCTTTATGGCCCGGTCGATGTTGTCTTTGGGCATGTTCTCGGCCTTTGCGGCCAAAAGTGCGGCCCGGAGCCGCGGATTGCCCTCAGGGTTTCCACCTCCCATCCGGGCCGCCACCATTAACTCTTTTATCAATTTAGTAAAAATCTTTCCTCGCTTGGCATCAGCCGCCCCTTTTTTGTGGCGGATGGTTGCCCATTTCGAATGACCTGACATGAAAGCCTCCTGCTAAGTCTTTTTCAGATTCATGGCAAGTATATAGATTTCCCTGCTCTGTTTTCTAGTAGCCTCGGGTCTTATGACCCTGGTCAGGCCGAATTGTTTCTTGAGCTCCGCGAGCAACTGGTGGAACTCCGAGCCATGAAATATCTTGGCCAGAAAAGTACCTCCGGGTTCCAGCGCCCAGCGGGCTATTTCTAATGCACGCTCAAAAAGAAGCGCCGAGCGGGCGCTGTCGGCCACCTTTATGCCGGAGGTGGCCGGGGCCATATCGCTAAGCACAACGTCGAACGGGAGATGATCGCGCAGGGCTGCTTCAACGAATTCACGGTCAAAGATGTCGCCCTGCAAAGTCACAACGCGGTTTGGAAACGCGTGTTCGATCGGCTTCAGGTCGATCCCCACAATGAGGCCGGACTGTCCTACAACCCCTCCGGCGAGTTGAATCCATGATCCCGGGGCCGCTCCCAGGTCAAGGACTCGGTCTCCGGCCCTCAATATCTTATACTTTTTTTGGATCTCTTCGAGTTTATATACGGCCCTCGCAAGGTAATGTTGCTTCTTTGCCTTGCGAAAATAGTGATCCTGGACCGTAAAAGCCATTCCGTCCACCTAAGGATTTGAATTATTTCCTGAAATAGCTTCTATAGCGGAAAATCTGCGGTTTGTAAACCGGGCATCTTGAAAATTGCAGCAAGCAAATGAAATGTCCCCTTTTGCCGGGAAAATTGTGAGCGGTTCCATTGTGTCATGTGATGCCACAGGAAGAAGATTTTCGTCGGACTTCGGCGTGGCAGCCGCCAAGCCGTCGCCCTCTGGAGCGCCTCATAGAGGGCGAACAGGAGGCGCTGGCCTCCTCTTTTACAATTCGTTGCGGCCTCTCACGCCGAAACCATCTCTGGGCTATATACGACCGACTTCCATCTTGAATCATACGGGGAAAAAAGTATTATCAGGGCAGGGTTAAGAAAACTTCATCTGCACGGCGTCTTGCGCAGCCGTCTTTTCTGTGCAGTCCATTGTGAAAGAGAGGAGGAGACAGATGGAAAAAACGATTTGCGGCAGAAAACTAACACTTGTCCAGGGCGATCTGACGGAACTGGCGGTAGATGCAATCGTCAATGCCGCCAACTCACGGCTTCAGTTAGGGGGCGGCGTTGCCGGCGCCATCCGGACCAAAGGCGGGCCAAGCATCCAGGAGGAGTGCAACCGGATAGGCCCGATCCGGGTGGGTGAGGCCGCCGTTACCGGAGGCGGGAACCTCAAGGCCTCCTACGTGATTCACGCTGTTGGCCCGTCGTACGGCGAGGGGGACGAGGACGAAAAGCTGAGGAACGCAACGCTCAACAGCCTTAAGCGCGCAACCGAAAAGGGAATGAAATCCATTGCATTTCCAGCCATCAGTACCGGTATTTTCGGCTTCCCCAAGGACAGGTGCGCCCAAATCATGCTGAAAGCCGTTTCAGAATTTCTGCAAAGCCAGGAAACGAGTTTGGAAAGGGTAATCCTGTGTCTATGGTCCAGGGACGACCTTGAGTTGTTCGACAGAACTCTAGGTGAGGTGACGATTGGCGAGTGAGAAGTGACAGGTCGATGTCATATCCAGCCGGCCTCCTTTTAATGTTATATAAAACAATTGCCCAAAGACGCATAGAAGCGCGGGATCAATCATAAGCCGGGGAACACAGGATGCTCAAGTGGCTGGATCTTTTCCGAAAAAGCAGGGAGTTCAAACAGGAATCTGCTGAGAAGGCGCTCTTCCAGAAAAAATACCAGCATTTCCAAAGCCTGTTGGCGGGCAACAATAATGCGCTGGAGCTTATAACCGACCTGGAGCAGCTCTGCTACGGCTCCAAACCATTTACTCTGGAATCCATCATCAATAGGGTCGAGCGGCTGATGGTGCAGGTTTATGATATAGCTGAAGACCTGGAGGCCCTATCGGGGGGTAAATTCCCAACCCTGCCCGAAGTCGTCGAACACATAGGGGCAAGTATTTTTAAAGAGCTTGTACGCAAGCGGAGTGTAGAGAGGACAAGTCTGACCATTCCGCTCCGGCAGATCAGCCAGGAGCGGCTCTCTGAGGTGGGCGGCAAATCGGCCAACCTGGGCGAAGTATTCAATCGGCTCCATCTGCCGGTGCCGGACGGATTTGCCGTGACCGCCTATGCATGCCACTATTTTATGGAATCAAACGGGCTTTTCAGGCGGGCGGAAGAAATCCTAAAGGACCTGAACATCGAGGACACGCCGCGCCTTGTGGAATGCAGCAAAGAGATCCAGCACCATGTTTTGAACGCGCCGCTTCCGCCCGAACTTGAGGAAGCGCTGCTGAAAGAAATGGACGCGCTCGTTGCCGAGTCAGGGCCGGAGCTTAGAATTGCGGTCCGCAGCAGCGCGACCGGTGAGGATTCGGAGGCGAGCTTTGCGGGGCAGCATTCTTCAGTACTGGGTGTGAATCGCCAGGGGTTGCTGCACGCATACAAAACCGTTGTTGCCAGCACTTACAATCCCAGGGCCATCTATTACCGGAGAAGCAAGGGTTACCCGGATGAGTTCGTAATCATGAGTGTGCTTTGTGTGGTCATGGTCGAAGCCATGGCGAGCGGTGTAATGTACACTAGAGACCCGAACGACTCAGGGCGCAACCTGGTGTTGGTAAACGCAGTCTGGGGATTAGGTTTGAACGCTGTTGACGGCTCTGTTCCAACCGACTTCTATGAAGTGGATAAGTCGAGCAGGCATGTTCTGTCGTCCAGAATTGCCGAAAAGGAGACCATGCTGGTTCTTGGTCAATACGGCGAACTCAGAGACGACGAGGTCCCCGGGGGTCTTGAGCGCAGGCCCTGCCTGGAAGAAGCGCAGATACGCGAGTTGGTTGATTACGGTATAACTCTGGAGGAGTATTTCGGTTTGCCCCAGGACATCGAGTGGGCTATGGACAGGAGCGGGAGAATTGTTATCCTGCAGTCAAGGCAACTCAACGTCGATCTTTTTTGCGTTCTGGAGAAGAAAGTGGAAGCCGGTCGGATTGACCTGGAGTTGCCGGGTCATCCATTGCTGCTCCACGGCGGGATAACGGCATCCCGGGGCAAGGCGAGCGGGTTCGCTTATGTGCTCGATTCCGATCACAACCTGGTAAATATCCCCGAGGGCGCAATTCTTATAGCCGCGCAGACCTCGCCTCGCTATGTCTCGATCCTTGGTCGCGTGCAGGCCATCGTAACCAATGTTGGGAGCGTTACGGGGCACATGGCCTCGGTTGCAAGAGAATTCGGGGTGCCTACCCTTGTGGCAACGGGGAACGCCACCCTTAAAATTGTCCACGGTGAGGAAATCACCGTGGACGCAACAAACCAGGTGATCTACCAGGGAAGGGTGGAGAGCATCCTTGAGCGCAAAAGGAGAGGCAATCCGATGAAGGGCAGCCCGGCCTACAGGGTCGCTCATTCGGTACTGAAAAAAATAGCGGTTCTCAATCTGGCCGACCCCAAGAGCGAAAACTTCACGCCCGAGGGTTGCGGCACCTTCCACGATGTGATCCGTTTTGCCCATGAATTTGCCATGCGCGAGATGTTCCATATCAGTGAGGGTGTTGAGCTTTCGAAGCATTCAGCGATCCGGGTGAAGGTCCAACTGCCCATGAAGATCCTGGCGGTCGATCTTGGCGGCGGGCTGAACATACCTGCAGGCAGAGCTGAGGCCGGCCCGGAGGAAGTAGTGTCGATACCATTCAAGTCTTTGCTAAAAGGGATGACAGATCCGGCCGTGCGTTGGGTGGGTCCCATAGGGATGGACTGGAAGGGATTTGCTTCTATCGTCACCGAGTCAATATTAAGAGATCCGTCAATGGACGACAGTCTCGGAGGCCCGAGCTATGTGGTCTTGTCGGGGGAGTACGTGAATTTCAATTCACGTCTTGGCTACCATTTTGCTGTTGTCGACGCTTACTGCGGACCTCACGTCAATGACAACTACGTGCGTTTTTCCTTCAAGGGCGGGGCTGCCGATATCGGGCGGCGGTCGAGGAGGGCCAGCCTTATCGCAGGGATTTTAAAACGGCTCGGCTTCCAGACTGCTCTCAAGGGAGACCTTGTACGCGGAGAAATCAAGAAATATGAATGCGCCGTAACGCAGGAAAAACTCGTGATGCTCGGAAAGCTGATGGGAGCGGTCCGCCTGCTCGATATGGTTTTGTCCGACGATGGCCGAATAGACTGGTATATAGATGAGTTTATGAAAGGAAATTACACTTTCGCGCGTACCTGATTCGTGAGCTGCTGTGCCCGGGGATTCGATACGGGTTTAGCCGCCTTCGGTTCAAAGCCATCGATGCAAACAATTATCTGTCATTTTTCTGTCGAGGATATTTCACGGAATCTTGAACAATACCGGAAGTATGCGTGCTTCATGCAGTTTTTGTATCAGTTGCACTGCTCCATAAATCCATATGAAATAACTGGCGTCCAGGAGCGCTCTTCTTAGTTGCCTGGTTTTGACCATGCGAGTGTCGGGTTCCGAGTAGAGGGACATATTCGGCAAAAATCTGGGAACCCGTTCCATGTATGATTGAAATTCCGGGCCGTGCAGCGCCTTCATACCCGCTTCCTCCCGACGGATTATGAAAGGGTAATAAAGCCCGAATGAGAGCGTGAGCAAAGCGATAATCAGAAGACTTCCGGAAGCAAGCCCGATCCCGGCGATGCCGATCAGGCTAAACAGGTAGAGCGGATTTCGTGTTACCGAGTAAGGTCCGAATTCCACCAGGGTGCTTGTCTTGTGACCGGAAATGTAGATAGAACTCCAGACCCTGCCAAAAGCGCAGACTGTGACACAGGCAAGGCCCGCGAAATCAATGAGGCTCTGCCGAACAGCGCTCTCAATTCTGTTTCCGCTTACCATCAGCAGCAAAAAGATTAACAGGGCGAACAGCCGCGAGTGAATGATTCGCACTTTCGAATTTGAGCCCGCGCCCCAAAAGGTCATTTCTTCAGTTCCATCGAGCAAGGCCATGGGCCGTTTTTTTCTGAAGTCCGCGAAACTTATGACAGGATGACTGCATATAGAAAAGAGGAGAGGAAAACAAGTAAATTTCGTCGAATCCTGATTTTGTGAACCGCTCTCTTTCAACGGTATCTGCCTGCAATATTCCGGGATGGGGATTGGAGGTAGGCAAAACGCACCTTTTGTCGAAATGTCCAGTTTGTCAGACGGTGAGCTTTTTGGCTTTGTGTATGCCTTTTTGGCACTGCCGCGATGGTATCGAATTCGGCGTCCCGTGCCGGAGGAAAATGATTGACATTTTACTGCAATCCATTTATTAAGCATTGGTTCCATCGCCCAAGAAGGGAATGAAAGGCATTTCCCCTCTGATTCGCGTTCATTTTCACGCTCATGCACTTTAAGTCGCCCAGTTTCATTCACTTGGGCATTTCCTCGTGTCGAATCCATCGGATGCTTCCTCGTGGAACCGGGCAATAACCATGAGAGCTTTTCAGGCACCCCCGAAGGAAATCACTTTCGGTCTGGCAGGAAAAAATCCCAAGGTTCTGGCTCAAAGCAGGTAATGCCTTTTCGGATATGTGTTCCGCTGATTCGGGTTAAGCGCAGCGCTCAGAAGCCTTAATCAGCTCGCGGATTGACGTGAAATCGACTCTCAAGAAGGAGGCTGACCTTGACATTTCAACCATCAAAGCAGGTGTATTCGGGAAAGATCAGGGAGGTAACCCTTGGAAGTGGAGACAAAGCGGTTACGGTTGGCGGGAAGGGGGTCTATTCCTTCCATTCATTCGAGGGATCCATCCCGAATGCTCCCAGAATCGCAATGGAGGTCTGGGACAAAGATCCGAGCGAGGACTGGGCCGAGGCGGCCAAGGCGCCCTTCATCGGCGTGCTTGGCGATCCGGCGGCCTGGGCGCGCAAGTGCGTACAGGACTACGGGGCCGAGATAATCGTGGTCCAGACGAAAAGCGCCGATCCGAACGGTGACAACCGGCCGGCCGCCGAGGTAGCCGCAACGGTTAAGAAGGTAGTGGACGCCGTTGATGTGCCCGTAGTCGTCTGGGGTGTTGCCAATCACGACAAGGACGTCGAGGTTATGAGGCAAGTTGCCGAAAGTTGCTCGGGCCGGAGAATCGCATTATGTCCGGTGGAAGAAGGTGACTACAAGCAGATCGGGGCTGCATGTCTCGGCTACAAACAGGTGACTGTCGCTTCTACCCCCATTGACGTAAACTTGGCCAAGCAGCTCAACATCCTGCTCGGAAACCTTGGGGTAAGTCCGGACGACCTGGTAATCGACCCGACTACGGGCGGGATTGGATACGGGCTCGAATACACCCATTCAGTCATAGAGCGCATCGGACAGGCTGCACTCACTCAGGAAGACGAAAAACTCCAGCAGCCAATTATCGCTAATGTAGCGAACGAGACGTGGAAGTGCAAGGAGTCGAACCTGAGCGCAGAAGAGGCTCCGCAACTCGGAGATCCCGTCAAACGCGGTGTTTTGATGGAAGCAATCACAGCCGTTGACCTTTTGATCGCCGGGGCTGACGTGGTGGTTATGCGCCACCCTGAAGCGGTAAAGCTGGTGAGAAACTATATAGCCAAGATGATGTAATCTTGCGGAAAATCGGCTGCGCAAGTGATTTATTTGTAAAATGAACCTCCCCAGGAAGGGGAAAAGAGGTGCTACATGTCTGAAGAGAAGAAACCAGTATCAATTGCAGAAGAAAAGAAGGCAAAAAAAGTAGATTTTCGAGAGATGACCAGTTGCCCGACCACTCTCCAGATGCTCAAAAAACTGGAGGCGGATGGGCACGAATCCATGTTCAACCGGGCGGCCGAAATGAAGCCCTGTCCCATCGGCGCAGAGTCGGCGTGCTGCAAGCACTGCTTCATGGGGCCATGCCGCCTTAACTCCAGGGACCCTTATGCCAGGGTTGGAGTCTGTGGGGCAACCATCGATACCATCGCCGCCCGGAACTTCGCGCGCAATGTGGCCGCTGGCGGCGCCGCTCATACCGATCACGGCATGGTTATGCTGGATGTTTTCCGCGAAGTGGTGAACGGGAGAATCTCTCATTTCAAGATTCAGGACGAAAAAAAACTCAAGAATGTAGCAGACAGCATAGGGATCGCGACCGAGGGCAGGTCGGTCAAAGACATTGCCAACGACCTCTATGCGGAACTGGAAAGGACATATACGCAGGTCGAGGGCGAAATTCCTTTCGCAAAGCGCGTTCCCCCGAAGACCCTGGAGGTGTGGCGCAAAGCCGGGATCGTTCCACGCGGCGCGATGCGCGAAATTATGGAGCTGATGCACCGCACCCATATGGGTGTTGACCAGGACTACAACAACATCGTAAAGCAGTGCTCCCGCACGGCCCTCGCTGATGGGTGGGGCGGGTCCATGGTTGCGACCGAAATATCGGATATCCTCTTCGGCACCCCATCGCCCAGGGTGGCCGGTGTAAATATGGGGTTTCTGAAGGAAGATCAGGTAAACATTGTGATTCACGGCCACGAGCCTCTTCTGTTCGAAGGCATGATTGCCGCTGCCAATGACCCCGCCAATCTGGAGAAGGCCAAAGCCGCCGGAGCAAAAGGGCTCAACCTGCTCGGCATGTGCTGCTCGGGCGCCGAAGTGCTCGGACGGCACGGTATTCCCCATGCCGGGAATTTCGTTTCCGCTGAGCCGATTATCGCAACAGGCGCTGTCGATGCAATGGGCGTGGACGTCCAGTGCATCATGCAAGCCCTGCCAAAGATCGCCGCATGCTACGGGACGAAAGTTTTTACGACCAACCCGAGGGCCAGGATCGAAGGCGCAACCCACATCGAATTCCATGAAAACGACCCGCTTGGCGCCCCGAACCAGATTATCGCACTGGCTATCGAGCGTTTCGCCGGGCGCACCGCGCAGATCGTCATTCCACAGCGGCAGGACTGGGGCGTGCACGGCTTCTCGCATGAGTACGTTAACTACATGCTGGGCGGAAAGTTCCGCGAGTCCTATGTACCGTTGAACGACAACATCATCAACGGGCGGATTCGAGGCGTAGCGGGCGTTGTCGGCTGCACCAACCCGCGCGTCAAGCAGGACTACCTGCATGTAGAACTGGTTAAGGAACTTATCAAGAACAACGTTCTGGTGGTCCAGACGGGATGCTCGCAGATCGCGCTCGCCAAGGCGGGCCTCATGAAACCGGATGCCGCGGTGCTTGCCGGTGAGGGTCTTCAGGAAGTATGCGAAACCGTAGGGATTCCGCCTGTCTTGAGCCTGGGGTCCTGCGTCGACAACAGCCGCATACTTATTGCGTGCGCCGAGATGGTCCGGGTGGGCGGACTTGGCGACAAGCTTTCCGACCTGCCGGTAGCGGGCGCCGCTCCCGAGTATATGAGTGAAAAAGCCATCTGCATCGGGCAGTACTTTGTGGCTTCGGGCGTCTACACAATTTTCGGGGTAACCTTCCCGACGGTAGAGGGTACAAAGTTCCACGATCTGCTCTTCAACGGCCTCGAGGAACAGGGCTTCGGTAAGTGGGGATTCTCGAACGATCCCCTCGAGATGGCCCACATGATGATTGATCATATCGACAAGAAGAGGGCCGCACTCGGCCTTTCCGAGCAACGCGAACGGAAACTGTTCAGCATGGAAGACCGCAGAGCGGCTGAAGGTTAAGCCGGGACCGGTCCCGTGAAGTCAATCCGTATCTGAATTCCGGCTTGAAGCCGGCTGCGTTGCAAGGAAAAACAGAAAAAGGAGTTCAGTTATGTCCAGGTTAGTCGCTTTTGCTGCGATCCAGGGAGCTTACAATATAGTTTCCAAGGCTGAAGGCAAGTTCAAACAGGCCATGGATAAGTATGGGTCGAACCAGCCGATAGGGTTTCCCAATACGGCCTACTATCTTCCCATCATTTACTCGATTCTCGGCACCAAAATTGAAAAACTGGCCGACGCGGAGCCTGTAATAAAATTTTGCCGGGAGCTTCTGCCTCCGCACATCAAAGCCCAGCACAACATCAACCTTCCTTACCTGGGAGGGACGCTGGATTCCGGAATGGCCGCCATTCTGGCTGAAGAAGTGGTTGAAGCGATCCGGTATGTAGAATATCCCGATTTTTATTATCAGAGCGAAGAATGCGATGTTGAAAACGGAAAAATCTGGCTTGGCGCCGCCGATGATACCGTCATGAGAAAGAGGGGTATCGAATTCGTTGACGGCAGCGCCCCCGGTTTTGCCGCAATCGTCGGCGCGGCCCCCAATCCGGAAATCGCCAAGATGATCGCCGAAGACTATCAGAAAAAAAATCTCTATGTCTTCATGTGCGCCCATCAGACGGGCACCACGTTTTCCCAACAGCTCGTCGATGCAGGTGTGGAAATCGGGTGGAACACGCGCCTGGTGCCATTCGGTCCCGATATTTCCGCCGCCGTATTCGCGCTCGGTTTCGCAAACCGGGCCGCCATGGCCTTTGGCGGGGTCAAGCCCGGAGATTTCAAGACCGTTCTGAAATATAATAAAGACCGTATCTTCGCGTTTGTGAACGCTTTAGGCGAGGTAAACGCCGAGTGGGCCGCCAACGCAGCCGGGGCGATCAACTGGGGCTTCCCGACAATCGCAGACACCGACATTCCCGAGATCCTGC
>Ga0074046_10004987_pt1 | contig 10688 bp, 15 predicted proteins | sample BogForMeECP23OM3_FD_94441 | JGI IMG/M metagenome (GOLD analysis project Ga0074046, IMG submission 94441) | Bog forest soil microbial communities from Calvert Island, British Columbia, Canada - Bog Forest MetaG ECP23OM3 | ecosystem: Environmental > Terrestrial > Soil > Wetlands ...
CGCGCAGCCGCATCCACATCTCCAGCCAACCGGCAGGCATAGCATCCAAGTTCTTATCGTCTCTCGACATTGGGGCGATCCAAGCTGTCGATAACAAGCGGGCCAATGGTCAGTTCACCAGACATAAGGGATCAACCTCCAGCGCGATGCTTCGTAACTGGAATACTCAGGGCAGGTGCGCCGAAGCAGGTCTTCTTCGTAAAGAATTCGGCAGACCTGGACGCCGAAATGCAGGATCAGTACGATCACCGTTACCGGCGTCAGGACTTGCAGCGCTGCGCCCACTATCGCGATCTCTTCTGAGAAATACAGTGGGTGCTTGATCCATCGATAAGGACCGGTTTGCACCACCGAACGCGCCTGTGGGACCAAACTGAACGACCTGCCCAGATGCCGGATCGTGACAAGCATCATGATGACGCCAGTCAGCACGCAGGCGGTGGACGCCAGGTTCGGCAACGCCTGGTCCGTTTTGCCGAAGAAGGTGATCGTCCATGGCAAATAGGTGCCGACGAACGCAGCTGTTCTGGGCGCCAGGCCCTCCGCTTGCGCCTTTGCCGGCGGCCGGGTCATGATCAACAGCGCCAGGAGCAGGTAGAAGCTGGCAAGGCAAAGACTCGACAGAAGCGACGGCCAGGGATCGGTAGGCGACGCCCCAATTTTAATCGCGACGCAGAGCGCCAGCAGCATGAACCACATGCTGCCGAACAGTCGCATCATCCGATCGTAAGACCAGGCGTTCGACAGGCTAACCGTGCTTATGGCTCTACTCGTGCTCATGGCTCTACCCGTGTTTATGGCTCTATCCGTGCTCATGGCTCTATCCGTGCTCATGGCTCTATCCGTACTTAATGCTGGAACGCACGCATGAGGTGCAGAAACGAGCTTCCACCCAAAATGATGAACATGGCCGGAAGCATGAACAACACCATCGGAATAGTCAGCTTGGCGCCTAACTTGTGTGCTTTTTCTTCCAGCTTGATAATAGAGTCTCGCCGGAGCTCATCAGCGATGGCGCGCAGTGCCTGGCTCAACGGCGTTCCGTATTGCAGGCTCTGGCCCAACATGGCGCCGAATCGGCGCAGTCCATCTGACGTCGATCCCAGTTTCTCGAATGCCGCGCGGCGATTCGGCAAGATCCGGAGATCATCGAGAAGGCCGGTCAAGACCCGAGCCATGGCAGGATTGGAGCGGTTCATTTCTTCCGCCACGCGTTCCAGCGCGCTCTCCAGGCCCATTCCCGCTTCGCTGCACACAACCAGCAAATCGATGGCGTCCGGCGTGCCTCGCCGAACGGCGGCGGCGAAACGCCGTTTGAGCGTCGACAGAATCCATCGTGGCCCCATGATTCCGACTGCCACGCCGATGAGCGTGAAGATCAACAGGTCGATCGGCGGCTTCCCGAAGAACTCGCCGATAAACAGGGCAATGATCGGGAATGAAACCATGCTGACAATTTTGACGCCGATCCAGATCGGCAGGGTTCGATGAGGATTGAAACCTGACGATTGAACGATCGTCCGTAGTTGTTCCAGATCTTCCGCCGAGTAGAAGCGGCGATACCGCATGCCGAGCGATGAAAGCCAACCGGTCATGTCCTGGAAGGGGGCTGACTGGCCAGGAACGCCCATCACGGCCTTCGACACCCGTGTGTTCAGCGCACGAATGTGGAGTTCATGGATGATCAACACCAAGGTCACGGTTGCGGATGCTATGGCGAGGGCTGCCAAAGTGAGACCAGAAGTCATAGCGCTGTATCCCTTCTGATCATCCAGCGTATCACCAGATTCCCGATAAGCACCGAGGCTCCTGCGTAGGCCAGGAGCGTCCTTCCAGTCGGATCGTAGAACAATAGATCTATTGTCTGCCGATTAAGCGAGTAGAGTAACCCACCGACAATGAAGGGCGACAATGAAAGTGCTCGCGCGGAAAAGATCACCTCTCCTGCCAGAGCCTTGGCGCGAGCAGCCAGCGCAACACGCTGACGCACGGTTTCTCCCAATGTCTGCAAGGTTTCGGCCAAACCGCCGCCTGACTTCATCTGGACCCCAAGCGTCACCGCAAAAAATCCATATTCCGCCACTTGCGTTCGCCGATAGACGCCTTCGATAGCTTCCTCCGGAGGTCTCCCGAGAGCCAATTCATTGCATACGATAGCAAACTGCCCGGCTGTGGGTTGCGGCATCTCACGAGAGATGGCGCGAAACGCTTCATTCACCGGAAGACCGGATCGAACGGCGCTTGTCACCATTTCGATCGTGTCAGGGAGCTGGCGAAACAGTTGATTGGCGAGGCGACGGCGCTGCCATCCAAACAGACCCCGCACCACCATGATGGCCGCAATGATAGCCGCGAGAGTCACGTAGCGGATGGAAAATCCCACTAGGCTATTGGCATAAAAGATCATCGCCGGTGCGATGGCCCCGGCCAGCAGCACATATTCGGGGCGCCAATCGTAAGTAATACCTGCCTTGTAATTGGCCAGGCGATGGAAAAACAGCCACCTCGACTCGACCGGTGAGCGAAGAAGCGAGGGCGCACTCTCCGATTGTGAGGTTGACAGAGCTATCGCTACCTGACGATCGATGCGCCTTTGTCGAGCGTCGAGCAACAACGTCATGGCTGCGGCGCCTGTCAGCAGCAGCAGGACAATGATGATCAAATACTGCTGCATTAGAGTTGCCTCATCGCCTCAGCCCACGCTCGATCGAGACCGAAGTAGACAAGACGGCTCTTGAAATTTGGGGTTGCTTGCGTGGACCTATAGGCGCCCGATATCCGTCCGTGAACATCCTCCTGCTGGAACTCGAACACTGCGATGTCATTGGTGGTGATCACATCGCCTTCCAGGCCGATCACCTCGCTGATCTGGACGATGCGACGTTGGCCATCGCGCATGCGTTCGACTTGCACGATGATGTCCAGCGCGGCGACGATCTGAAATCGAATGGCCCGGGACGGCAGATTGACCTGGCCCATCTGCACCATGTTCTCGACGCGGGTCAGGGCGTCGCGCGCGCTGTTCGCATGCACCGTGGAGATCGACCCGTCATGGCCGGTGTTCATCGCTTGCAGCATGTCAAACGCTTCGGCGCCGCGCACCTCGCCCACGATGATCCGGTCGGGACGCATGCGCAGCGCATTCCACACCAGATCGCGTTGCGTCACCTGCCCCGTGCCTTCGAGACTGGGAGGCCGGGTCTCCAGGCTGATCACGTGCGGCTGCTGAAGTTGCAACTCTGCCGCATCCTCGATGGTGACGATGCGTTCGCTGTGATCGATGAATTGGCTCAGGGCGTTCAACAGCGTCGTCTTGCCGGAACCGGTGCCGCCAGAGACCAGAACATTGAGCCGAGTCCGGGCGGCGATCTCCAGCAATCGTCCCACGGCCGGGGTCATTGTGCCGTTTTCGATCATTCCGGCGATGTCATAACGTCGACTTGGGAATTTGCGGATGGAGATGCAGGGGCTATGGATCGCCAGCGGCGGGAAGATGATGTTGACCCGGCTGCCGTCAGGCAAGCGGCAATCCACCATCGGACTGGATTCGTCGATGCGCCGTCCGACTCGCCCCGCAATCTTCTGCGCCACCGATGCGATGTGATCATTGTCGCGGAAACGAACCGCGACCCGCTCCAGCTTGCCCTTTCGCTCGACATAGACATTGCTGGGTCCGTTGACCAGGACATCGTTGATCGAATCGTCCAGCAGGAGCGGACGGAGCGGCCCGTAGCCGGTCATGTCGTCCGCAAGCTCGTCCGCCAGTTGAAGCTGCTCGCGGCCTGACAGTTCGAGCCGTTCCTGGTTGGCGATTCCATGGATGATTTCCTCGATCTGCCGCCGAAGAACCTCGCGCGAAACAGTTGCGGCCACGGATGGCTCAATCTGCTCGATGACTCGTTCGCGCAGCGAAGCTGACATTACGGGCTGCTCGGCAGGAGGTTCGTCGCGCCGTGGCGTCAAAGCGCCTGGCGTCAATGCAGTCAGACGCGTTGACGCGCCGTCGCGCTCGAGCTGACCAAACGGTTTCATCGCCCGAACATTCTCTTGAACCATCCCTTCCGTTCGTCGCCGACAGCAGCGACCTCCCGTACAATTGGCGCCAGGTAACGGCGCAGTCTTCGCACGTGATGGAGAGCCGGAATTCCGAGATTGACCGCTTGGGTCATCCCCTTGCCGAGATCAGGAATCACCATGTCTGGTTTTCCGCCCAAGCCCTTGACGATCGTCGCCGTGGGAAGGCCCCCGGCGCGATTGGCGCGATTGAGCAAAGTAAACACCCGATTCTTGCCGGCAATATTGATCACGGCCGCGCGGAGCGCGTGGGCATTGCGTAGCCCGGTCACTTCCGCTTCCAGCAGCACCAGCACGTGGCGGGAAAGAGCGATCACCGGATGGATGGCTGGCGCCAGCGGCATAGGTACATCGACAACGATGTAATTGAACCGTTGACGGAGCAGACCCAGCACATGCCTCACGCCCGCTTCGGTGATGTCGAGCTGCGCATCCAGGTCCTCATCGGCGGAAATCAACCGAACGCGCTCGTTGACTTCAATCGCCGCGCGTTCGAGGAACAGCGTGTCCGCTCGCATCGGGTTCTCCAGGGCGATGCGCAACCCCGGCCCAGGCCGAACACCCAACATGACGGCTGTTTCGCCGCCTTGGAGATGAAGGTCGAGCAGCGCAACCTTCGCCTTTGTCGTCTCGGCCAGTTGGAGTGCGAGATTGATAGCGATGCTCGTTGCTCCGGCGCCCCCCTGCGCGCCGCAGATCGAGATCACATGCCCGCCACGATCCGCCGGATCGGGCCCTGCTTCGCCGAGCAGCTTCGGGCGTAGCTGGGTGTGGACCACATCGCGGGTGAGCGGCTTCGGAAGGTACTCGCTCAGGCCAAGCTCGATAAGCACGCGGTAGAACGAGATGTCCGTGCTCTCGCCGATCACACCCACCCGGACGTCGGCTGGACAGACGCGCGACAACCGTTCCAGCTCGGTGATCGGATCGCTGATTTCGCTGATGTCCACCACCAGGGCGAAGAGCTCGGTGTCGGATTCGAGCATCCGCATGGCGTTGCGGATCGTGCCCCGCCTGACCTCCAGGTTGCCGCCTTCGAGGCCGGTGCGAAGGGCCGCCGCGCTCAGGTCGTCATTCACGAAACAGACGATTCGGTTGCGAATGACAACAGACGGTGTGTCTTCAGGCGGACTGACGACTGCAATATTGGCGCTCATCACTGTTTCCCCGGCAGCTTGACTGAACATGCCTTGCCCCTATCGCCCGCGACTCGCGAAAGCCGCGCCCTGGCGCGCCGTTTCGCTCGACGCATCGCAGCCGAATGCCGCGCCCGGGGCCGCTGCATCGTGTTTCCTGACCGAGTATTCCTTGGTCTTGTCGCCTGTATAGACCACGACCGTTGCGTTCTGGCTGGCGATTGCGGTCTCGCGGGCGATCTCCTGCGACACGTCGCAGCCGAACATCGTGCCCGCGTCCCCGGTATCCCTGTGCTCTTCGGCTGACCGTATGGCCAGGGAGAGCTTTCCGAGGTCTTTGGCGACGGCGATCTTCTTGACCTGCTCTGGCGCAAGCTGCAAGGACACAGACCGTGTTTCCTTGTCGGGCGCCGCGTTATTGTCTTTATTGTCTTTGGCGCCTTGCACAATGTCCTGGTCGATCGCGATGATTCGGACGTTGTGAAGTACGACTTCGCTCAGCGTGCGATGCGCGGCATCCGCCTTGTCGTTCACCTGCGTCAACACGACGTCCACGTAATCGCCCGGCCAGATCAGGCCCGAGACGCCGGACTCGGCGTCGACCTTGATGCTGACGGCGCGGGTGTCCGGAGCCAGGACGCTGGCGAGGAAGCCCCGATCGCGCGGGCGCAGGACGTCCTGCGCCGTGACGGGAGCGCCGGCGTCGAGGAACCTGCGAACCAGGGAACCGCTGAGGCCCGCTTTGGCGTCGGGCGTATCGAGGATCGCCCCCGAGGGAACATCGCCCGGCGGCGCGGAGCGGACCGCGAAATCCTCGTCGCGCGCCAATGTGCCGGCCGGCAGCGGATGCGCCGCGACAAGATACCCGCTCGTGGGAGCCGGAGCGTTCTGCGCGACCTGCACGACCGGTTTCGGCAGGTACGCGTTGTAGGCGATGAGCCCGAGCGCAGCGGTTGCGAGCAACAGCACCATGATGATCGAGAGACGCAAAGCCGACGACATGTCAGAGCCCCTGGCTGAGAAGAGTCCAAATACCGCCGCACGCGATGGCGGCCCCGTAAGGGAGCGGCGCCCGCCGCAAATTGCGCCAACGCTCGACCGCGCAGACGCGACGGAGCAGCGAAGATCCGGCGGGCGATGTCCCGGGATAGGGCAGGAGACGCATCATGAGATGCGCCGCGGCAAGAACGGCGCCGGCCAGCGCGGTTACGGTCAACAGCTGAACCAGGCCCGTCAGCGGGAGGCCAATGGCCAACGCGGCCAGCAGCTTGACGTCGCCGCCGCCGATCCATCCGCGCTCATAGATGACGATCAGCAGCAAGAACAGGATTGTCGCGCCGACCAGCGACTCGATGATATGGGTCGGAGCGGCGATTCGGCTGACGATTCCGAGCAGCGCCAGCGTCAGGCAGATCTCATTATGGATCAGGCGTGTCGCAATATCGATCGCGGCGACATAGAGCAGCAGCGGGATTTGCAGCAACAAAGCTGCGGGAGCAATCCAGGTCATCGGATGCTTGCCTCGAAAGTGGTGGGGGGGGCACATTCCCGATGCCCCCCCTCCGGAGTCAGGCCGCGGGAGCCGCGGGGAGCTGGGCGACGATCGCGGCGATCGCGTTTGTGAGCGCGGTCCCGATAGCACCAGTAGCACCAGTGCCGAACGCAGCAGCCACTGCGGCGACGATGCACGCCGCGACGATCACGTACTCGAACGACACCACGCCGTCCTTGTCCGTGCGCAGACGCTCCAGCAGGTCGCGCGTATTGACGTAAGACTTTAACATGAGCCGAGTCCCTCTTCTAAAAAGGGGTGCGGACAAGTCCAATGCCCCCCTCTGGAGTCACGCGGCCGGGGCCGCGGGGAGCAGGGCGACGATCCCCTTGATCGCGTTTGAGAGCGCGGTCTCGATAGGGCCACCGCCAGAGCCGAACGCAGCAGCCACTGCGGCGACGATGCAAGCCGCGACGATCACGTACTCGAACGACACCACGCCGTCCTTGTCCGCGCGCAGACGCTCCAGCAGGTCGTGCGCCTTGACGTAATACTTCAACATGAGCCGAGTCCCTCTTCTAAAATGAACCGATTGCGGACATCGCAACCGCCGTTGGTGATAACAGTCGTTACCCAACGGAAAACACGGTAAACATTTCCCGAACCCGATGTCAAGCATTTTGCAACCGCTTGGGTGGTAGTCGATGGGTATGGTTTACGCAGCGCACGTCTGCCCGCTAACCATCGGCGTCAAGGACTTGGCCTTGTACGCTCGGTTTTGTCGGGAGCTGCGGCCGCTATCGCGGTCATTTTCGCGACGGTATGTCGCAGGGTCGGACAACCGCGATGGGTGTGTCGGGTTCATTCGCCGGCGCTGGCGGGGAGTTGGCGCCTTCCTTAGGCGGTGTCGATTCCGAACTCGGCCAGCAACTCATGGAGTTGCGCGGCGGGCTTGAAGTAGGACGGCGCCTCGTTGCGAAGGCTGGCCGAGGAGGCGGGAAACATCTGGCGACGGAGCCTCCCTGTTACGGCGATTTATCTCCCTGTTACCGTCCTGCTCCGCGTGCGCCGCCAATTTTCCTCAAGCTATTGTTATCAAAATGAATTTTCCGTAAAAGCCGGTCCGGAGACCGCCAACTCTCCCTGTTTTCCGCCTGTTACCAGGGAGTATCAGGGAGAATCGAATTCACTGCGAGTTATCGTTATCAGTCGTTGCGCCGCCATTGGGACTCGTTGTCGGAGCTCCAGTCTGGCCCGGACCCGCATTTGAAGCTTCGCCTACGATCTCGCAATCCCTATGGCTGCATTGATACAGCGCCGGTTTGGCAAGCGACCCATGAGCGTCGTAGATCCTATTGTAGACCCTGACGTTTCCCGGCGCCTCCCCGGATGGTTCTTCACGAACTTCCTGGGCCTTTGCAATTTTGCCTACAACATTAATGTCTAGCCTCGCGATCAACTTGTTTTTTTCATCGAAGACGAAGACGTTTGTTGATCCGATCCCTTTTGGATTGAAAACGAACTCACGATCCGACTGGGGCGTGACTTCGACAATTTTCTCGTCAGTGACGGAAAATTTAGCGTAGGGCGCCGACGTCTGGAAAAGCCCCCCCTTGCCCATCGTCAATGTAATCTGTTGAACGGAGCCCGTGACCGCTTGAACCGGGCTGGATTGGATGCTGTTCGGCTCCTGCGCCAACGCTTCAGGAATCGCGATCACCGACATTGTTGCAATTGCAATGGCGCCTGCCGCTGCAGGCTGCACGATGCTCGTCAAATTCATTTGAGCCCCTTTCCGTTTGTCGGAAATTCAACCGACCGACGTCTTCGACTTACGCAAGAGCCATTCCCACCGACCGCCGGGCGAGTCGGAACAATAGCATCAGGACTCCTCCTTCTCCAACTTTCTTCAAATCGGAATCGGTGGCCGGCTTCCTATTTTCTGACATCAGCAATCCGGTCATGAAGCTCCGCATTGGCCTTCCGCGGATCGTCTTCGGACACGTTGAAAAAGAGGATCGGAAGCGCGCCAAGGCCGCGTTGCTCCAACTCGCGCTGAGCGTGAGCACGCTTAATTCGCCGTCCCTGCTCAACCGTTTCCACATCAAGGCCGGCGCCTCTGCGCACAAATCACGCGGCGCAGTATCGGGCTGGGGCGCGGCGGCGCATTCGCCAAGCGGCTATTCGGAGGCAGGGTCTCGCATAGGGCGTTTCATCCCAAAGTCGGGCTGCCGCGGTGGATCGTCAGCTCCGGGAGCTTCGCCGGCGCCACGACGCCGTCCTGGGTCTGGCCGAGGAGCTCATCGAGCCCGCCCAACATTCGCTTTGAAGAATTTATTGACAAGATAAAATAGCGCGGCCTACGTGGCGGAGCGACGCCGGCGCCGCGAACATGCGAGTCAACGAACGTGAATCTTGAAGCCGTACAAAAACGGGTCTTCGCGAGCGTCCCGCAAAGCTACAGCAAGAAAGATTCGATCCTATATGCGCTGGGCCTTGGCTACGGCCGCAACCCCACCGATCCTGCGGAACTCCAGTTCACTTATGAGAACGGCCTCTTCGATTTCCTTGATCCACGTGTCGAACTTGGGCGGGTGCTCCCATCTTTGAGAATGGGCAAATGAAGCGCGCGATCGCAGTGATCGCCGCTCAAGGGCAATTGCCTGAGGATCAAGTCGAGCCGATGAAGGCGAGCCTGCGCGGAGCGGCCGAGCGGCTCTCGGTTTAGGTCGCCGCGACTCGATGCGCTTTCGCGCTGGTCCTCGCCTTGGCCCGGGCTGGCCGCTTGGAGGGGCTTTGCGCGGAGCGGCCTCGGGGAAAATTCCCTGCAGCAGGGAATGGAGCGCGGCAGCTCCACCGCGCCGGTAACGCTCAGGCAGCGTCACGTCCTTCTGGCCGAAAACGTCGAACTGCCGGCTCAGCCATGAACCTCCAGCTATAGCCGCGATCGCCCCCGTTCCTTTACGGCGCCGCGGGAATGGCGCCTATGCCGGAGAGCGCGGATTGGGCTGCCCCGTGATCACTGCGACAGCTGCGCGCGACACCGGTCCAGCACGACGACGTCGCGCTCGAGCGTGCGAGCTCTGAACCGCACTTGCCGCCCCTCGTCATAGAACTCGAACCGGATGGTTTCGCCGGGGAACACCGGCTTGCTGAAACGGACGAAGAGTGAACGAAGCTTGGCGGGGTCGGAGCCGCAGATCGCGCTCAACAAGGCTCTTGTAGCGAGGCCCATTGAACACAGTCCGTGCAGGATCGGTTGCGGGAAGCCGGCCTTCTTGGCGACCTCCGGATCAGCATGGACCGGATTGTAGTCGCCGCTCAACCGATAGATCAGCGCCTGCCGAGGCAGGGTGGAGATCTGAATGACCTTGTCCGGAGCGCGATCGGGCAGCTCTTCCGGGGCGGCTGGAGGCGAGCCGTAGCTGCCACATCCGCCGTCGCCCCTGAGAAACATGGTTTGGCGTATTGTAGCAACAGGATCGTTGCCGTCATCGAATAGCCGTTTCTCAATGCAAAGAAGCGCTCCCTTGCCGCCGCCCTTATCGTCGACCGCAGGCAGCGAATGTTCCGCCGTGAGCACGCCCTCCGGCGGAATGGGCTTGTGAATCTCAAAATAGTGGTCGCCATGAAGGGCGCGCACCCAATCGATCTCATACTCTGGCTCCTTCATCCAAAAGCCGGGATATCCGATCACCACGCACTGAGACGGCACCGCTCTGAGGAGGCGAGAAGGGATCGCTGTCGACCGAGGCGAGTATGTAAGAGGCTTCACGATCTGCGCTGCGCCGGTGAAGCCGTGGGACCGGATCGCACTGCTCGCGAGAAACGATCTCCGGTTTATTTGTTATCCGCCGAGTCGCGCTAGTCGCCCGAGTCATTCAAAATGAGGGGTAGAGCCTCTTGAGCTTTACGCGGGCGTCGTCTGTGGTGAATTGCCAGTCGGCCTTTGCGTGATGCTTGTTGCGATAGTCCTGCCAAGCGGC
>Ga0074046_10004988_pt1 | contig 10687 bp, 9 predicted proteins | sample BogForMeECP23OM3_FD_94441 | JGI IMG/M metagenome (GOLD analysis project Ga0074046, IMG submission 94441) | Bog forest soil microbial communities from Calvert Island, British Columbia, Canada - Bog Forest MetaG ECP23OM3 | ecosystem: Environmental > Terrestrial > Soil > Wetlands ...
TAACACGCGCGATCTGCTGCGGGAGTGTCTCACTTCGCTGCGCGAGGAATGCGCCCGGCTTCCCGAAGGTGTATCGGCCGAGATCCTGGTGGTCGACAACGGCTCGCGCGATGGCTCGGCCGATATGGTTGCCGCGGAGTTTTCCGGCTCTGGCGTCCCCGTTCGCCTCATTCGCAGCGCCGTGAATCTCGGCTTTGGCGTCGCCAACAACCGCGCCATTGAGGCGGCTCAGGGACGCTATCTGGTTCTGTTCAACTCCGACGCGTTTTTCCATTCCGGCGCGCTGGCCCGCGCCATCGCGCACATGGAAGCCGATGCGGCCGCGGGTGTCGGCGGTGCGCGACTCGTGGGGCGCGATGGCGCCTGGCAGCCGGCGGCGCGGATGTTTCCCACCATTCTGCGTGATGCTTTCATCCTCACGGGACTCGCCTCGCGCTTCCCCCGCTCCCGCTTCTTTAGCGCCGCCGAACGCACCTGGGCCGATCCTGCCGTGCCCGCAGAGGTGGATTGGGTCGCCGGCGCCTTCATGATTCTGCGCCGCGAAGCCCTTGCTAAAGCCGGCCTCTTCGATCCCGCGTTTTTCCTTTATTACGAGGAGGTGGATCTGTGCCGCCGCGTGAAGGATGCCGGCTTTCACGTGCGTTATTGGCCCGACATCGTCGTCTCTCACCTGCACGGTGCGTCCTCGCGCCAGGTTGATGCGCAGGTTTTTTCTGACAATGAATCGCAGGTCGTGCTCTGGCGCATGCGTTCCATGCTGCTCTACTACCGCAAGCACCACGGTGCGAAGGTGTGGTTCGCATGCTGGCCTGAAGAAGGACTTTACGCCCTGCGTTTCCTGCGCAACCGCTTCAGTCCCTCGCCGGCGCGGCGCGAGCGCGCGCGTGAGGCCGTGATGCTTCTTCATCTACTGCGACAGGCGTGGAAGGAAACACGTGGCGGCCGGGTTAGTCCTCCCAGCCCGTGGTAGATTCCTTCTGATTTACTGCAGAAACTCGCGCAGCGGCTCCTCAATTCCCTTGCGCACAAGTTCGCCGCGCTCGCTCACGGGATTCCATCCCAGAACCGTCTTCGCTACCGTGCAGTCAAAATGCGCCCGCTGGGTGCGGCTGTTCCAGTCGCGCCAGGAGGGCACCTGCCGCTCCGGATGCCGCACCGCGATTTTCACCACCCACTTCAACATGTCGAGCAGATAGAAATGCAGAATCGGCGTGGCGTAGCGCTGAATCCGCATGCCGCCCGCGCGGTCGAGTTCATCGAGATACTCCTGCGCACTCAGGCCCTGTGTACCCTCGGCAACCAGGTTGAAGTCACGGCCTTCGATCGACGGAGTGTCCATTGCGGCAATCAGCCCGCGCGCCACGTCCTCTACCAGCACCAGCGGCAGTTTGTTGTTGCCCTGGCCCCAGATCTGGCAGACCGCGTCGTGCCACCACATGCCTACGCCCCAATGAAAAGGGCTGCCTCCGCGGCCAATCACGATGCCAGGCCGCACAATCACAAGCGGAAGCTTCCGCTCCCGATGCATCTTGAGCAGTGCCGCTTCTGATAGCGCCTTGGCGCGGGCGTACAGGTTTCTGTGGCCGATGTGCGGATCGAGCGGCGTGGTCTCGGTGATGGTGCTGCCGCGCTTGCCCGCGTAGTACGAGTCGATCGTCCCCGTGTAGATAAACCGCTTCACGCCGGCCTGCAACGCGCATTCGGCGATCAGGCGCGTGGCGTCGATTTCGTACTTCCGGTACTCCGCCCAGGTCTTCACGTGGGCCCGCGCCAGGTGAACCACGCAATCCACGCCCTCCATGGCGCCGAGCAGGGCTTCGCGATCGAGCAGATTGCCGACCTGGCAATCGACCTGTGCGCGCAGCTCCTCGGGAAGGCCGGCCGCGCTGCGCACCAGCGCGCGAACGCCGCGGCCATCCGCAACCAGTTGCCGCAGCAGTTCTTGGCCGATGAAACCCGCACCGCCCAGCACGAGAACGCCGGCCTTCGCGCCGGCGCCTGCCAGACTGGGCTCGGTCCGCGGCGCAACAGGTTCGGCCGGCAGATTCGCCCGCTCGCCGATCTGCTCGCACACCCGAATGACGCGCGAGCCAAACTGCCCGGAAACCCGCTCATCGGGAGCTACCGCACCGCCGTCTGTTGCTCCGTAAAAAGCGTCCATCGCGCGCGCGATGCTTTCCCCATACGGCGTGCCGCGCTTTTCAAGACCGAGCTTCGACAGCACATACTTTGCCAGCGTCCGGCGCGCCTGCGCCTTCTCGGACTTCGCCCGGCGGGCCACGATCGCGTAATTCTCAAAGTCCGGATCGGCGGCCCGGTAGCGCTCGAGAGCATACGTGTTGCGCAAAATGTCCGCGGTGGCCGCGGCGAGGGAGCCGCGCACATGAATGTTGTGTTCGGCAAAACCGGGCGCGAAGGAGCACTCGATGGCAATCGCCGTCGGGCCTTTCACGGCGCTCACTTGCCAGCGGCGATTGAAACTGCGGCCGGTGGGCAGAATGATCGAATTCTCCGCGCGCACCTCCATCTCGTCCGGCTCGCCCACCAGGTCCAGCATGTACGCCACCAAGTGCGATCCGGTTTCCAGCATAATATTGCGCGGGTCGCGCAGCATCCAGATGCCGAAAGGGCCGAACACCGACTGCGGAAGAAAGCGATTCCACGTAATTCTCACTTGATCGATGCGTCCCAGGATGCCGCTGCGGACGTCTCGCCGCAGTTGCTCCCAGGGCCGCGAAAACAGGAAGTTGTGCCCCACACCGAGCTGCGCAGCACTGCATGCAGCAGCCTTTTGGATCAGTTCCTCGCACAACGACCAGCGGTCGCACATGGGTTTTTCCAGGAACACGCTCACGCCGGCTTCCAGCACCATGCTGGCCGCAGCAAAATGCAGGTCGGGAGGGAGCAGAATGTGCACCGCGTCGAGCTTTTCCGCTTGCAGCATGCTTTCGAGCGATGCATAGCTCTTTGCGATCCCGTATCTCGCGGCCAGCGCCTCGGCCCGCTGCTGCGCCTGGTCGCATACGGCAACCAGTTCCACGCCTGCCACCGACTTGAGACATTTCGCGTGCCAGTCGGCAATGTAGCCGGCTCCCAGCAGAGCTACGCGCTTCGGCGCGGCACCCGGTTTGCCGTGCGCGCCGGTTGGTTTGTTGTCCACGTTGACGTGCGTCGCCTCGCTCATGGCTTCCTCTTACTTGTATTCAATGATCGTCATGGGCCGCCGCCGCATCCGCCGCCAATAGTACTCGAGCAATCCCTGCAATGCCGGGAACCGCGAGATCACGGTGAAGAATCCATAGGCCCACGCATCCCGGCTCGCCCATCCTCGCAGCCGGCAGCCATGCACAATGTGCGCGAATTGCAAAGCGTACGCGCAGAGCAACGCCGCAAGCGAAATGTAGTGCGTGAAGGGCGCTGCGGCCAGCGCCGCAATCGGCAGCGCCAGGCCCCAGATCAAAATGCGGCGCCGGTCGCGGACAAAGTAGCGCTCGTCTCCGCCGCCGTGCAATGCCGCAACCTGCGCATAGGCGTGGCCCGCGCGGCGGTTCCTGCGCCACCATTGCCCAAAGCTCGTGATGGCCGCGTCGTGGCTAGCCATGGGCGCATCGATCATCTGGATCTTCCAGCCCTGCTGCCGCACGCGAATCGAAAACTCATCGTCCTCGCCCGCGATCACATCGGGCAGGAACCCGCTCACTTCTTGAAACACACGGACACGCGCCATGAAGCGTCCTCCCGCAGTGCGTACGTCGCCCGCCGGCTGCCGCCACTCCAGGTCGCACAGGCGATTGAAGACGCTCGCTTCCGGATGAATCTCGCGAACCCGTCCGCACACCAAGCCCACATCCGCTCTTTCTGAAAGTGTGCTCGCGGCTTTTTCGATCCAGCCTTCTTCGAGCTCGCAGTCGCCATCCAAAAACTGCACATAGGGCGTGTCCGGCGCGTGCTCCATGACGCATGCAAAGCCCTCATTCCGCGCCCGTGCCGCGCTGAAGGGTCGCGACGCGTCGAGTTCAATGACGCGGCAGCCCACGGAGCGCGCATACTCCGCGCTGCCGTCCGCCGAACCTGAGTCTGCGTACACCACGATCGGCGCATCCCGGAGCGCGGCGCGCAGGCATTGCTTCAGGCGCTCGCCCTCGTTGCGCCCGATTGCGACAATTGCCACTCTGGGGGCCACGTCCCTGGGTCCTGGATGCATTGACCCTCATTCTAAGTGGCCCCTAGCAGAATCGATATGCCGCGGAAGTAACGCGTCCGTCGCGGTCACGCACGATGCGTTTCTCAGGAGACGCCACTTGCGCCCCTACGCCTCGTTCATTTCTCTGCCCTTGGCCTCGCGTCCCAGTGCCGTCAGTCCCGCAAGCGCCACGGCGACCACGGCAACGGTCACAGCCAGCACGGCTGGATAGTTGCCCCAGCGTTCTGCTGCCAGCGCCTGGCCTTTCCCGTTCCATGAGGTGATGAGCGCGCCCAACTGGTAGGCCAGTCCCGGGGCAGTTGCACGCACCGGGGCGGGGGACAACTCCGTGAGATACGCCGGAACCACGCCCCAAGCGCCCTGCACCATGAACTGCATTGACACCGCACCGATGCCCAGGGTGACGGCCGTATGCCCATAGGCGTAAAGAGGAATCACTGGCAGCGCCAGCAACGCCGCAGTAATAATGGCGCGCTTGCGGCCCCAGGTTTCCGACAGCGCACCGAAAACGATGCCGCCGGCAATCGAACCCAGACCATACAGCACGCCGATCAGACCGATCGTCTCCGGCGAGAGCTTGATCGCGACGGCGAGGAAAGTTGGATACACATCCTGTGTGCCGTGCGAAAAACTCATGAAGGCTGTCATCAGAACCACCAGAAACAAAAACGTGGGCACGAAATGCATGAGTTGCTGCGGCCACGCAGGACCTTCGTGCAGAGCCGCGCGCGACCTGCGCTTTTTGGCGGCCGCCAGCCACACCGGCGACTCTGGAACGCGTGCCTGCACATAAAACGCCAGCAGTGCGGGCGACGCGCCCATGATGAACAACCCCCGCCAGCCGATTGCGGGCAACACCAGTACATGCCCGAAGAGGGACCAGTGAATGCCGGCGAAAAACAGTCCGAAAGCCGCCGAGGCCAGTATCGAACCCACGGCGTACCCCTCCTGCAAAATGCCGGAAAACGTGCCGCGTCCTTCCCTGGGCAAGGTCTCAAACACCAGCGCCGCTCCCACGCCCCATTCGCCTCCCATCGCGATCCCGAAAAGTGCGCGCAGGACGAGAAGCACGTTCAGCGAAGGCGCAAAAGCGCAGGCCAATTCGATCACCGAGAAGCTGAGGATGTTGAACATCAGCACCGGCCGGCGGCCGTAGCGGTCCGCCAGCATGCCAAAAAGCAGAGCGCCCACGGGCCGGAACGCTTGTGTTAAAAAGACCGCTCCCAAAACCGCCGAGGGCTGGGTGCGGAACTCGCCGGCAATCGCGTTCACGCAAAAGACCAGCAGAAAAAAGTCGAGGCTGTCGAGCGTCCAGCCCAGAAACGCGGCCACAAAAGCATGGCGCTGCGGGCGGGTCAGCTTTTGCAGGTGGTTGAGAATCGACATAGGCGCGAGGATAGCAGAACAGGTTTCAGGTTTCAGTAGCGGGTCAGTTTGAGCCCGCCGTGAAAGGGCACGACTTCAGTCGTTCCGCAAAAGCCCCAAAATGGAGGTAGGCTTCAGCCCCTGAGGGAAAGCTTTTTTCAAACTGACCCACTACCCAGGTTTCAGATTTCAGCTTTCAGCTTTCAGTTATCAGTAATCAGGTCAATTCGTCCGAGGTGGCTGAGAGTTGAAGGTTCGAAAAATAATTGTTGCAACGAGTATCTAGCCCGGTGCATCGTATTGATAGCATGACTCAAGGGCCATTGCCCTGCGTAGACGCAATTCTCACGGTCCGGCGCTCTCCCAAGTCCCCACGGCGGTCGCAGACCCTGCACTCAAAAAGGAGCTTCCCCATGAAACGGCTGGCAATTCTCACCGGCATTCTGGCCCTCGCGGCGCCCCTCGCGCTCGCGCAAACCTCCACCTGGGTTTCCGATCCCAACCACAGCGAAGTCGACTTCAGCATCATCCACATGAGCGTCTCTAAAATTCATGGCCGCTTTGGTAATGTGAAGGCCACCATCGTCTACGACGAAGCCGACGTCACCAAGTCCACCGTCACGGCCACCATCGGCGTCGACACCGTGGACACCGGCGTGGATGCGCGCAACACGCACCTCAAAAGCCCTGACTTTTTCGACATCGCCACCATGCCCACGGCTACATTTACCAGCACAAGCGTGGCTAAGAACGGCAATCACCTTAGCGTCACCGGAAACCTGACGCTGCACGGCGTCACCAAGCCCGTTGTGCTCGACGTGGTTGGCCCCAACGGCTCAATGACCGATCCCAAAGGCAAAGTGCATACGGGCTTTTCCGCCACCACCACTCTTGACCGCACCGCGTTCGGCATCGGCCCCAAGTTCCCCGCCGCTATGGTTGGTAGCGACGTCTCGCTCGATATTGAACTCGAAGTGATTAAGCAGTAGGGCCGATCTTACTGACGGCCTTGTGAAGGAACGCGACTTAGCAAGCTCTGCCGGTAGCTTGCAGCCTGTAGCTATTGGCCCAGAGCTACTGGCTGCCAGATACCGGCCTCTGGAGCCCTTGCCGATGGCAAACCTGAAGCTCGAAATTCAGCAAGCCCCTCCCTTCTCCAGTTTGGAAGAAGAAGCGCTTCTCAACCTGCTTCGCACTTCGGATTGCCTGAACCGCGCTCTCCAACAGAAGATCCGAGGCTGGGGCCTCACCGCGACCCAGTACAACGTTCTGCGGATCTTGCGCGGTGCCGAGCCCCGCGGACTTCCCTGTGCGGCCATCGGCGATCGCATGATTGCCGCGGAGCCCGATATCACGCGCCTTCTGGGGCGGCTCAAGCGTCTTAAGCTCGTGCGGCAGCACCGCGACCGCCACGACCGCCGCGTGGTGTTGACGCAGATTACCGAATCCGGCCTGGAACTTCTGCGCACTATGGACCCGGTCGTCCGCCGCGGCCCGGTAGAACTTCTGGGGCCTATGCGCCGAGCCGATTTGGCAGAGATGATCCGGCTGCTCGAGCTCGCGCGCCAACCCTGCGCCGGCGAGCCGACGAAAGAATGAACTTGCAGATTTGTGGATGCTCGGTGGACGGCGCCGATTTCAGATCCTAGGTACCGACGACCTTTTGCGCCACCGTCACTTCGTCCGCGTCCGTCTGAATGATCTTGTTGTGCAGGCAGTAGAGCGCCAGTTCCAGCCGGTCTGAAACTCCGAGCTTGTCGTAGATCTTGCGCAGGTAATTCTTGATCACCTGCTCCGTCGTTCCCAGCTGGAACGCGATCTCCTTGTTGCGCTTGCCCTGGGTGATGCAGGTAATAATCGACATCTCTTTGGGCGAAAGGCGAGGCTGGTTGCGGGGGCTTACCAGGGCGGCGGCCTGGGCGCGATAGGCATCGATCACCCAGTTCACCGACTGGTTGTCGATCCAGGTTTCGCCCGCGGCAATGCGGCGCACGCAACGCACCAGCAGATCCGGGGAGATGGAGCGGGAAACAATGCCGCGCACGCCCCTCCGGTACAGCTCCACGGTGTGGTTTTCGTCGCTGGCCACGGCCTGCACGATCAGCTTCATATCCGGAGCCAGGCGCAACAGTTCGGGAATGGCATTGGCCGTACCGGCCAGCATGCTGCCTTCCAGGAGAACGATGTCGGTAGGATAGCGTTCGATGGCCGCACGCAGATTCTCCAGCGAATCGGCCTGCGCCACCACGCGGATATCGTCTTCAAGAGCGAATACCTTGCGTATACCCACGCGGTAAATCGCTTGCGAATCCGCGAGAATCATGCGAATTGTGCCGGGCTTTACTGGAGCTTCTGTGTTCTCGCCCTCGTTATGATCGTTCAGAATTTCCATAGTGGGCACGGCCCTGCCACCGGCTCTCACTGCTCCGCAAATCGATATTCGTCGATTGTGGCCGCGGCGAGATGCTCGTTGTGGCTTGAGGAGCAGCGTACCACACGCCCCGTGCAGTGGACCAGAACATCATGGGGCGTGCCCAGGATGGCATGCGGCATGCGCATGGAAAATCGGATGGGTTGCCCGGCAACTAATGCTCTGTCCAGCGAGAAAAGCACCCCGCTGGCGGAAATGTTCCGCGTCAGAGCGGGAATGTCGCCATTTCCGGTGGACAGCACCACCGGCAGGGCCAGGGGAAAACGCACCGCACAACGCACCTCTTGCCGGCCACTTGCTGTGGCTTGCGCACCGAGTGGCAGCTGGGTTTCTGCTTTTTGAGTCGTCATAGTCAAAGCTCCGTTCATATGAGCTTAGTTGCCACTGTAGCGGCTTTTGTTCATTTGTCACAGGGCACTAAAGTTTCAAGACTGGTAACCGGCATGCATCCTTTATGTATCGCCCAGCTGCTCGATTGCACATGGTGTTGTGCGTTCCGCTCCTCCCGATGGAGGCTTGCGAACCCCCCGGGGCTCTGGGCTGCGATCGCGAGGGTTCCTTGACTGCACATGATCTTGTGCGTTTCTGTCCGATGATGGCTTGCGGGAATGGGCTGCAAGCGCAACCCGCGAAGAGCTGAGGGAAACCCAGCGCTTTCGAGCCGGAATTGTCAGAGCCGCTTGGTTTGTAAATCCCACCTTTGCCGCCAAATACCCCTTCCGCCCCGAAAAACCGGCCCAACTTTACACCTCGAACCCTTCTCGACAGGCGAATGAGGTGCGAAAGTGAGCCAAGTAACTATCGTCTTGATTACTTTTGTTGTATTCAGTTAGTTACTTAGGTGGAAAATTATTTTAAATAACACTTTTGTGGTAGCTTCCATAACCCGATTGGGGTACTCTTTCTTTGCAAAGTTGTCGGGCGGATTGCCTCCGCCAGGAGAGTTTTCGATGAGTACGAGCAAGTTGAATATTCTTAAAGTCGTTGTTCTTGGGCTCCTTGTTATTACGGCTTGCACAGCCAATGCAATTCCCGCGGGGCCATTCCCAACACCGCCAAGCTTCATTCCCGCTGGCCCGTTCCCAACGCCGCCTGTGATGAGCTTCATTCCTGCTGGTCCGTTCCCGACGCCGCCGAGTTTCATTCCCGCTGGCCCGTTCCCGACGCCGCCCGTGATGAGCTTCATTCCAGCCGGTCCGTTCCCGACGCCGCCAAGCTTCATTCCCGCTGGCCCGTTCCCGACACCGCCCAGCTTTATTCCCGCTGGCCCGTTCCCGACGCCGCCCGCCTTCATTCCTGCTGGCCCGTTCCCAACGCCGCCCGTCATTTCGTAACCGCTAATCCTTTTAGGGATTCGACAAACGCTGCCCTTCGGGGCAGCGTTTCTATTTTCTATTTTGGTGAGGATGACTTTTGTTTTTGTCATTCGGCCGTCTCGCTCATCCGATTCGCTGATAGACTCGGGTTATCGCGCGAGCGCGCATAGGCGGAACATAATTTGTGAGCCTGGAAAACGCACTTTGGTTTGCATATATTGTGGCCGAAACAGCCCTCCTCGGGTTGTTCTGCTACAAGCGTTTCTGGCGCATGTTCCCGGTGTTCTTTATTTACTGTTCCTGGGATTTATGCAGTAACATTGCCGCCTACGTGATTAGCCGCTCCTATCCGCACCTCTACCTCAGGGCGTATTTCACCCAAAGTATTGTCGACTCCCTCCTGCAATTCGGTGTTCTCGTCGAATTGACGTGGTCCCTGCTGCGGCCGTTGCGTGCCTCCCTGACTCGCTTTGCTCTGGTGCCCATCTGCGTCCTGGTTCTCATCGCAGGCGCGATCATCTGGCCCTTCGCATCGCTTCCCGGCATCGCTCATGTGGAAAGAATGGTTCACATCCTCATGCAACTGCAGCAAACGGAAACCATCTTGCGTGTCTGTTTCTTCCTGGCGCTTGCAGGATGCAGCCAATGGCTCTCCGTCAGCTGGCGCGACCGCGAGCTGCAGGTGGTGACGGGACTCGGATTCTATTCCATCGTGAGCTTGGGCGTGGCCATGCTCAACACGCACCAGACAACCGGTGGACAGTACCGGCATCTGAATGAAATCGTCGTGGGCAGTTACCTTTTCTCATTGGTGTATTGGCTCTACAACTTTGCGCAGAAAGAAGTGGCGCGCCGCGAGTTCACTCCGCAAATGCAGAACTTCCTGTTGGCCGTGGCCGGCGCTGCGCATTCATCGCGCGTCACGCTTACTGAGTCCCGCTCAGAAAATGCGCGGAAACCAGGAAAGCCCTGACACGGCTTTCACCTCCTCCAGCTTTCACCTCCTCCTGCATGACTGTGCCCTTCAGCGTCCGCAGCATCGCATATACTCGCTTTGAAAGTAGATTGGCATGAACCGTCGCGATCTTTTGAAGCTCTCTTCGTATGCCGTTGCGGCAGCGTCAACGCCTGCGCTCAGTCAAACCGCTGCGGCACCGCCCCAAGCGCCGGTACCGGGCGGGCCCGTGCCCCGCTGGGATCCCGTCGAACTTTCTTTTTCAGGCCCCACTGCCGGCAATCCATTCCTCGACGTTTCGCTTACGGCCACCTTCCGCCAAATGAACCGCACCCTCACCGTCGAAGGCTTCTACGATGGCAACGGCAAGTACACAGTCCGCTTCATGCCCGACGCATTGGGTGAATGGTCCTGGA
>Ga0074046_10004990_pt1 | contig 10685 bp, 7 predicted proteins | sample BogForMeECP23OM3_FD_94441 | JGI IMG/M metagenome (GOLD analysis project Ga0074046, IMG submission 94441) | Bog forest soil microbial communities from Calvert Island, British Columbia, Canada - Bog Forest MetaG ECP23OM3 | ecosystem: Environmental > Terrestrial > Soil > Wetlands ...
GACCCAACTGGTAGTTCCCGCGAACCATGCCGGGCAGGCCACCTTTGCCTTTGTAGGTCCTCCCGGGGCGATTATGGCAGATGGGCTCGTGCAAAATTCCAGCGGCACCGTGATCTTACCAATTACGTTTGCCGCCCGGAGCTTCCAACACTAGACGTAGATACTTTTTCCCGGGCAACCGGAACCTCGAACAACGAAAAGGAGGCTAGCATGTACGCACTCCAAATCGAGCCGGTGACGGTCAGGCTATGGTTTCGTGTGAGAGTTCCAGCCCCGAGTCTCCGCCGGTGGCTCACATTTGCCATACTCTCGCGTTGACCAGGCGGGGGAGAACTGGGTAGAGTGTGGCCTTCCGCCCACCCCAAGACGCGCGAAACAGCGCGCCTTGGGGCCCGGAAAACATCATCCGTAGCATCGCGGAAGCAAGCGAGGTCACGCGGCAATGGCGAACCCTGAACATCTCATGAGGCAGTGGCTAGTGGCTGGTGGCTAGAAAAAGCAGGTCCTTCGACTCCGGCGGCCAGGCCGCCCATTCGACTACGCTCAGGGCAGGCTCTCCGTTCAGGATGACAACGGAACGGAAAGCAGATCCCTCGCTACGCTCGTGATGACAAACCTAGACGAGGGAGAGCAACGAAGCACCCTCGAATTAGTCCGTTAGCTGTCTCCTCGTTTGCGCAGGAACGCGGGAATCTCCAGATCGTCGGCGTTGTAGCTGATGTTCACGCTACTGCTGACGGTATCGATCGCGGCCGGTTCCTCGGGTGGTGCTCCCGAACCCTTCACGAGCGATGCGTAGGTCGATTCTGCTTCGCGCGAATAGGTCGCAGCAGCGGCGCGGGCCTCGTCCACCGGTTCGGCATGACGGACGACCTCCGACTCCAACTCGATGTCGTCGATGCTGTCGGGAATGTAGGGAACGCTTCGAGGGCGCTCGGTGATGCGGGGCTGTTCCCCCAGCCTATCGCCAAAAGAGGGCGATAAGGGTGGGGCACCCTGGGGCGATAAGGGTGGGGCACCCTGGGGCGATAAGGGCGGGGCACCCTGGGGCGATAAGGGCGGGACACCCTGGGGCGAGGGTGCAGCGGCCGAGTCACTCATTCCCACCCTGTCGCCAAAACCGGGCGACAAGGGTGGGGCAGCCGGCACCTGGAAGGTGGCGGTGGTGGCTGCGCGGGCGTTGAGCACAGCACTGGCGGCGGGGTGAGCGTGCTCGCGGTTGCGCGCTGACTCCTTGAAGCCGGTGGCGATCACGGTGATCTTTACTTCGTCCTTCATCTTCTCGTCGAGCACGGCGCCGAAGATGATGTTGGCGTCTTCGTGGGCGGCGCTCTGGATGATGGTCGAGGCTTCGTTCACTTCGGCCAGCCGCAACGAGCTGGAGCCGGTGACGTTGATCAGGATGCCGCGCGCGCCGTCGATGGCTCCGGCCTCGAGCAGAGGCGAAGCGATGGCCGCCTGGGCTGCCGCAGTGGCGCGGTTCTCGCCGCGAGCGGTGGCCGTGCCCATCACCGCATAGCCCATGCCGGCCATGATGGTCTTCACGTCGGCGAAGTCGCGGTTGATGATGCCCGGGATGGTGATGATGTCGGAGATGCCCTGCACGGCCTGGCGCAGGATGTCATCGGCGACGCGGAAGGACTCGAAGAAGCCGGCGTCTTTGGCGACGGCGAGCAGCTTCTCGTTGGGGATGACGATGGTGGTGTCCACCGAGTCGATCAGTTCCTGCAGGCCGCGCTCGGCCTGGTTCTGGCGGCGCTTGCCTTCAAAGGCGAATGGCTTGGTGACGACGGCAACCGTGAGCGCTCCCATCTCGCTGGCGAGCGACGCGATGATGGGCGCGGCTCCGGTGCCGGTGCCTCCGCCGAGGCCGGTGGTGACGAAGACCATGTCGGCGCCTTCGAGCGCCTCGATGATCTTGTCGGCGTCCTCGAGCGCGGCCTTGCGGCCGACCTCGGGGTTGGCTCCCGCGCCGAGGCCGTTGGTGAGCTTCACGCCGAGCTGGATCTTGACCGGCGCGTGGCAGAGCTTGAGCGCCTGGAGGTCGGTATTGGCCACCACGAACTCGATGCCTTCGAGGTGCGACTCGATCATGCGGTTGACGGCGTTGCCTCCGCCGCCACCGACACCGATCACCTTGATCTTGGCGCTGTTGATGGCGTCTTCGTTGAAGTGAATGCGGATGTCGCCGGCCGGTTGCGCTTTGTCGTTGAAGTCTTCGATCATGGTTACCCCGGTGCGCCACGAGGGCGCGAGTGAAATTCAGGAACTCTTAAACGTTTTGTCTCGCAAACAAGGCTTTGAGCCTGGCCCCAAATCCTCGATCAACATTCATGCGCGCCTGGCGCGCGCGGTGTCCGTACAAAACCATTCCGATCGCCGTAGAGAACTCCGGCTCCAACAGGTTCGACGGAAGCTTGGCGATGGGCACCGGATATCCCAGACGAGCCGGACGCCGTAGCGAGTCTTCCGCGGTGTCGATGAGCGCGTTCAACCGGGCTGCACCGCCGGTGAAGACGAGGCCGGCGCCCAGCAGTTCGAATACGCCGGCCTGGCGGAGCTGGTCGCGCAGCAATTCCATCAGCTCGCGCGCGCGGGGTTCCAGAATTTCGCCCAGCATGCGCTGCTGCATCAGCCGCGAGGGCCGGTCGCCGACGGAGGGTACCTCGATTTCGTTGCCCCCCGGAATACGAGTGACGATGGAACAGCCAAACATCTTCTTGATGCTCTCGGCGTCGGGAATCGGCGTGCGGAAACCGACTGCCACGTCGTTGGTGAAGTGGTCGCCGCCTACCGGAACCGCTCCAGTGTGGATCACGACGCCTTCGTAAAACACAATGAGATCGGTAGAACCTGCGCCGATGTCGGCGAGGCAGACGCCGAGTTCGCGCTCGTCGGTTTGCAGGACGGAATCGGCACAGGCGAGCGCCTCGTACACAGTGTCGTCCACGTGGATGCCGGCGCGATTGGCGGCGGTGACAACGTTCTGCGTCGCTGTGGCACTGGCGGTCACCATGTGCACGCGAACTTCGACCTTTTTGCCCATCAGTCCGGCAGGATCGTGAACGCCGGGCTGGCCGTCGAGGATAAACTCCTGCGGCAATAAGTGCAGCGGTTCGCGATCGTCGGGCAGCGGGATGGTACGCGCCTTCTCGACGGCAGCGCGCACGTCATCGCGGCTGATTTCGCGCGAGCGGTTGCCCAGCGAAATGCCGCCGTGGCTATTGACGCCGCGAATGTGCGATCCGGCAACACCGAGGATGGCGTGCTCAACCGGCGCCTGGGCAACATTCTCGGCTTCCTCAACCGCCTTGCGTATGGAGTCAACCGCTTTGTCGAGATCGGCGATCACGCCTTTGCGCATACCGCGCGAGTCGGAGAGACCGTGGCCACGATAGCGCAGGGCGTACTCGTTGACTTCGGCAACGATGACGCAGGTCTTGGCGCTTCCGACGTCAATCACAGTGAGCAGGTTTTCAGTTTGACTTCCCATCGTGTCCTAGCGCTTGTTTGTCTTTTTCGTTGGTGCAGCCGTCTTTGGTGGCGCTGGTTGATCGACCACGGGCTTGCCATCGGCTGCCGATTCTGTTTCGGCTGCAGCCTGTTTAGCATGCAGGGCTGCTGAATCCGGATTCACGATCACCTGCCCCTGGTAACGCAGGTCGACAGAATCGAGGCGGCTGAACTGCGACCGCCACTCCTGCACATGTGCAATGTAAACCTGGAAGGGTCCGAGAAAATCGGGTGAACGCAGATGTACGAGGACCGCGCCCTTAGGGTCGGACACCGTGAACTTCACGTCATCCGGGTCGGAAACATCTACTTCGCTGAGGTCGCGCGAATACTGCGCACCGGTGGAATCCAGTTGCTTCATCAGCTCGCCGTAAATTTTCATGCGGGCAGCGCGGGTAGAAAGCGGGTCGCTGTCGCTCGTTCCGACGATCACGGGAAACGAAAAGCTGGTTTGTGCGCCTGGAGGCATGTCCATGATGACGCCGTGGGCATCCATGAGCGAAATGCGCCCGTTGATGGTGACGAACGCAACCGGAACGCGCTCGTGAAGTTCGATACGCAGCCGGTTGGGCAGGAGCCGCATCACGGAAGCCGACTCCACCCACGAAATTTCTTCCAGTTGTTTTTTCTGCTCCGCAAGCGACACAAAGAAGATGTTGCGATCGATATCGGCACCCAGTACTTCCAGCACCTGCGCGCGCGTAACATTGCGATTGCCCAGGAGTTCGATGTTGTCGCCGGAATCGATGCGAAACCGCCAGGACTGCGTGGCATAACGATAGAGAGTGACGCCAATGAGTCCACCGGCCCCCACGACCAATAGCATGACCAACAGCAGCCTGACACGGTCGGCAGCCTTGCGGGGCAGCGCTCCGCGGCGCACGGGCACGCGCTTCTGCCCGCGCAGAAACGGAGATTCGCCGTCGTCGTCGCGGTCGAGGTCAAGTATGCGGGCATCGAGGGGTGAGTCGTCATACGAACGCGACGAGGTTCGCGGCTCGGCTGCCGCTTCGAACTCCTCCTCCGGCAATGTGGAAGTGGATTTCCTCGCCATGAATGCAGTGAGACTGCCGAAGACTTCGGCTATTCGCCTCACTATATCCGGTTTCCTCGGTGGCGCGGGTGCGGTTTTTGCAGCAATTGCAGGGATGTACTTCGTTTGAAAACATGTGCGCGCGCACCTTGCCGCCAAAGCGCTGGATTGATGTGGTGATGGCGAGATTGAGGCGTTCCGCGCGCTGGGCGCTATGACGACCAAGGAACCAGAAAAGTAAACACCAGCCTTCAGACTCGCCGTCGAGTCGGACACAATACATAGTCATGCGAACCGGAGGATTGGCGCCGGAAGCTCTGTCGCAGTGCTAGCAGACTGCTGAAAGAGTCAGGAAAGCAGATCCCTCGCGGACTAAAGTCCGCTCGGGATGACAAAATAAAGAACTTGTACGGCACAGCTAAAGCTGTGCCCTTTCAAAGCGTCGCCCGAAGCGAGTTTTTCAGCAGCCTGCTATTGCCTGACTTCGCGCGCCGCCAGTGATTCCAACTGTTCCAGCAGCATCGGCCCAAGCTGCGACACATTGCCGGCACCAAGAGTGAGCACCAGATCGCCAGTCTGTGCGGACTTGCCGGCCAACTCGGCAGCGTCGGCAAACGAGCCGACATACGCAGCATCTTTCGCGCCCGTCTCGCTTATTCGCCGAGCCAAGCGCTCGGCCGTGACACCGGCGATGGGCGCCTCGCTCGCGGCGTAGATGTCGAGTACCGTGACAGTGTCCGCGTCGCTAAACGCGGTGGCGAATTCATCGAGCAGCAGGTGGGTCCGGGTGTAGCGATGCGGCTGAAAGATGACGTGAATGCGGCGGAAGCCGCACTGCCGGGCTGCCGCCAGGGTGGCGCGGATCTCCGTGGGATGGTGACCGTAGTCGTCGATCACGGTCACGCCGTTGGCGCGTCCCTTAAGCTGGAAGCGGCGGTCAACGCCACTGAACTTCGCCAGACCCTCACGAATTTTGTCGATGGGAATGTCGAGCCCGAAGCCTACCGCGATGGCGGCGGCGGCATTGCGCACGTTGTGTTCTCCCGGCACGTGCAGTAGGAACTCGCCCAAATCACGTGCCTGGTACTGCACGCGAAAGACGCAGGAAGATAAATGCCCTTCGCCAGCAACACCGCTCCGTATGTCGGTAATCAGGAAATCCGAGCCTTCGCGCGTGCCGTAGGTAACGATCCGGCGGCGCACGGCGAGCAAAACGCTCCGAAGCTGGTCGTTGTCATTGCAAGCCACCACCATGCCGTAAAACGGAACGTGGTCGAGAAATTCGACAAATGTCTTCTCCACGTCAGCCAGGTCGCGGTAGCAGTCCATGTGCTCGCGGTCGATGTTGGTTACCACTGCAAGAATCGGCCATAGCTTAAGGAACGAGCGGTCGCTCTCGTCGGCTTCGGCGACGAAATATTCTGACTTGCCCACGCGAGCGTTGGAGCCCATCGCATCCACGCGTCCGCCGATGACCACCGTGGGATCGAGCCCTCCTGCGGCTAGCACGACAGCCACCATGGAGGTTGTCGTGGTTTTACCGTGCATGCCGGCAATCGCGATGCCGTATTTCAGGCGCATCAGCTCGGCCAGCATTTCCGCGCGCGGAATCACGGGAATGTGACTGGCGTGAGCGGCTGCTACTTCGGGATTGTCGCGCGCGATGGCCGAGCTGGTCACTACCACCTCAGCGCCGGCGAGGTTGTCCGCGCGATGGCCCTCAAAGGTTGTCGCGCCCATAGCGGCCAGCCGATCGGTAATGGCCGAAGCCTTCAGATCGGAGCCGGAGACCTTGTAGCCGAGGTTCAGCAACACTTCGGCGATACCGCTCATGCCGATGCCGCCGATACCCACGAAATGCACGCGCTGAATTTTGGCAAACATGACGGAGTGAAGACCCTCTAGGCTACCGCGTGTGGGTCAGCAATGCCAGCGATGCGAGCGGCCATGGCAGCGATCTCTGCCGCCGCGTCGGGATGGGCGAACTGCCGGGCCGCTGCTCCCATCTGTGACAGGCGGGCGCGGTCGCTCAATAACGATGCAACCTCCTGCGTCAGGCGCTCGCCCGTCAACTCGCTCTGCGGCAACAAGCGCGCTGCGCCGGCGTTGGCGAGGGTCTCGGCGTTATGGCGCTGATGGTCGTCAGCCGCGGTGGGCAAAGGGACGAATATGGCTGGTTTGCCGGCTGCTGTGATCTCTGCGACTGTGCTCGCGCCAGAGCGGCAGACCAGCAGGTCCGAGCGGGCAAAAGCTCCGGGCATGTCGTCTATGAAGGCGGAAACTTCGGCGGAGACTTCGGATTTGGCGGCGGCATCCTGCACTTCTGCGCAGTCCTTCTCGCCGGTCTGGTGAATGATATGGATTCCCGCCACTGCCTGCGCCAGCAAGGGTAGCGCCTGCATCGCGGCAACGTTGATGGCATGTGCACCCTGGCTGCCGCCAAAGACCAGCACGGTGGCTAGGCCATTCTGCGAGCGCGCGGGCACATGAAAGAATTCGCGGCGCACTGGAACGCCCGTGACCACGGCATTACGGAAATAGCGTTGGGTAGCTGCGAAGTGGACCGCGGCAGCCCGCACCATGGGGGCCGCGAGTCGATTGGCGATGCCTGGAATGACGTTCGGCTCGAAGGCCAGCATGGGAACATTCATCAGGCCGCCCGCCAGCATAGCCGGGCCCGAGGCGTAGCCGCCTACGCCTATCATCGCATCCGGCCGAAATTCCGAGATCAGGCGCGCCGACTGCGCTACTGCGCGCGGCAGGTCAAACAATGTCTTGATGCGCGTGGCCAGATCGACGCGATTGAGCGCGCCCACGGTAATCAGCTCAAGATGAAACCCCGACGCCGGCACGAGTCGCGTCTCGATGCCGCGAGCCGTCCCGATGAAAAGCACGTCGGCGTTGTAACTGGACTTAAGTTCCTGGGCGATGGCCAGGGCGGGAATGACGTGTCCGCCGGTGCCGCCACCCGCCACGATCACGCGCATCGCTAATCGGTCTGCTGGGTGATGTTCAGCAGGATTCCCACGCTGGCGAGGGTGATGAACAGCGAAGATCCGCCGTAGGAAATGAAGGGCAGCGGAATGCCCTTAGTCGGCATCATGCCGAGCACTACGCTCATATTGATGAGCGCCTGCACGACTACCATGGCCGTGATGCCTGTCGCGAGGAAGCGTGCGAAGGGATCCTTGGTGCGCAGCGCTACCCGAATGCCGCGCCACAAAAAGATGCTAAAGAGGACGACTACGAGCGCGGCGCCCCACAGGCCAAGCTCTTCCGCGATGTTGGCGTAGATGAAGTCCGTGTGGGGTTCCGGTAGATAGAAGAGCTTCTGCTTGCCTTCCATCAGACCCACTCCCGTAAGGCCGCCCGTGCTGACCGCGATCATCGACTGGATGATGTGAAATCCGTGGCCCTGGGGGTCTTTCCACGGATTGAGAAACGCCACGATACGGTTCCAGCGGTAGGAAACGTGCACGATCAGGAAATACAGCGGCAGCAACGATGCCAGCAGTCCGTAGGCAAAATAGCGCATCTTCATGCCCGCGACGTACAGGACTGCCGCGGTGATGGCCATGCAGGCGACCGCGGTGCCGAGATCGGGCTCTTTGACGATGAGCAGGGCCAGCAGCACGCTGGGCGCGGCAGCGGGTAGCAGCACGTGCTTCCAGTCGGAAATTTGCTGCCAGCGCGATGCCAGGAAGAACGCGAGGTAGAGGATGATCGCCGGTTTGGCCAGCTCTGACGGCTGGAACGAAAGCGGACCGGCTTTGATCCAGCGATGGCTGCCATGCGAATCATGGAACAAGAACACGGCCAACAGCAGCAGCGAGGTCAATCCGAGGAAGGTGAAGACAATCGAAGACCGCTGGTACTGCTTGTAGTCGATGTTCATCACCAGCAGCATGGCGGCAATGCCGGCGGCGGCCCAGCCAAGCTGGCGGAGGAGAAAGCTATACGACGAGCCGAAGCGCGCTTTGGCCATCACCGCCGAGGAACTGAAGACCATCACCAGCCCAATGAACACCAGCAGCAGGATCACGGTGAATAGCCACTTGTCGACGCTGACTCGTTTGGCCATTATTCCTTGCCTCCGGCGCGGCGGCCGCCTGCATGCTGCAACTCGCGCGACTCGATTTGCTTCACCAGGTCTTTGAACACCCGCCCGCGGTGTTCATAGCTGACAAACTGGTCGAAGCTGGCGCACGCCGGAGCCAGCAGTACGATGTCTCCCGGCGTCGCCGACTCGCTGGCCTGGCGCACGGCGTTGTCGAGCGTTCTTGCATTGACCACGTGCGTACCCTTGATTTGCGCCTCGATTTTCGACGCTGCGGCGCCGATGGTGTAAACGCGCTTGACCCGCTGTTCGAGCAGAGGATTGAGCAGACTGTAATCGCTTCCCTTGTCCTTGCCGCCGAGAATGAGGTGAATGCCTATGGCGAAGGACTCCAGCGCTTTGATCGTGGCATCGACGTTGGTGGCCTTCGAGTCGTTGTAGTAGCCGACGCCGCGGATGGTGGCGACATATTCCAGCCGGTGTTCCACCGCCTTGAAATTCGCTACGACACGGCGAATGTCCGCCGGATCGACGCCGGCCAGCATGCCGATGCAGATGCCAGCCAGTACATTCTCCACATTGTGCGCACCCTTGAGTCCAATCTCTGCGACCGGCATGATGGTCTGCTCGCTGTCGGCATCGCGCCAGATAATGCCGTCGCCCCGAAGGAACGCGCCGTGCTCGACGAAATGCTGCCGGCTAAACCAGTACACAGCAGCCCTGGTCTTGTCTCCCATGGCACCGCAGGTCGCGTCGTCGGCATTCAACACCGCGAAGTCGTTACTGGTCTGGTTTTCAAAAATTCGCGCTTTGGCAGCGGCGTAATTGGCAAAAGTGTGATGCCGGTCGAGGTGGTCGGGTGTGACATTCAGCACCACTGCAATCGTGGGATGGAACGTCTCGATTGTCTCGAGTTGGAAGCTGCTGACCTCAAGCACGATCCAAGTGTCGTCGGATGCCTTCTCCACGAAGCTGATCGCGGGAGTGCCGATGTTGCCGCCGACCAGTGTCTTTTGTCCGCTCGCCGCGATGATCTCGCCTGCCAGTACCGTAGTGGTCGTTTTGCCGTTTGAGCCGGTGATGGCGACAATCTGCCCTTTCAGGTAGCGCGCCGCCAGCTCAACTTCGCCGATCACGGGGATTCCGGCTTGTCGCGCCTGCATCAACTGCGGGACATCCGACGGCACACCCGGGCTGATGACGATGAGCTCTTGCTCTTTGAACGTACGTTCGCCGTGATAGCCGGCCTCGACTCCGATGCCGCGGTCAAGCAGCAGCGGTATTTCGTGGTGCAGTTCCTCTTCCGACTTGGTGTCGGAAACGGCAACGCGCGCACCCTGGTCGGCCAGAAAAAGAGCGCTGGCGATGCCCGACTTGCCCAGGCCCACCACCAGCACGCGCTTGCCTTTGACATCCATGAGAGCTTCCGTCCGAATGGTCATTGTGCCACGTTTGCCGGGTGGCTAGCGCAGTTTCAGCGTGGTGAGAGCAAAGAGTGCAAACACCAGCGAGGCAATCCAAAAGCGCACGATCACTTTGGACTCGCTCCAGCCCAGCAGCTCGAAGTGGTGGTGGATGGGCGCCATCTTGAAGATGCGCTTTCTTCGAAGCTTATACGACCCCACCTGCAGGATCACCGACAGCGCCTCGATGACGAACACGCCCCCGATGAAGGGCAGCAGCAACTCCTGCTTGATGAGAACGGCTACGGTGCCAATAGCTCCGCCCAAGGCCAGCGAGCCCACATCGCCCATGAAGACTTCGGCAGGGTGAGCGTTGTACCAGAGGAAGCCGATGGCCGCACCCACCATAGAGCCGCAAAAGATGGTCAGCTCTGAAACCTGCGGGATTTTGGAAATCTCCAGGTAATCGGCAAACAGCGCGTGCCCGCTCACGTAGGTCAGCATGGTCAGTGCCCCTGCCGCGATCACGGTACAGCCTATCGCCAAGCCGTCGAGACCGTCGGTAAGGTTCACCGCGTTACTCGAGCCCACGATGACGATCATCACGAAGATCAGGAATGGCAGAAACGCCAGCGGCCAGAGTTCGGTATGCAGCAGCCGGCCAATCACCAGGTCGGGC